>Ga0182027_10000068_pt1 | contig 151222 bp, 140 predicted proteins | sample 712E1DmetaG_FD_121300 | JGI IMG/M metagenome (GOLD analysis project Ga0182027, IMG submission 121300) | Permafrost microbial communities from Stordalen Mire, Sweden - 712E1D metaG (Illumina Assembly) | ecosystem: Environmental > Terrestrial > Soil > Wetlands > Permafrost | place: Sweden...
CACAAACAAAAGCCCGACGCCGCTGATCCCCAATCGAAGCCGCAGGTCCCCCAGGCGCTTCAAGTCGATCCGGTGGGCGACCTGATCGCCCGCGTCGAAAAGGAATACCAGTCAGGACAGGATAACTACCGCGCCGGCCACCTCGAAGCCGCGAAGCAGAATTTCGACTCCGCTTTCAACCAACTGCTGGGCAGCGGATTCGATCTCCGCTCCAGTTCCGACGACCGTCTGCAGCACGAACTCGACCGCATTCTCGACGGCATCAACAGCCTGGAACTAGCGGCCCTGCAGCAGGGCGACGGCTTTGCCGAGCAAAAGTCAGAGCCGGCCCCAATCGACGAGGCCAACGATCTCACCCCTGCAGTCGACGAGACCGTCAAGGCGAAAGCCGAAGCCGAGATCAAATCCACCCACTCCGACCTTCCGCTGGTCATGACCGACCAGGTCGCCGGCTACATCAACTACTTTTCCACGCGCGGACGCGGCACTCTGGAACACGCTCTGGCCCGCTCCGGCCGCTACGAAGACATGATTCGCCGCACCCTGCGCGAAGCCGGCGTTCCCCAGGAGCTGATCTATCTCGCCCAGGCTGAGTCCGGATTTCATCCCCTGGCCGTTTCCCGCGCCGGCGCTCGCGGCATGTGGCAATTCATGGGCAGCCGCGCCAAAGGTTACGGACTCGAACGCAGCTGGTGGGTCGATGACCGACAGGATCCCGAAAAAGCCACCCGCGCCGCCGCTCACCATCTGAAAGACCTCTACAACGAGTTCGGAGACTGGTACCTCGCCATGGCCGCCTACAACTCCGGCCCTGGAACCGTCCAGAGCGCGGTCAAGCGCACCGGCTACGCCGACTTCTGGGAGCTCTACAACCGCAACGTGCTGCCCAAGGAAACCCGCAACTACGTCCCCATCATCGTGGCCGTCACCATCATGGCCAAGAATCCCGCGCAATACGGACTCGATTCGGTGGTGAAGGAGAAGCCGGTTCCCTACGACACGGTCAAGATCAACTATCCCATCGACCTCCGCCTAGCCGCCGAATGCGTCGATGCCACCGCCGAGGACTTGCTCGACCTCAACCCCAGCCTGCTGCGTATGACCACTCCGAAGGTTTCGGAAAGAGAGCAGGAATTCGATCTTCACTTACCCGCCGGAACTGCCGGCAAGTTTCAAACCGCCGTCGCCTCGATTCCCGCCGACAAGCGCGTCTGGTGGCGTTATCACAAGGTGCAAGGCGGAGAAACGCTGGCCTCGATCGCCCGAACCTATCACACCACTCCGAAAGCCATCGCCGAAGCCAATGAGTTGAACGACGAGGCGCTCTCGGCGGAGACTCGGTTGATCATTCCGATCGCTGCGGGTAAGGAGACTGGAACCACCACTTACGCGCACGCCATCACTCACTACAAAGTTCGCAAGGGAGATACGGTCGAGTCGGTGGCCGAAAATTTCGGCGTCTCCCCCAAAATGATTCGCGGATGGAACCACGTGAAAGGCGACAGCCTGGCCGGACGAAAAGTCCTGTATCTCCACCTTCCCGTAACCAGGAGCGCAGGGGAGACCCAGGTCGCCGCCAGCCATTCCAGCCGGGCGAAACCGCACGCCGCAACCCCAACCGCCGCAGCCAGCGGAGTGGTCCATCACAAAGTCAAACCCGGCGAAACCCTCTATTCCATCGCCACCTCCTACAACACCACCGTCACCGCCCTAAAGCACGACAACCGCGACGTAGCCACCCTCCGCCCCGGCATGATCCTGATCGTCCGCGACGCGCACTAGAAGCCACCTGCCTCACTAAGTCCAATTCCAGACTTCCTACCGAGATACTCCGCCAGCCCGCAGTTTTTGCCTGGTTTATCCGAATGTTATTGCGAGGAAGGACGGGTTGGTTTACAGTTCGCCTGGGCAGATATTCAAGTAACTACCGGCGGCGCTAACCATGGAATCGTCCGGCGAGCATCAGAGCAGTGCCCAGTCCATCCCCGCAAGGCTGCAAGCGGCCACGGACGAGCTGCTGGCCCTGGAGCAACTGGTCGTCTCCGGCGACACTTCTCCCCGTGTTCTGAGCGAATTTCGCAGTGCGGTCGACAGTATCCGCCAAACCACCTGGGCCATCCAACAATGGACGGATCTGCAGCAGCGGCATCAGGATCCGTACAGCTTGCTGGATAAACTATCGGAGGAGCGGGTTCGTCGCGCCACCAAGATCGCGAAGGATTTGACCACCGACCTGGAGTCGTTGGAATTGGGCCTTGAAACCAAGGGGTTGGCCGACCTCTTCCACGCCATCGAAGGTCTATACCAGCGCCTGACGCCGCTGTTCAAGAAGGACCCTGATTAGCCGCTGCGTCCGGGCAGGCTCTAACGTCGAAAGGCATGACGGGCGCCCGGCACTAAAGCCGACAATCCGGCAGCTCCCAATGGATGTGCAAAGTGTTCCACGCGAAACACTGTACTGGCGTAACTGTACATACAATTGCCGCAAATGTACGTACAGTTGTATAAGTACTTCGGGGAAAACGGCGGCATCCGGAGCTGGGGGTGGGGTTGTAAGTGCTTGATAACGCTGGGGCGCGAGTGTGGTTAAACAGGCACAAGCGAGTATTTATTACTCTGTAATTTTTACAAAAGTCGTTTTCGGGGTGGGTGTCTCGGTCGAGGGTGGACAGTTCACGTTTCCTCTACTTTGGGAAAATCCCAGGGTGCAGGCGGCAGTGGAATCCCACGCCTTCGGTTTTGCTCGGGCAGGCTCTAACGTCGAAAAGCACGACGTAAGGATGGGCGCCATGCTGAAGTTAAACCTGCCATACTGAAGTTGAACCAGTCATCCTGAGCGGAGTGGCCGCTTCGCGAAGCGAAGCAGTTGCGTAGGCGAAGGATCCCTACACATCCAACACCGCCAGTGCGGTGTTAAGGTGTTCTCCTCGTGCCCCGTACAGAGGTTTTCATCCCTCCATCCCCAACCCGCCTGGCACTAAAGTGGTCTATGTATCTTTAGTCGAGATAGGTGGATAATGATCCCGACCGAGGGGGCCGCGGGTACAGGTATGCCGTGGCCCTTTTTTTGTTTCCGCAAGGTAAGGAGGGGCGTTGGCTAAGACCGCCGCTGTTTCGCTGCCAAAACTGCCGAAAGGCTCTCTGAAGAGGCTCAACATCGGGCAGTCATTTGCAGAATACGACATCGTCCGTGACAAGGCCGGCGTCGTGGTTGACACTCCGGCGATGCGCGCAGCGTTGGATCGAGACCGCTCCAAATGTCTATTCGTCGGCCGGCGCGGCACCGGCAAGACCGCGATCACATTTCAAGTTCAGGCTTCGCCCCAACGGTCACTTCTGCTGCTCCCGCAGCTGTTCTCGCCGGTGGAGAGGTTTTTCGGCCCCGCCGACATGGAAAACGTTCATCAGCGGCCATTCAGACTCTGGTTACGAGCTTTAAGAGGGCTCTGGTCGATGAAGTGGTGGCGTCATGGGTACATCGGGGACTTTTGTCCCTGGACCGACGGGTACAGTCTGTCATGACGCGCGAGCGCAACGCGATTGAAGACTATGACTTTGATCTCAGGCTTATGCAGTTTGCGAGTGAAGGTTTCGCCGCCCTTGACGATCGTCAGGACAAGGATTGGCAGCGTTACATAAACCGCGCCAAGGAGATCACGGAGTGGACTGATGAATTAATGGAAAGCGGGTGGGAGACGATAGTCATGCTCGACCGAATTGACGAGTCTTGGGATGGGACCGACAGCTCGGTCGTAATTGTCATGGCACTAATGCATGCGTGCGTCGAACTCACCGCGAACTCCAAGGCGGTGCGTCCCCTTGTGTTTTTGCGCGAGAATGTCTTTGAGCGTGTTCGCGAAATGGACCGTGAATTTGCTCGCCTGGAAACATTCGTCGTTCCGCTCGAATGGACCCGCGAGATGCTATCAGAGATGATCGAGCGGCGGCTAAACGTCCCTCTCATCGCCAAGTACCCGCTGCATGGCCCGACTTGGGATGCATACTTTGAGCAGTCTCTTTCGGGGGAGTCCTCGCAGGACCTAGTGTTCGATTTTTGCCAAAGTCGGCCGAGGGATGTGCTGATCTACTGTAAATATGCAATCGAATCCGCTCAACGCAAGCTGAGGGAACGAATACAAATAGAAGACCTACATGAAGCTAGAAAGGTCTTCTCTGACAATCGATTGAAAGAGCTCGGCGATGAATACGCGGACAACTATCCACAACTGCGACTCGTCCTGGCCCGCTTCTACGGCTTGGGGCGGCAGTTCACGATTCAGGGCATCGAAGATTTCATCCGTAAGTTGCTTGTTGACCGGGAAGTGAAAAGTCACTGCGAGAAGTGGGTCTTTAAGTACACCCAACCAGACCTATTCATCAAGCTGCTCTACGACATTGGTTTTGCTGGGATATAAGGAAGGCGATTCAGCTCCTCTTTTTCGAACGAGCGGGCCGCAGGTTGCCGGGCCCCCGCCAATTGGAGTGAGGACCTTGATTGTCATACACCCAACATATGCTGAGGCCCTTAACCTTCAGAACAGCATAGTGAGTAGCTTGGCGCAGATAGACCTGCGTGATGCGGGGCTGGTAGGCGACCTGCCCGGTGCTGTCGACCTCGACGAATACAAGCTTCAGCTAGCGACACTGCAAGATGACTTGAAGACTCTACCCCATGGCGACGAGGCTAGTCAACGGTTCGAAGATATAGTTGGGGAAGTCATCAAACTGTGTTTCTTTAGGTCTCTGACCAACGTTGAGCCGAAGTCTCGAACGATCGATCAGAGGGTTGTCCGAGACTGGGTAGCCGCGAACCACGCCTCAGATGGATTTTGGCAGCTTGTCCGGCAGCGGTACGGCGCCACGCAGATCATCTGGGAGTGCAAGAACTATGCCGACCTATCGAGTAGCGATTTCCATCAAGCTTCTTACTACATTAACGACAAGATCGGGAAGTTCGTCGTCCTCGCGTTCAGAGGCACCGAGAGAAAGAAACATCATCTTGAGCACGTTCGACGTATCGCGGAAAAGGACGGTGGAATCGTACTCTTGCTAACCCAAAAGGACCTGGAAGTGTTCATTCGACAGAGCATAAACGGCAAGTCGACCGGAGCGCACATCCAAGAGCTATACGACCTTACGGTGAGGGCGATCTCCTAGGGACCTGGTGCCATGTGCCCCATCCTAACGCCACGCTTTTCGACGTTAGGGTGGGACCCCACCGCCGCGTGAAGCTTGGGGTCTTCCTTGTTGATCACACACCAAGCTGTGAGACGGTTTTGGGTCAAGTTGGAATTAGGAAGCAGTCGCTTGTTCAGCCAGTTGGTCCCTGAGTAGTCCGGCAAGGTAATCCGCCAGCACAGAAACATCAAAGTGGCCTTGATCCCATGCCCTGTCGGCTGCTTGCAATGCGGCATAGTATGGCTTTCGATTTTCTCTGATCCGCTCAGGCACAATTTTCTTTCCCGGCAGCAATCGTCCCTGCTTCAGGCAAATCAAGTAGTAGCAGGCGGCTCTTGCGGTTCTTCCATTGCCCTCGACGAAGGGGTGAATCCAATTGAGCCTCCACAGTGCATATGCCGGAAGTACGGTTGGATGGTCCAGAATTGCCCAGTTTTCGTGGACGACAGAGAAAAATCGATCCATCTGATTAGGAACATCGCGAAAGTGTGGAGGGAAGTGATTCCCTACGTAGATCGGCTCCTCGCGGTAACGCCCTCCAAACTGAGAAATATTCGAGACCGCCGCGTAGTTTAGGGCCCACAGCGTGTATTTATCGAAAAATTCGATGCCCTTTTTTAAGCCAATTTCGATGCAGTTAGACAGCAGGTCATACTGCCGCAAGAGATTTTGCTCTTGGATTTTTGCATAAAGCTCGGGATCGTCTTTTTCTCGAACGGACACAGAATGGAAACCTAGGGCAACAGCCTGATGTTTTCCGAAGCGCGCCGCACACTATCCTTGGTGATAAGCTTCGAATCAGGAGCATTGCCGAAAGCAAAGCTGATCCTCTGCTCGCGCAATTCCTCCTCGGTCACGGGCGTATTGCGAGACGCCGCTAGCAGGCGCATCAATTCTGGGTCCGGCGGCGTGACATTCTGAAACTGCTTACGATCAGCCATAAACTTCCCTTCGACTATTTTAGATGAGAGGTGCAATCATAGCGCTACAAAGGATCTTCTGGAACTGTGAATTTCCCGGATGGTTTCCCATTGTGGCACTGCACCCCTAGCAGGCTGCGGAAAAAACTGGTTTCCGGACGGAAGATGGGACCTCGGCGGCTACAACAACAAGGGCAACGGCGGCGGGCGAGGGCGCCCGCCCTACACACGCTAGCCCATCAGCATTCCGCCATTCACGTTGAGCACATGTCCCGTGATGTAGGAAGCATCGTCGGAAGCTAGAAAACACACGGCGCTGGCAACGTCTTCGGGCAAGCCGACTCGTCCCAGCGGAATCTGCTTCACTGCATTCTGCTTGAATTCTTCGCTCAGCACCGCCGTCATACCGGTCTCGATGAATCCCGGAGCGACTGCGTTGCAGGTGATATGGCGCGACGCCACTTCGCGCGCCATCGCCATGGTCAGCCCGATCAGTCCGGCTTTCGACGCGGAGTAGTTCGCCTGGCCTGCCTGGCCCATCTGGCCGAAGACGCTGGCGACGTTGATGATCCGTCCCCAGCGCTGCTTGAGCATGGAACCGATCACTTGCTGTATGCAGAGATACGCGGAGGTTAGATTCGTCGCGAGCACCGCGTCCCAGTCGGCGCGCTTCATGCGCAGCAGCAGTTGGTCGCGGGTGATGCCGGCGTTGTTGACCAGGATGTCGATCTTACCGAATTGCGCCAGCGCCGACTTGACGCCGGACTTTACCTGCTCTTCGTCCGAGACGTCGATGACGAAGGCCGCGGCTTTGCCTCCAGCCGCGGTGATCTCGGCGACCAGTTGGTCGAGTTTCTGTTGATTGCGCGCGGCTAGCGCTACGCTTGCGCCCTCCCGCGCCAGCGCCCGCGCGCAGGCATGACCGATGCCCTGCGACGCTCCCGTAACCAGCGCGACTCGCCCCTCGAGTTTCATGGGTTCTCCTTAGGAACCGGACTTGGGAAGTGAAGTTGGGAACCGAGGATTATAAACGTCGGGGAAGCTTGCCGGTGGGCGATGCTTGCTGGTGGACGGGCGAGACGCCCGTCGCTCCACCGTATGATTCGCTGCTAGCCCGCTTGCTTGGCTGCTTGCGCCAGCGGATTCGCTCCGAGAATCTTCTCGATCTTCTCGACCAGCGTCCGTCTCGAATAGGGTTTCGACAGAAAATACGTGCGGGAGTCGGGCGCTTCCGTCTCGAACTCGGGGTTGCCGTAGCCCGACGTCAGCAGAAGCACAACCTGGGGCGAATGCTGGCGCAGATCCTGCCCCAGTTGCTCACCGGTACGGCCGGGAAGCACCACGTCGGACATCACCAGATCGATTGTGCGCTGGCACTGTTCGTAAACCTGCATTGCCTCGCGCGCATCCCCGGCGGGCAGGACTTCAAACCCCGCGCGCTCCAGAATGCTGCAAGTTGCCTCGCGCACGAAGGGTTCGTCCTCTACAAGGAGGATGGTGCGCCGCCGTGGCCGATCGTTTGCGAATATGCAGGGCTGAAGAGCCATACCATCCTCCAATTCACTTTGCTGACCAGTCTTCTCATAGCAATCGCATGGCCTCGGCGCGTCCGCGGAATTGCTGGCGCTCGGCCGAACGTCTCTGATGATTTGGAATCTACTTCGGCGCAGTGAGAATGGTTTGCTTCGGATCGAGCAGAATCTTGCGCGCGTCGCTCGGCGCGGCCAGCCGGAAGGCAGTCTCCGCGCCGTCCGCGAGCACTTCGCCTAGAAAAACCTGCGTGTTTCCCGCGGTCGTGGCGTAGACCGGAACCGCGGTCACCAGATCGTCGGGCACGTCCTTTTGTACGATCACGCCGGTAACCGTGGTCACTCCGGCTTTCTCGATGAAGCGAATTTCGCGCACTTCCAGCTCCGGAATTGCTGTGCCTTTGATCCAACCTTCCAGGAACCAGTTCAAGTTGGGACGATTCTCGTACCAAAGTGGGCGGGGCAGCTCGTCTTCGAAACCTTGCACCAGCTCCTCGGTGGTTATGCTCTTGCCCGCATAGCGCTCCCTGATTTTGCGCAGGGCGCGGAAGAAGGGCTCTTCCGCGTTCAGCGCCGGACTCGCCCGCCCTTTCCGGGAACGGGACGCCGCTTCGGAATCGCGCAGCATGGATCGCAGCATGTGAAACAGCCACGTGCCTCTTTCGTAGCTGATGGCCTCGTATCCGCGGGGAAAATGTGACGATTCCAGGCGCTGGCCGAGCGTCACCGGTCCGGCATCGCGCAGCCGCTCTCCATCTTTATTCTTGCTCAGAAGATCGCGGCGATACTGTTCGAGGACCTGGCGGAATTGCGCTGGCTTCTGTTGCTCCAGGATCAGCAGCGACGCGTAGTTTGCCAAACCTTCGGAAAGCCACTGATCCCGATAACTCCTCCACTGCACCAGATCGCCCCACCATTGATGCGCGGTCTCGTGGACGAGGACCTGGCTGTCGAGATCGCGCGCCACCGGATCAAGATGCAGATCGGCCTGCTCCTGCGGGCTCAGAAACGCGAAGCTCGAGAGGAACACCAGGCCGGGCCATCCCTGGCTCAAGCTTCCCGGCATCTGGGTCAATGCCAGCGAACTATACGGATACGGCCCAAACCACTGCGAGAAGTTTGCAATTGCCTTCGCTGCCCGATCGGCCACGGCCTGCGTATCGTGCGCCGGGGAGGGGGGCGCAGGAGTGATCACCATCGGCGTCATCGATCTCCCTCGCAGCGAGGGAGCGCCGGGAATGACCGGCTGTTCCATCACCTGCGACTGCGGCTTCGGAAACGATTTCTCCACTCCCTTGGTGCCGAATGCTTCCACCAGAACGTTGCCCGCCTTCGCCTTGGCCCGAACGTACTTGCCCAGGTTGAACCCAGCGACTGGAATTGGCCGCTCTGAGGTCCACCGCGAAACCTTCTCTCCCACGGCTTCCTGGTTCGTTTCCGCTTCGTCTTCGTCGCCGCTCGCGCGCGAGATCTGCTTTCCCGTCGCTACCAGCGTCCAGTTCGCGGGATAGTGAAACTCCATCTCGAACTGCGCCGGGCTCAAACCGAAATTTGGATACCAGTTGCCACGCTCGCCCACATACAGCAGTCCGTTTCCCGCCTCCGACAGAACATCGCCCGCATAAGTGAAGTGCAGTTTCAATTGCTGCCCAGCCGTGAGCGGAGAAGGAAACACCAGCGCTACCAGATCGTTCCCTTTTCGGCGCAACGCGGTTCCTTCGATCGCCGGGTTCTGGATGAAGTCCATCAGCCTCCCATTGGCCTCGACGGCGTCAATCTTCAGATAGCGCGACAACTCGAACAGCAGCATCCTTTCTCCGCCGCTGCGAATTCGAACGTTCATGTCGGTCGACGCTCGCAACCTTGTCGGAGGCTGCACCGATGCCCGAATCCGGAAGCTTGCGATCGAGGCATCCCCGGCGAGTGGCGTCGCAACGGCGTTGCCCGTCCCAGTGGGCGCACTAGCGGGCGCAAACGAAGTCCAGATATCGAAGAACAGGATGTCGTCTTTCAGCCGTGGCTGCCCGGCCCACAACGGCTCGGCGGATGCCGCATCCCAGAACACCTCAAAACCGCCCAGTTTCTTGCCCAGCAAATGGGCGTGCAGCAGCGGCGGGAATTTTCTAGCCGGCTCGTTTCCACCGGGCGACGGCAGAAAATGACTGAAGTCCAGAAGCAAGCGGAGAGCGTCAAACTCCGCCAAACTGCGGCTCGCGTCATCCCATTCTTTTATGAGTTCCGCGCCCTCCGGCACCGGCGTTAGAAAGGGTTGCAAGGCCGCCGCGGTATCGTCGTTGAAGCGCAGGTATCCAGAAGTGAACTGCTCTTCCAGAATCGCCATGCCGGTAAACAGCGCGAGAGATCCGCGCTCGACACGGTTCGGAGGCCGCAGCCGTATCTCCCCTTCACCCACGAAGAACGCCCCTGTAATCCGGCCGCAAACATCTTCCGTAAACGCGAGGGTTCCGCCGACGAAATCGAGATGGAGATTTGGGCGGTCAATCGAGGCATCCCGAACGTGGTAGACGCGTTGCGGATCGAGTCCCAGCGAACGAATTCGAGTGTAAAGGCCGCTCGTGGTCTGCGGACACTGGAGGTCCGATCCCGGTGCCTGTGCCCAAGACGCCGCTGCCAGCAGACACCACGCCAACAGGATCATCCGCCGCCCCGGTTGCAGCACCTTGGTCACCTTACTGCCCCTCCGCGCGGTTGCTAGAATCAGCCCTGTGCGAGCCCTTTTCCTTATTTTAGTGCTTCCGCTGGCGCTTCCCGCGCCCGCCGACGTCATCCATCTTAAGAATGGACGCACCATCTGGGCCGACCAGGTCCGCGAAAGTAAAGACCGCGTCGAATACGACCTCGGCGACGATACCTACGCCATCCCGAAATCATCGGTCGAGCGCGTCGACGCTGGCGGCGTTGCTCCCACTCACGGCGGTGCGGGAACGTCCGGCGGAAGTATCAATGCTCCCGACATCACCCCGCCCGCACCCTCGTTCCACCACGAAGCCGACGTCGCCGGAAAAATAATCCGCGACGGCAAGGTGGATAGAGATGCCCTCGCGAGCCTGGCGGAAGCCGCCAATCCCGAACTCGCTGCTACCGCATATTTCCTCGCCGGCCAGCACGAATCCGATCATGGCAACTTCCCGCAGGCCAAGCGCTATTACGAATCCGCGCTCCGCTTCCAGCCGGACAATGCCACCTTGCTGATCTACTACGCGGCCACGCTGATGCGCACCGGCCATGCCTCGGAAGCCCTCTCCTACGCGGAACACGCCGCCAGCATCGCTCCCAACTCACCCGACGCCATCGCCATGCTGGGCTTCGTGCAATACGCCAGCGATCATACGCCCGATGCCGTTCGCTCGTGGAAGAAGTCGCTGGCCCTTCGTCCCGATCCGACCGTCCGCCAGTATCTCGCTCGCGCCGAGCGTGAATCGACCGCCGAATCCGATTTTTCGCAACGCGAAAGCAGCCACTTCAATCTCCACTTCGAAGGGAAAGATACTTCCGAGAGCTTCCGCCGCGATCTGCTGGCCACCCTCGACTCCGAGTATGACGACCTGGTGCGCGACCTCGGCTACTCGCCGCACAACAACATCGCCGTAACGCTCTACACACAGCAGGCGTTCTTCGACGTGACCCGCGCGCCTTCCTGGACGGGCGCCATCAATGACGGCAAGCTGCGCATCCCGGTCAGCGGTGTGGCAAGCGTTACGCCCGAGCTTGCCCGCGTCCTCAAACATGAACTGACGCACTCTTTTGTCTCGCAGATGTCGAGCAACCGCTGCCCCACTTGGCTGAACGAAGGCATCGCGCAGATCGAAGAAGGGAAGTCGGCGTCTGCCTACGGGCATCCACTGGCCCAAATGTTCGCCGCCGGAAATGAGATTCCCTTCAATGTGCTCGAGGGCAGCTTCATGAGTTTCTCCAGTCCAGAAGCCACTATCGCCTACGCCGAATCTCTTGCCGCCACCGAGTACATCCGCGACGCCTACGGCATGAGCGAAATTGCGCGCATCCTGGAACTCCTCTCACAGGGAAGTTCCACCGAAGCCGCGTTACGCGCTACCGTGCACTCCGACTATCGTCAGCTGCGCGATGAAATGACCTGGACGCTCAAAGACAAGTACGGGGAATGAGTCCGTTTGGGGATCCACTTCCACATCGCTTCAGCGCTGCTATCCCGCTCGTGTGGTGACGGGGCTTTGCCCCGTCCAAGCCGAGCGCAGCTCGGCAGCCGCGGCGGTTCCTCCACGGATGGATTCTTCTGCCGCGAATAGACCTTATAATCCTTGGATGAATCGCGTTGTCCACGCCGCCTGTCCGCATGACTGCCCGGACGCTTGCGGCGTCCTGATCACCATCGAGGACGGACGCGCTACCAGAATTCAGGGCGATCCCGAGCATCCCGTTACCCGCGGATTTCTTTGCGCCAAAGTCGCCAAGTATCTGGACCGCGTGTACTCACCCGACCGCGTGTTGTATCCGATGCGAAGGGTGAGACCTAAGGGTGGACTTAGCTTCGGTCTCCCCGGACGGGCGGGGACGCCCGTCGCTCCATTGTTCGAGATGGTGGAGAGCCGGGCGTCCTCGCCCGGCCATCCGGTCGCTACACCTGGCGAGGCTTTTGAACGCATTTCCTGGGACGAGGCGCTTGACGAAATTGCTCGGCGCTTTCGCGGGATCATCGCTGAATATGGTTCCGAATCCATCCTGCCCTATTCCTACGGAGGCACGCTGGGCGCGCTCAACGGCGCTTCGATGGATCGACGTTTCTTCCACCGGCTGGGCGCTTCGCAACTGGAGCGCACCATCTGCTCCACCGCCGGCGAGGTGGGCTTGCAATCGGTGATTGGCGTCAAGCTGGGCACCGAACCGGAGCAGTTTGCGCATTCGCGCTACATCATTGCCTGGGCCTCGAATATTCATGGCAACAATGTTCATCTCTGGCCCTTCATTGCCGAAGCTCGGCGCCAAGGGGCGAAGCTGGTGGTCATCGATCCGTACCGCACGCGCACCGCGAAGTTGGCCGACTGGTACCTGCCCATCAATCCTGGCACGGATGCGGCGCTCGCTCTTGGCCTGATGCACGTCATCATCAACGAGAATCTTTTCGACGCCGATTACGTCTCTCGCTACACCGTGGGGTTCGAAGAGCTGAAGGCTTGCGCGCAGCAGTATTCGCCGGAGAAAGTTGCGCACTGGACCGGCATATCCGCCGGCGACATTCGCAAGCTGGCGCGCGAATACGCCACCGCGCGACCGTCCGTGATCCGCGTCAACTACGGTATCCAGCGTTCCGATGGCGGCGGCATGGCCATGCGGGCGGTGACCATGCTGCCCTGTTTGATTGGGTCCTGGAAAGATGTTGGGGGCGGATTGCAGCTCTCGACCAGTGGTGCTTTTGGTCTGAATTCCGCAGCGCTCAAGATGCCCGAGTTGATGCTGAAAGCGCTGGGGCGGGCCGCCCGTACCGTCAACATGGTGCAGTTGGGCAGCGCGCTGAACTCGCTGGCTGGGCCACCTATCAAGGCGTTGTTCGTTTACAACTCGAATCCGGCGGCGGTTTGCCCGAACCACAACGAAGTCGTTCGCGGACTAAAGCGCCCCGACCTTTTCACCGTGGTCCACGAGCAGTTCTTCACCGACACGACCGACTACGCCGACATCGTGCTGCCGGCCACCACGTTTTTCGAGCATAAAGACTTGCAAACGGCGTATGGACACTACTACCTGCAGGTTTCAAATCAGGCGATAGAACCGCTCGGCGAATGCCGGTCGAATGTCGATCTGTTCCGCGCGCTGGCCGAGCGCATGGGACTTGACGACGACTGTTTCCAAGAAACGGTGGATGGCATGATCGACCGCGCCCTGGATTCGCCGAATCCGCTGCTCAAAGGAATCACCCGTGATCGGTTGGAGAGCGAGCCCTTCATCAGGCTCAATTTTGCGGCCACGGATCGCGTAGGGACGGACGCATTCGTCCGTCCAGCCAAGCGCAGCGAGGCGGAAAACGCAGCCCCCTTTCTATCCTTCGCCGAAGGCAACTTCCCCACGCCCAGCGGCAAAGCCGAGTTCTACAGCGAAACTCTGAAGCGTCAGGGTCTCGATCCGGTCGTCGCCTTCACGCCGCCCGACGAATCGCGACACGGATCAAGATCGAAAGCCGCCGGCTTCCCGCTCGAGCTTCTTGCCCGCAAGTCCGACAACCATCTCAACTCGTCATTCGCGAACGTCGCTTCTGTCCGCGAGATGGAACCGCACATGGGGGATCTCGAGATGCATCCGGCCGATGCGACGGCGCGCGGCGTGCGCGATGGCGACCGCATTCGCGCTTTCAACCCGCGCGGCGAAATCGTCCTGCGGGCCCGAGTCGATGAGTCTCGAATCGATGGTTCCGTGCCTCCGGGAGTGGTTGCCGCGCGGCTCGATTGGGCACGATTCAGTCCCGCCGGCGGCAATATCAATGTGCTAACCTCAGAAAAACTTACTGACATGGGCAACGCGGCCACGTTTTATTCCGTCTCTGTTGAGGTAGAACTTTTTCGGGCGTGACTTTTCGGGAGGATTTCAAGGAAGAAACCGCTTTTGCTCTTCGCCTTTGGCTTTTAGCTACAAGCCAAAAGCTAAGAGCGATTCTCTCCGCCTTGGACGGTTCTCACTCTCTACCGTATAATTACCGTTTTCCTAACTCTAGTTTTTCGAGGTAGTTGCGATTCATCGCCGTCATCATGCTATGCCTGGGTGGGCCCCGCGGTTCGGCCACGACACGGGCTCACAGCGAGACCCTTCCTGGTCTCCATCCTCTTTTTCCACTGCAAGAGTTGGGAAGCAGAGGTCTGTCTGGAACTGCCTCCTTGGGTTGGTGGGGCTGCTGCTGCTGGTCGTCCCCGTCATCGGCCAGCAGGATCTGGTGGTTGGCATCGTTATCCACGGCAACCGCCGCATTCCCGCCGATACGGTCAGGGCTCGCATCTTCACCAAGGTCGGCGACGTGTATGACAACGCCGCCATCGAGCGCGACTTCAACGCCCTCTGGAACACGAACTACTTTGAGGACATACGCTTCGAGCGCGAGCAGGACCCCAAAGGCAAGGGCTGGATCCTGCACATCTACCTCAAAGAACGGCCCACCATCCGCGAGATCAGCTACAGCGGCCTGAGCGCGGTCACCACCAGCGACGTGCTCGACCGCTTCAAGGACCGCAAAGTCGGACTCTCGGTAGAGAGCCAGTACGATCCCACCAAAATCAAGAAGGCGGAAGTTGTGCTGAAGGAACTGCTCTCGGAACACGGGCATCAGTTCGCCACCGTCCGCACCGAAATTCGAGCCATCCCGCCGGCCGCCGTCGCCGTCACGTTTGTGATCAAGGAAGGGCCCAAGGTCAAGGTTGGGCGCATACGCTTCCGGGGCAACAAACACATCAACGACCGCACGCTGCGGGCGGCCATGAAGAACCTGAAGCCCATCGGCATCCCGCACTCGATCTTTCTGGAAAACCTGTTCGCCAAGACCTACGACGCCACCAAACTGGAAGAAGACACCGAACGCGTTCGCGCCGAGTTCCAGAACCGCGGGTATTTCAAGGTACTGGTGGACGAACCCAAAACCGAAATCCACGACACCGGACGCACGGGCCTCCACATTCCGTGGGTCCAGCCGGGGCTGGGGAAATCCGTCGATATCACCATGCCGATCGAGGAGGGCGATCGCTACCGCCTGGGCACCATCACGTTTAAGAACAACAAAGCCATTCAGAACAACGCCGCTCTGCGCAGCCTCATCCCCATGAAGGATGGGGACATTTTCAGCCGCGAAAAAATGGCCAAGGGAATCGAGAACCTCCGCAAAGCCTATGGCGAAGCTGGCTACATCAATTACACCAGCGTTCCCGATACAAATTTCGACGATGAAAAAAAGACCGTGAATGTAGTTTTCGATGTGGACGAAGGCAAGCAGTTCTACGTGCGCCGCATCGAGTTTCAAGGCAATACCACCACCCGCGACAAGGTCATCCGGCGCGAGATCGCGCTGGAGGAAGGCCAGATCTACAACTCGCGTTACTGGGAGTTGAGCCTGCTGCGCCTGAATCAGCTCGGCTATTTCGATCAGCTCAAGCCCGACGATCCCAATACCACCGAACGCCACCTCGACGAGAAAGCCGGCACCGTCGATCTCACGTTGAAAGTGCACGAAAAAGGCAAGAACAGCATTGGACTGCAAGGCGGCGTCAGCGGCCTGGCCGGAGCCTTTGTGGGCCTCAATTACGCCACCAACAACTTTCTTGGATTGGGCGAGACGCTCTCCGTGCAAGCCAGCCTGGGCAGCCGCCAGCGCGACCTGGTTTTCGGATTCACCGAGCCCTATTTGTTCGACCGGCCCATCCAGGCCGGCTTCAACGTCTACACCAGGAAGACGAGCTATGACCAGGCGCGGCAGTATGCCATTGCCACCGGGCAGAATCTGAACCTGCCCTCGGTTTACCTGCAAAACCTGCAGAACTACTCGCAGTCCAGTACGGGCGCGATGCTGAGCGTGAGCTATCCGCTGCGCCGTTCGTTCAAGCGCTTTGGCATCAGCTATTCGTTCGACCGCTCTTCGCTGGTTGCCGTCAGCAACGCTTCCAAGCTGTTGTTCGAGAATCTCAACTTCCGCGGCATCACCGGCCCCAACGCGCTCAACGGCATCATTACCAGCAAGATCACCCCCAGTTTCACCATGAACACGCTCGATGCGGCCTACGCTCCCCACAAGGGCAAGAGCCTGTTCATCGGTGGGGAGTTCGCTGGGCTGGGCGGCACGGTTCACACCATCCGTCCTATTGTCCAGTACAAACAGTTTTTCCCAATGCAAAAGCGCCGCAATGCCCTTGGCTACAACGTTCAGGCTTCGTTCATCACAGGGTTCGGCGGGATCGTTGCGCCCCCATTTGAACGCGCCTACCTGGGCGGCGAGAACGACCTGCGCGGCTTCGATATTCGCACCGTGTCTCCCATCGCCTACCTGCCCAGCGCCCAGACCGTCGCCCTCAGGAACAAGGATTCCAGCTTTGTTCCCGCCAATCCAAACTTCCCGGTGGTGACCTCGGGGTCTTCCTGCGTCAGCAACTGCTGGAATATTCCGATTCCGTACTATCAACTCGTGACTCCGGGCGGCGACCTCAGCCTGCACGGAAATCTTGAATATCGCATCACTATCGCCGGGCCCGTCGCCATCGCGCCCTTTGTCGACACGGGCACCGATCCGATCCTGCGTACCTCGCAGTTACAGACCAACCCCGTCCAGTATGAGAACCTGATCAGCACTTCGTTCGGCTGTCCGACGCTGACTTCGGGTTACGCCTGTTCCGGCGGGGTGAAGCTTGGCACCAACGGCCTTGCCCTCCCCTCGCAAAACCTCAGCCCGGTTCCTGGCACCAATTGGGTTGTGCGCATGTCCACCGGCATCGAATTGCAGATGATGCTTCCGGTGGTGAATGCGCCTTTCCGCATTTACTACGCCTACAACGCCATGCGCCTCAACGGCAGCGCATCGCCGCCCATACAGATCGACCGCAGCATGTTCCCCTGTCCTGTAGCGGGAGATCCTAAATGTACAGCCTATGCGGCTGGTAACTACACGTATAACCTGACCCGCTCGACTCTGGGTTCCAACTACACTCTTCTGGAACCGAGAAAAACCTTCCGCTTCACGGTGGCCACAACGTTCTAAAAGCAGTACCCAGTACCCAGTACCCCAGTCAAGGACATGGAAACGCCACGTCCGCAGCAGCGCAGCCACGTCTGAGAAACTATGAATGGAAACTGAACCTGAGAGGGTTTTCTGGGTACTGGGTACTGGGTACTGGCTACTGCTAATCGATGTGCACCAGTCCGCTGCCGGGCTCGGACGCCCGTGCCGGGCGTTGCGGGGCGCGCCATGCATCCAGGACCGACACCTGGTGGACGCACGATACGGTGCAATGCGGCGCGCAGGGCTTCTCCGTATGGAACTCGCGGCGCACATCGGCAATCGTGTATTTCTCCAATGGAATAGCGGGATATCCGCGCTGCTGCGAGCAGTAATGCACCAGTCCGTCCTCGCAAATATAGAGGTAGCGCGCCCCGGCGCGACAGCGCCACTGATTCGGACGACCCAGCGCGATGTTGTCCTGAAACGCATTCACGCGCGTGAAGCTGCGTTTCTCCAGTCCCTTCATTTCGTGGTACACGCGTCGCTCTTCGTCGTTCAGCGGCTGCACTTGGCCCGAGTCGTCGTGAATGATTCCCACGGTCGAGCTGAAGCCCAGTTCCAGCGCGCGCTTGCCGATTGTGAGCGCGTCCTGCGGATGACTCACTCCGCCGCCCACCACCGAATTGATATTCACGTGGAAATCCGCGTGCTCAGCCAGCAGTTGCAGCTTGCGGTCGAGCACCTTCAGGCTTTTCTTGGAGACGGCGTCGGGATTCACGTTATCGATCGAAATCTGCAGCCACTCCAGGCCCGACCGGTTCAGACGCTGGATACGGTCCGCGGTCAGCAAATATCCGTTGGTGATCAGCCCCGACACGATCCTGCGCTTCCGCATGTGGTGAATAATGTCGTCCAGTTGCGGATGCAGCAGCGGTTCGCCGCCGCTGATGGTGATCACGGACGTGCCGAGGTCGCCGAGCAGATCCACGCGCCGCAACATCTGCTCCGTGGCCACGGGCTTCGAAAAATCGTCGAATTCGTTGCAGTAGGTGCAGGCCAGATTGCAGCGCCGGATCGGGATCAGATGCGCCAGCAGAGGATGGTCCGTCGACGCCACGGCCTTCAGGATTTGCCACAATCCATGCGCGGTGCGCTCCGCCGCCTTGAACTTGCGGCGCCATGCCACTAACCTGCTTGTCATAGTTCGATAATCACCTGTCATCCTGACCCTGAGCTTGTCGAAGGGGAAGGACCTATGTATTCGACCGTCAGTTTGGTCGTCATCGCGGTTGTCATCTCACGATCTCCTTCCATTTCACCACAGCGAGCGTCCCAGCGCACAATTCACAGCAGTATTCGGCGGAAAAGCGCGGTCGAATGGCAATTCAGTTCCATCGCACTCAACTGACTTGGTCACCAACGGTTTCGTGTCCCGCCGTGCCCAGTGCCGCCAACGCCCGCTCCCGGTCCTCGCGCTTGATCAGCACATAGTCCGTATCAAACGTCGACATCGCGAAAATTGGGATCTGCGCTTCGGCCAGCGGTTGCACAAACGACGCCAGCACCCCGGTCATCGAAAACGGAAACGGCCCTTCGAGCTTCAGCGCAATCCATCCGCGCTCGACCCGGGCGCCGTCGGGCAGGCGATCTTCTGCGGAGACGGCCTCCGGGCAAATAATCGAAAGCTCTTCGTGCGTACGTACAACGCCGAAAAATCCCTCCTGCAACGCCCAGGCAGGGAAAGGAGCGTCCGAGGCAAGCCGGCAAACGGCCAGCCGCTCCGCGAGAACGCGATATTTCAAGTGATGAGGCAATTCAGAAAGGAAGGTTACTACATCGGCTGGGTGTCCCACTCTAACGTCGCGCTTTTTCGACGTTAGAGCCTGCCCTGAGCGAAGCCGAAGGGGTGGGATTCCACGAGTGCGGGATTTTCCCGCGAGAAGCCTCGTCTCTACAAATGATTCTTGCCCGGTTGGACTCTTGCTACTACTCCATGTCTCCGCCCATGGGCACGTAGCGGAACTTTCTGCCGTCGAAGAACACGGCGGAGCTAGTGCCAAAGTTGCCCGCCTCTTCCACGTAGATGGCTTCGATCTTTTTCTTTTTCAAGCTCATTTTTCGAACGGAGATCGTCCGAAACGGCAAATTCACAAGTACGTACTTCGCTTTCGGTTTTGCCGATCGCCATCCCTCCGGCCCGGCGCCATGAATGATCAGCACGACCAAGCCTCGCTGCGTGGGATCGCCCTCGCTGAACGTGGTCGTCATCCTGGGGTCGCCATAGCCGAAAAAATCGTTGTAGGGATCCACCACCGTGTAATTGTGCTCCCCTTGATCGAGCATTGGATTCTTGCAGCGCGCGGCAATGGCCACGTCTTCCACACCGTCGCCGTCCAGATCGCCGAACGCGGGCGCAAACTCGGGCAGTACCGTGAACTGGTCGCCAAATTGCTGTTGCACGAAATCGTTATCGATCTTGCGAGTGGCCGACGGCCCCTGCGCGAAAGCTGGAATCAATATCGCAACACTGAACGCCAGGAGTAAAGATAGTTTTCTCATGGGTCCACTTTAGCCCCTCGCGGTCACCATCGGCAGGTAACGAAAGTCACCTTCCGATGCGCATGAAGCCGATTCACTCCTCGCGCAGCAGTATCGAGGGCTCAACCGACAGTGCGCGTTGCGCTGGAATCCATGTCGCCAGCAGCCCCAGCAACAGCATCGCCAGGACAACACCAGCCAATACCAGCGGATCGCGGGGAGTCGCCTGATACACGATGAAGGCCAGCACCCGTGTGGCCAGAATTCCGAGGAACAATCCTGCCGCCGAACCAAAAGCCAGCAATTTCAATGGCCGTCCCAACGCTGCCTGCAACACTTCCTTGCGTTGCGCGCCGAGGGCGACGCGAATTCCCAACTCCCGCAGCCGCTTGCTCACCGAGTACGCCGCCATGCCAAAGATGCCGGTGATCGCCAGCATCGCGCCCATCCCGCCCAGCACGCCCAGCGACACTATCGCCACATGCGCGGAGCAAACAGAGCTCCGCCCATTTCCTCGCTCCAAGTCTTGATGTCAAAAGGCAGGCCGGCATCAAGATCACGTAACGTGCTCCTGATGGCTGCCGCCAGTTGCTGCGGATCGCGGTCCGATCGCACCACCAGAGTTGTCCAAGTGGTGGGTGATTGCAGGAAGGGGAAAAACATCGCCGGCTGGGGATTCTCGGTAAGGCTAAGATATTTCCCGTCTTCGACGATCCCCACCACTTGTATGCGCGCTCCATCCGGCGGCTTGTAATATCGGCCCATCGCGTTGCTTACGGAGCCGAAGATTTTGCGCGCAAACTCCTGGTTGATCACCGCCACGCGCGGCGCACCTTTATCGTCATGCCAGGTGACGGTCCTTCCCGACAGCAAGGCGGTGCCCGCCGCATGGAAGTATTCGGGAGATATGGTGTACAGGATGGAATTGGCAGCGACATTCGATGGGCTCAGATCCGTTGTCTGGTCGGTAAATACATTCGAGCTTCCCATGGCCGTACTTAATGGCGGGTAGTTGACCAGTCCCACAGACTGTACGCCGGGAATCGTCTCCAGAGCATCGATCATGCGCCTTTGCATAATGGGCAATGTGTTGCCGCTACAACCGGCCATACTGAGAACGGTATTGACCAGCATTGTATTTCGCGGTTCAAAGCCGAAATTGCCGCGCAGCGAGCGCTCCATTCCACGCACGGCGACCAATGAAGAAGTGACCAGCAAAGCGCAGATGGCAATCTGCACGACCAGCAACAGGTCTCGAACCGTCATCCGCCGCCCCACCCTGCCGGTTGATCCCGACTTGACGACCTCATAGGGATTGGTGCGGAGGATCTGTCTCACCGGGACCGCGCCAAAGAGGAAGCCACTTGCTACAGCCAACAGCAAAGCGACCCAATAAACATATGCGTCCGGGTTGACAGGAATATGGATAGAGGGAAATTGGGGAAGCGGCCGCCACGCGCTCAGTTCGCGCAACAGCGTTACGCTGCCCAGGAGTCCGGCAGTGCCTCCGACGAGTGCAATCAGCACGGCTTCGGTAAACACCTGCCGCAGGATGCGCGTGCGGCTCGATCCCAGCGCGAGCCGCAGAGCAACTTCCCGGGACCGGTCGGCGGCGCGCGCGGCAAACAGGCTGCCGAGGTTGGCGCACGCGGCCAGCAGGATCAACCCCGCCAACAACAATAACCCGGTTAGAAACGCCCGCGCCGGACTTCCAAAGAAGTCCCCGAGAAGGCCTGGACGCGCCAATGTGAAGGCCATTTGGCTATCGTCCTTGGGATAGCTCTTTTCGAGATAGGAGCCAACGGAGTTCAGATCGGCGGTAGCCTGTGCCGGAGTGACTCCCGCCTTCAGATGTCCCAACACCATCAAAATGCCGCGGTTCCCGCGCGCGTTCAGGACATTCAACCCCTCCACCTGCTGCTGATCAACCATCGGCGCCCAGAGATCTGGAGAGAAAAACAACAACGTCCCCTGGAACTCAGGCGGCGCCACGCCGAGGATGGTAAAAGGATGCTTGTTCAGTTGAATGACACGGCCCACCACGCCGCGGTCATCCTGAAAGTGGCTGTGCCAATACGCGTAGGCGAGGACTATGTACGGAGCGCTGTTCGGGCCATGCTCATCGGAGAGGTGGAAGAAGCGGCCGAGATAGGGCTGAATGCCCAATGCGTCGAAGTAGTTCCCGGTCACTTCGTAGCCCCAAACCTTGGATGGATCATTGCCGGTATCCAGTCCTACCGCAGTGGGACTAAAACCTGCCAGACCGTCAAAGCTGCGGTTGCGATCGCGCAGATCGAGATAGTCGGGATACGACTGCCATGTGGTCTGATCGCTCCGGCGCTCGATGGCGTAGAGACTCTCGGCTCGTGGCACATTCTGCGGGTGCAGGATCAGCGCATTCAATACGGCAAAAACCACGGCGTTGGCGCCGATGGCCAATGCCAGCGTCAAAACCGCGGCGATGGCGAATCCGGGAGACTTGCGCAACTGGCGTAAGGCGAAGCGCAGGTCCTGCAGCAGGGTGCTCATGGTCGGCCTCTGGGCGACAACGTGGCAACAGGGGAAGAAGGGCAATTCTCAAGCCAAAGTGCCGCGAATGCAACTTTATGAGAACGAAGCGGCTTGGGGGATCTAGCAGGGGTATGGGAACCGAATTGGGTGTCCGGTTTCACCAGCGGCTGTCCGTGAATGAACAATGAACGACGAACAACGAGCAGCGACAGCCGCAATAGGGGTCTCAGGGAGTCCGCCACCGCGGGCTGTCGTCGAAAAAATCGCGGTTGCGCGCATTGACCGCGGATTCTGAGTGCAATCGCCTGCTAAGCCGCAGGCTCCGGAGCATGGGAAGCGGGCTGGCAGTTCAGAAGACGGAAGGTCGGGGCTTACGCCCCAGCCTTTTGATTTATGTGGTAATGACTGCGGGAGCGGCGGTGGGTTCGACAGGGGCTTTGCGGCGGAGAATGGCAGCGGAGACGAGAGTAATGATAAGGCCGACGGGCATGGGCTCCATGAAGGTGTAGGCCATGTTGACGAAGGGGTTCTGGTAGAGCCGCTGAGAGCGCTGTATGGCAGCAACCTGCGCGGCGGTGGTGGCGGGGTCAAGTCCGGAGGACTGGACCTTGTGAATCTGCGCGGCGAAGTAGCCGTCCATGAAGTGGGGCATGAAGTTGAAGTAGAGGACCTCCCACATGGCGACGTAGCAGACGGTGGTGATGAGGGCGATCAGGATGCCGCAGGCGAAGGCGCGGCCGAAGGAAATTTGACCGGCGAGGGTGTTGTCGCGGTAGCTGCGGATGCCGAAGTAGATTAGCAGGAACGACGCCACCATGATGGTGTAGCCGAGAGCCATGCTGTGGCCGGACCCGATCTTGTCGGCGAGGAGAAGCGAGCCTCCCATAAGGACGGAGATGATGACGCCGGCGATGAGGCCGAAGGTGAGGACGATTTTCTTCATGTGAGGCTCCTGGTGCGAGTGAGGATGGAGTCACGATACGGTGTAACCGGGCCGGATGTCGTCATCCTTTCGGATGATTTTGCAGGAACGCAGCGGAAATCATGCTTTCGGGTGACGCAATCACGGCAGGAGGCCTGGTTCTTTGCCGCGCTCCGATGTGCTCGGATGGTGGCAGCCCGTCCCAGTTCTCGCCAGTGATCCTGCCCTTCCATTCCTCGCGATCAACTGATCCGAATTCGGAACGCATTGCATCTTCAAACTGCCGACATGTCATACAGCACCATTCCACAACTGTAGCGTGCCTACGTCCACTCGTTTCAGATTCTTGTAGCGTCTAGCCTGGGGATAGTTGACGAAATATGGCGCTCCCTGACCGAATCTCGACGACTGAATCTCGCCCGCAACTGAGGGCTCTTACGCCGCGCTCTCCTTCGGATGCGTGCCTGCCTTCTCCAGCACTACCAGAAACGCGGCCAGCCACGCCGGATGCGCCGGCCAGGCTGGGGCGCTTACCAGGCTTCCATCCACACAAGCTTGGTCAATGGCGACATCGGCATAGGTTCCACCCGCAGCCACGACCTCGGGAGCCACGGCGGGATAGCAACTGCAGCGGCGGCCCTTGAGCACTCCGGCGGCGGCCAGCAATTGCGCGGCGTGGCAGATCGCCGCGATCGGTTTGTTGGTCTCCGCAAAGTGGCGGACGATTTCGAGCACGCGCGGGTTCAGGCGCAGATATTCGGGCGCGCGGCCTCCGGGAAGGACCAGCGCGTCGTAGCTCTCGGGATGCACTTCATCGAAGGTCGCATTGAGGGTGAAGTTGTGTCCGCGCTTTTCGCTGTAGGTCTGGTCGCCTTCGAAATCGTGGATCGCGGTGCGCACCGACTCGCCCGTCTTCTTGCCGGGACACACGGCATCGACATGGTGTCCGACCATCTGCAGGGCCTGGAACGGCACCATGACTTCATAATCCTCGACATAATCGCCGGCAATGATGAGGATTTTTTTCTGCGGCATAAGAGCCTCCCTGAATATTGTGACAGAAGCGAAGGCAAGTGTGCAGCGCGCGCTGAAGCAACTCGGGTGCTGTCCCTAGCGGGACTTGCTCTGTTCCACTTCCGCCTTCCCGGCACCGTGCTGGGCTTTTCTGTTCTGCCGCTCCGCGGCGGGAGGCATCGCAGTTCATGAGTTGCAGGATTTATCCACAGCCCGGGTACATGCTTGCGCACCTTGGTGCCCTTGGCGGTCAGCGAGGTTACGGCTTATGCTGAATGTAGATTGAAAGGTTCAGGGTCCGCTTGCCGATGATTTCCCTTCGTTTCTATACAGTGGTACTGGGCGCGATTGGCGTGGCCGTGGCCAGCTATGGCCTGCTGCGCCGCAAACCCAAGAACGCGAACGACGTTGAACTGGAACGCCGCACTTGGCTGAATACGGTCGGGCGCATCACCGATGGCACGGTGATCGATGTTCAGGAAATCACCATGGCCACGAACCGCCCCGCTACCATGCTGATCTACCAGTACGACGTCGCGGGCGTTTCCTATGAGGCCTCGCAGGACGTCACTTATCTTCGGCAGTGGATCAATCTGCATTCCTGTCGGCTCGGACTGCCGACTTCCGTGAAGTACGATTCCCGCAACCCGGGCAACTCCATGGTGATTGCCGAAGGCTGGATGGGGCTGAGGCAGTGAGAAGGTGCGGAGACCATTCACCACGGAGGCAGTGTCATCGGATGATCGGGTGATCGAAATTCAAGTTCCCAGCGGTTTTTCGATCATCCGATGACCCGATCCTTCAGAGTTTCCCCAATGCCATCGCGACCATGTAGAGAATCTGCGCGGCGGCCAGGCCGACCCAGATGCGCTGCCGAATGCGCGACCGGCGTATGTCGCGCAACAGGTCGGCGGCGGTGGGTTCCCTGACCAGAGCTTCGATGAGAGCTTCCCGCTTTTCCGGCGGCAACGGCAGCGGTTGCAGATTGACTGGCCTCAGGGCATCGGCTGACTTCGGCTTGTCGGGATAAAACACCTTCGGTGTGTCCACTACTTCCGACCACATCGGCAGCAGGATCCAGGACTTCGGAATGACGTCCAGAATCGGTTTAGAAGTGAGATGGAGGGCGGGCTGGGTTTCGGGCGCGACGCGGTCGGCAAGATTCCGCAGCAGCGATGCCCACCAGAAGTGGCTGAGCTGATCGGTGATAAGCTCACCGACATCGACAGGCTGCGATTCCAGTTCGAGCGGCGGCAGCGTTTCCGGCGAGATCACGTCCCCGATGTTGGTGAATACGGTGCGAAACCAGGGCAGGCGCAGACGCTCGCCAAGCGCTAGTCCGACATACACGGGCCGGGCCGTGAGTTCGAGCGGCGGCAGCTTCTCCGGCGCGAAGGTATCGCGCAGATTGCCGGCCAGCGACCGCCAGAGCGGCTGCGTCAGGCTCGGCGGCGGAAGCAAATCGAGCGGAATCTCGGGCTCTGCCGTCGTGGACTGTGGGTCGGTATACCAGGCTTCGGCGGCATTTGAGCGGTAAGACATAAGAATTCAATCACTCCAGTGCGGCTTGGGCGGCGCGAACTTCCGCGCGATCCCAAAGGAAGCACCCATCGATGTTAGACGCGCAGCGAGCGTCTGTCACGCGTCTTTACGTAGCTTTACGACGTGGATTTTCGCTCCCATGCCGTCCCGGCGACTGAAAAAGGATGCACAATGACGGCAATGCGGCGGGCACTCTCATTCATTTACGGAAGCTCTGATTAAGTCGTCGAGCGGAGAGCCTTGAAAGGGCATGGCTTCAGCCATGCCGTTAGAACCCGCTACACAAGCGGCTTAACCGCTGAGGGTCGCGCTTTGAGCGCATCCCGAGTCTCCTTAGCGCTCATTTCCTTGGTACATGCACTTTGATGCTATTGAGGCCAGCGCGACGGCTCAAGCACAATGGCAGAGTCGGCCAATGTTATTCTCGTGTTTCCGGAGCAGCGGAAAAGCAGGCGGAGCCAAAGACTTGGAAGTCGCATCTGAAATGGAGAATCGGGATTGAGCGACGACGCACAATCGGCAGCCAAGGCGCAACGGCGGCCGCGGCGCTTTTCCCGTCATCGTTTTGACGTGCGCATCCAGGTGTCGGTGTTTCGGGAAGGCCTCACCACCGCATGCTGGGGCCGCACCAGCGAACTCGGCCAGGACGGCATCGGAGCGACTCTCAGCGGTGAGCTGAAAACGGGCGAAGTTGTTTCCCTGGAGTTTCCCATCCCGCTCCCGCCTCACGTCATGAAGGTGCGAGCGGTGGTGCGTTATAGCGACGGCCTGCGTTGCGGATTCGAATTTCTGGTGGTGACCGAGGAGCAGAAACAGACGCTCCACCAGGTCTGCGTAGTGTTGGCGAACGCCTCCTGATCCTTCCTGTTTTGTCCTAGAACCTCCATTACCCTGGTAACTAACGGCGAATATCCGAGCCCGCTTACCATCGAACTATTGCGAGAGCGCGCTGGGAAAGGACCGTATGGGTGAGAAAATCGCCCCGGCATCAAGTTCGGCAGAACTGCCGTGGGTAGACGCGCTGCGGGATGCTCTTGAGCACACTGCGCCGCCGATCCTTTCTCCCATCGCTGACGTCTCCGACCCAAGCCCGGCCACTTCGCCCACGAACGGCAATGGCGCTGGGGTCAGGCCGCCAGTCGACAAAGCCTACCTGGAACAAATCATCGAGAACGCTCCGGAAGCGATCAGTATTATCGACTCGGAGCTGGGCATTTTGCGCATCAACGGGGAGTTCACCCGCCTCTTTGGCTTTACCGCGGAGGAGGCTGCCGGAAGACGGATCAACCAGCTTATTGTGCCGCCCGATCGCTATGCGGAAACCGCGTGGATCGCCGAGCGCATCCAGACCGAAAATAAACTCTCGCTGGAGACCCGCCGCAAGCGAAAAGATGGCTCCCTGGTCGAGGTGCTGGTCTCCGCCGCGCCGGTCATGGTGAACGGCCAAAGAGTCGGAGCGTATGCCTCCTATCGCGACATCACCGAGCAGAAACGCACCGAGGAGTTGAATGCGGCCTTGTACGCCATCGCGGCGCGCAGCCAGTCGGCGGAGGACCTGCAACAGTTTTTCGCCGCCATTCACAACATCGTCGGCCAGTTGATGAATGCGCGCAACTTCTACATCGCCCTCTACGATCCGCAGGCTCAGTTGTTGAGCTTTCCTTACTTTGTCGATGAAGAGGATCCTACCCCTGCCCCCAAGACTCTGGGTCGTGGTTTGACGGAGTACGTCCTGCGATCGGGAGAGCCCTTGCTGGCGACACCGGCAGTCTTTGAGGAACTGATGCGGCGCGGCGAAGTGGAATCGATCGGCACTCCGTCGCTGGACTGGCTGGGCGTTCCCCTGAAAAGCGGCACGGCCTGCATTGGAGTCCTGGTGGTGCAGACCTACAGCGAAAACATCCGCTTTGCAGAGCGTGACCGCGAAATTCTGAAATTCGTGTCGCAGCAGTTGGCCGCGACCATCGAGCATAAACGCTACGAAGAGGCGCTTCGCCGCTCCGAAGCCCGCTCGCGTTCGCTGATCTTGAGCGCTGCTTTCGGCATTTTCCGCTGCACGCTCGGCGGAAGATTCCTGGACGTCAATCCGGCGCTCATCACCATGCTCGGCTATGAATCGGTCGAAGATCTTCTCCAACTCAATGTGCGGAGCGAGGTTTTCACCGATCCCGAGGAGTTGGACCGACTGGCCGAGGACTATCGCCGGACCGGGCGTCTAAACGGCGTGGAAGTGCAGTGGAAACGCAAAGACGGCCGCGTGATCATCGTGCGGCTCAGTGGTAGCGCCGCCACCATCACCGATGAACCCGAAGAAGTATTGGAGCTGATCGCCGAAGATATCACCGACCGGCGCCAGCTCGAAGAGCAGTTTCGCCAGGCGCAAAAAATGGATGCTGTCGGGCGCCTCGCCGGCGGCGTCGCCCACGACTTCAACAACCTGCTGATGGTCATTAATGGATACACCGAGGTATTGCTGGAGCAGTTGGATAAAGGCAGCCCCATGCACCACAAGGTGCAGTCCATCCAGCAGGCAGCCGACCGCGCCGCTATCCTCACGCGGCAGTTGCTGGCGTTCAGCCGCAAGCAGCACCTCGAACTCAAGGTGGTGGATGTCAACACCGTCATCGGCGACATGGAACGCCTGCTGCGGCCGCTGATCGGCGAAGACATCGAATTGGTCACGCGGCTCTCCGCTCAAACCGGACACACCCGGGCCGATGCCAGCCAACTCGAGCAAGTCATCATGAACCTGGTCGTCAATGCCAAAGACGCCATGGCCGGAGGCGGCAAGCTCACCTTGCAAAGCTCCGACGTCACCGTGCGCCAGAGCTTCAGCGAACACCATTTTGTGCAGCCCGGCCGCTACGCCGTGATCTCGGTTTCCGATACCGGCCACGGTATGGACGAGGAAACCCAGTCCCGCATTTTCGAGCCGTTCTTTACCACCAAGGAAAAAGGAAAAGGCACCGGCCTCGGCCTTTCGACCGTCTACGGCATCGTCAAGCAGAGCAATGGATACGTGTTCGCCCGAAGCAAGCCCGGAGCCGGCACAACTTTCTACGTTTATTTGCCGCGAGTGGAAGATCCCGCCGAAGAGCCCATCCCGGTCAAGGCGCAGCCCCCCGAAGCCAGCGGCTGCGAAACCGTCCTGCTGGTGGAAGACGAAGAATCAGTGCGCGAACTGGTCCGCGTAACCCTTGCCTCTCGCGGCTACCGCGTTCTCGAAGCCGAAAATGGCGAGTGCGGCCTGCGCGTCGCCGAGGGCTTTAAGGAGCACATCGATATTCTTATCACCGACGTGGTCATGCCCGGCATCGGCGGGCGCGAACTGGCCAAGAAGCTGGTCCTGCTTCGTCCCGGCATCTGCGTGCTCTTTCTGTCGGGCTACACCGAAGATGCCGTCGTCGCCCCCGGCGCGCTCGGCCCCGGTACCGCTTTCCTGCAGAAGCCGTTTACGCTGCAGAATCTCGCCAAGAAAGTCCGCGAAGTCCTGCGCTCCAAGCCCGCTCCCAAGTCGCTTGCGACATCCGCTTCGAAATGACCTCGCACCGACTGATCGCGTCGTGACGGGGCTTTGCCCTGTCCAAGCCGAGCGCAGATCGGCAGTTGCCGGAGGCCACAGCAACTCTGGATTCACCATAGAGTCGGGCGGAAGTCGCCAAAGCCTAAAGCGAAGCGCGGCCTGAGCAAACGCCGGCACAAATTTTTCACCGAAACTTTCTTCCACACTCCGGGTTAGGGCATCCAAGGAATTACGGACAGGAGTGTCCTATGAATTCCCTCGCGTCCCCCAAGTGTGCCCGACATGTGCTCATGATTCTGGCGGCTATATCAAGCCTCCTTTTCACGGCCGGCTGCGGCTCTAGCAGCAGTTCAGGTCCGCCACCCCTCAACGGCGGCTTCACCAATGCCAGCCTGACCGGCCAGTATGTGATCGCGCAGACCGGGACCTCGCTCAACTCGCAGGGGAACCCGGACCCTTTTTCCGAGGCCATCGTTTTCACCGCTGACGGAAATGGCAACCTGAGCATCACCGCCGATGACGGCGACCAGGACGGCGTTCCTTTCACCCCGCTGACCTCGGCTGTGAGCGGCACCTACGGCATCAATAGGGACGGGACCGGATTTCTGCAAATCAACTACAACCCCACCATCAACTACGCCGTCACCATGATCGACGACAGCCACTTCTATGTAATCGAGCAGGATGTTTTCGCAACGACATCGGGGTTCGGCGAGAAGCAGGACACGACCGCTCTTACTGCTGCACCCTCAGGGAATTTTGTATTCAAGGCGCATAACATCGACACCAGTTCGCGAGTTGGCGGGATCGCCATCGCCGCCGGCGTCATCAGCGGTAACGAAGATCTTCTGAACTTCGGATTTCTGGCCTCTCCCACCCGAGCGATCTCCACCACGGTCGCCATGAGCACACCTGACTCGAACGGCCGCGGCACGTTTACGCTCAATGACGGCACGTCCTTCAATTACTATGTCGTGAACTCGAGCAAGTTCCACTTCGTGTCGAATGCAGGCTCTCTCGAAATCGGCCAGGCTGAAGCGCAAACCGCCGGGTCCTTTTCGCCTGCCACTCTAGCGGCCGGCACCTCGTACGTATTCGGCAGCTCCGGAGATACCAGCAACCCGCTTGGCATTCACTCTGCCGGTGTCTTTACCACCGACGGAAATGGCAATATCGAAGCTGGCGGTTCCACCACGCCAGGTGCCGTCGACTATGTGCAGGATGCGACGATTAATTCCGACCTCGCGGTCTCGGGTGGTACATATACCCTGGCCTCGAATGGCCGCGGAACTATCAACCTGACTTTGAGTGGAGGCTCAATCAGCCCGCAGATCTTTTGGATCGTGAATGGAACCAGCGGCTACGCCTATTTCCTCGCTAACAGCGCAGCCGCAGTCGAGGACGGCACTTTCTCTTTGCAGACCCCCGCCCCCACGATCGGCAGTCAGGGCGCGTTTGTCATGGATGGAATCGATACCAGCTTCAAGGACCGGGTAGGGGTCTTTGAGACCAGCAGCAGCGGCTTTAACTGGAACCAGGCAGCAAACGCTTTCGATGTGAGCCTGGACGAATACGATCCGACATCGACTGGAACCAACGGCACCGATACGGTCAGTTCGAACGGTCGGGCCGCCGTGGTCGTTAATGGGATAACCCCCACTCTGGTCTTTTATCTCAGTGCGCCTAACACCGGATTCATGGTGCAGGAAGATGGTGCCACTATCGGAGGAGCTTTCGCCCAGCAGGCCAGCCAGTAAGAAGGTGGTTAGTAGCCGAGAAATAGAAATTCCTCTGGCCGGGCGGGGACGCCCGGCACTCCACATACCAACTTACTTAATCGCTTCCGCCGCGATCCGCTCCGTAACGAAGGCCTCGATCACGTCCCCGGTCTTGATGTCGCCGTAGTTCGCGATCGAGATGCCGCACTCCATGCCGCTGGTCACCTGGGACGCATCGTCTTTGAAGCGCCGCAGCGACGCCACTTTTCCTTTGAACACGACCACGTTATCGCGCAGCAAGCGCACTTCGGAATCGCGCTTGATCAGTCCATCGCTCACGCGGCACCCGGCAATCGTTCCCACCTTCGGAATGCGGAAAGTCTCCAGCACATCGGCGCGTCCCTGGTAAGTTTCTTTGATGGTCGGCTCAAGCAGCCCGGTCATGGCGCGCTTGATCTCGTCCTGCAATTCGTAAATGATCGAGTGCAGGCGGATGTCGACTTTTTCCTGATCCGCCAGTTCTTGCGCCTTGCGCTCGGGACGTACGTTGAATCCGATGATGATGGCATTCGACGCCGACGCCAGCAGCACATCGGTCTCGGTGATCGCGCCAATGCCCGACCGCAGCAACTTCAGCCGCACTTTGTCGTTCGACAGCCGGCCCAGCAAATCGCCCAGCACTTCGACCGATCCCTGCACGTCGGCTTTCAGAATGATGTTCAGTTCCTTCATGCCCGCCGTCTTCAACTGCTCGGCCAGGCCTTCGAGCGAGACTCGCGAACTCTTGGCGAGCTGAGCTTCGCGCGCTTTTTGCTCGCGGTATTCCGAGATGTCACGCGCCTTCTCGCGGTCGGTGACCACGACGAACTGATCGCCCGCCTGCGGCAGTCCTTCCAATCCGATAATTTCCACCGGCGTCGAAGGCGGCGCTTCCTTCAGCGGCTTGCTGCGATCGTCGAACATGGCACGTACTTTTCCGTACACATTCCCGACCACGAAGTTGTCGCCCGTGTGGAGCGTGCCGTTTTGCACCAGAATCGTGCCTACCGGGCCGCGGCCGCGATCCAATTTCGCTTCGAGCACTACGCCGCTCGCCGCGCGTCCCAGAGTCGCTTTCAATTCCTGCAGGTCGGCGGTCAGACAGATCATTTCCATCAGCAGATTCAGATTCGTTTTCTGCTTGGCGGAAACGTCGACGAATACCGTCGTGCCACCCCACTCTTCGGGCACCAGTCCGCGATCCGCGAGCTGCTTCTTGACCCGCTCCGGCAGCGCTCCCGGCTTATCGATCTTGTTTACCGCAACAATAATGGGAACTTCGGCGGCGTGCGCGTGGTCGATGGCTTCAATCGTCTGCGGCATGACGCCGTCGTCGGCCGCGGTGACCAGCACCACGATGTCGGTTGCTTTCGCTCCGCGTGCGCGCATGCGCGTGAACGCTTCGTGACCCGGCGTATCCAGGAACACAATCTCGCGCCCGTAAGCCGGAGACGCCTCATCCGTGATGCGAACTTTGTAGGCGCCGATATGCTGCGTGATGCCGCCCGCCTCGCCTCCGGCCACATTGGTGGAGCGGATGGAATCGAGCAGGGTCGTCTTGCCGTGGTCGACGTGGCCCATGATGGTGACCACCGGCGGACGCGACACGGCTTCCGCGCCTTCCTCGCTGCTCTCGGTGGCTGCATCCGTATCTTTCGCGGCTTGTTCTTCGAAGGTGATGACTTCCGTCTCCGCTCCGAAGAAGCGCGCCATTTCACTGGCCAATTCCGCGTCGAGGGTTTGATTGATGGTGGCGAATACTCCACGCACCACCAAACGCGCAATCACATCCTTGGCGCGAATGCCGAGCTTCTCGGCCAGGTCTTTCACCGAGATCCCTTCGGTAATGGTGATGTTGCGCGTGATCGGCGCGGGCTCGTTGCTGATGATCATGCGCGGCGGCGGAGTGTAGCCCTTCATCGGGCCTTCCTTCACACCTCGCGGCACATATCTCTGTCCCGGCCGTCGGGACGGAGCTCCCGGACGGGCTCCCGGACGAACCGGTCCCGGCGGGGCCATTCCCGCTCCCGGACCTACGCCCAGCGGACGCGATCCGGCGGGCGCCACGCGCGTTGGATGCATCGGCCGCCGTTCCCCCGGACGTAGCGGTGGACGCGTTTGTCCCGGCGCTAGCGGCCTCGCTGTGCGCTGAAAGATTGGCTGTCCCGGTACGGGCCGTCCCGGCACGGGACGCGGAGCCGCTCCCGGCGGAGGCACGGGCGCCTTGTACACCGGGCGCGGGCCGGTCTGCGGCATGATCATGCGCGGCGGCGGCGGACCCGGAGCCACTGGTCTTGAAGGCGCCGCAGCCTGCATCTGCGTAACATTATCGTTCGCCGGAGGCGGCGCCGCTGGCGGAACGCTTCCGGCGGGCGCTGCAGGAGGAGCTGAGACCTTCGACGGAACGGCGATTACAGGTGGCGCTGTGGTCGTACCAGTAGCGGATGGACCGGCAGCCGGAGTGGTCGCGGCGGGCGGAGTTACGGGAACCTTCGGCGGAATTACGACCACCGTCGGCGGACGGTACGTGGCCGCTACCGAAGCGGGCGTCACCAGTCTCGGTGCGGGCGCAGGGACTTCTACCGCGGTCCTGGGAGGCCCTGCCTTCGACGGCGACACAGGCGCGGAGGGAGCTTCTGCCTTGGCCTCTATTGCTGCTGGCGGCGTAACTGGCGGCTTGACTGCCGGACGCGGCGTGGGATGCTCGGCGGCTTCCTTGAGCTGGGTGATGGCGCGCAGCACGTCTCCAGGCCGCGAAATGTGGGAGAGGTCGATCTTGGTCTTGATCTCTTCTTCGCCGTGAACGGCGCGCGAAGAAGTCCTCGCCGAACTCGGCGCCGCTTCGGAGCGGCCGCGGAGATGCTTCCGCACCAGGTCCGCTTCGTGATCTTCCAGAGAGCTGGAGTGCGTTTTTTTCTCCGTGACGCCCACCGTGGTCAGCACATCAAGAATTTCCCTGCTCTTGACTTCCAACTCACGGGCCAGATCGTTGATTCGAATCTTACTCATCCGCGGTCGTTTCCTCTTCTTGTCACGCTCGCCTCGCGTGTCTAAGCTCACGTTTCTAGGTTCGCATGTCTAACCTCATGTATATCCTGGTGCAATCTTGCTTGCGGCTGACGAAGCCCGCGCTTTCGGTTCGGATGCAACTCCGAACTCGCCACGCTCCCAGGTTCAGCTCTGCTTGTCTTCCGCGGCTTCTTCGGTCGCAGATTCGACGGTCGCAGCGTCTTCTGCTGGCGCCGTTTCGGTGGGCTCCGCTTCAGCGGCCAACTTCGCCGCCTCTAACTCGCCATCTGCCGGCGATCCGGCTTCTCCAGTGTTTTCCGGTTCCGGTTCCGCGGCCAATGCATCCGCTTCCACCGAACCTTCGGCCAGAGATTCCTCGCTGACCGCCGCTTCGGTGGCGGCTTCCCCAGTGGTCTCCGGTTCCGTAGCCTCTACGGCCTCGCCGCCATCCAGAGTGGCGAAGTAATTATTGACCGCAATACTGATTTTTTCCACCGTTTTCGGGCCAATCCCTTCAATCGCTTCCAATTGCTCCGGGGTCATATCGGCCAGCGACTCCACCGTATTCACGCCTGCCGCCTTCAGTTTCTCGACCAGTCCCTCGCCCAGTCCAGTAACAATCTCCAACGGAGTTGCGGCTTGCGTGACCAGCGCCGACATCTGCTGTTCTACTTCCTGCCGCTTCTCTTCTTCGCTCTTGATGTCGATCTTCCAGCCCAGCAGCTTCGCCGCCAGGCGCACGTTCTGTCCTTTTTTCCCGATCGCCAGCGAGAGCTGGGTATCGTCCACCACCACTTCCAGGTGCTTGTCCGCCGCATCCACAATCGTTACCCGGCTCACTTTGGCCGGCTGCAGCGCCTTCTCCGCGAAGGTGACTGGATCCTCGTGATACTCGATGATGTCGATCTTTTCTCCGCGCAATTCACGAATGATCGACTGCACTCGCATCCCCTTCATGCCCACGCAGGCTCCGACCGCATCCACATCCTTGTCCTTCGACAGCACCGCGATCTTGGTGCGCTCGCCCGCTTCCCGCGCAATCGCCCGGATCACCACCGTGCCGTCATAAATTTCCGGCACTTCGGTCTGGAACAGATGCTGGACCAATTCTGGAGCGGACCGCGAAGCGATTACGCCCGGACCCTTCGTCGCTTTTTCCACGCGCACGATCACGACCCGAATCCGCTCGCCCACCGCGAACGATTCCAGCCGCGACTGCTCCTTGCGGCCCATGCGGGCCTCGGCCTTGCCGATATCGAGAATTACGTCCGGACCCTCGATCCGCTTCACGGTCGCATTCACGATCTCGTTCACATGCCCGATGTATTCGTTGTAAACCGTGTCGCGTTCCGCCTCGCGCACTTTCTGAAATATCACTTGCTTCGCCAGTTGCGCCGCAATCCGACCGAGAATTCCTTCCGTCACTTTCGGAATCAGCAACTCTCCGCCCGCTTCCGCCGCCGGATCCAGCTTCCGCGCCTGCTCCACGGTTACCTGCAGATCCGCGTCTTCGACCTGCTCCGGAGTCTCGACGATCGACTTCACCGCATAGGCGCTGATCTTGCCGCTGTCTTTGTCGAGCACCGCGCGCAGGTTTTCCTGCGTCTTGTAGTATTTGCGCGTGGCCACCACAATGGCGTCCTCGACCGCGCTCACCACGATCTGCGGATCAATGCCTTTTTCCCGGCTGACCCCTTCGATGATGTTGTAGAGCTCACTAGCCATATAATTCAGGTCTCAGGTGTCAGGTCTCAGATCTCTAGGACTTGGCTTTTCCTGAGACCTGACACCTGCTCTTAGATTTCCGGTACCAGATTCGCTTTCTCTACGTTCCCTAATTCAACCTCAACCTTTGGCACCGCGCCTTCTTTCGGACGCATTTTCTTCTTGCGTGCCGCGCTCAGATCCAGCAGCAGCTTTCCGTTCTCGAAGCTTTCCAGCTTCCCTTCAAAGTGCCGGTTGTTACTTACCGGCTCCCGCGTCGTCAACTTCACGCGACATCCGCGGAAGCGCTCAAAGTCCGCCGCCTTCGTCAGCTTGCGATCCAGTCCTGGAGAAGAAACTTCCAGCACATACGATCCGCCCGGCACCGCATCCTCAACATCGACGATCGTTCCGAACTCGCGGCTGAACTTCGAGCAATCTTCGTGCGTCACACCGTCCGGACGACCTAGCGCAGGCGCCGCTCCGGGACGGTCAATAAACACGCGCAGCATGCGGTGCTTACCTGCCCCGCACACCTCCACTTCGACCACTTCCAGCCCGCTCGAGCCGGCCACGCGCTCGGCAATCTGCCGGACCCTATCCAGATCTAGAGCCATGTTTTCAGCAATTTGCGCCCCAACCGCCGCGCCCACTATTCCCGCAAATCGGCCCAAACTAAAAAGTGGGCTTTCGCCCACTGGTGTGCTTCGACAATCCTGACACTACGACACAACAGTATTCAATTGCAACTATACGCCGCCAATATGGAAAACACAAACCAGCCCGCGACCGTAATCCGCCCGCGTGGACACACCCGTCGGGACGGCCGTTCCTTGTCCCATCAAGTCGAGTGAAGCTCTCCCGTTACGGAAGTGTCGGAAGTAACCTTGCCCTTACCTCGCCCATCCCCCAAACTTTTCCTGATGCAGTTCTCTCGCGCCCATCTAGCCATCGCACTGGGCACCGCTGGCTTGCTCGTGCTGGTGTTCCTCGGTTATCTCTACTGGCTCAGCAACCAGCCGCCGGTTCTGTCGCGTTCTGTGGAACGTGACCCGCTTACTCAGATGCCGGTCAGCATCACCATGAATCCGTTACGCGATCGCACCATCGAACGCACTGCCAATATCTTCATCGCCGAGATGCGCGACGGCAATTGCCGCAAACTGCTCGTCCAGTGGGAAAAAGACTACCGCAAGAAGCGCGCCGACTTCCTCTGCAAATCCGAAGCCGAGCACCCGCTGATTTCCTGGAACCTGGTGGATTGGGAAGACGCGCCGCCACTCGTGATCCTGCACTACAAAGGCGAACGTTACAGTACACCCAGCCAGGATTCAACTTACAAAGACCTTTTCACAGTGACCGAAGAAAAGAAAGACTCCGGCTGGACAGTTACGAAGTACGACTCTTTCTACTGATGTGCAATCCCCGGCGTGCTCTGCGTCTCACTCGATCCACCGCATGACTCATCACGCGCTTACGGTACTAGTCTTGAAAATGGAATGCCGGTGGTTCAACCCAAATCCAAATGATTGGGGCTACTGTTTCGCATCGGGTGTTTTCGCGTCCACCGGCTTGGTTTCAGGCTTCGCCTCTTCATTCAGGATACGCAGCTTTTGTTCGGAGCCATCCGGCAAAGGTATGTAAGACGTTCCCTTCTCGACTCGGAAATGAATCACGTCGCCGATTTGCAGCGGTTTGTCTCCTCCACATTCTTTTCCTGTGCTGCTAAGAAACATTGGCGTTTTGCCACAATCCATCTCGTAGATCTTTGTGTCCGTTTCGATCTTGTGTGGCTGTATACCGAATAGCTGCCCCCGCCCATATTTCCATCTTTGCCCGTCTTGGGGTGCGTTTTCGTATGCTCATTCTGTCCAATGCCAATGACCTTCCCCGATTCTGGGTATGTCTTGGCCTCTTTTGCAGCTGCAGCTCCGGATAAAGCAACCACAGTAAAAATGAATAGAGCAAGAAGATAGAGCGATGGTTTGCAGCGTTCTTTCCTGTAAGGCATCGGAGATCCATCCTAAGGGGTAAGGTTAGTAGATTTAAAAAGAATGCTTACTCACAGCGATGCACGCATGAAGCAAAGGGACTGAACATGTACAGCAGCGAACGACGACCCACAATGCAGTGAACTGGGGGCGCGGGTGAGAATCGAACTCACTATGGATGTTTTGCAGACCTCCACCTTAACACTTGGCCCGCGCCAGCTTGTTTACTAGCCGCCGATATGCACCATGGTCCGCGACGCCGGCACAAATCCAGGCTCTCCGATGTGGTGGCGCTCTTCTTTCTTCTCCACGACTTTCACAATGAACTCGGTAAGCTTCTCGTCGGTCGCGCCGCGCCGCATCAACTCATGCAGGTCGTGATCCCATGCGGAAAATAAACACGTGCGCAGCTTGCCGTCGGAGGTGATGCGGATTCGGCTGCAGTGCCCGCAGAAGGGATGCGACACCGGCGCGATAATTCCAATCTCGCCCGCGCCGTCGCAGAAGCGATAGCGCCGCGCCGTTTCGCTGCCCTCGTGCGCGATTTCCTCCAGCGGCAGATACTCCGACATGCGGGAGACGATCTCATCGAGCGCAACCACAATTTGCGGCGTCCAGACGCGGTCCTCTTCTAGCGGCATGAATTCGATGAAGCGCACCACTACCCGCTCTTCCCGCGCGAACATGCCAAACGGAATAATCTGATCTTCATTGAAGCCGCGCAGCAGCACGCAATTGATTTTCACCGGATCGAGTCCCGCCCGCCGCGACGCGCGCACTCCCGCCAGCACGCTCTCGTATCCATTCGGCACGCGCGTGATGCGCGCAAATCGCTCCGGATCCACCGCGTCCATGCTGACGGTCACGCGATCGAGGCCCGCGTCTTTGAGCGGCTGCGCAATCTCGGCCAGCAGGTGGCCGTTCGTGGTCAGCGCAATGTCAGGCTTCTTGCCTTCCGAAGTGCGCAGTGCTGCCAGATCGCGCACGAATTCCACAATGCCCTTGCGCAGCAGCGGTTCGCCACCGGTCAGGCGAATCTTCGTGATCCCCAGCCCCACCAGAATTCGCGCCATCCGCAGATAATCCGCGAACGGAAGCTCCGCAAAGGCCGCGCCATTCGTCCCCGTCCGGCAGTACACGCACCGGTAGTTGCAGCGGTCCGTGATCGAAATCCGCAGGTCGTGAATCGAGCGCCCAAAGTTGTCGGTAAGGTTCGGCATTTAGCAGTTAGTTAGCACACGTCGAGTTTGTTGGCGGGAAAACACGCACCCAGCGGGATCGACTGGCAGAAATAACCCCGGCGAGCGTTTCCTTTCCAACCCGGGAGGCGCGGACGTTTCCATCCGCGCCCTCGGATCGCGCTGGTCAAACCGGCGCAACCCTCGCCCCCGCCGCCAAAGAATCTTTCAGAATGCGAATCTCTCAGGCCGCAGGGATCGGAAACTCGACCATCATTATAGATGCCGAAACCGGACTCCGCGAGCCACCGCACCCTCGATGATGGAGAGCCGTGCGTCCCCGCCCGGCTAGGCCCGCGAGACGCCTGTCCCTCTGCAACACTGATAGACTTTCCCCATGAAAGCACTCGTCATCACTCGTTTCGGCGGTCCGGAAGTTCTCGAATTGCAGCACGTCCCCGACGCGCATCCCGCGCCCGAACAGCTTTTGGTGAGAGTGGAAGCGGGCGGCTTGAATTTTGCCGATCTGCTCACCGCGCGCGGCGGATACCATGGTACTCCCAAGCCCCCGCTCATCGCCGGACGCGAATTCGCCGGCGTCGAACTTGCTGCCAACGGCGAGTCCAGCGTACGCCGCGTGATGGGATACACGCAGTGGGCCGCCTTCGCCGAGAAGACGGTGGTGAATCGCAACCTGGTCTGGCCCGTCCCGGAAAGCTGGACCGCCGAACAGGGCGCCGCGTTTCCGGTAAATTTCTTCACCGCCTACTTCGCCTACTGGAAGGCCGGGTTGCTCGGCCAGCCCAGCGTCCAAGCTAACGTCCAGCCTAACGACAAGCCCGCCGGTTCGCGCGTCCTGATTCATGCCGTCGCCGGCGGAGTCGGCACCGCCGCCGTGCAAATCGGAAAGATTCTCGGCATCGAAATGTACGGAACCTCCTCTTCAGAAGACAAGCTGGCGCGGGTGCGCGACCTCGGGCTGCAGAACGGCATCAACTACAAGCAACGCGATTATGTCGAAGCCATCAAGGATCTCACGCACGGCGAAGGCGTCGACGCGGTTTTCGAAATGCTCGGCGGCGAGCACGTCGCAAAAAGCGTGCGCTGCCTGCGCGACTTTGGACGCGTCATCGTCTACGGCGCCGCCACGGGCGAAATTCCGATGCTCGACACTCGCCTTCTCTACGCGAAAGGCGCTAGCGTCCACGGACTCTGGTTGTCGTATCTGAGCGCGAACCGCCCGCTCATGGAATCCGCGTGGAAGCAGCTTTCGGACTGGCTGGCAGCGGGCAAGCTCAGCCCCGTGATCGGAAAAGTGTTCCCGCTGGAGGAGGCCCGCGCTGCCTACACACTAATGCAGGAGGGCAGGAATTACGGCAAGATTGTGTTGAAGATCGGGTAGGTTCTTACGCGGCCTAACTCTAGACAAGACATCCTCACCTTGTTACTCCCGCAACATACGCCGTCTGCTAACGCGGACAACCGCCGCGAGTCTAATACGCGTGTTCGCAAAAAACATGGTTCGCAGAGAAAAAAAGAAATCGGGAACTTACTCCAACCGGGGTTCGTATCCTGTAGCGAACCAACGTGGGGTGGGCGAAACGAGTTTTCGATTCCCTTAGAAGAGTTTGCAGGGTGACGGAACTGGCGTACGCATGGTTTGGCGGCCCTGGATGCGCCGGTCCCAAGTAAAAAGCACGAGTGTGAGGCCCGTGTCTTTTTGCGTCACCCTGACATGCGCATTGTAGGAGTTTGCACGGAAAAGGCAAGCCCTCAGTCGAGCGTCCTCGAACCATCACCAGCCGCCCCTAATGTCCCGGCAAGAAACCGGGAAGAAAGCAAGGAGCATATGAAACTGAACCATCTGGCGTTGAACCATCTGGCAAAGACTGTTGTGCTCGGGCTGGCCGTGCTGCTCGCGTCGAGCGCCTTCGCAAGTAACAAGGGTTCGCTGCAGGTTGGGGAGTCGCTCGAAGTCAACGGTCAGCAGCTCACCCCAGGTGACTATCAAGTGCGCTGGGACGGCACGGGACCGAACGTCGAGGTTAGCTTCATGCAGGGCAAGAAAGAAGTCGCAAAGGCCTCGGCAAAAGTCGTAGCACTCGACGAACCCTCCCGCTACGATTCTGCCGTCGTCGACCATTCCGGTGGCAAGGCATCGATTTCTCAAGTACGCTTCGCCGGCAAGAGGTACGCCCTCGCTATCGGACCAACCGAGAAAGCCGAAATGAGCGCAAGCTCAACTAAGTAACTAACTTCTTGGACAAGAAGACAACCATGGGAGCACTCCGGTGCTCCCATTTGTTCGTCAAGTTGACTAGCTAAGTCTGTTTCTGACGCTTAGTCCTCCGCGGAGGGCGCGCCTGATACACGATCGCGAAAGTCGCAAGCGCTCTACCTTCCGGTAGCAAGCCTGGTAGCTAACCGCTGCGGCAAGTTAGCCGCAAGTATTTTCTCCTGGGCCACCCGCAGGTTGTAAGGCACGCGATAGAAAGTTACGATCCACGCATCCGAGTCGAAAATGGCAAACGCGGCGCGCCAGTCGCCGTCGCGGGGCTGACCTACGGAGCCGGGGTTGATGAGATAGCGGCGATCTTTGCGGAGGGGTAAGTCGGACGATTCGGGCTGCCCGACGGTGCGGTATCCGGGACGATAGGCTTCGCTGATTTCTCCCGAAAGCGTGAATCCGCCCTGGAGGTGAGTGTGTCCGAAGAAGGTGACGGGGACGGGAATGGTGATGAGCGGGGCGATGGCGTCGCGGGCGCTGACCATGTATTCATCCTCGTCGATCGGCGAGCCGTGGACGAACTGGACGCCGGGAAGTTCGTCAAGCTGAACGGGACCCTGGGGCAGCCCGCGCAGCCATTCGAGATTCTTGGAAGTGAGCTGGTCGCGCGTCCAGAGTGTGGCGAAGCCGGCGACGGGGTTGAATTCGTCGAGGTTCATGAGGCCGCAGACGGCTCGGTCGTGATTGCCGCGGACGAAAACGCGTCCGAGAGATCGCACCTTGGCCACGACTTCGTTGGGATTGCCGCCGTAGCCGACGGTGTCTCCGAGATTGACAACGAGGTCGTGGGCGGGAGCGGCGGCTAGACAGGAATCCAGCGCTTCGAGGTTGCTGTGAATGTCGCTGAGAAGAAGGATGCGCACGGGGGAGGATTATAGCTTTTCTGGAGAGGAAACGCTGAGGCGGGGTAGCTAATTCCTGTAGAGAAGGGACTCCCGCATCGTCGCAGTCTTGGATTTCTGGGAAACTTTCCTGGGTTTCCCGGGTTTGCTTGCTTGAGGGTTTGATCTTTCCATAACGTACCGTCGACCTGTTTTCGGCATCTAGCGGGCACGACGCCAGAGGAGGACCATTCGACCGATGGACAGCAGATCTCGTTTTGTCAGTTCGCTTTTTCTGGCCGCCGCCCTCGGGTTTTCCATATTGGGCACGGCTTGCGCCGAACATCATTACTACCGGGTCTATGACCCCTACTACAGCGACTACCACGTCTGGAACCATGACGAAGTGGTCTATTACAATCAGTGGGCCCGCGAGTACCGTCGCGATCCCCATCGCGATTTTCGCAGGCTGCCGCCGGAAGAACAGAGGGAATACTGGAACTGGCGCCACAGCCATGGGGACCGTCACTAGATCACAGCTTTACTTCGATCAGGCAGACGGGCGGGGATGCTCTCGTCTGCTTGAATTTCTTGCCACTTCGCCGCGATCGCGCCCATTGTAAACTCGGTCTATGTCTTTGCCCTCGCGCTCTTCCGATTCCGGGAATCTTTTCTCCGCGCCGAAATCAGCGGCCGCCGCGCACACCGCTCACGTCGATGGCGGAGCCCGCGGCAATCCCGGGCCCTCGGGTTATGGCGTCGCCATTCAGGACGCCTCCGGACACACGGTCGCCGAGCTCAGCGAATACCTTGGCCACCATACCAACAACTACGCCGAGTATCAGGGACTCCTCGCCGCCCTGCGCTACGCCACCGAAAATCAGATCAAGGTGCTCAAGGTGATTAGCGATTCCGAATTGATGGTGCGCCAGATGAAAGGCATCTACAAGGTGCGGAATGCCGAACTCCGTAAGCTATACGAGCAGGCGCAGCAACTGGTCGGCCGGCTCGAGCACTTCGAAATCCGCCACGCCCTCCGCGAACACAACCAGGTTGCGGATCGGCTGGCGAACGAGGCTATGGATCGAGGACGATAGGGCGAAGTTGCGATAAGGAGATGGTGGGTAGAGGAAAACTGCAGACCCCTTGCAGGCGCTCGGGAGGACAATTGGGGAAAAAGCTTAAGAGCTCATCACTCAGAGCTGACGGCTGAAAGCCGGAGTCGCAACCGCCCTACGCTGATCCCCTCTTCGTGGCCGCGGCTGCCTTCGCTTTCACTGTCTCCCAGGGCCGCTTCGGCCGGTCGACTTCCGGTTCGTCGCGGTCCTTAATGCGATCGTATTGATATGAATCGCTGGTGGTCCCGAGCGACTCGTTGTAGAGGCTGGGCAGGGCCAGCGCTTCTTTCATTTCTTCGGAGAACTGCTGCAGCGCTTTCAGGTGGTCGGCCGTCGCCGGCACTTCGGTTTTTGTCGTCTTCATAAACTGCTGATAACCGCGATTGATCAGCTTCGAAATTTCGCTGCCGATCAGGTATCCCGGATAGGCGAAAATCTTCGCGCCGTCGTCGTCCGTCTTCTGGATCGCCGCCGAGCAGTTGTACTTCTTCAGGAACACGCGGTTTTGCGTGCCTGGAGCCTCAATCAGGTCAAAGCCATGATCGCGCAGCCAACTGACTGCGTCTTCGTAGGATCGTTGTTCGACTTTCGCTGCCATTTTATAAACTCAATTCTCGCCGCATCCTCTTTAGATGCCGCTTGCACGGATTCGATGGAACCAAAAATGTCCCTCATGAATCTAATAACGAAGGAACTCTTTAACGCTAGTATAGATATACCTTTTTTGAGATTGCGGGCACATTACTCTAGTCACAACGGCATCTACATTCCATGACCCCAGCCGCTTCCGGCTCCGCGCTATCGCCGTCCCTTTCCCAGGCCAAAGCCGCGTCTGGCAAGGGAGGAGAAGCTCTCGTCGCCCGCATCGGCAACACGCCGCTGCTGCCGCTTGACGCGGTCACCAGCGACTTTCCCCACGTAAAACTTTTGGGCAAGGCCGAATGGCACAACCCCGGCGGATCGGTTAAAGATCGCGCCGCCGCCAGCATAGTGGCGGAGGCGCGCCGTTCCGGAAAACTCGGCCCTGGGAAGACTCTGCTTGATTCCACCAGCGGCAACACCGGCATCGCCTATGCCATGCTCGGCGCCGCTCTCGGATTCCCCGTCACGCTCTGCGTGCCCGAGAATGTTTCTCCCGAGAGAAAACGCATTCTACAAGCATACGGCGCAAATATCATCTACACCGATCCGGCCGAAGGCTCCGACGGCGCCATCAAAATTGCGCGCCAGTTCGCTGAGCGCCATCCCGATCTTTACTTTTACGCCGATCAGTATTCGAACGACGCCAACTGGCGCGCGCATTACGAAACCACCGCCAACGAAATCTGGCAGCAAACCGAAGGACGGGTCACGCACTTTGTCGCCATGCTTGGCACTACCGGAACCTTCGTCGGCACCACGCGCCGTTTGAAGGAGTTGAATCCCCGGATCCGCTGCATCTCGCTGCAACCCAACTCCGCCTTTCACGGCATCGAAGGCGCGAAGTACTTGCCCACGGCGATCGTGCCGCGCATTTACGATCCGTCGCTCGCCGACCAGAATCTGGAGATCGTGACCGAAGATGCGCACGCCATGGCCCGCCGCCTGGCGCGCGAGCAAGGATTGCTTGTGGGAGTCTCGGCCGCCGCAGCCGTGCTGGGCTGTCTGCGAGTCATTGAGCGACTAAAACCGGAGCGCCTACAACCCGATCGCCTGAAGAACAATCAGCGCGTTACCATCGTCACCATCCTTTGCGACTCCGGCGAAAAATATTTGACCGAAAGATTTTGGCAGGAAGGCTAAGATCGAGTTCACCACAGAGACACGGAGACACAGAGAAGACCTATTCTTGATTTCCTCCGTGTTTCCATGCCTCTGTGGTGAAATGGTCTCTGACCTCACATGCTTAAGCTCCCTCAACCCGCCTACATCGCCCTTCGTCAACACGGGGAGGAAACCTATCCCTACGAGTGCTGTGGCGTGCTGCTCGGGCAGTTCGACGACGGCGCCGAGGCCGGATCAAAGACGGTCTCGCGCGTCGCCCGCTGCGGCAACACGCGCGAGGACTCGCCCCACAACCGCTACAATATCGATCCCAGGGACCTGATCCGCATTCAGCGCGAAGGCCGCGAGCGTGGCGAGGATATCGTCGGCTTCTATCACTCCCATCCCGACAATCCCGCGCAATGGTCGCCCACCGATCTCGCCGAAGCCCACTGGTTTGGCTGTTCCTACGTGATTACAAGCGTGGAGAAAGGCAAGGCTGTGCTGACGAATTCGTTCGAACTGACGGGCAGCGACGAGACCGACAAGAAATTTGTGGACGAGACCACGGTAATTGTCTGACAATGTGGCGCGGGCGCCCTCGCCCGCGAAGAGCAGACAAGGCCATGCGCGAGTTTCTCGGCGCGGTTCTAGCGTTGTCGCTGTGGGTGGGATTTTACGTGTGTGTCAACGCATTCTTCTCGTCAATCAAGAGCTCAGCTCTTCGCCAACAACCACGGGAGGACGGTGCAGCGCTGGAGTTCTTTCCGACCGCGCGAATGCAGTTCCTGATCAGATTAGTGCTGGCGCTCCTCGCTGCGTTCGGAGCTCTCCTTTCAATAGCGACGCACAAAGAAGGTGGGACTTTTTACGCCCTTCTGATCCCCGCGTCGGTTTTTCTTCTGATTTCCCTCGTCCGGCCTGTTTCAGTAGTGGTCGACGATCACGGCATTCGGCAGCGACGCTGGTTCCTTCCCGACAGGGAAATTAGGTGGCAAGACGTTGCCTCAGTCGCATACGGCACGAACACAGGTACGACGTACGTTCTTTCCAAGAACGGAGGGCCCAAGATACGCTTCTCTATCTTTCTAGTCGGCCGGGCTCGCTTCAAGCACGAGATTCGGGCTCGTGCCCGCGATGTTGACATCTATTCTGAAGACGACGACTAGCCGCTCCTAAAGTAGCTCCGCACTCCGCTCCTCGTCATGCAGAACAACAGTAACCCTGCGATCACAACTCCGACGGCTCCTTTCAGCGGCTCTCCCCTCAGGCCATTGACGATATCGCCCGCCGCGTTGATCGCGATGATTGTCGTTCCCAGAAGCCATCCCCAGTAGCGGCGCCGGAACCAGCCGACAGCCGCGGTACACAAGAGCGCCGAAAGTACCATGAATCCAAGCCCTGCGCTTTTGCCCATCGACAAGAGCTGAACGTGACCCGTTTTGTTCAACACCCAGAGCCCATCGAGCGTGGTCCCAGGGTTGAGCAGCGTAGCAGCGGCGTAGCCGGCCATGGTTGCGCCAAACAGGAAAAATACGCCAATCGGGACAAAGCTCCGCGGGCCTTTGTGTTCGTCAGTACCCATTTGTCCTCCCCTGCTGCACGGGCGGGGACAGCACCGTCGCTCCGTTTCCACTTGCATCTTTCACCAGCACCATAGCATCTTCTTTACATGCCCCAGATACAGATTCCGTCTCCACTTCGCCAATACTCCGGAAAACATGCCTCGGTCGATGTCCCTGGCAAAACCGTGGCCGAAGCCCTCGCTGGCCTGGTCGCGCTGCATCCTGACCTCAAGCGTCATCTCTATACCGAGGAAGGGAAGTTGCGCGCCTTCGTGAATGTTTACGTCAATGACGAAGATATGCGCTACCTGCAGAAAGAAGCCACGGCGCTTAACGACGGTGATACCATTTCCATCGTGCCGTCGATTGCCGGCGGCGGTTGGGTTATGATTTGAGCATGACCTGCGAACCGACAAATCGCCGAATGTCCCGCCCCGCGCGCCGTTGTCGCCGCTGTCTCTAGTTCGCCTTCGACCTGACTACAACTGAGAGGACCCTATGGCCACCTTGACCGAAGCCAACCCCGAAGCCGTTTTAAGCAACGACGAAATCCTGCGCTACTCGCGCCATCTGATCATGCCCGAGGTGGGCATGGAAGGGCAGCAGAAGCTGAAGGCGGCGAAAGTTCTGTGCATTGGAGCGGGCGGCCTCGGTTCGCCGCTCGCACTCTACTTGACGGCCGCGGGCGTCGGCACGCTGGGCATCGTGGATTTCGACGTCGTCGATTACACCAATCTGCAGCGCCAGATCATCCACACCACCAACGATGTCGGCCGCAAGAAGCTCGACTCCGCCGCCGACAAACTGACGGCGATCAATCCGTTCCTCAACCTGCGCACATTCGACATGAAACTGACCAGCGCCAACGCGCTCGATTTGTTTCGCGAGTTCGACATCGTCGCCGACGGCACCGACAATTTTCCCACGCGCTATCTGGTCAATGACGCGTGCGTGCTTACCGGCAAGCCCAATGTTTACGGCTCCATTTTTCGTTTTGAAGGACAAGCCAGCGTGTTCGCGACCGAAGACGGACCATGCTATCGCTGTCTCTATCCGGAGCCACCACCGCCGGGCCTGGTGCCTTCATGCGCGGAGGGTGGAGTGCTCGGCATTCTGCCCGGGCTGGTCGGCGTGATTCAGGCCACCGAAACCATCAAGCTGATTCTGGGGCAGGGCGATTCGCTCGCCGGACGATTGCTCTTGGTCGATGCGCTGGGCATGAAGTTCCGCGAACTGAAGCTGCGCAAGAATCCCGATTGCCCCGTCTGCGGCACACACCGGACGATCACCGAACTGATCGACTACGATCAATTCTGCGGCATCCGCGGACAAGAAGAGCCCGCTGGCAACGACATCCCGTCGATTTCGGTGGAAGAGTTAAAGAAGAAGTTAGACGCGAAGGCTGACGTCTTCATTCTCGACGTGCGCGAGCCGCACGAATATCAGATCTGTAACTTGAAGGGATATCTCATTCCGGTGGGCGACTTACCGAAGCGCGTGAACGAACTCGACTCGAGTCGTGAGATCGTGGCCCATTGTAAGATGGGCGGACGCAGCGCGAAAGCGGTGAACTTTCTGCGCCGAACCGGATTTACCAAGGTCTATAACCTGACCGGCGGCATCTTAGCTTGGGCGGACCGCATCGATCCGAAGATGCCTAAGTACTGAGCTTTCACGGCTAAAACCCGCATAGTTTGCGGCTCGACGTCTGGCGTTATCTTCGCGCCGAATTCAGCACCGGGCAGCGCGCCCAGTGCTCGGGGCCGACTTCCACCAGCGGCGGGAGCTCGACAACGCAGGCGTCGATGCGATGCGAGCAGCGCGGCTCGAAGGGGCATCCCGGAGGAAGTTGAGCGATCGGTGGGACGGCGCCTTCGATGGTCGAGAGCGGAAGAGCGCGGTCGGTCTGGAGAGTGGGAATCGCGCGCAGCAGGCCCTGCGTGTAGGGATGACCGGGCGCGTGAAAAATATCCGCCTTCGCGCCGAGCTCGGCCAGGCTGCCGGCGTACATGACCGCGACGCGATCGGCGACATGCGAGACGACGGCGAGATCGTGTGAGATGAAGAGCATCGCCAATCCGAATTTGTGGCGGAGGTCGTTAAGCAGGTCGAGGATTTGCTGCTGTATGGTGACATCGAGCGCCGTGGTCGGCTCGTCGGCGATGAGCAACTGCGGACGGTTGACGATAGCCATGGCGATCATGACGCGCTGCCGCATGCCTCCCGAAAGCTGGTGCGGATAACTGCGGGCGCGCTCCTCGGGATCGGCAATAGCAACGTCGCGCATGCCTTCGACGGCTCGGCGCCAAGCTTCGGATTTCGAGACGCGGTTGTGCGCGAGTACGGCTTCGGCGATCTGCTCGCCGACACGCATGACCGGGTTAAGGGCGGTCATGGGCTCCTGGAAAATCATGGCGATGCGCGAGCCGCGAAGCTGCCGCAACTGATGGGAAGGCAGGGTGGTGAGGTGCATGGCGACGCTGTCGCCACTCTGCACGCTGTTCTGGAAAATAATGTCGCCCGTGACGATGGCCGAGGGCGGAAGCAGGCCCATGATGGCGAGCGAGGTAATGGATTTTCCCGAGCCGGACTCGCCGACCAGGCCGAGGACTTCCCCAGGCTCGATGGAGAATGAGAGTCCGCGCACGGCCGCCGCGGGCGCAACCGTCGCGGCCGGCTGGGCAGACGAAAGCGCCCGCCCAGCACGGGATTGCGGGAACGCGATGGTCAGGTCGCGAACATCGAGCAGCGGGCTCACGAAGGCTATGGTATCAGCGCCCAGATTATTTCTTGGGTCGCGATTCCGGCGGCACTAATCCCGCAACGCGGTAATACACCACTAACTGACCGTAATGCTCTCCAGAGTGTTCGAGGAGACCCCACGCCATGTCGGAGACGCGCACTTGCTGATTGGCGAACGGATCGACGATTAAGTCGGCCATCCCTTTATCGCCCTTCTGCTTGATCGCCGCTGCGCCGTCGGCAAAAGACTTTTTCACAAACTCCACCACCGCGGCTTTCGTTTTGTACTGCTCGCGTTTAAGATCTTCTCCGGCTGGCGGTTTCAGTCCCAGCGCTGGATTGGTAAAAAAATAATTCGCATTGGCGGCGTGCAACAGCTGCTCGGCAAAGCTGCGCTGCGCCGGCACCGGCTTGAAGTCGTACTTGTCCTCAGGAAAATCCTCCGCCATGGCAATCAACTTGCGCCCCACATCGTTCCAGTTCTCCAGCAAAACCTGCGACGGCCCAGCCGCCGGTTTCGGCGCCGCGTCTTTCTTCATCGTGTCTTGCGCGGCTGCGAGCGCTGCCATCATTCCCACGGCAAGAACTACACTAACGATTCGCTTTTTCATTTGCCAATTCCTCCTGTTGTCATTCGCTGACTTCTTGTAGAGACGCGGCAAGCCCCGTCTCTACTTCAACCCGGCCTTGCCCAGCATTTCGAGAAACTGCTTCTGCGTTCGCATATCGATCGACTGCGCTACCAGCTTTCCTTCCCGGTCGTAAACAAAACTCTTCGGAATCCCTTCCACAACAAACATTTCATTCACCTTGCGCCCGGGATCGAGCAACACGGGAAACAACACCTTGCGTTCGCGGATAAACGGCTCGACCTTCGCTGTCTCTTCATCGGAAATGCCGAGCACCACCAGCCCCTGCGCTCCGAAGCGCTCGTAAAGCGCTTCCAGGTCCGGCATCTCCTTGCGACAGGGCGGACACCAGGTCGCCCAGAAATTTACCAGCACAACTTTGCCGCGCAGTTCCGCGAATGTCCAGGTCTTGCCGGAAAGATCTTTCAGCGCAAACTCCGGATGCTCACGCTTGCGATCATCCGCCTCCAACTGCGCCATCGCCGCCCGATACTGTTCGTCATTAAGCGTGGCCTCAACATGCTCGTAGCGCACCAGTGAGGCGAGTTCAATATATGGTTCAGCCGGCACGCGCGTGGCTGTGGCCTTGCCGCCCGCGTCGGATTTGGCCGGCTCCGCCCACGGCAGCGGGCGCTCGCGTAACGCGTCGGCCAGCGTCGTCGCCACTTCCTGCAGCGCGTCGTGTCCGAAATCGCCTTCGGTGGAAAGCTCCGCCAAATTCACCGCCAGCCGCAGCTTGTTTTCGGCCGCCGGCAGCTTCCGGATCTTCAGCGCCAGTTCCTTCGTAGTTCCAGCCCGAACGTCATCGGCGAGGCCGCGCAGGCCGTGGATCTGATCGGCGAGCGGCTTCTCGTCCGCGCTCCACACAATTGGTTTCTGCTGTGCCGAGGCGAGCTGCAGCACGAAGGTTGCTAACGCGACGAGACCGGCGAAAAGCCTCATCCGAAGAAGAAAGGCCTTATGTTCCATGGTCACCAAGCTTAACAACAGACGGCTTCCCGCACCAACTCCGTGACTAATCCCGCCCGCTCTTTTCTGCTATGTTCGGGATGAACCGGCTGGCCTGCTCTCTGGAAGTCAAGAGGACAGACCGCATTCTACCGCTTGCGGAGGCTAGCAAATGAAATGGATCCGCTGTTGGATGGCAGCGCTTTTAACCCTGACGTGCGCAACCGCCGTGCCTGTCTCTGCGCAAGACGACGAGGCCGCCCGCGCCCAGGTGATCGCCCTCGAAAAAGCCTGGAACCAAGCCTATAAAGCCGGCGACGTCAAAGCTCTCTCGCCATCCTCGACAATTCGCTTGTCCTGGTCGAGGATGACGGCTCCCTCAAAACCAAATCCGAGTTCCTCGCAACCGTCAAAGCGTCCAGCGGCAACCAGGAGCAGGTTGCTCCCGAGTCGCTCACCGTCCGCATCTTCGGAAATACCGCCATCGCCATCGGAGTGATCGCCGTCAAGGAAACCCACGGAGCGAAGTCCGTGGTTCATCGCGAACGATTCATCGATACCTGGATTAACAGAAACGGCTCATGGATCTGCATCGCCACCGACGCCACGCCGATGACGCACGGCGGCGGATAGCAACGCACGCGTGTGTCACTCAGATACGTTATAGGAGCAAAGTGGCTGCTCCGCGAAGCGCAGCCGCGAAGTCGAAGCCCCATACGCGTTGGCACTGCCAATAAAGATCGTGTACTGAACAACGCACCGAACCAACCGAGCGGTCCCAATCTTGCCGTCCTCTGCTGCTACAATTTTCCGGTTCGCCATCCTTCCCGGATGCGGCGAGCCGCGTCTCTACCACGAGGTGTCTTCATGCCGGAAACTTTGCAGCTTGCGACTCCCGCGCCGCTCACCACGCTTACGGAGGACGAGATTTTGTTTCGCGACAGCGTCCGCCAGTTTGCCGACGATAAGATTCGTCCGCTGGCGAAGGAGATGGACGAAAAAGCGGTGTTCGATCACGCCCTGATCGACCAGTTTTTTCAGTTGGGCCTGATGGGAATCGAAATTCCGGAGCAATACGGCGGCGCGGGCGGGAAGTTTTTTGAAGCGATCTTGGCGGTGGAAGAATTTTCGCGAGCCGACGCTTCCGCGGGCGTCATCGTGGACGTGCAGAACACGCTGGTAGCGAATGCAATTCTGCGCTGGGCGAGTGAAGAGCAGAAGAAGCGTTACCTGCCAAAGATGGCGGCGGACACGCTCGGCGCATACGCGTTGAGCGAAGCGGGATCGGGATCGGACGCGTTTGCGCTGCAAACCAAGGCCGAACTCAAAGGCAGTGACTTCGTTCTCAACGGGCGCAAGCTGTGGATCACCAATGGCAAAGAAGCCGGTCTGTTCATTCTGTTTGCCACCGTCGATGCGTCGAAAGGATACAAGGGCATCACGGCATTTCTGATCGAGAAGAGCTTCCCCGGAATTAGCGTGGGCAAGAAAGAAGACAAGCTGGGGATTCGAGCTTCGTCAACCTGCGAGTTGATTCTCGAAGATTGCCGCGTGCCCAGGGAAAACGTGCTCGGCGAAGTTGGCAAGGGATACAAAATCGCGATCGAAACGCTGAACGAAGGCCGCATCGGAATCGGCGCGCAAATGCTGGGAGTAGCGCGCGGCGCATGGGAGTGCGCGGCAAAGTACGCGCAGGAGCGGACGCAATTCGGCAAGCCGATTGCGGAATTTCAGGGCATCCAGTTCCAGATTGCGCAGATGGCAACCGAGATCGAGGCGGCGCGGCTGATGGTCTATAACGCGGCGCGCATGAAAGATGCCGGCGTAAATTTTGTGAAAGAAGCGGCTATGACCAAGTTGTTCACGTCGCAGGTAGCGGAGCGCGTGACGTCCCTGGCCATCGAAGTCTACGGTGGATACGGGTTTACAAAGGACTATCCCGTCGAAAAATATTGGCGCGACGCAAAGATCGGAAAAATCTACGAAGGCACGTCAAACATGCAGTTGGCAACGATTGCAAAATTAGTGATGGGAAAGTAGGGGTCCTCAAGCTACGAGCAAAACCGGTCGCCCGAAGTTCGTAGCCCGCGGCCTGGGTTTGTGGCGCGCGTGACTAAACCACTGGTCCTATGTCGCGGTACTGGCTGCGAAAATACAGCAGTGGTTCGCCATCCCGGACCACAACCTCTTCCACTTCCGCGATGAAGATGGTGTGATCGCCGGCGGTCTGCGTTGAGTGCAAGCGGCACTCCAGGTACGCAAGGGCCCCTTGCAGCACAGGCGTTCCGTGCGCGGTGCGATCGAATCGGGCTCCCGCGGCTTCCGGATGCTGATCCGTCTCCACGGAGCGCGCGTAGTATTCCGAGATGGCCTGTTGCTCGCTGCTCAGGACGTTCACTCCAAATCGTTTGCGGGCATGCAGATGAGCATGCGTCCGCGCCCGCTGATCCACACAAACCAGAACCAGCACGGGATCGAGCGAGACCGCGGTGAAAGCATTCGCCGTCATGCCGTGGACCTCGCCATCCTGATCAACGGTGATGACGGTGACCCCGGTTGCGAAACATCCCATCGCCTTGCGGAAATCGGTCGCGGTAAGGCTCATGCGGAAACCTGCAAGCCGCAGCTTGCCGGCAAGGGCCGCGAAGGCAACCATCCGGCAACTGATCACGCTACCACATTTGCGGGATCAAAAGAGGTAGTAGGGTCTGCCTTGCAGGGACAAGGATTCGCTCCGTCCGCTATCATTTTTGCCAGTATGATGGTTGGCAACGTCGGACTGAGCTCACGGCGCGGGTTCGGATGAACCGAGCTTTGGGTCTGAGTTTCAAAGTTGAGATATGGCTACCCTTTCCCCAGATGAGATGTCCGCGACCGCTGCCGAGCTAGCGAACCCCGGCGCGCATCCGATCTCTCGTGAAGCAGCTTGTCGTCTGCTGCGAGCAGGTGACGACATGCTGCCTTCGCTGCTCTCGGCGGCGCAACTTGCCCGCGCACGATTCAAGCCCGGAGTCATCACCTACTCCCGCAAAGTGTTTCTTCCGCTGACCAATCTTTGCCGCGACTACTGCGGCTACTGCACTTTCCGGCGCGATCCCGGCGAGCCCGGTGCGCACACCATGACGCCGGACGAGGTGATGGAAGTGGTGCGCGCGGGAGAGCGCATGGGATGTACCGAGGCGTTGTTCAGCTTGGGCGACAAGCCGGAGCTGCTTTTCCCCCAAATGCGCGATACGCTGCGGCGCTTCGGATACAGGTCCACGCTGCATTATCTGGAAGCGATGTGCGAGAAGGTGCTTCGCGAATCCAGTCTGCTGCCGCATCCGAATCCTGGGCTGATGAGCGCGGAGTGGCTGGAACGGCTGTCCCGCGTGGCTCCGAGCGTCGGGCTCATGCTGGAAACGACCAGCGCGCGGCTGCTCGCCAAGGGCGCCGCCCACGATAATGCTCCCGACAAAGAACCGGCAAAGCGCCTGCGCGTGATTGAGGATGCCGGGCGGCGGAAGATTCCGTTTACCACGGGAATTCTGATTGGAATTGGCGAAACGCTGGAAGAGCGCGTGGCTTCCCTCCTCGCGATCCGCGACTTGCATGAGAGGTATGGGCACATTCAGGAAGTGATCGTGCAGAACTTTCGCGCCAAGAGCGGAACGCCGATGGCACACTGGCCCGAACCGGACCGTGGAGAAATGCTGCGCACGCTCGCTGTGGCGCGCCTGCTGATGCCGGAGATGAATATTCAAGCGCCGCCGAATCTATCCGATCCGCACTACGCCGTTTTGCTGGATGGCGGCATTAACGATTGGGGCGGAGTTTCGCCGCTGACGCCGGATTTCATCAATCCCGAAAAGCCGTGGCCGCATCTGGAACAATTGCACCAGCGGACCGAAGCGAAAGGATTCGAGCTGCGCCAGCGGTTGCCGGTTTATCCTGAATTCGCGGAGCAAGCAGCGGCCCACAGCGAGTTGCTGGCCGATCGCCTCAGCGCCGCCGCAGACGCTGAGGGCTTCGCTCAAAAGAAGAGGGCGGCATGATCACGGTTCTGACCGGCGGCACCGGCGGCGCCAAGTTCGTGGATGGACTCCGGCAGATCGTTCCTCCGGAAGAGCTGACGATCATCGTGAATACCGGCGATGATTTGCTGTGGTGGGGACTGTACGTTTCGCCCGATCTCGATTCCATCACTTACATGCTGGCGGGCAAGCTGAGCCAGGAGCGCGGCTGGGGCGTGAAGGGCGACACTTTTTTTTGCCTGAATGCCATGGGCCAGATGGGACAACCGACATGGTTTCACGCCGGCGATCGCGATCTGGCCACCCATATTTTTCGCTCCAAGTTGCTGGCCGACGGCAAGACGCTCAGCGAAGCCACGTCCGAGATCGCGAGCAAGCTTGGAGTCAAGGTGCGTGTCCTGCCCATGAGCAATTCGCGTGTGGAGACGCGGGTTTTGACTCCGGCGGGAGACTTGAGCTTTGAAGAATATTTTGTTCAGCGCTGGTATCAGGACCCCGTGGTATCGGTACGGTTCGCCGGCGCCTCGGACGCGGAACCAGCGCCGGGAGCGATCGAGGCGATTCGCTCGGCGGATATTGTGCTGCTGGCGCCGAGTAATCCGGTGACCAGCATCGCGCCGATTCTCGCCGTGCCGGGAATTCGCGAAGCGCTGCGCGAAAGCCGCGCCCGCACCGTGGCCGTGAGCCCGATTGTGGGAGGAGCCGCAGTCACTGGACCCGCAGGGATACTCATGGCGGCGCAAAAATTCGCGGTTTCGATCGCCGGCGTCGCCGATTTCTATCACGACTTCCTCGATCTGCTGGTAGTCGATTCGCAGGATGCAACGGCTGCCGAGGAGTTGCGCTCGACTGGCATGCAGGTGCATTGCGCCCCAACGGTCATGCATAAGAACGAAGACAGAATCGCGTTAGCAAAGAGCGTTCTAGACGCGGCGATGCAACCTCCGCCAGCTCCGGCGGCCGTGGAGCGGGCATGATTCTGGTTCCCGTAAAAAATCTGGCCGACGCCAAGCAGCGGCTGTCGTCTATTTTGAATCCGGAAGAGCGTTTTGTGCTCGCGCAGGCGATGTGCGAGGACGTGCTGCAAGCGCTGGCCCGCTGGCAAAGCCGGCCTTCCGTTGCGGTGGTGACCAGCGATTCGTTTGCGCGCGACCTGGCGGCGCGTTTCAATTTTGAAGTCGTCGCCGACGACAATTCGGGAGAGACCCGCGCCATCGAAATGGCAACGGCGGTATGCAAAGAGCGCGGTGCGGAGAGCACACTGGTGGTTCCGGCAGATATTCCTTTGATCGATAGTTCGGAATTGCAGAAGATCGTGGATTGCGCTCCTCATCTTCAAGGCGGTGCGGTGCTGGTGCCGGACGCGGCCGGACGTGGCACGAATGCAGCCTGGCGATCTCCGGGTGATTTGTTTCCGCTCCGCTTTGGGAACGACAGCTTCCTGCCGCACCTGGCCGCGGCGAAGGCAACGGGGCTGCCTTGTATTGTGCTCGAATTGCCGGGGATTGCGCGAGATGTCGATCGTCCCGAAGATCTCCGCGAACTCGCGTCGGCCGGCGGAGAGCGGCGATCGCAGAAGCTGGTGCGAAGCTGGAATCTCAGCCGCCGGGGTCAGGTTTAGGATGGGGTCGAGGGTCGCCAAGCACGCGGGTAAGCGCGCGGGCGGGGAAGTTCGTATTCTTCCGCTAGCGGTCAGCGGAGAGATCCACGCTGGAGAATCGCTGTGCGCGCGGTTGCTGGCGGTGACGCGAAGCTTGAGGCTGCGCTTTCAGGATGGCGATATCCTGGTGGTGAAGCACAAGGTCATTTCGAAGGCGGAAGGCGCTCTGGTCGCGCTGGATGAGATACGGCCTTCGGCGGCCTCACGGACTTGGGCGCGGCGCTACGGACTGGACGCGCGCGTCCGCGAATTGGCGGTGCGTGAGAGTCGTCGAATAGTGCGGCGTAAGCGCAATGTGCTGATCACCGAGACGAAGCACGGATTCATCTGCGCGAACAGTGGAGTGGACGTATCGAACGTCGATGGTGGACGGCACGCGATCTTGCTGCCGGCGGATCCGGATCGCTCCGCGGCGCGGTTGCGGCGGGAGTTGAAGAAGCAGCTTGGGATCGAGATCGCAGTCATCGTCAGCGATAGCTTTGGGCGTGCGTGGCGGGAAGGCTTGACGGAAGTGGCGATTGGCGTCGCCGGCATGCGGCCTCTGGTCGATTACCGCGGACGGCGCGATCCGCACGGCTACCCGCTGCATGCGACGGTGGACGCCGTGGCGGACGAACTGGCTTGCGCGGCGGGACTGGTCTGCGGCAAGCTGGCAGGTACTCCCGCGTGCATCATTCGCGGTTATGCTTACCGCCGTGGACGCGGCGGGGCCCGGGAATTGATCCGGCCTGCACAGAAGGATCTTTTTCGATAGGAGAATGTCATGGCCTGGCAAGCTTCAGAGCTCGAGCAATTTCCCGCGCTAACCTGGGAGCAGATCGCGCCACAAGCTTCGGTGGCAACTCGCAGCGCCTTGGAGCGCGTGCTGGAAACACAAGACGGAGCATGTCTGACGGACGAGGAGCGCCACGCCTTGGCGAACTGCGATGGGCCAAACTGTAATGGCGCGGACTTGTTCGCGCTGCTGGTGGCCGCGGATACGCTTCGGCGCGACCTGGTCGGCAACATTGTCACCTACGTGGTGAATCGCAATATCAATTTCACGAACATCTGTTTCGTGGGATGCAAGTTCTGCGCCTTCAGCCGCGGGCCGCGCCAGGCCGACACTTATTTTCATTCGCTCGAAGACATGGGCCGCAAAGCGAAAGAAGCATGGGACGTGGGAGCCACCGAAGTCTGCATTCAAGGCGGGCTGCCGCGCGATCTGCCTCCGTTTTATTACCGCGACATTCTACGCGCCGTGAAGAAGGCGGTGCCGGGCATGCACATCCACGCGTTTTCTCCGATGGAGATTGTGTACGGCGTGGAACTGACCGGCATGACGCTGCGCGACTACCTCATGATGCTGCGCGATAACGGCCTGGACACGCTGCCGGGCACGGCGGCCGAGATTCTGGACGACGAAGTGCGTCATGTGCTGTCGCGCAACAAAGTTTCGGTAGCGCAATGGCAGGAGGTGATCCGCACCGCGCACGCGTGTGGAATCCCGAGTACTTCGACCATCATGTACGGGCACTGCGAGACGCCGGACCACTGGGTGCGGCAGTTGTCTTTGTACCGGCAGATTCAGTCCGAGACCGGCGGCTTCACCGAGTTCGTGCCGCTGGGCTTTGTGCACCAGAACACGCTTCTATTTCAGCAGGGACTGGCGCGCACGGGACCGACGCTCAACGAACATCTCAAGATCCATGCGCTGGCCAGAATTCTGCTCGCCGGCTCGATTCGTAACGTCCAGGTGTCTTGGGTGAAGCTGAACCGCAAACTTTCTCAACTTTGCCTGCAAGCTGGCGCCAACGACTACGGCGGAACGCTGATGGAAGAAAACATTTCGCGCGAGGCCGGAGCGACCGCGGGAGAATATACGAGTCCGGAAGATTTTCAGGCGATGATTCTGGAGATCGGGCGCATTCCGGCGGAGCGCAACACAAAATATTCGCGACTGCAGATTAAGCTGCCCGTCGAAGCGCCTTCTCCCGAGGCTTCTTTGGAGATTGCCTCTGAAAGTACGCTGGCTCCGGAGTTCGCATAACAGGTTCGCATGACAGTTCCCCTGAAAGATCGCGCCATCGCCATCATCGGAGGCACCGGCCCCGCCGGCACCGGCCTGGCGCTGCGCTGGGCGCGCGCGGGAGAGACCGTCATCATCGGTTCGCGCGATGCGGCGCGGGCCGAGCAAACGGCGGAAGCAATCCGCAAGCGCGTCGGCGAAAATGCTCAGGTTTCCGGGATCGAAAATTCCGCAGCCTGCGCGGCCAGCGATCTGCTGGTGCTCACCGTTCCGTTCGCAGGGCAGGCCGCCCTGCTCAAGCAATTGAAGCCCGCGATCCGTCCGGGCAGCATTCTGATCGATGCCACCGTTCCGCTGGCTGCGAGCGTCGGTGGACGCGCCAGCCGCACCCTGGGCGTGTGGCAAGGCTCGGCGGCGCAACAAACGGCGGAACTGGTTCCGAAGGGAGTTTCCGTCGCAGCAGCGTTCCAGAACATGTCAGCAGAAAAGCTGAACAGCGATGAAGCTGTGGATTGCGATGTGATCGTATGCAGCGACGATCCCAATGCCACGCAGATCGCGATGGAACTTGCGGCGAAAATCGCCGGCGTGCGAGCCATCGATGGTGGAAAGCTGGAGAACGCACGCATTGTCGAGCAGATCACCGCGCTGCTGATCGGTCTCAACATCCGGCACAAAGGACACGGCGGAATACGGATCACGGGGTTGCCGGACGGGGCTTACAAGCTTAGGTCCTAGGTGTTAGGTCTCAGCTTTCGGTTCTCAGGTAAGGCGCGGATTTTTTCTAGAGCGCTTGCTTGCTTCTTCGACTCGTTACCAGGAAGGTATTAACCCGTGTTTACTACCACCCCCCCACCCCCTGATCTTTGGAATCATGGGCTTAGGAGGAGTCTTCCTGCCAAAACCTAGAGCGCTAACGACTTATTTTCAAAATATTCCGGGATAAGGACTTAGCTTGATCTTGAGTCCGAATTCCTGTTTTGGGGCACCGTTTTGGGAAAATGACGCCAGCCCTGTCGCAGGGAATTTAGTTATCAAAGAGCACGATTATTCACTTGACAAAAGTTACCATATGGGGCATAATGCCTTATATGGAAGCTAACTTTCATCCTTTCTTTGGTTTAGCGGCAGACGCGGACGCTCGCAGAGCTCCTCGCAAGTCCCGCTTAATGCTTGCCAATAACTTCCTAGTTGGAACCTTTTTCAGTGCTTCCCGTTTCTGCTTTGCGTCCATGGAGGTATCCCTGTGACTCTAGTTGACGTTATTAACCTGTTCGACACTGACGAAAAATGCCGCGAGATTCTTGTGCGCCTGCGCTGGCCAAACGGCGTTGAATGTGTGCGCTGCAAAATGCCCGCCGTGGAACTGGAAACCGAAAAGCAACTCTTCTACTGTAGGGACTGTAACTACCAATTCACGGTCACGGCAGGGACGATCTTTAACGATTCGCATCTGCCGTTGCAAAAGTGGTTTCTCGCAACATTGCTTCTCTGCGAAGCTCGCAAGGGAATGTCCGCAAATCAGATCAAGCGCACGATCTGGGGCCAGCACAAAGGTTCCTATAAGACCGCGTGGTACCTCTGCCATCGCATCCGTGCGGCCATGAAAGAAGTAGATCAGCCCATGCTTGACGGTACTGTCGAAATGGACGAAACCTATGTCGGCGGGAAAAATCGCGGTGGTGGTCAGGGTGCGAGACTCGCCAACAAAGAAGTAGTTATCGGCCTTCGACAGCGTAACGGCGATCTGCGGTTCTTCCACGCCGAAGATGCCAAGAGTGGAACGCTGATGAAATACATTCAGGAGAACGTGAGCACGGACGTTGAGGTACTGATTACCGACAGTTTCCCAGCTTACAAACATGCGGTTGGGAACGCAGAACACAAAACCGTCAACCATGTGGCCGGGGAATACGTGCGCTATGAAAACGGCGCGTGCGTCACAACCAACACCGTCGAATCCGCATTCTCGCTCTTGAAACGCGGCATCATGGGAAGTTGGCATAAGATCAGCGCCAAGCATCTCCCGGCCTATTTGGACGAGATGACTTTCCGGTTCAACCGTCGGAAGAGCGCGAATTTGTTCTTGGACACACTGCGTCATATGGTAACGGCCCCAGTGCTTACGTTCGACAAACTTACCGGATGATCAGACTACGTCCCTCGCAGTCTATGTTCATAGTCATAATTCGACCTGAATGCGGCGTCCCGGCGCTCCTTAAGTGATTCATACCACAGCTTGTAACAATCATGGATCGTCTCAAGTTCTGCGGGTAAATTTTGGGGGGATGAACGATGGACCGTTATGTCAAATGCGGCATCGAATGCGACGCGAACAATATTGTTGAAGCCATTCATCATCGCCTCTAGCTCTGCAACGTCATCTTGACCAAAATATTCCCTGGTTCCATCCGTGCGCAGCAACCAAATAGTACTGTTTAGACCACATCCGTCGATATTGGTTTTAACTTCCTTTAGGACGTAGGTAGCGACAGCCAATAGCTCTGATTCGTGTTGACCGAAGTCTTGCAATTTATCCAGCAGGAAGTCTGCCAAGTGGCAACCAATACCAATTGACTTAAACATTGCGGGAACGTAACAGATAACTCCGTCTGCAACATGGAACCATTGCGCCCTACTGCCCTCCGGCTGGAGGGCAATGATTAGTTCTAGGTCTGGCTTGTCACTTAATGCTCTACCAAAAATGTGCTCCTTAAAATAGAGCGATACGATACTTTCCATTGCCTCAAAGATGGAGTTCATATCTTCGTTGGCACGAGTGCTTCTGCTAACCGTCGCGCCTAACATTTGGGTGAGTTTGTCGATGTGAATAGCGCTGCCCGCTCCGGCAGCTACAAAAGCCAACTTGTCTTTACCGCCCGTCCAAAAATCTATTTTTTCCACAGACTTCTTCGTGTATCCCTGCACGGTCTCCTGTGAATCTGCGAACACTACCAAGCCGCCATGTCCAGATAAGCCAGCCACAAGCGTCATATACTTCCTTTCCGGAAGTCGCTGCGGATTCGGCTTAAAAGGTAGCTTCGGAACAATGAACGGCAGCGGCTTAGGGATCAACTTTCACCCCCTGTACTGCTTTTGTCAAGTGAATAATCGTGTCAAAGAGTTATCAATGAACGAGGCCACACAACTTCCGATGCCGCCTCTGGAGGCGGGCACGGCTCGGCCCTTCGCCAATCAATAGGATTTTCGCACGGAGATGGTTTGGATGTCTGTGATGGCAGTCGCTGGTTGTTTGTGATGAAAAAAGTCCGGCATCAAATGGAGTAGGTAGGAAACGCCGCCGCATCCCACTCATCGCAAAGAACGCGATGAGTGGGGCACCCGGCTAGAAGGGACAGACTGCCGAGGCCCTCAGGGGCTAAAGCCCGCGTTTTTATTGACTCTGGGTGGCACGGCTGAAGCCGTGCCCTTCCCGTTTGTGGAGAGAACCAGGTCTTTTCGCAGCGCTGAAGCGCTGCGCTGCGCAAAATCAAATGCCGGGCGCCTCGCTCCTTGCGGCGATTGACTTCTTCGCGAGCCGCTCGGATTCCAATAAACGGGGAGAATACCCTGAGACGTCCTTGCTGAGCGAGAAGATGCAGGGGGCCTTCGACTCCGCAGGGGCTTCACTTCGTGAAGTCCCTGCTCCGCTCAGGATGACAATTTGGATCCGGGTAGCTGATGCGGCGCAGGTTCCCTGCTGTCCTCGGCTTGGACGGGCGAGGACGCCCGTCGCTCCACTTTATCTACTCTTCTACCGGCTGGGCGTTGAGTTCCTGAACCGGTTCGCCTCCGGACAAGCCCTGGGCTACGATCAGGCGGCGGGCTTCTATGCGCAGGGTGGGGAGGGCGCGTCCGAACCAGATGGCGCCGAGGACGCAGGCTACGCCTCCGATGGCGACCGTGATGGGCGCGCCGACGTGATGGGCTAACGCTCCTCCGAAGAAGGCTCCGAAGGGAGCCATGCCCATGAACATCATCGAATACACGGACATGACGCGGCCGCGCAGTTGGTCGGGAACCATGGTCTGGATCAGCGTGTTCGAGCAGGCCATCTGCAACATCATCGAATAGCCGGCGGGCAGCAGGAGCGCGACTGACAACCAGAAGGAACGCGAGAACGAAAAAAGAAAGAGGCTGATCCCAAAGCTTCCACAGGCGAATGCCACCCAGCGGCCTAGCCCTTTCACTCCGGTTTTAGCGGCCAGGGTCAAGGCTCCGAAGAGAGCGCCTACGCCGGTTGCTCCCATCAGGATGCCGAGGGCGCGCGCTCCGCCGTGGAGGATTTTGTCGGCGAAGACCGGCATCAGCACGGTGTAGGGCATACCGACCAGGCTCACCAGGCCAAGCAGCAAGAGCAGCGCGCGAATGACCTTGGTGTGGTTGGCCCAACGAAAGCCTTCGATGATGTCTTCGATCGGCGAATGCTTGCTGGCACGCGGAGCGCAGTGCACATGCATCAGCGACAGGCCGGCGATCACGGCGATGTAGCTGATGGAATTGGCGGCAAAGCACCAGCCTTCGCCGATTCTCGCCACCAGAATTCCGGCGATGGCTGGACCGATGATGCGCGCGCCGTTGAACATCGAGGAATTCAACGCGATGGCGTTCATGAGGTCCTCTTTGCCGACCATGTCGACGAGGAAGGACTGGCGGCCGGGAATGTCGAAGGCGTTGACCACTCCGAGCAGGGCCGCTAGCACGAAGATGTGCCACACGTGGACGCGTCCGGTTAGCGTTAGGAACGCCAGAATGCCGGCGAGGATCATGGACGCGGTCTGGGTGGCGATCACCAGGCGCTGGCGATTGACGCGGTCGGCGGTGATTCCTCCGAAGGGAGCGACCAGGAAGACGGGAATCTGGCTGGCAAAGCCGACGCTTCCCAGCAGCAGGGCAGATTTCGTCATGCTGTAGACGAGCCATGCCTGGGCCACCGTCTGCATCCAGGTGCCGATGAGAGAGATGAGTTGTCCGCTGAAGAAGAGCTGGAAATTGCGATGGCGCAAGGCGCGCAGGGTGGTGGCCCACTTCGGCAGACGGGCCGCTTTCGCGAAGACGTCTTCAGCCGCGCCGGAATTTTTCTCCTCAGTCACTCGTCACTCTTTTAGAACTTTTTCACATCTTTGGGATGACGGCAACCGGCAGGACGATGCGGACATGGAATCACTGATTTATTGAGACATTGAGCCATTAATTCAATGAATCGATGATTCGACAGATTTGCACAGCTCAGGCACTGATTTGAACTTCCCCGCGGGTTCGATCGGCGATAGAGTTAATGTTCGCCGATCCGAGAGATGGATCCGGGAAGGGTGAATGATGAGCACAGATGATAATCGTCTGGAACATCGTTTGGAACGACGAGGCGCGCAGCGTTTCGAAGTGCATCTGCCGTTGGCGGTTCACTTCGAGGGACGGACGGTGCCTGGATTTATTGAGGACTTGAGTGGGCGTGGAATTTTCTTTTACGCCGAGACGACGCTCCCGCAAGGCGCGGTCGTGGAATTGAGCTTTACCATGCCCTCCGAGATCACTTTGGGGGAAAACATGCCGGTTCGGTGCCGGGGGAGGGTGTTGCGCACGTCGGCCTCCCAAGCCGGTCAGCGGAGCGGGATCGCCGTGCAATTCGATTCCTATGAGTACCTGGCGGCCAACCAACCCGGCGCTCAATTCGTGCGAGTTTCGGCCGGCGGTACCCCGGGAGCGGCTTCCGGCCCGATACCACACTAGGGCATCTCGCGTCTTTTCATTCGCTGAATTTTGCCTTACAATCAAGTAAACCAGCAGTCTGGCGGGGCGTTTCCTCCGTTTGAGGGACCCGCCGGCGACCTGCCGCTTCGTCCGTGGTCCAATTCGATTACGAAGGTCATTTGGCCTCGGCGCTGGAAGTTCGTAGCATGACAATGAAGACTGAGAATCGAGTCATGCCCGGAATCGCCGTGGCCCTCCTTACCGAGGACAGCGAACAAGCCGTCGTACTGAACAGTCGAGTGGAGAGCACCAATCTGGCTCGGACCGTATTGAGCCACGTTGGGTTCCCTGCGGGACCGAGCGACGCGGTTTTGCGTCAATTGCAGGATCAGCGCGCCGAAGTCGTGCTGGTGAATATCGATCCGCAGAATCCGCAGCGCGCGATCCGCACCATCGAACTGATTCACGGCAGCATGCCGGAAGTCACGATTTTTGCCGTGGGCGAGATCAACCAACCCACGAACATCGTTTCAGCCATGCGCGCCGGGGCGCGCGAGTTTCTGGATTATGGCGCCACCCGCGAGGCCTTGATCGAGGCCTTTACTCGCTTCTCGGCCACGTTGAGCCGGTCGCAACGCAGTTCCAGCAAGGCCCGTGTCTTCACTTTCCTGAACGCCAAGGGCGGAGCCGGCGCCACCACCACCGCGGTGAATACGGCAGTCGCGTTGCAGGAAGCGCACGGACGCGTGGTGCTGGTGGATTTCGCTCCCATCGGGCACACGGCGCTGCAACTGAATCTGCGGCCTCAATTCACGCTGATCGACGCTTTACAGAACCTGCACCGCATGGACGGTTCGCTGCTCGATGGCCTGATGACGCCCTATCGCAATGGCCTTCATCTGCTGGCCGGAGCTCAGCAACCGCACAACGCGGTGCCGAGCGCGTCGGAACTGGCTCGCCTCTTCGACCTGCTGGTAGGCCAGTATCACTTCGTCGTGGTCGATGGCTCAGGCCGGATGGATAGCACGATGCAGATGATCTGCGACCTCTCGAACGCGGTGCTGCTGGTGGCGCAGACCGATGTTGTTTCGCTCTGGAGCGCCGGCCGGATTAACGCCTTCCTGCAGGAGGGAGCGGGCCGCGATCGGCTGCGCCTGGTGCTCAACCGGTACAAGAAGATTCCGGGCTTCAGTGACGAGGATGTGGAGAAAGCCACCAACTGCAAGGTGCTCTGGAAGGTGCCCAACAACTACCAGGTTATCGGACCGGCGATTGATAAGGGCAGCCCGGTGGCCGCGCAGGGAAATCACGAAATCGGCCGCTCCTATCAGGGGCTGGCCGCGGAACTTGCGGGAGCTACGACGTCCGCCGAGGGCGCGCTCTCGTTGCTCTACCAGCACGACAAGGGCGACAGCAAGAAACGGGCCGCCGGCCAGTTGCTGGTCTCGCCGATGCGCGCCGGACAGTAGATCCCCATTTTTCAATCCCCTCAACTTTGAATTTCCATTCTGCGGTCGGACTTCTTGCCTCGGCAATTTCCGGGCTTTGTTAGAATCAGGGTTCACCATAATGACGCTTAGAATCGACTTCCACCGCGAATACTGGGCAGACTCTGAATGACAACTCCTTCAACCAAGAAACGCGTGCTGAGCGGAATGCGCTCGACCGGGAAGCTGCACCTGGGAAACTACGTGGGCGCGCTCGCCAACTGGGTCCGCATGCAGGACGAGTACGACTGCTTTTTCTTTATTGCCGACTGGCACGCGCTGACCACCGACTACGCCGATACTTCGAGTCTGAAAGAAAACTCGGTCGAGGTGCTGCTGGATTGGTTGGCGGCGGGGCTTGATCCGGCGAAGTGCGTCATGTTCATACAGTCGCATGTGCCGGTACATGCGGAACTGCACCTGCTGCTTTCGATGATCACTCCTATCGGCTGGCTGGAACGCGTCCCGACATACAAGGAGCAGAAGGAAAACATCAAGGGAAAAGACCTCGACACTTATGGGTTTCTCGGTTATCCCGTGCTGCAATCGGCGGATATTTTGATCTACAAGGCGTATGGCGTCCCAGTGGGCGAAGATCAGGTGGCGCACGTGGAACTGACGCGTGAGATTGCGCGGCGGTTTAACGGGTTCTATGCCGGGAATCGCGAATATATTTTCCCGGAACCGGCGGCCCTGCTCACGCCCGCCCCGCGCCTTCCGGGAACCGACGGCCGCAAGATGTCGAAGTCTTATGGCAACGCTGTCATGCTCACCGATCCGGAGCCTGTGGTACGGCAGAAGCTGAAGACGATGGTTACCGATCCTGCCCGTGTGCGGCGTACCGATCGCGGCAATCCCGATGTGTGTCCGGTGGGCGACCTGCACAAAATATTTAGCAGCAAAGAAACAATGGCGAGAGTATACGAAGGCTGCCGGTCGGCTGGAATCGGCTGCATCGAGTGCAAGAGCTGGGCTGCCGATGCCATCGTAAACATTCTCAATCCCATGCAGGAGCGCCGAAAAAAATACGAGGACAATCCGCGCCTTGCCTGGGATATTCTGGAAGCAGGCTCGGCTCGCGCTCGTGAGGTCGCAGGGGCAACGATGGACGAGGTCCGCAAGTCGATGGGTCTGGACTACGGTCCGAACGATAGTCCGAACTGCGAGCCGCCGAAGGAATCCACGAAGTGACGGATTTGTCTCAACCCACATCAGAACAGGCTCCAGTCGAGGCTCCTGGGCAGGGCGCGGCGCCGGTCGCGTCCGCATCGCATGAAGCTGCTGAGAACAAGTCTGCTCAAAACAAGTCCGCTAAGGAAGATGCCAACGATTTTCCCTTCGCCATCGCGCTCGGTGAAATCTACGAAGGGCCGCTCGACTTGCTGCTTGACCTGATCCGCAAGCAGGACATCAATATCTACGACATTCCCATCGCCAGGATCACGGCGCAGTACCTCACTTATGTCGAGCGCATACGCGAACTCGACGTGAACATCGCCTCCGAGTTCATCTACATGGCGGCGGTGCTGATTCACATCAAATCGAAGATGTTGTTGCCGCGAGATCCGCTCGCTGCCGCCGACGCGCTAGAGGATCCGCGCAACGAACTGGTCAACCGCTTGCTCGAACACGAAAAATTCAAGTCCGCCGCGCAGATGCTTTTGCAAAAACAGCAGATTGAAGACGCGGTGCTGAGCAATCCGGCGATCCGCGAGTTCATGGACGCCGAGGGCACCGAGCCCGAACTGGCCGCCGATGTGATCGACTTGGTCAAGACTTTCCAGCAAATACTGGACCGGGCGCGCACCCGGCCCATCCTGGAAGTGGATGAAGAAACTGTGACCGTCGGCCAGATGATTCAGTACCTGCACCGGCGGCTCGCGCTCGAAAATCGTCCGATTCGCCTGAAGCAGATGCTGCGCAATGTGCCTTCGCGGCCGGCGCTGGTCTGCATGTTTCTGGCGCTGCTTGAACTGGTGCGGTTGCAGGCGATCCAGGTGCGGCAGGATCACGTCTTCGGCGAAGTGCTGGTGAGAAAGCATTCCCACTTCGAAGAAGTGATGACGGAACAGGCTGCGGTGCGCGATGATTGGAGATAAAAAAGTCGTTGGTCGTTAGTCGCTGGTCGTTAGCAAAGCCTGCCACCCGCGATTAACGACGAATAGCCAACGACTAGCGACTAACGACGATTCTTATGAGTCTTAGACCCCAACTTGAAGCCATTATTTACGCGGCTGAAACGCCTATTTCGCTTGACCAGATTTCTTCGCTGGTTAAGGAATCTGTGCTCGCGGAAACTCCGGGAGTCGACGCCGCGGAAATCAAGTCGCGCATTCGCGCCACGCTGGAAGAACTCATCGCGGATTACTCGGGCGCGGGCCATGGAATCGAAATCCGGCAAGTTGCCGGCGGATACCGTATGTCCACCAAGCCCGAACAGCACGACGTGGTGCGCGCCTTCGCCAAGAGCCTGAAACTGCCTTTCCGGCTGTCGCTTCCGGCGCTCGAAACTCTGGCTGTCATCGCCTACAAACAGCCGGTCACGCTGCCCGAGATTGGCGAAATCCGCGGCGTCGATTCCGGCGGAGTCATCGCCACCCTGCTCGATCGCAAGCTGATCACGACTGCGGGCAGAAAGGCCGTCATCGGCCGGCCCATTCTCTACAAAACCAGCAAGGAGTTTTTGCTGCGCTTCGGGCTAAAGGACATCAACGAACTGCCCAGCATGGAGGAATTCGAGAAACTGCTGGCGGAGTCGTTCCAGAGCGACGCGATTGCCGGTGAGGGCGCGCCTGCGGAAGAGTCTTTAAGTCTGCCGCTGACTGCAGAAAATGATTCCTCCGATGCGCCGGTGGTAGAGGATGTAAAGGACGACTCTGCCGAAACAGCTGCAGAAGACGCGGCTGAAATTGCCGAGGTACCCGAGCCCGAACTCGTCGTCGAGGAAAACGTCGAAGAAACCGAAACGCCAGCCAGCACCAAACCGGAGTAGCCATCCATGCCTGCCGAACGTCTGCAAAAGATTATCGCTGCTGCCGGGATTGCATCCCGCCGCAAGGCCGAAGAAATGATCGTTTCCGGCCGCGTGCAGGTCAATGGTCAGGTGGTCACCGAACTCGGCACCAAGGCCGATCCTGAACAAGACCACATACGCGTCGATGGCAAACTGCTGCAGGGGCGCGAACGTTTCAGCTACATCGTGCTGAACAAACCCAAGGGATATGTGACCACGGTCAGCGATGAGAAAAAACGTCCCACTGTAATGGACCTGGTGCAGAAGGTGAAAGGGCGCGTGTATCCCGTGGGGCGGCTGGACTGGGCCAGCGAAGGCTTGCTGCTGATGACCAACGACGGCGCGCTCGCCAATGCTCTGATGAAAGCGTCTTCCAACGTGCCGAAGACATACGTCGTGAAAGTCGCTGGCCAGCCCGACGAAGTCAAGCTCGACAAGCTGCGCCGCGGAGTTTCCATCGCCGAAAAAGGTGGACGCCGCGTGCGTACGGCTCCAGCAAAAATTCGACTGATCCGAGAAGGCGATAACCCGTGGCTTGAAGTGACCATCATCGAAGGGCGCAACCGCCAGGTCCGAAAAATGTTTGAAGAGGTGGGACACCACGTGGAGAAAATCCGGCGGGTGCAGTACGGCCCCCTCGCGCTCGACGTGCCGCCGGGAGATTGGCGCAACCTTACACTGCTGGAAGTTGCGAAGCTGAAAACCGCAGCGTCGGGACCAAAAATTTCTCTTCCGCCCAACATGCCCACTTTGCCGCAGGCACTGAAGGCTCCGACCAGCAAGCTGGCGCGCGTGCCGAAATCGTCGAATCCATCGCGCCCGCCCAGACCGTCGCGCTCGGAGAAACCATCATACGCGCCGCGTTCAGCTCGGCCATCGCGGCCGGAGAAGCCGTCGCGGGAAGCTGCCACCTTCCGGCATTCGCGAACGGCGAAGCGCAAGCGCGATTAATACCTTGCTTCCGCAATCATTGGCCGCATGGAGCAGTGCAAGCCGACATCGCTCTTTAGAGTGATGGGTTCCGCCTTACCCTATTTCTGGCACTTCGAGCAGTAGTGACTGCTGCGGCCGGCTAACACTACGCGCCGGATTGCGGTCCCGCACACCAGGCACGGCTCGCCCTCGCGTCCGTAGACGCGATGCTGGAGCTGGAAAAATCCTTCTTCTCCATCCGCATCTACATAGTCGGAAATCGACGATCCACCCAGCGCGATCGCCTCGCGCAGCACTTCCCGCACTGCTCGGTGCAGTTTGCCGAACCGGTCCCGCGTGATGGCGGCCGCCCGTCGGCGGGGACGGATGCCAGCCCGGAACAACGACTCGTCGGCATAGATGTTGCCCACGCCGCGCAGCAACTTCTGATTTAGAAGTGCGCTCTTGATCGGAGTCTTGCGCCCGCGAAAAAGCGCGATGAACCGCTCCTCGCTGACCTCCAGCGGTTCCACTCCTCCGGGGTCGAAGCCTCCAGAGTGAACGCTAAGTTTGCCGAACATCCGCGGATCGATAAACCGCAGTTCGCGCCCCGAAGCCAGCTTCGCGATTAAGTGAGTGTGTTTCGCCACCTCCGCTGCCGGTTCCGAAACCACGATGCGCCCGGTCATACCGAGATGAACGATCCACTGCGCACCGTGCTGTAGAGACGCGGCTTGCCGCGTCTGGCTACGAACGGCACGTTTGCCTTTCTTCCGCTGTGCCTCGCCCTCCAGATCGAACACGATGTGCTTGCCCGCGCGGTGTACGCGCACGATGCGCTTGCCTTCAAGCGTCGCGGCGATCACGCCGGCTGGCGACTTGAGCGGCTGCTTCCGGGAGCCGATCCAGACTGATTCGACGCTGTCTCCGGCCACGCGCGCATGGAGACCTCGCGCGATGGTTTCAACTTCAGGGAGTTCGGGCACGTTGTCAAGGATACAAGATCGGGTGGAGTTTTCAGTTCTCAGTTTTCAGAGAACCCCCAATTTCAAATCGATCCCACTGAGAACTGAGAACTGACAGCTGAGAACTGCTTTCCCGGTTTGCTCCTCCACCGCCCAATTCGGTATGCTAGAGCGTACACACCAAGTACCGCCGATCTTCCAGGTTTTCCAGTCTTATTCAGCAGCAGCGGCGCAACCAGTGTGTGCGACCCTGAGGCGGTCTTCGGTTTGCGGCCGCGCAATTTTCAAGTGGAGTTTGCATTGAACAGAAGCGGGACGAGCAGGGGCAGAACCGCGGTCATCGTGGGAGCCCAGTGGGGCGACGAGGGCAAGGGCAAGATTGTCGACGTACTGACGCAGACTTTTTCGGTGGTGGTGCGCTACGCCGGTGGTCACAACGCCGGACACACGGTCATCATCAACGGGAAAAAATTCATCCTGCAACTTGTGCCCGGCGGCATTCTGCGGCCCGAGTGCACCAACGTCATCGGCAATGGCGTGGTGATCGATCCGCTGGCGTTCCTGAAGGAAGTCGCGTCCCTGCGTGCTGCCGGCGTGAAAGTGGACGGCAATCTTTTCGTATCGAACCGCGCACAGGTCATTCTGCCCTACCATCGCATGATGGAGCTGGGGTCGGAAAACGCTCCCGGCCGCGTGAAAATCGGAACCACTTCGCGCGGCATCGGTCCATCCTACGAAGACAAAATGGGACGCCGCGGATTGCGCATCGCCGATCTGCTCGACACTCAATTGCTGCGCACGCACATCGAAAACGCATGCCGCGAGAAAAACATGATCGCTCATGCGCTCTTCAACTCCGAGCCGCTCGATGCCGACAAAATGTTCCGGGAGTACGCCGACGCGGCCGAGCAGATCCGTCCTTTTGTCCGTGACACGGCGCTTCTGTTGAACCGCGCTCTGGCGGAAGGAAAGTCGATCGTGTTCGAGGGAGCGCAGGGCACCATGCTCGACATCGATCACGGTACGTATCCGTTCGTGACGTCTTCGAGCTCCACGTCCGGTGGCGCGGCGACCGGAACCGGCGTGCCGCCGACATCGATTGACACCGTCATTGGCATCACCAAAGCCTATTGCACACGGGTCGGCAGCGGGCCGTTCCCCAGCGAACTGCTCGGGGCGCAAGGCGAAGATCTGCGCAAGCGCGGCAACGAATTCGGCGCCGTTACCGGACGTCCGCGGCGCACCGGATGGATCGACTTGCCTCTGCTGCGTTACGCTGGCATGATTAACGGCATCTCCTGGCTGGTGGTGACTAAGTTGGATGTGCTCGACCACCTGACGGAGATTCCAGTCTGCGTGGGGTATAGGGTAGACGGCAAGGAGTTGGACGAAATTCCGGCTCAGGGATGCGGTTATGAAAAAATAGAATGCATCTACCGTAACCTGCCGGGCTGGGCTAGCCCGACGCAGGACATTCGAACGGTCGAGGCATTGCCCAAGGGCGCCCGCGAATACCTGGCGTTCATCGAAAAGGAGACCGGAGCGCGGGTGGGAATGATCTCCACGGGGCCGGATCGCGAGCAGACGATTCTGGTGCCGGAATTCGTAAATGAGTTGGGACTGAAGAGCTGTTAAACAAGTCAGGGTCGTATCAGGGGCATCTCTGTCAGGATATTGGATTCGTATCAGGGTATCGCTTTAGCGGGGCCGTAAGTTTTCGGAGTCAGACGCCCCTTCAGGGGCTGGTGTAAAAAGAACGGAGCGACGGATGGTGGTGTTGGCCGTAACTTGGATGGCGAAAATTGGACGCGAGTCCGAAGTGACCGCGATCTTTGAAAAGATTTCAGCCGAATCGCGCAAGGAACCGGGTTGCCTCATGTATCAGGTGCATAAGCACAAGACCGATCCGCGCCGGTTCTTCATCTACGAGCAATACAAGGATGACGCCGCCATCGAGGCTCATCGCGCCGCTCCGCACTTCCTGCAGTTCGCGAAGAAAGACCTGCCGAAGGTCGCCGATCGGATCGAAGGGCACTTGTTCGAGCCGCTGGGATAGCTGGAGAGTTCTCAGTTCCCGGTTCTCAGTTCCCATAAAGCCCCGTCATCGGATCAATCTCACTGGGGATTGGGAACTATTGTCACTGCTTGTCCGCCATCAGAACACCGCCCGAGGCGTAGCTCTCCTTGGACACTTCCAGAAATGTCACCACGACGGCTTCGCGGCGCGCGCCGGCCTCTTCCACCATCGTGTCGGTAATGCGCTGCGCGATCTTCCGCTTTTGATCGGCCGTGCGGCCTTGGAGCATAGTGACTTGAACAAGAGGCATGGGGAGTTCTCAGTTCTCGGTTCTCAGCTCTCAGAGAGACCAGTCCTTGGATCTTACGGAGAACTGGGAACCGAGAACTGAGAACTGCTATTGCGCCAGTTCGTATCCCGCAAAGAAAAAGCTCAACTCGAAGCGCGCTGTGTCGTCCGCATCGGAGCCGTGGATGGCGTTGTGCTCGATGTTCGTGGCCCATTTCTTGCGGATGGTGCCCTCTTCGGCGTTGGCCGGGTTCGTGGATCCCATTAGTTTGCGCAGGTCGGCGATGGCATTTTCCTTTTCCAGCGCCAGCGCCACAATCGGTCCACTGGACATGAAGTTGGTCAGCGAGTGGTAAAACGGCCTGCTCGCATGGACCGCGTAGAACTGCTCCGCCTGGTGCTGGGAGATTTCCAGCATCTTCATGGCCAGAATGTGGAAGCCGTTCTTCTCGAACTGCTCGATGATGTCTCCGATCGCGTTCTTTTTGACCGCGTCGGGCTTGATGATGGTCAGTGTGCGTTGCAGTGTTTTCATAAATTCAGGTCTCAGGTCTTAGGTGTCAGGTCTCAGCTGACGGCTGAGTGCCGAGTGCTCCTACACTTTCACTCCCAGAGCGGCCGCTAGTGTTTCGCCGATTTCCGCTGGCGATTTCGCGACTTTCAGGCCGGCCTTTTCCATGGCGGCAATCTTCTCGGCCGCGGTGCCTTTGCCGCCGGAAATGATCGCGCCGGCATGGCCCATGCGGCGTCCGGGAGGGGCGGTCTGTCCGGCGATGAAGCCCACCACCGGCTTCTTCATGTGCGTCCGGATGAATTCCGCGGCGATCTCCTCCGCGTTGCCGCCGATTTCCCCGATCATGACCACGGCTTCGGTCTGCGGATCGCGGTTGAACAGATCGAGGGCGTCGACAAAATTCGTGCCGATGATCGGGTCGCCGCCAATGCCAAGCGCCGTCGATTGTCCGATTCCGAGCTGCGTAAGTTGATGCACCGCCTCGTAAGTCAGCGTCCCGGAGCGCGACACGATCCCGACATTGCCCTCTTTGTGGATCTGCGCCGGCATGATTCCGATCTTGCATTTGCCCGGCGAGATGATGCCGGGGCAGTTCGGCCCGATCAGGCGCGAACGCCGGTCCTGCAGAAATTCCCAGGCGCGCACCATGTCGAGCGTCGGAATGCCCTCGGTGATGCAGACGATGAGTTCGATTTCAGCGTCGGCGGCCTCCATGATCGCGTCGGCCGCGAACGGCGGCGGCACAAAGATGACCGTGGCATTGGCGCCCGTCTTGTCCGCCGCTTCCTGAACGGTGTTGAAGATCGGCCAGCCTTCGTGCGTTGTCCCGCCTTTGCCGGGCGTGACGCCGCCCACAATCTGGGTGCCGTACGCTGCGCAAGCTTTCGCGTGGAAAGTGCCTTCGCGGCCCGTCAGACCTTGCACAATTAATCGAGTTCTCTTATCAGCCAGGATTGCCATGAATGCTCGCTTTCAAAAAACGCTGTTCGCTGTTCGTCATTCGCGCTTACGCTGCTTGCTTCGCGGCTGCGACTACTTTGTCGGCCGCATCCTTCATGGTCTCAGCGACCGTGAAGTTCAGGCCCGACTCCATCAGGATTTTCTTGCCTTCCTGAACGTTGGTGCCTTCCAGTCGCAGGACCACCGGCAGTTGAATATTTGTTTTCTTCGCGGCCTCGACTACTCCGGTGGCCAGCATATCCACGCGCAGAATGCCGCCAAAAATATTGATCAGCACGGCACGCACGCTCTTGTCGCTGAGCAAGATTTCGAATGCGTGCGCTACCTGGTCCGCGCTGGCGCTGCCGCCGACATCGAGGAAGTTCGCCGGCATGCCGCCCGCGTATTTGATGATGTCCATGGTGGCCATCGCCAGGCCCGCGCCATTCACCATGCAGCCCACGTTGCCGTCGAGCTTGATGTAGTTGAGGTTGTATTTCGACGCCTCTACTTCCAGCGGATCTTCTTCGGTGATGTCGCGCAGTTCGCGGAGGTCGGCATGGCGGAAGAGCGCGTTATCGTCAAAAGTCAACTTGGCGTCGAGTGCGAACAAGCGGCCGTCCGTGCAACTGATGAAAGGATTGATCTCCACCAGCGAAGCATCCGATTCAAGGAAGGCGCGGTACAGGCTGGTCAAGAATTGAACTGCGGAATTGATCTGCGGCGGCTTCAGCCCCAAACTGAATGCGATCTTGCGCGCCTGGAACGGCTCCAAACCCATGCCGGGATCGATGTACTGTTTCAGGATCGCTTCGGGCCGCTCGGCGGCCACTTGCTCGATATCCATTCCGCCCGCGGCCGATGCCATGAATACCGGCTTGCCCTCGCCGCGATCGACCAGAATGCCGAGATAAAGTTCCTTCTCGATCGGCAACGTCTCTTCGACCAGCAGTCGATGCACGATGCGTCCCTCCGGCCCCGTCTGATGCGTGACCAGTTTCATGCCCAGCATCTTGCCGGCGATTTCGCCCGCTTCCTCGACCGACTTGGCGATCTTCACACCGCCGCCCTTGCCACGTCCGCCGGCGTGGATCTGCGCCTTGACCACGACTCCCGTCGCGCCGGAACCCAGAATATCCTTTGCCGCCGCCTCGGCTTCTTCGCGCGTCGTCGCCATCACGCCGCGAGGCACGGCTACGCCATACTTCTTCAGAATTCCTTTTGCCTGATACTCATGAATTTTCATAATGATTCCGAACTCGTCGTTGGTCGTTAGTCGTTGGCCGTTAGTCGTTCGCGATCACGAGCCGCGGCGATCGCCGTAGTGGACTCCAGAGAGGACTCTGCTTGCGGCTTCAGACAACTTGCAGCAAACTCTTGATTTTATAGAGGCAGAACGATTGGTGCAAACGGCGCGATCACAGCGGATGTCACAACGGACAGTGATCCAACGGACAGTGATCCAACCAACAGTGATCAGTGCTACCCTTGGCTGGAGATCATGATCCTCGACGTCCTGCATCGTATCGCCGTGCATCGCCAGTCGCTCTCCCACGCAGAAGCACGCGCGGTGATGGCCGAGGTCCTTACCGGCCGCTGCTCCGACGCGCAAATTGCGGCGCTGCTGGTGGCGCTGCATATGAAGGGCGAGACGGTCGAAGAAATTGTTGGATTTGCCGAAGCTATCCGCGCCGCTGCCGTTCCGCTCGAACTTCATGCCAACTCCGTGCTCGACGCGAGTGGCACAGGGCGCGACGCGCTGGTCGATACCTGCGGCACTGGCGGCGATGCCAGCGGCACATTCAACATTTCGACAGCAACGGCCTTCGTGGTCGCTGGAGCGGGCGTGCGCGTCGCCAAGCATGGCAATCGCAGCGTGACCTCGAAGTGCGGATCCGCCGATGTGATGGAAGCCTTGGGCGTGAACATACAACTGCCGGCCGTGCGGGTTGCGGCTTGTCTGGAAGAAGTGGGAATCGCGTTTCTTTTCGCGCCCGCCATGCATTCAGCGATGAAGCACGTGCAGACGGCACGGCGCGAGTTGCATCTGCGCACGGTTTTCAACCTGCTCGGCCCGTTGACGAATCCGGCGCGCGCCACCTGCCAGGTGGTTGGCGTCTATTCCGCGGATCTCGTCGAAAAACTTGCAGAAGCGCTCAGCATGTTAGGACTGCATCGCGCGCTGGTCGTCCATGGCAGCGACGGACTCGACGAAATCACCATCACCGGCCCCACGCGCATTGCAGAGGTGCGCGAGGGACAGGTTCACAGCTACGAAGTTACGCCCGAGGAATTCGGCCTGCAGCGCGCCACGCTCGACGAAATCTCCGGTGGAGATGCCGCTTGCAACGCCACGTTGATCCGCGAGGTGCTGGAAGGGAAGAAATCGGCGCGCCGCGATGTGGTACTGCTTAATGCCGCAGCCGCGCTGGTGGCCGCCGGACGAGCTGACCATTTGCGTGATGCGGTGCCGCTGGCGGTGGTGGCCATTGATTCGGGGACGGCGCTCGCAAAGTTGCAGGCGCTTATCGCTTTCAGCGGCGTCCACTAACCACTCAATACTTCATCCTGACAATGCTGTCATCCTGAGCGAAGCGAAGGACTTATGGATTTGTCCGGCTGGTAAAGATGCCGCTCGTACCATCCCCACTCAGATCGTTCCACGTAGGATTCACGGAAACAATCAACTGCATTTTCTTGATCCGAAGCCAGCCTTTGATGCGTTTCTCGCGGTCAATCGCGTTGCGCACATCGTCAAAGCTCTCGTAGTAAACGAGCCGATCGATTTGTAGCGCTTGCAGAATTCCGATCCGTCGCCTTGTTTGTGTTCCCATACGCGCCGGCGAAGATTATTTGTAACTCCAACGTAAAGAGTCTGAGAGTGGTTGGTCAGGATGTAAACGTAGTAGTAGCGCCGGCCGCCGGAATGCATAGGTCCTTCGCTTCGCTCAGGATGACACTGGTTAGATTGTGCCGGATGAAAACGCGGAAATCAGTGAGCGCAGTACATCGAAATTGTGATGATTCGCTACGCCAAACCCTTGTCATCCCCCCAACGGTGTCATCCTGAGCGAAGCGAAGGACCTATGTTGCGTCGAGATCGACGTCCTACTTTACTTCCACTTTCTCCATATATTCTGCCACCTGCACGTTCCATCCCAGTTCTTTCTTCATACGGTCGCGAAGTTGTGACGCTGCGGCGGGTTCGCCGTGGACTAGGTAGGTTGTGGCCGGTTGGTTCTTAAACGTCCGCAACCACTCCAACATTTCTGGCGGATCGGCGTGATCGCTGAACTGTTCGAGCGCCGCAACTTGGGCGCGGATGGGAATAAACTGGCCGAAAATCTTGACCTCGGGTGCTCCGTTCTTGATGGTGGCGCCGCGTGTGCCGGGCGCCTGGAAGCCGATGAAAATCACCAGGTTCTTGGGATCGGGCAGGCGCTGCGCCAGGTGATGCAGAATGCGGCCGCCAGTGACCATCCCGCTCGACGAAACGATGATCGAGGGATAGTGGCTCTCGTTAATCTTCTTCGACTGCTCGGCGGTTAGCGCAAACGTGAAGCCCGGCCAATCGACCGGTGAGCCGTATTTCGCGATCAAATCGGCGGCGAGCGGGGTGTACTCCTCCGAGTGCTTCAGGAAAATTTCGACTGCCCGGATGGCCATCGGGCTGTCGCAATAAACGGGCAGGCGGGGAATCTGTCCCGTCTCCATCAGTCTTTTTATGATGAAAAGAAATTTTTGCGTCCGTTCCACGGCGAACGCGGGAACGATCACACTGCCGCCACGCTCGGCGGTCTCGCGAATCAGGCTGGCGAGTTCCGGGCGGGGATCGGTGCCGGGATGCTGCCGGTTGCCGTACGTCGACTCCATGACGAGCATGTCGGCAGTCTCGTTTTCCTGCGGGCCGGAGTGCACCACCTTGCCGGGCGCGATCACGCTGTCGCGCACCCGGCCCAGGTCGCCGGTGAAGAGCAACCGGCGGCTGCGGCCGTCCGTCTGCAGCGTGATTTCGACCATGCACGAACCTAGAATGTGCGCGGCGCGCACGAAGCGAAACGCGAGCTCGGGGCTCAGTTCGGTGGTTTCGCCGACCGCGACCGGCTTGAAGCGCTGCAGGCAATCCTGCGCTTCTTTGAGCGTGTACAAGGGCAACGCCGGATCGTGCTTCGACACTTTTCTTTTGTTGTAGTACGCGGCGTCTTCTTCCTGCAGGTGTCCAGAGTCAGGCAATACGACCGAGCACAAATCAATGGTCGGCTGCGTGGCGTAGATCGGGCCGTGGAAGCCTTCTTTGACCAGACGCGGAATCCAGCCACAGTGATCGAGATGCGCGTGGGTGAGAACAACCGCGTCAATTTCACGCGCCGGGACAGGGGTGTCCCGCCAGTTGCGCTCGCGCCATTCCTTTTGCCCCTGGAAGAGGCCGCAGTCGATCAAAATTTGAAACCCTTGCTTGCTGCTCGAATCGCCGGTGGTGTTGATGAGGTGCTTCGAGCCAGTGACGGTCCCGGCGGCACCTAGGAATTGGATGTAGGGCAAGCTGTTTCCTCGTGAAGAAACAATCTACCACGAAGAAAATTGGTAATTGTGTAATTTGTAATTTGGTAATTTGAAACCCGCCTCTTGCCGCACCCGGCATCTGCTTGGTTTTCAAATTACCAAATTACCCGATTACAAAATTACAAAATCGCTCTCTTCTTACGGCGCAGAAATCTTGAACACATTGTTCGTCAGGTCGCTTTCCGGAACGCTGCTGTCGTTGACCTTGATCTCAATCGGCGTGCCGGATAATTCCACTCGCGTGGTGGCCGTGTTTTTGGCACGCACCTCAATCCGTTTCGTGATCTCGCCACCCTCGAACATTACCGTGAACGGCACTTCCGCCCCCGCATTGCCTAAGTTTTCCAGGGTTACGGTTATAAACTGGACCCCTTTATCCGTCTTCCACGGATGCACCGACTGCACGTGGAAATCTGGCAGGCCGCGATCCTGATACACCCAGTCGTCGAAAAACCAGCCCAGGTCGCGCTTGCCGGCGGATTCGATCAACTGCTCCACATACTTGGGATCTTTATCGTTGTCGTCCTCAGCCCGGTATTTGTGAATGGCCTGCTTCAGCGCGTCGTCGCCGACCATGTCGCGCAACATCCACCACACGTACGCAGCCTTGCTCCGATAGTAAGTTTCATCGAAGGTGGTAGCCAGCGGCTGGCCGACGGTCTTCTGTTCGACATTCTTCCGCAACGCGGCCGATACTTCTTTTTCCGAATCGAGGAACGCAGCCCGGTGCACTCCAAGAAAATCGAGCGCGGCCTGGCGTCCGCCTTGTTGCTGGCGATACATCGCTTCGGCAAAGTGAGCCAAGCCCTCATAGACCCAGGGACGCGACGACGGCAACGCGGAATGGACGAGTTCGTGAACCAGGTTGATGCCCGCGAGCTTCGAATCCTGTGCGGCCATCGATGCCAGCAACAGCGTTCCGCTTTCAAACGGAGCGGAACTTGGATCGGCAAAATCGGCGACTTCGACGCTGCCATTGAGCCTCCTACCGAACCAGCTAGTTACAAACTCGGCCGCCGGGTCAAACGCATTCGCATACGTGGCGGCTCCTGCTTCGTGGCCTGGCAAACTGAACAAACTGACCTGCGGTTGCTTAGGAGAAAGATATCTAGCCTTCACGAATGTCGGTGTGACCGTACCGATCGGGGACCACGAGCAGTCCACTCCATTTTCGACTGGGCCGGTCTCAGTATTCGTCCCCACCATTCCCCCGTGATAACTGGTCTCAACCCCGCAGAGCAGCGACCCAGATGCATCCACAGGAATGTCCGAATAACTAAATCTAACTTTCAGCTCGCTTCCCGCCTCCCGCGCCTTCCAACGATCGGACACTTCAAACAGACTGTTTCCTTCGGAGAAATCCGCCGACTCGGTCGTAATCGGATACCAGGCCACATATCCCGCGCCGCGCACCGCCGTGAACGATCGCCCGATCTGGTCCCAGCTTGAATGTTTGGCGACTTCCTCCGGCACTCCGATCTGGGTCAGGCGCGTCGTGTCCAGCGGAATTACGCCCTCGTAGCCGATTTCGAGCTCCACGGAGTCTTTCGGCTTGATTTCGGCGGGCAGGGTCACGATGGCTTCTGAAAGGGCGCCGGTGTGGTCGATGTCCGAGACGAAGGGTTGCGAAACGTATTGCACGGGCTTGGCGTCCACTCGAATCGAACGCCAATTGAGAGAGGATGAAATTTGCAGGGCAACGATTCTCTGCGGGTGAGTGGAATCATTGCGCAAGGTGATCTTTCCCCTGGCGCCTAGCCTTTGTTGTGCGGGCTCAAGGGTAATCTGCAAATCGTATTTCGCAATGGTGAAGGCTTCCCGGTCGAGAGCGGCCGTGGAAAGGCTTGAACCACAGAGGACACAGAGAACACAGAGGAGTCTCATGATTTCTTGGATGCGTCCAGCCGTCTCTGGCGCACAACTTCATAGAGCACCACGCCCGCCGCCACTGATACATTCAGCGACGGCACTTTTCCGAGCATGGGAATCGACACCAGGAAATCGCAGTGTTTGCGCACCAGATCGTGCACTCCCTTGCCTTCGGCGCCGAGGACGATGGCGCAATGCATCTTGTAGTCCACGGCATCGTATGTCTGGTCGCCGCGCTCGTCCAATCCGACGATCCACAAATCCTTCTCTTTCAATTCCTCGAGCGCGCGGGATATGTTCGTGACTTTGGCAACCGGAAGATGTTCGCTCGCTCCCGCGGAAACCTTCGCTACCGCCGCTGTGACCGCGGCCGAGCGGCGTTCGGGAATCACCACGCCATCGGCTCCGGCAGCGTCGGCGGTGCGGAGGATCGCTCCCAGATTGTGCGGGTCCTCGACGCCATCGAGCACCACGATCAGCGAGTACTCGCCACGCCGCGACGCTACCAGGTCATCGAGGTCGCTATATTGTTTTGCCGAGGTCGCGGCTACCAGACCCTGATGCGCTGCGTTGCCGGCAATTTCGTCGAGCTCCTCCCGCGACAAGACCCGCACGGGAACTCCGATCTTGCGGCACTCGTCAATCACGCGTCGCAAGCGAATATCTTTTCGCTCCTTGGCGACACCAATCCACTCGAAGTTGCGCCCGCGGGCCTTGAGCGCTTCGGTAACCGTATTGATTCCGTAAAGAATGTTCACGCGGACTAGTGTAACGCGCCGCGAGGTTCGGGCTACGAGCTTCGAGCCACGAGCTTCGAGCCACGAGCTTCGAGCAAACTGGTAGCTCGCGGCTCGCAGCTTTATACTTTGGAACGCAGGATGAACCCACCACTCTGCGGCCACTTTTCCTCTGCCGATTCTGGAGTGCTAGACTGAAACGTTTCGGGAGGCTCTTGTGAACACCGTGTACATCCTCTCCGCCGTGCGCACGCCCATCGGCAAGTTTGGTGGCTCGCTTGCCTCGCTCTCCGCCGCTGATCTGGGAGTGGTTGCCGCAAAGGCCGCGCTCGAACGCGCCGGAGTGCAGCCGCAGCAAGTGGAAGAGACGATCTTCGGCAACGCACGGCAGGCGGGGGGCGGTCCGAATCCGGCGCGGCAGATTTCCATACGCAGCGGGATTCCTCAAGAAGTTCCGGCCTACACGGTGAACAAGGCGTGTGCGTCGGGCATTAAGTCCATTGCGCTGGCTTTCAATGAGATTGCTACCGGCGACCTGGAGTGCGTTCTGGCAGGAGGAACCGAATCGATGTCGCGGCTTCCTTATTATCTTGAGGGCGCGCGCTGGGGATATCGTCTGGGCAATCAGGAGCTGGTCGATGGCATGTATCGCGACGGATTTTTCTGTCCGATGGCGAAGATGCTGATGGGCGAGACGGCCGAGATTCTTGCCGTGCAGTACAAGATCTCGCGCGAAGAGCAGGATCAGTTCGCGCTGGCATCGCAGCAGCGCGCGGCGGCGGCGCAATCCAGCGGACGCTTCGATGCCGAAATTGCTCCAGTCACAATCGAAGGCAAGAAAGGGACAACCGTTTTCTCGCGCGATGAACATCTGTTTCTTGAGGCGAGCATGGAGAAGATGGCCAAGCTGGCGCCGGTGTTTTCCAAAACCGGCACTGTTACTGCCGGAAACTCTTCCGGCATCACCGACGGCGCGGCGGCGGTGGTGGTGGCGAGTGAAAAGTTCGTCCAGCAAAACAATCTAAAGCCGCTGGCGCGAATTCTCGCTGCCACGTCTGCCGGAGTTGACCCGCGGCTCATGGGCATCGGGCCGGTGCCGGCCGTCCGCAAAATGGAACAGAAACGTGGCCTCGCTCTCAGCGACTTTGATCTGGTCGAACTCAATGAAGCCTTCGCCGCGCAGGCGCTGGCCTGCGATCGCGAGTTGCATTTCGATCGCGAGAAGCTCAACGTCAACGGCGGCGCCATCGCACTCGGCCATCCCATCGGCTGCACCGGGACGCGCATTACGGTGACGCTGCTCCACGAAATGCTGAAGCGAAAAGCGCGCCGCGGCCTGGCTACGCTTTGCGTCAGCGGCGGGATGGGGATGGCGCTGGCGATCGAGAATTGTCTGTAAGGAGTCGCGACTGGCGGCTTGACCAGTGCGGTGACTATACTCACGAATATGGCAATCACCGGCACAAGTGCCGGGTCCACCAGTTCGGTTCGGAACCCTATGCCCCTCACTGCGATCATCGTCGACGATGAACAACTGGCGCGCGACGAACTCGCCTACCTGCTCAAGAACCTGGACGACGTAAACGTAGTCGCGCAGGGCAAGAACGGCTTGGAGGCGATCAACCTGATCCGCGAACACAATCCGGACCTGGTGTTTCTCGATGTCCAGATGCCGGGACTGGACGGGTTCGGTGTGATCAAGAAGCTGCTCGACCGCAAGGTTCCGCTCCCGAAGATTGTCTTCGCGACCGCCTTCGATCAATACGCGGTGAAGGCGTTTGAGGTGAACGCGGTCGATTACATTCTGAAGCCATTCGATAAAAAGCGCGTGGCGCAGTCGATCGAGAAGGCGCGGGCCAAAATTGAAGCGGGCGCGGGGCCGGAAGAAAAATTCGAAACGCTGGTGCGGATGCTGGAATCGCAGAAGCCGCAGACGGCGAAGATTCTGATCAAGGCGGCGGGAAGGTTATTCCTTACCGATCCGAAGGATATCTGCTACGCGACCATCGGAGATGGCGTAATCACGGTGGCTACCAGCGGCCATGCCGGTATGGAAGGCCACTCCAACTGCCGCACGCTGGAAGAACTATTCGAAAATCTCGATCCCAACTTGTTCTGGCGGGCGCACCGCTCATTTCTGGTCAACATCAATCACATCCGCGAAGTTGTGCCCTGGTTCAAGAGTTCGTACCAGTTGCGCATGGACGACAAGAGACAGACGGAGATTCCGGTGAGCCGCGCTCAGACTCGGCGGCTGCGGGAACTGTTCAATCTGTAAGAGCCGTTGGTCGTTCGCTGGCCGCTTTTCGCTTTTCGCCGAGCAACTCATTTTTCGCAAACAGCGAACAGCGAACGACGAACCGCGCTAAAAAAAATGGGCGGACGCGAAAACGACCTCGTCCGCCCGGGGAGGGAACTTTCAGGCTGCGATGGCTTGCAGCGCGATCCGGTTGGGAATCACCAGGGTTGCACCCTCCAGCCGAATCAGATCTTTTCGCTTCATAACGCTCAATAAGCGAGTGACCGTCTCTCGCGAGGAGCCGATCATTTGGGCAATTTCTTCGTGCGTGAATTCCGTGGGTACGCGGAGTTCACGGTTGCGGGGTTCGTCCGAAACCCAGGAAAGCAGCAGGCGGGCGAGTTTCTCGGTTGAACTGCGGGCGAGCAGCAGTTCGTGCACATCGTCGAACGAGGTCACGGCCTCGCGGGCGAGCAAGGTGGCGCAGGCGAGCCCGGCGTGGCTGTCGTGTGCGATCAGACGCAGGAAGGTGTCGCGTTCGACGAACTTGATCTGGCAAAGCTCGATGGTGGTGACCGTAATCAGCGAGGCCCCGCCGGAGACGACCGCGCTCAGCCCCAGCACCTGACGATCTCCGGCAATTTTCAGGATGATGGTTTTGCCATCGCGGGCCTCGACCGAGAGCTTGGAGCGTCCGGAGCAGGCGATGTAGACGCCGCGCGGGATTTGACCTTCCATCAGCAAGGTGGCATTGGCGGGATACAGGGTCAGGTGCCCCATGGCGCTGAACTCAGTCATCAAAGGCTGAGGCAAGTTGCAGAAGTCGCAGGTCCGTTTCAGCTGGCAGGTTAGACAGTCGCTGGGAATCGCGAAACGGCGGGGCCCACCCATGGCAAACTCCTCTTGCTCGACATGACTTGGCTGGCTGAGTCTTCCGCCGGGGAAGCGGAATGCGCCAAACGCAAGAGAGGGCACACCAGTTGCCACATGCTCGGGGTGGACTAAGTGGATGTAACTTCAATGCTTAGGACGGTTTTGAACAGGCAGTGCACTAAAGAGGGTGCCGCTGCGTTGGCCGGGCTGCCGACAGTTTGGCCGAGACCGCTCTCCTAGTCTCTTACTGCTGGGCGAATATCACCGACGGATTTGTAACCGCCTTATCCACGTCAATCATTTCGAAGTGGGACGGATCGGTCGCATAGATGACATAGCTGGCCACCGGCGCAGTCAGAGTGACCGTGCCATCGCCCGTACCCAAAAGCGTGTATGCCCCGGTCAGCGTTACTCCCGCGGGATTGGCAGCATCGTACTGCAAGCCGTTGATGCACTGGGCGGTGCAGGTACCCGTGTTTACCCAGGTGAGCAGCAGATTGTCCGCAATCGGATCGACGTGTGTAGTAGCGCTGGAAGCAGTGGTGGCAGCATACGTACCTGTGATCATCGAGGGAGTGTAAAGGCCCCCTGGCTCGTTCTTCTGGGGCAGCATGGTTCCCGTCATCACCGACATACTGGACGTACCGGATTGTTCGAGCAGAAAACCACGGTTGGCGCCGCTCGCATAAAGGATGAACTGCATTGGAGTCGGCGGATTTGCGGCCGGATTTCCCAAAAGATTCACGGAGTAACGTCCGCAGTTGCTGCAGCCGGCGGCAGAGTACGTGTACCCGGTTCCAAAGGATTGCGCGGGGCCTGTAATTGTGCCGGCATCATTCTGATCGTGTGTTCCGCTAATGTTGCCCGCGCCGTCGGTGGTGGCGAGAGTCAGCGCGACGTTGCTGTTTGTGCCCGTGGTGCCGTCCACACCTGTCAGATTCACCACGGTGTTGCCTTTGAGGGCAGCGTTGCTGTAAGTCTGCGTGGAATCCTGAAGGATAACGGTTCCCGACAGAGCCGGGTGAGCGGCATCGAATGTCGTAGCGATCGCATACAGGGTTAGCGGAGTGGCGGCGCTCTTCGTCCCGGAGACTCCGTACAGCGCGAACGTGTAAGTCTGGTTGTTCGCGGTCAGACTCAGAGTTCCGACCCCGTTCGACATGGTATAGCTGCCGGTAACGGCGAGCGGCGTTCCGTTCGTGCCACCGGCATTGTCGTTGGTATCGAGCAGGCCACCCGCTATACCGCCATTCCCGTCCATGGGCAAAAGACCGGCATATCCGACTCGCTTGCCGCTAAGATCGACACCAGAAAATCCGAAAACAAACGCGCCATTCAGCGCGGTTAAGTCTTTGAACGCGGTCAAGGTTACCGGTTCGATCACGCCCGAGCCGTGGGAGTCGGTTCCGTCCTGAGTGGACTCGATGATACCGATGTCGCCGCCGGCATCGAGCACCATGGTGTAGGTGTGCGATGCCGGGCCGGAGGCATTCAGAGTGAGCGTCCCTTGATTATTAGATTTCACTGTGTACGAACTGGTTGAGGCGTTAATGACCCGGTGAACCGGGCCCGCAGTCGTCAACTCATCCTCAACTCCGGATTGGAGCGTGCCGTCGCCATTGGACACGAACGAGCCCGTTACCGCGATTGCTCCGGTGGCGTCAAAGCCCGCGGAGCGGAATGCGTAGGTGCCGGAAGGAAGCCGGGAACCGACGACCGTCACCTTGGCATTGGCCACGCCGTCGGCAGGGTCGAGCGTCGAAGTCGCCTGGACGGTGAACTTTCCGCTAGGAACAGAAGGGGGAGCCGTGTACAGACCGTTGGTATCGATGGTCCCGCAGGCGGACGTACAGCTGGCGATTGACCAGGTGAAATTCTGAGGCGCGTCGTCGGGGATGGCGACGGCCGTGAACTGTTGGGTGAATCCGACGCCAACATTGACTGGGCTGGGCGTAAGCTGCACCGAAATAGCCAGAACGCTGATCGTGACAGCGTCCGACTTGGTAGTGTCAGCTTGCGAGGTCGCCGTGACCGTGATCTTCGGCGTCGCCGGGGCGGTCGAGGGAGCCGTGTACTTGCCAGTGCTGTCGATGCTTCCGCAAAGAGCCGCATTATTAGTGCAGTCGGTGCCGCCCTGGGTCAGGGTCCAGGTGACGGCTGTGTTGCTGGTCCCGGTTACCGTTGCGGTGAACTGCTCGACTTGCGTTACGTAGAAAACGTTCAAGCTCCCGGCATCGGTCACGCTGACGGCAACGCCGCTGCCCTCGCCGTTGCCGCCCTTCGCGCAACCGCCGGCCAGCGCAAGACTGAACAAAACCACCGCAAACATCAGATTCTTTGTCATAATCAAATCTCTTTGAACCAAGTCTCTTCGAGCCCTTTTCGTTGAACCAGCAGTCTTTTTGAACCCGCCCGCAGGGAATGCGTTGCCCGATGGAAAAGACGGCGTGTACCTGGGACTAATCCCAGTTCACGAGCAGCCATAAGGCCAAATTGTTATTCAAATCAGCAGGTTACAAATGTACCTGAATCCAAGGTACTTTGTCTGTGTGAGAAGGGAATGAACGCGGGCGGCAGCAGAACGGCCTGCGCAAGGAATTGCAACATCAGGTCCCGGGTCTTAGGTCTCATTTCCCAGGGAGTCTATACGGTCCTGACACCGAGACCTCATTCCCGCTTTGCCGTTTCCAGCAACGGACGCAACTGAGCCGCAGTGATGCCCAGCGTCCCCCCGGAGAAGCCGTCAATGTAGGCGGAGTTGATGCCCACGACTTCGCCGCTCTGGTTCAGCACTGGGCCGCCGCTGCCGCCCCGCGCCGTGGGTGCGTCATAGATCAGCTTGTCGCTGGTGACATCGCCGATGTGCCCGAACGTCGCCGAAGGCCGGATCAGCGATAACGCCGCCAGTTCGCCCGCCGTGTCGGCATCGTCGAAATGCGACGAAAGCCGCTCATACACGACCGCCGGCGACTTCGCCACCATCCCCGTGACTCCCATCGGATACGCCAGCACGCTCACCGACTCGCCCACATGCGGCAGCGTTTGTGACAGAACCAAAGGGCGCAGTTTCTTCGTGAAGACGGTTGCTTCGAGGCGCAGCACCGCCAAATCTGCATGCTCAGCCACCACCGCCGTCTCCAGCTTTACCGGAAGCGGTGAGCCGGGAAAATATGCCACCAGCTCTTCCAATACTGGCGATCCGCCATGCCGGAGGGCCGCCGCGACTTTGCGGTCTCCATACCAGGGTTCGGCGACATGGCGATTGGTGGCGAGCAGTCCGGGCGCTACTACAAAGCCCGTTCCCGAGACGCGAGCGCGAAAACTCTCGGCATGGCCAGACAGGTGATAGATCCCGTAGACATAAGCTACCGACTCTCGCGCATTGTCCAATGCCGCCGGCGAAAACGATTGCTGGCGTTCCAGATCGGCCACCTGGCTGGTGAGTTGGTGCACCTGCCGCTCCAGACCGGAGGTTTCCGGAGGAGCGTAGTAGTGCGCCATGACGCCGGCGCCCGCCAGCGCCAGCACGCCCAGCACACCCTGGACAAACCGCTGCCAGGTTTCAACCAGTTCGCCTTCCGGACTATCAGAATTGAACATGCGCCGCCAGGCCCGGCACGGAGGGAGATGTCCGGGTAGCCACTATCGTGACGCATTCGGGTCAAGGCGTGTAGGGTACAGAAGTCTGGTGGAACGCGACCAAAGGTAACTGAAGGGAGTGCGGTGCCGTCCCTTGCGGGACTTGATCTGTCTACTTCCGCCCTCCCGGCACTTACGTGTCGGGCTTTCCTGTTCTGCCGCTTCGCGGCTAGAGGTACCGTAGAGCCACTGTTTCGCTCGGCCTCAATTACGGCACTGACTCCAAGCTAGGGCACAGACTCGTAGAGAGACGCGGTTCTTGCGTCTCGGCACTGCCGCGCTGGCGGAGAGGGGGCTAGCCGGGTTTCTACTCGATCCCCAGCCGCTTGGCCATCTCTTCGTAGAGGAAGCCCTCGCCTGGACGATAGGGCTGGATCCATTCTCCATCAATCACAAACTGCGGGACCGCGCGCTTGCCGGCGTGTTTCACGACCTCGTCGGCGGCTCCCGGCGTGGCGGCGATGTTGATGTCGGTGTAGGGAAGATTGTGCTGGTCGAGGAAGCGCTTGGCCTCGCGGCAGTCCGGACACCCGGGGACGGAGTAGACGGTGATTTCCATTCGATACTTAGAGTTTCCATGGTTAGGAGTTTCGTGTCAAACCCGCTCCAGTTCGTGCACCGTCCGTTCGTTCTCCACATTGCCGGTGTTCAGCGTAGTGGCTGGCTCAAACAGAACGAGCCAACATTCTTCGTCCGCCACGGGACGATGCTCCACGCCGCGTGGCACCACGATGAACTCGCCCTCCTCAATCCATTCGTGGCGGTCGCGAAACTCCATGCGGAAGCGGCCTTTGACCACCAGGAACATCTCGTCCTCGTTCTCATGATGGTGAAAGACGAACTCGCTATTCAGCTTGACGAACTTGACGTGCTGTCCGTTGAGCTCGGCGGCGATCCGGGGCTTGTAGTATTCGGTGATCCTCGCGAATTTCTCGGCGATGTTAATTTTGGACATGGAATCCTCTAAGGCTGATTCGCGCTGCTGCCCCTCCAATGGATAGCGCAGCACGCGCGCGGGTCGCATGAATTGTTGGCGAACGAGTCAAAACCCTGCCGAGCTTCGCTCGGCTTGGACCCTTCGACTGTGCTCAGGGCAGGCTCGCGAGGGCGCCCGTCCCCACACGAACAAAAGCAAAAGCCGCCAGCTTTTGCTGACGGCTGAATGCTGATTGCTGACGGCTGTCTAGAAGCCCGTCGACCCGACGCTTGGGTGTCCGCCTCGCAGCATCGTCCGTACGCCGCGTTTTGTATTCACGCGGGTGGTTGTGCTCCAGTCGACTTCATCCGTGCTGATTACTCCGCTTCCGCCACTGACGAGTTCGTAGCTGATGCGCCCTTCCTGATAGGTGTAATTGCCCACCTCCAGAACCATGCCTGACTTCAGCACGAATACAGGCACTCCCGGCGCTGCGCCACCTCCGCCGCCCACGGCATCCTTGGTAATGTAGCTGGCGTAGGCGACTTGCGGAATTTCCTCCGCCATCGGCTCGCTTGCTGCCGGTCTAACCTGGCGCACTGCCAGTTGAGGAGTGGCGTTGTTGCCTCCCGAATTGTAGGCGGAGCCCTGATAATAAGAATCGTTCTGCGGGCGCGGACCGCCAAAGAAATGCCAGTCGGGGCCGTTGGTCGCTTGAACCTGCGGGATCTGTACATCATCCATCAGGCGCAGGGTGAGCACGCTCTCGCCTTTCAGCGCGGGTCGCGGACCGCGGGCGGGCAACATGAGCACCTTCCAGGGCCAGAGCGGCGGCAGCATCCATTCGACGACGTCGCGCTTGGCGTGTCCTTTGCCGTCGATGTCGCCTTGTTTATCGACTTTGTAGCCACGGGTCGCGATGACTTTGGCGTCGAGTGGCATATCTCCGTTCGGCAGGCCGATGCGATCGAACATCAGCTTCATGTAGCCCTTGCCCCAGAAATGTCCTGGGTCCTGGGCCGATTCCAGATGGCCGACCAGGTAGCTTCCGCGCGGAAACGTCTGCTGGCCGAATTCCGTTACCGACTTCAGATGACAGAGCACAGGATCGCCGACGGCGACAGTCGCGGAGGAAAAGTTTGGTTCATTCATGGTGCAATGCAGAAGAGTACCGGCGGGCAGGACCATCTCCCGCGCACTGGCACTTAGGGTCAGGCTCAGAATGACTAAGCCCAGAAGAGACACTGCTAGGACTGCATACGAGCTGGACTTCATGACGTCACCTCGGTCTCACGCCCCCTGGAATTTTTGGTACGTATTCCCAAGCAACCGCTTTGAGCCAGCCCCGATTGAGAGCAGTTAAACACAATTTCTGTGTTGTGGTCAATCGGACTTTCGGGGGCAGAGTGTGGTTTTTTTGCAACAGTGTGGAGCGTCAAATCGATTCCAGATAATTCAGTAAATAATTCATTAACCCAAGCATCGCTTAGGTTATAATTCTCCCGTGGGATCGCTTACGTTTGACGGCGTCCGCTTCGTCGTGCATTCGAACGATCATCCGCCGCGTCATGTTCACGGTTTCGCCGGGGAGACGGAAGCGATCGTGGATATTCGTCCCGACGGAAACGTCGCGCTGGCGAAGCGGAAAGACCCAGTTCGGCCCGCCGGTGCTAAGCGATCCGAAGTGAAGAAAATCTTGAACGTCGCGGCTTGGCACTTTGAAGAACTTGCGGAATTATGGGAGAAAATCCATGGCAACGGCTAAGCTTGCCCGGCAGAAAGTCGCCACACACAAGATCCTCACCACTGACGCCGAGATTGATCGCGCCATCGAGCGTGCCCGGCAGTTGAGGATGGAGCCGCTGGTGACCCAGGTGGAATATCGGCCGGGAACGGGATTGGACCTGTTCATTCTCAAGTTGACCGATGGCCGCCGATATGTTATTCCGCGCGAAGAGTTGCAGGGGATGCAGTCGGCGACAAGCGAGCAGCTTGCGCGGGTAGAGATTCTCGGCGGAGGAGCCGGCCTGCATTGGCCAGACCTCGACGCCGACTTTTATGTTCCCGGCTTGCTGCACGGCATCTACGGCACAAAGAAGTGGATGGCGGAGATCGGGCGCAGCGGAGGGTCGGTTAGGAGCGCTGCCAAGAAGAGGGCGGCTCGGGTGAATGGGTTGAAGGGTGGGCGGCCTCGGCGGAAAGAAATTGCTGCGGGCGATTAGCAAATTTAGGCACTGATCTATGATGCATCTAAAGCGAATCCATCATTCGCGAACAGTCTCCAGTCCGTTTGATAGTGTTCAAAATGGTCCAGCCAGCAGAAATCCGGTTTCCAAGAGAACACTTGCTCGTTGGCCTTGAGCATCATTAGGGTATTCAACCGGGCAATCAACATCTCATTTAAAGGGGCGACGGAAGTTTGTAGCCTCGTTCCGTAAAGCAAGACGTGACGGCTCAACGGATAGATGATTACTTCAGCATTCGCAAAGCCGACCATTTCTCTTTTCTCTCCCTCAAGCACAACTGGATTGTCAGAAGCAATAAAACTCCCTTTTTGACTGACATGCGCCCGCCAGTGCCTTGCTAAGAGCGAGGGAACGATCATGGTTGCGCTTTCAATTCCTTGCTGTATGTACCATTCATTGTCGCCGGATAGGGAACCCACAGTCGACCGTCTTTCTCTCCCGTGTCTGTGAAACCTGAGAGCCAGCACTTAGGGACGTAATGGTGCGCGCGGGTTCTGATTCCTTCGAGTCGGTCATCTGGTTTCTACTCTGCAGTTATAAGCTCGGAGGTCTATATAAGCACAAACAACAAAAGCCGCCAGTTTTCACTGACGGCTGATAGCTGATGGCTGAAAGCTGGTGTCTAGCTTTCGTAGAGCAGCACGCCTTCGGCTTTCTCTGCGTCTACCGGACGATAGTACAGCTTGTTGGACTCCAGGAAGACCTCGATGAACGCTGGCCGGGTGGTGATTGTGCCTTGGATCAGGGCCTCCGATAGCGGGTCTTCGATGTACTTCTGCAAGGCTCGGCGCAGCGGACGCGCTCCGTAGCTGCGGTCGGTTAGGGTCTGGTTCAGGATCCACTTCTTGGCTTCGTCGGCTACCGTTACTGTAATCGAGCGCTGGGCCAGGTTCTGGTTCAATTGGCTGACCATTAGTTCGAGAATCTGGATCAGGTCGGCTTCGCTTAGCGCCATGAACAGGATGATTTCATCCACGCGGTTCAGGAATTCTGGATTGAAGGTGCGCTTGACCTCGCTCTTCACCAGGTCTTCGACCTTCTCGGAAACCATCTCGTCTTTCGACGACTGGAAGCCCAGGCCCTCGCGCTTCATCAGGTGCCTTGCCCCGATGTTCGAGGTCATGATGATGATGGTGTTCTTGAAGTCGACGGTGTTGCCTAAGCCGTCGGTTAGTTGGCCGTCTTCAAAAACCTGCAGCAGGATGTTGAAGACATCGGGGTGCGCCTTTTCGATTTCGTCCAGCAGGACGACCGAATAGGGAGCGCGCTTGACTCGTTCTGTCAGCTGGCCGCCCTCTTCGTAGCCTACGTATCCTGGAGGCGATCCGATCAGCTTCGAGACGGAGTGCTTCTCCATGAACTCCGACATATCGAAACGGACGAGAGCTTTGTCGCTGCCAAACATGAAACTGGCTAGGGTGCGAGCCACTTCGGTTTTGCCTACGCCGGTCGGTCCCAAGAACAGGAACGATCCGATCGGGCGGTTCGGGCTCTTCAACCCAGCGCGGGAGCGGCGGATGGCGCGGGCCAGGGCGCTGATGGCTTTGTCTTGCGAGATGATGCGCTTGTGCAGTTCTTCTTCAATGCGCAACAGCTTCTGCGTTTCTTCTTCCTTGATCGAGGTAATGGGAACGCCGGTCCAGCGGCTTACCACATCCTCGATGTCCTCCCGACCGACTACGCCGGTGGAGGATTCATCGAGGTGGTATTTTTCGCGAAGGGCGCGCAGGTTCTCGCGCTCCTTGCGTTCCTCGTCCGAATAGAAGCGCGCCTTCTCGAACTCGTGGTTCGCGATAGCGTTCTCCATGCGATGGACGATGAACTTGATGCGCTTCTGGACTTCGGTCAATTCTTCCGGCAGCGAGGTCTGGCGCAGTTTCACGCGGGCGCCCGCTTCGTCGATCAGGTCGATGGCTTTATCCGGCAAGAAACGGTCCGGGATGTAGCGGTTCGAATGCGAGACCGAAAAATTGATGGCGTCGTCGGTATAGGTGACGGCGTGGAATTTTTCGTAGCGTTCTTTGATCCCGAAAAGAATCTTGACCGCGTCGGCTTCGTTGGGCGGCGGAACTTTCACGGCCTGGAAGCGTCGCTCGAGCGACCGATCTTTTTCGATTGACTTGCGGTATTCACCGGGCGTGGTTGCGCCGATGCACTGAATCTCGCCGCGGGACAGGGCCGGCTTCAGGATGTTGGCGGCGTCGAGCGAGCCTTCCGCCGATCCCGCGCCCACCAGCGTGTGGAGCTCGTCGATGAAGATGATGGAATTCTGCGAATCCATCAGTTCTTTCATGATGGTCTTGAGCCGCTCTTCAAACTGTCCGCGATACTTGGTGCCGGCGACTATCAGCGAAAGATCGAGCGCCAGGATGCGTTTGTCGGCCAGGAACGACGGAACTTCGCCGTCGGCGATGCGCTGCGCCAAGCCTTCTACGATGGCGGTCTTGCCCACGCCCGGCTCGCCAATCAGGACGGGATTGTTCTTGGTGCGGCGGCACAAAATCTGCACCACGCGCTCCACTTCGTTGTCGCGGCCGACCAGCGGATCGAGCTGGTTGTCCATGGCGGACTGCGTCAGGTCGCGGGAAAACTCGCTCAATAAGGAAGATTCGCGCTGTCCGCGTTGTGGCGCTGCTTTTTCCTGGCTGGTCCGCGCCAGCTCTTCGCGGATGGTCGAAAGCCGCAGTCCGCGCTCGTGCAGAATCTCAGCGGCGAAACACTTTTCTTCGCGCAACAATCCCAACAGCAGGTGCTCGGTTCCAATATGTTTGTGCGAGAGCCGCTCCGCCTCTTCCGCGGCATAGGCCAGCACACGCTTGCATTCGTTGCTCAGGGGAAGATCGACCGAGGTCGAAACCTTCTCGCGGATGGTGGTGTGGCCCTCGATCTGTTTCCGGATCGATTCCACCGACGCATGGGAGCGCAGGAAACGATTGGTCAGGGCCTTGTCTTCGCGCAGCAGTCCGAGCAGCAAGTGTTCGGTCTCAATATAAGGAGATCCGAACTGGCTGGCCTCATATCGCGCAAAGAAAATGACGCGCCTGGCTTTTTCTGTGTAGCGTTCAAACATATACCAATTCCCCCGACTTCCCGCGGAACGCCCCGCACTCCGCCAAACCCCTGGCCCTACCCTCAATTATGCATTCATATCGCCTAATCTCCCAAGCGATATCGTCTTTGTCGCAAAGTGCAATCTTGCCTGCCACTCTTTGACCTTAAATCTTAATCGTGCTGCTGTTCTGCCTTTCGTTACGCTGGAAGCGACCCCGGAGCCACTTCTTCCATTTTGCCCCGATCCAGCCGTAAAACCCTATGGCACCGACGTGCAAACGCCAGGTTGTGGGTGGCGATTACCGAGGTCAACTGGTGCTCACGGTGCAATCGTGCTACCAGTTCAAAGACCAATTCGCCGGTGCGCCCGTCGAGATCGCCGGTAGGTTCATCGGCCAGCAACACTTGCGGCTGGGTGATGAGCGCCCGTGCCAGCGCCAGTCGCTGCTGCTCGCCGCCGGAAAGCTCGCCCGAACGATGATGCCCGCGGTCTTCCAGTCCCACCTCGCGCAACCAGCGCGAAGCTTCCTGTTCTGCTGTAGATAGCGCTTGCCCGCGCGTCAGCAGGGGCATGGCGACGTTCTCCAAGGCGGTGAATTCCGGCAGCAGGTAATGGAATTGCCAGACGTAGCCGATCTCGCGGTTACGAAACTCGGCGGCATCATCCTCAGAAAGCGCATTCACGAGGGAGTTGGCGCAGTATACGGCACCGGCCGACGGACGATCAAGCGCCGCCAGAATGTGCAACAACGTACTCTTTCCCGCACCCGACTGTCCCACGATGGCCAGCATGGTTCCTTTTGCGACCTGGAAAGACAGATTCTCAAAGAGCACGAGCTGGGCTTCGCCTGAGCGAAACACTTTACTTAACCCTTCGACCCTCAACAGAGGATCTTGAGCTATTGGATGCAAATGCGCCCTCCTAAGTACCAAAGCCGCTGCCCGCTCCCACTACAAAGCGTGGAAATCGGGCCTTGCTCCATTAGACCACGATCGGTGAGCACGATCCTTCGGAACATGAGGAGGAACAAGCCGAACCCGCAATTTCGCTGGCGAGAACGAGCTATGCCAAAGACTGTATACCTCTGGAAAACGATTGCAATGTGACCGTGGTCACAGGAGGGAGCGACGGAAGAACGTTCTTCGGCAAGGCAGCCCAAACCCATTCATCAGCGGAGCTTATTCGTACCTTAACGCCTCCGCCGGCAAGATGCGCGCCGCTGACCACGACGGATAAATGGTGGCCACAAACGAAATCCCGACCGAGACCAGGGCCACGATCAGTCCATCCACCAGTCGCGGCGCGAACGGGACGTAGTCGATGGAATAGACTTCGGGCGAGAGCGAAATAAAGTGGTAGTGTCCGCCCGCCCACGAGATGGCGTAGCCGAGCACTAGGCCGATCGCCGTCCCAATCACGCCAATCAGGACGCCTTGCGCGATGAAGACGCGGCGAATCTGCGCTCTCTTCGTCCCCAGGGATATGAGCACGGCAATATCTTTTGTCTTCTCCATGACCATCATGATCAGCGAGGTCAAAATGTTGAGCGCGGCCACGAACACGATCAGGCCGATGGTGATGAAGGTCACCACGCGCTCCAGCCGCAGCGCGCGGAACAGAGGCTTGTTCTGTTCCATCCAACTGGTGGCCATGAAGCCGTGGCTTCCTGAGGAAAGATCGGCGGCCTCTTCGAGCGCGCGCGCCACGTCGCCCGCCAGGTAGATATCGTCGAGCTTGAATTGGATGACCGAGATCACATCGCCCAAGCCAAACAACTGCTGCGCGTCGGAAAGCCGTATGAACGCCCAGGAAGAGTCGTAATCGAAAAAGCCGGAGTTGAAGATTCCGGCGACGCGAAAGCGAATGTACTTCGGCACCATGCCAAAGGGAGTGAGCTCGCCCTGTGGAGAAGTCACCAGCACTACCGAGCCCACGGTCGCGCCGAGCTCGTCCGCCATATCTTTGCCGAGAATGACTGGGGGCATGGTCGCGACGCGCTGCTGCACGCCGGACAGGTCGTCGGGAGATTCTGCTGGCGGAGTGGTTGTGTGGGGACGGGGCTCGGCCCCGTCCAAGCCGGGTCGGAGACCCGGCACCACACTGGTATCGCTCTCTTCCAGCGCCGCCGCCGATCCCAGCGTCACAGAATTCAGCAGATCGCTGACCTTGCGCTCGTACTGCGGGAGCATTCCTTTCAGCACGGCTCCGCGCGCCCGCGGCCCGCGCGAAATCAGCACCTGCTCGTAGATCGCCGGAGCGGCGGCCACCACGTGCGCCTGCTTCGATAGCTTATCGAGCAGGGGACGCCAATCGCGTATGCCGTCGCTCTCCACCCGCAGCAGACTGATGTGCGCCGTCGATCCCAGCAGCCGCGCCTGCAAGTCCTGGCGAAAGCCGTTATTGATGGCCAGCGCAACGATCAGCGAAGCGACTCCGGCCGCCACTCCCAGCACGGAGATACCCGTGATGACGCCGATGAACGCCTGGCGGCGTTTGGCGCGAAGGTAGCGAGTTGCGACGAAGAGTTCGAAGCGCATGGAAACAGCCGTCAGCTTTCAGTCATCAGCTTTCAGTTACTGCGGATTATAGCTGGCGCGCGCGAAACACCGGGCCGCAAGTCGAACTGGCAACTGACCACTGACCACTGCTTCCTGCTATTCTTCTTCCGCATGTCTCCCATCCTGACCAGTGTGCTGCTGGGGCTGACGGCGGCGGGCGCCAACGTTTTCGGCGGCGCCATCATCGTTCAGAGGAACTGGGAGCGCTCCTACCTGCGCTACTTCGTCGCGCTCGGCGCCGGTTTCATGCTGGCGACGGCGCTGGTCGAAATGGTGCCCGCCAGCATTCAGTTGCGTGGGCCGTATGCCGGGTTTCTTATCCTGCTCGGATACCTGCTCGTCCATTTCTTCGAGCACACCGTCACGCCGCATTTCCACTTTGGAGAAGAAACCCACGCCGATCAGTTCGTGCATGCTCACAAGAGCTACTCGGTCCTGATCGGATTGCTGATCCACACATTCTTCGATGGCATCGCCATCGCTTCCGGGTTTCTGGTTTCTCCGGCGCTCGGCTGGATCATCTTCGTAGCGGTCTTTCTGCACAAGATTCCGGAAGGATTCACTATCTCGTCGGTGATGCTCGCGAGTGGCCGCAGCCGCGCGTTTGCCTGGGGAGCGTCCATGGCGCTGGGCGTCGCAACCGTGGCTGGAGTGATGACGATGGCAGTCTTCCGCCATGAGGTTAGCTTCGGCTTGCCCTTGTCGGCGGGCGTTACGATCTACGTCGCCGCGTCGGATCTGATCCCCGAAGTAAATAAAGAACCCGGCGTGAAGATGGCGCTACTGGTCTTTGTCGGAACGGCGTGCATGTTTTTGCTGGATCGGTTTTTCCACCTGCACTGATTCAAGCGTGTGACTCTTCACGCTCTCACGGTGCCAGGCGTAATTCCTCAATGGGATTCGCCACACAGCAAACTCAGGCCGTAGGTCATCGGAATCGCAATACCGGTCGAGTCACGATATCGCTCGGCGCGCTGCAACGCCACCTCGCCTTGGCAAGACACTTTTTCCAGAAGTTGACGATATTCCGGGAATCGCTGTTCGGTGCGGAATGCCTGATGGCGTGCGCAGGCGAAGTCCGCCAGCGCGTCCGTGCTGCGCCGGACTTTGTCCTCCTCGGCAGCATGAAAAGCCCATTCCGATTCCGGGAGATGATCGAAGATCAGCACTTCGGGAGCGAGCGTCAATGCGTGTCGCAGGGCCTGCCGGGGATCGTTCATCTCGTGCAGACAAAACTCGAAGTACACGACATCCCCTCGTGGCGAAGTCTCACAGAAGTCCGCATGGATAACTTCCACTCGATCCTGTAACCCTTCGGCGATAACCTTCGCCTCCCACTGGCAATTTCCTGGATTCGAGAACGAGATTGGTAAGCGGGCCGCCACCGGCTCCAACTCCCAGAACTTTCTTGCCGGAAAAACTATAGAACTGCCTGATGTTCTGCCCCATTTGCTCGTAATTGGCGGCCATAGGACACCCTCACCCGTCGAGAGTAGATCCGAACGGTTCTAATTGAGGATTGCGAACCGACGGAACGCTATCCGCTGTGCCGGATGTGCATCACATCCCCATCCTGCACGATGTAATCCTTCCCCTCTAATCGTAGCGTGCCTTTGGCTCGGGCATTCGCTTCCGATCCCGCTTCCAGCAACTGATCCCAGCGAATCGTTTCGGCGCGGATGAAGTGTTTTTCCAGATCGGAGTGAATCGCACCGGCGCCGTTCTGGGCACGGGTATTCAGCGGGATCGTCCAGGCTCGGCATTCGTCTTCGCCGGCGGTGAAGAATGAAATCAGTCCCAGCAAGTGATAGCTCTTGCGGATCAGGCGCGCGAGACCGCTTTCTGTCAGTCCATAGCTTCCTAGAAATTCCGCCGCGTCTTCGTCGCTCATCTCCGCCAGTTCGGCTTCCACTTTGCCGCAGATGGCGCTGGCCCCGGCATTCGGGCGTGCGGCCACTTCGGTTAGATTGAATTTTGCAACCGCCGCTTCTAGGTCTTTGCCGAGTTCTGTGCTCTCGCCGATGTTGAGCACGTAGAGTATCGGCTTCTCGCTCAGGAACATGAAGCCGCGGATGCGCTTCTTGTCCTCGGGAGTCATTACCATTTCGCGGAGCGGTTTTTCGGCTTCGATCTGGGCTTTGGCCTTGATCAGCAGTTCGTTTTCTTTTTCGAGCTCCGGCGTCTTCATCTTCTTCAAATCTTTTTCGAGGCGCTCCAGGCGCTTTTCGATCTGGCCCAGATCGCTGACCATCAGATCGAACTCTACGTTCTTGATGTCGCGCAGGGGATCGATGGCGCCGACGTGCGGAATCGCATCGTTTTCAAACGCCCGCAGCACGTGAATGAGCGCATCCACCTGGCGCAGATGGCCAATGTAGGCAGTCTCTTTCAGCGCGTCCTGGCCGATGGCGCCTACGTCCACATACTCGACCGAGGCGTGCGTCAATTTTTTCGGGTTATAGAGTGCGGCGAGTTTGTCGAGTCGTTCGTCGGGAACCTTGGCGACGCCGATGTGCGCCTCGCGCGGATTCGCAAGCGCCTGCTCGGAAAGATTCACCTTCGTCAGAATGCGAAATAGAGATGTCTTGCCGACCTGCGGCAGACCGATGATGCCAGTTTTCATAAGTCAGCTCTCAGCTATCAGTTGTCAGCTATCAGTTGAATCAAAAGAATAAATCATCGTGGTCGATCCGCATATGCGTGACAGTGGGCTAGATTCATTCACCACGGAGACACAGAGACACGGAGAAAGCCAGACCAAGGCTTTGTTTTCTCTGTGTCTCGGTGCCTCCGTTGTTGACGGACTTCGCTGCAATGCAAAGGACGCATCGGTCGTGCTACCCTCGGCGGAATGCGGCGCGACGATAAGACTCTTCTCAGAAAATTCTTTGGCCATCTTGCGGGAGCGCTGATTGCTTGCAGCGCTTGCGCCGTCTGCGTTTCAGCGCAGAGTCCGGCGCAGATTCACTTCCGCTTGCAGACTCGCGCAGTGGTCGAAGGCCATCTGAAGTCCTTCTCAACCAAGAACAGCGAGCGCGAGGCGTTGATCCGGAGGTGGCTCGCCGACTCCGGATGCAAGGGCGCGAATCTTTCCGAACAAGGGCTCGACCGCGAGCTGCCGCCGAATGTCATCTGCGTGTTGCCGGGCGAAACGCAGGAAGTCATCGTGGTGGGCGCGCATACCGATAAGGTCGAGAGCTTTGGCGACGGCGTGGTCGATAACTGGACCGGAGCGGCGTTGTTGCCGAGCCTGCTGTACAGCTTGAGCGCGCAGCCGCGCCATCACACGCTGATCTTCATCGGGTTCTCGGGTGAGGAAAAGGGGTTGGTTGGATCGCGGTATTACGTGGATCATCTCAGCAGCGAACAGCGCGCGCATGTCGAAGCCATGGTCAATTTCGATAGTTTAGGCCTCGGTCCGACTGAGGTGTGGGCGTCACACGCCGACAAAGCGCTGCTTGACGCGCTGGCCTCTGTTGTGGCGGCGAGTAAACTCCCTGTGACCACAATGAACGTAGACAATTTTGGCACCGCCGATTCCGAATCGTTCGCTCGCTACCAGATTCCGCGCATTACCCTGCATTCGGTGACCGAACAGACGTGGTCGATCCTGCATTCGCCGTTCGACAAGATGGCAGCGATCAAGATGAACGATTACTACGACAGCTATAGGCTGATCGCCGAGTATCTGGCATATCTCGATGACGCGTTGAAACCGCCGCCCGCAGCGAAGCCGGAGAAAGCGGCGCCGTAGAGAAGGGCGAAATACGTAGGTCCTTCGCTTCGCTCAGGATGACAAAATCTCTTTAGTTGTGCACTCAACGGAATGCTTGGGCGGTCGTGTACAACGCAACCAACCCGAGCAAAAGCACCGCCTCCTCGAATTTTTCCGACCACAAATGCAGACGGTTGAATTCCATGCGCAGCGGATTGTCCGGAGGCACGTTGTCGATCACTCCAACCTCGGCGCGGATGGCGTGCATCTTCGGGGAAATGGCGAACTGCGAGATCACGGTCAGCAGCAGCATAAGCACGATCAGAAGATGGCGCGCGGCCAGCGGCCTTGCAGTTCCCACCGTCATTCGGCTGTAGAGCATGGACGCGATGAGAAAAACAATTCCGGAAACGATAGCCATGTAGTGCAGCACGTCGAGCGAGCGGCCTACGATCGATCCGGCCATGTGGCGGGTGGGCAGAAGACCGGGCGAAAAAGCGGTGGGCGCGAGGACGAAGGCTAAGAAAATCAGTCCGCCCAGCCAGACCACGAGCGACAACAGCATGAGGAAGCGCAGAAATGACATGAGCGGGATTATAGAGGGTTATCCTGAACGGAGCGAAGGACGTATCGCGATGGAATCCAATGCACAGGTCCTTCGCTTCGCTCAGGATGACAGCTGGATATTTTTGCCGCGCACTCACGGACTATGATGCGGCCACCTATTCACAGGCCGAACCAGCGCTGTCACTTACCCCCGTGCGCGCAACTATTTAACCTCATCCTTCCTATCCCTGGGGAGGGACTCATCGGAATGCAGCGTTCGCTGACGGTGGCCGACGTTAATTTTGTGTCGTTGCAGACGGCAGTATTTTGCGTGCAGTGTGAAATGCTCAGCGACAATAACACGCCGCGGTGTCTGGCGTGCGGCAGTGGAGCGGTGCTGAGTCTTTCGCGTGTGCTGGGAGGATCGCTGCGCGGGCAGCAGACCACGCATCTCATCGCGGATGCGGAACTGGACAGACTGGTGCGGTCGCTGCTTTACACGGTTCCGCAGGCTCCGGCGGCCGAAGATCAGAGCGACGAACACACGGTCGAGTTTCCCGCGGCGGTGAGTTTTTCTCCTCGCCATCGCATGCGGCCTCGCCATCACGGACCCGTCGCAGTGCCGCATACGCTGGGCCATAGAGATTTGATCAATGCCGGAGAGATTGACCTGGAGCCGGGCATCAGCATCATCGCGGAAAAGGCGCAGACTTTAACCGGCGCCACCGGGGCAGCCATCGCGCTGCGCCGTGGCAACGAAATTGTCTGCCGGGCACGCACCGGCCGCACCGCTCCCGATCTCGGCGTGCGTCTGCAGACCGATAGCGGACTCTCGGCGGAATGCGTGCGCACGGGCGAGGTGCTGCTTTGCCATGACGCCGAATCGAATCCGCGAGTAGATTGGCCAACTTGCCGCCAGATGGGGGTGCGCTCGATCCTGGTCGCTCCGCTGCGCCACTTCCGGCGGACGCTGGGCGTTTTCGAGGTGCTGTCGTCGGCGCCGCACGCCTTCGACAACAACGATGTCGCTACCATGCAGTTTCTCTCCGGCATGATGGTGGCGACGATCTCGCGGCTTTCCAGTTTGCAGCCGGCGCCCACTGCAGCCTCGGGCGAGTAAGCTCGAGCGGTCCCCACGCTCGCAGATACGGGGCTGCCCCGTCTTTCTTAAGGCACGGGAGAGAAGTTCCGATGAAGTATGTTTTCTGGATCGGAGTCGTTGTTGCGCTCTGTGCGGTGGGCTGGAGAATTGTCGAGCCCGAAGTCACGAACTTCATCTTTCAAGATGAAGTGCAAGAGACGGCAGCGGAGTTTAGCGCCCGGGCGGGGTTTTCATCGTTCCAAACGGACGAAGGGTTTCGCAATATCGTAATTCGCAAAGCGGCAAAGCACGAGATTGCGCTCGATGCCAAGCAGGTAACGGTGCGGAGCAGCGGGCCTCCGGAACATCGAATCGTGTACATCGCGGTCAACTACACCGTGCCCATAGATTTTCTTATCTTTTCCTACAAGCGGCATTTCCGTTTTGCGGTCGAGGTCCATCAACATCCCGCGTACAGCCCATTAGTAGGGAACGACGGTACCGCGCTTCGCCACGGATGACATCTTCGGCTGCGCGGCTGTGGAGGATCTTGTCAGGCAACTATACCGGCACCGGCACGCTCTCCACGATCTCGCGCAGGACTTGCTCGGCCTGCTCGGATTTCTTCAGAGTGGAAGTGTAGAGCGAACTCACGACGACGCGGTGGGCGAAGACGGAGACGACCAGCGGCTTGAAATCTTCAGGAGTGCAATAATCGCGGCCTTCGAGGAAGGCCATAGCCTGGGCGGCGCGGTAGAGCATCTGCGAGCCTCGGGGAGAAACTCCAAGGGAAAGATATTCGGACTCGCGCGTCTTGGTGACGATGTTCAGCAGGTATGTGATTAGAGATTCGTCCACGTGGACTTGTGCCACGGCTTGCTGAATTTCTACTACGTCGGCCGCGTTGAGGACGGGGCGCAGATTTTCCAGCTGGGCTACTCCAGCTTCGGCGCGCAGGATCTCGCGCTCGGCGTTGCCTTCGGGATATCCCATGCGAACTCGCATCAGGAAGCGATCGAGTTGCGACTCGGGCAAGGGATAAGTGCCGTGGTGCTCGATGGGATTCTGCGTGGCAATTACTAAGAATGGCTGCGGCAGCGGATATGAATGCGCGTCGATGGTGACTTGCCCCTCGTTCATGGCTTCGAGCAGGGCGGACTGCGTCTTCGGAGTGGTGCGGTTGATTTCGTCGGCCAACAGGACGTTGGCGAAGACCGGTCCGCGCTTGAATTCGAATTTCTGCTCGATGGCGGAGTAGATCGAAATGCCCAGCACGTCGGAGGGCAACATGTCGCTGGTGAACTGAATGCGCTGAAAGGTGCAATCGATGGCGCGGGCCAGGGCTTGGCCGAGCGTCGTCTTGCCAACTCCGGGAACGCCTTCGATCAGCAGGTGGCCTTTGGCGAAAATGGAAACCAGCGCGAGGCGGAGGACGTCGTCTTTGCCGCGGATGACGCGGCGCAAACTGTTTTCGAGCGCCGCGGCGCGGCGCGAGGTTGCCACCAGAGCTTCGGGAGCCATTAGGGGCGATTTTACTATGCGGGCGGCGAGGGGAGGGGTTACGGCGGTCATGGGGAAGCTTTCAGCTGTCAGCTTTCAGTTCTCAGTTGAGACCGACTGCACGGTTTCGCTTAACCGATGACTGATACCTGATAGCTGATCGCTGTTACTGCGTGAATTCCGCCGGCCTTCCCGTCAACCGCTCGATCCTTTTCGCCGTCGGCGGATGGGTCGAGAACAGGTTGCCGAAACTCATCCCACCTAAGAACGGCTGAATAATGAAAAGATGCGCGGTGGATGGGGTCGCCAGGAGCGGGCGCTGGCGGGAGTAGGCGTCGATTTTTGCCAGGGCGCTGGCCAGAGCGTAGGGATTGCCGGTCCAGTGGGCTCCAGTTTCGTCGGCGCCGTATTCGCGGGAGCGCGAGACGGCTAGCTGGATCAGCATGGCGGCGAATGGGGCGAGGAACATCATGGCGATGGCTGCGATGCCGCCGCCTCCATCGCGATCACGGCTGCCTCTGATGCCGCCAAAAATCATGCCCCAACGGGCAATCGAGGCGAGATAGGTGATAGCGCCGGCCAACGTGGCCGCGATCGAACTGATGAGTATGTCGCGATTGCGCACGTGGCCGAGTTCATGCGCGATCACGCCTTCGAGTTCGTCGTCGTTGAGCAGGCCGAGGATGCCCTGGGTCACGGCGACGGAGGCGTGATTCGGATTGCGTCCGGTGGCGAAGGCGTTGGGTGAATCGGTTGGGATGAGGTAGACCTTGGGCATCGGCAAGCTTTCTTTTTGGGCCAGGCGCTCGACGATGTTGTAGACGCGAGGCAGATCGTCGCGTCCGACGGGCTGGGCGCGGTAGGTGGCGAGCGCGATCTTGTCGGAGAAAAAGTAAGAAACGAAATTCAGGACGGCGGCGAAAGCGAGCGCTATCAGCATCCCGTTCTGGCCGCCGAATGCGCGGCCGGCCAGCATGAGGAGCAGCGTCATGCCGGTGAGCAGGAATGCGGTTTTGAATATGTTACTCATGAATGATTGCCTCAGATTTGTCTCACTGAATTAGATGCTGGGCGCGGACTCTTGGCTTCCTGTGTGAAAGCGGGGCTTCGCTCCGCTTGACGGGGCGAAGCCCCGTCACCACACAATTTTAGCTCTGCCGCTTGAGGGCACGTTCTAGCGTTTGGTCCAGGGCGGCTTTGGCTTTTTCGTAATCCTCGGGCGCGATCTTGCCTTGTTTTTTTTCTACCTCTAGTTGGAATAGTTCCTCTTTCAGCGCTTCTAGCAGCATCGCTGATTTCGCGACCGGAGTGCTGGCCGCGGATGCCGTCGTGGTTGGCGTCGTAGGACGGGCGGCTGCGCCATAGTCACTCGACGCAACACCGGGCGTCGCGGCGGAGGTTGCGGGTTGCCGATTGGTGACCACCCATCCGCCGATGGCGAGCAGCACGGCGAATCCGCCAAGAATGTACCAGCGATATTGCTGCAGCGGATCGGGCGCATCGATGGGGGCGCCGAGTCCGCCGCCGGGACGATTGTCGAGAGAACGATTGTCGCGTCCTTGAGATTGCGGTTGCTGCTGATCTTGTTGTCCGGCTGCGCCCGAGGCGGTTTCTCCGGGAGACTCGGTGATCACCCCGTTGCCCTTCAGCGTGAAGCTGAGCGACTGGCCGGGCTTCGTCTCTCTTGCGACTTCCACGGTGCTGTCGCCCTGGCTGGGATCATGCATGGATTCGAAGCTCGGCGGATTCGCGGCCGTGAACTGCATCGTCTGGGGAAGAACGATGACGAGATGCTGGGCGGAATAGAGCGGCTTGGGATCGATCTTGATTTCGCCAGCGTAGGGCAGAGTGAACTCGCACTGGAACTGCGTTTCTCCGGGACGGAGCGGGAAGGCGATGGCGTAGCGGTTCTTCTCGGATTGGGGAACGGCCCCGGCGCTGATCGGCTGACCGTTCGGAGCGCGAGCTTGCAGTTGTTCAATCTTGGCGCCGGGGGGCAGATAGAACTCGAAGTTGTGATCGTTCATCTGCGTCCTTGCTGGAGAAGAGGCGTTGTCGACGACGAACAGGCGCACGCCCTGCATGGTTCCGCTGTCGGCCTGAAAGCGAAGGACGTCGGCAGTCACGCTGAGGCCGGTGACTTTAGGAGCGACGTCATACACCTGTATGTCGACTGATTTGACGCCGGGAGGCGCCATCTGATGATAGGTAACGCCCTGATGGACGGCGCGGATGAGATGCGGCTCCGGTCCGCCGGTGAGTTTAAAGCTGAATTTTCCGTTGCTGTCTGCCTTGGTGCTGCCCGCTACATCCATGCCATTGGCGATGTTGATGAGGATGACTTCATCTCCCGCGGCGGGCTTGTGGGTGGTGCCGTTGGTGACGATGCCGGTTAGGGTCTGGGCGGTGGAGGCTAGGGCCAGCGAGAGGATGGCGGCCAGCAAGGCGGGATATGCGAATTTGGTCAAAACTACTCCTTCGGATCAGTGAACAAGAACCCGGATTGCAAACGCAACGTGCGGCGGCGGTTGGTTGCGAAATGACAATTCTTCAACAGCTACCTCGCAGCGCCCCTGTATTCCGCGCCGCATCCCCGGCAGGCAACACCCCGCTTGCCTTGCCAGACGCGGCTCGTATCGCAAGAAGCACAAGTGAGTTGTTTATTTAGAGTGGCTCCGCATCGTGAGCATGAGTGTTTACGCCGTCCGCCGGACGCCGTTTTCTCGATGGCCTCACCGCACACTGGACAAAGCTTCTGATTGTGCCGTTTTGGATTGTTTCGCGTCGGCGACTCGATAGCTGAATATCGGATGCGTCGAGTCGCTTCTTTCTTGCTGTCATTCCCTTTGCTTTGCTTGTGTTTGTTGGTAACTAGCATCGACCCGCTCGCTGCAAAAGTATAGCTGCTGTTGACGCGATCAGTTACACGACCTGCCCGGCAACTTGTTCCAGTCGCGCGATCTCCGCCATGATCGCGGCTGCTTCCTCTTCGAGCGAGGCGCGCATCGATTGATAGTCCGCATCTGGCACCTTGCCGGCTTTGTATTCGAAATTCAGATCGCGCAGGTTTTCGTAGACCGCTTCCTTGCGCTCGCGGAGATAGCTGAGGCGCGTCTTTTCTTCTCCCGCGTAAACTTCGCCGGGAAAGAAGAAAATGTAATAGAGACAGGCGAGCGTAACGACGGCGCAGACGAAGGGGATCATAAGTCGGTCTCCTTGCGGGGAATGTCTTTATCCGATCGCAGCTTTTCGCGGGCGGGGGCGCCCGCGCCACACTTGCCACACTTGAGCGTCATAAGTCGGTCTCTTTTCTTGCCTTCTGGCGGAACTCGTCCAGTTCGCTGCCGTGCCGGATGATGATGCCATCGGCAAGCGCCGGCTCGGGGCGATTCTTCCACGAGCGCACGACGTAAACTACGAAGGCGATGCCGAGAGCCAATGCGAGGAAGGGCATGATCCAGGCCACGCGATTGAAGCCGGTGGCGGTGGGCGCGGCGATCACGGTCGGTCCGTATTCCTGGACGAAGCCTTGCAGGATGAGGTCGTCGCTATTACTGCCGCCTTTGTCGAGCGCGGACTGCAGTTCATTGCGCATTTTGTCGGAGGACTGGCAGCCGACGTGATTGCATTCAAGCAGGACCTGGCCACATCCGCAGGTGCACATCATGCGATGGCCGAGGTCTTTGAAGCGCGCGGTCTCGTCGCCGGCGCCCATGAAGAGGAAGACGGCGGCGGTTAGGATGAGTGCCTGGAGCACGCGGCGGGCGGGTTCTTGACGCGTTGGCCAATCCGACGGCTTCGTCCGCTGGCCCTCAGCGGCTAAAGCCGCAAAGTTTTGAGAGGGTATTTGGGCACGACTGAAGTCGTGCCCTTCCCTAAACCCTTCATCCCGAAGCTCTCGATTCGGCAATCTTTGATTCGAGTATTTCATCTCAGTCACCCGCTCCCACGTGCGCCGGGGCGCGAATTGGCGTCGTTGCGGCCACTCGCACGGCGGCGGCATTCGGCACGAGCGCGACGATGGTGCCGAAAACCATGACGATCAGGCCGATCCAAATCCACGGAACCAGCGGATTCACGTGCGCTTTAATGATGGGCTGTCCGGTGGTTTCGTTCCTGCCTTCATAGACGAGATAGAGGTCGCTCACCAGAAAGAAATCTTCGCGAAAGCTGGGGTAGATGCGCGGCAGCGTCTGCGGCTGTTGGCTGGCCTTATAGAAACGGCGCTCGGGATACATGGTCGTAATCTGCTTGCCGCCGCGGAACACGTTGATGATCGCCCACTCGTTCGCGTAGTTGGGATTGTCGTCCTGCGTGTAGGACTGGCAGACCAGCGTGTAGGGGCCAATGGAGATTTTGTCGCCGAAGCCCATTTCTTTTTCAACTTCTTTATTGAAAGGAGTGCCCAGGATCCCAATGACGACCAACGCCACGCCGAAGTGGACGATGTATCCGCCATAGCGGCGCGTGTTTCTGTGGCACAGATGAATCATGGCGGAAAGCAGGTTCTGATGGCTCTTGCCGGCGATGACGCGGCCTCCGCGAAGGAATTCGGAAATAACGGTGAAGATCACGAGCGCCGAGAGAACGGCGGCCATGGTGGCGTAAAAGAAAGAAGGATCTTCCCAGGGACGCACGCCGAACACGATCATCATGACGCCGATGGCAAGCGAGCCCAGGGCAGGGAACAGGAAATTCCGCTTCAGGCTTTCGAGCGAAGTCTTACGCCAGGCGAGCAGCGGCCCGACGGCGGTGAGCAGAAGGAGCAGCAAGGCAACCGGGACGGCAACGCGATTGAAAAAAGGCGGTCCGACAGTGACTTTGTGTCCCTGAACGAATTCCGACAGGATGGGGAAAAAAGTGCCCCACAGTATGGTGAAGCAGACGACGAGCAAGAGGAGATTGTTGAACAGGAAACTGGATTCGCGCGAGACCAGCGACTCCAGCTTGTGCTCGCTCTTGAGATACGACCGGTTCTCGATCAGGAAAAAGGTACAGACCGCCAGGGTCAGGCCAATGAAGACCAGAAACCAGGTGCCGATCGAGGACTGCGCGAAAGCATGCACCGAACTGATCACGCCCGAACGTGTGAGGAACGTCCCGAGCATCGAGAGCAGGAACGTCGCGAAGATGAGCGACATGTTCCAGACTTTCAACATGCCGCGTTTTTCCTGCATCATCACGGAATGCAGAAACGCTGTGCCCGTCAACCAAGGCATGAGCGAGGCATTCTCCACCGGATCCCATCCCCAGTACCCGCCCCATCCAAGGACAGCGTACGCCCAGTGTGCGCCGAGGAAAACGCCGATGGTGAGGAAGCACCAGGTCACCATGGTCCAGCGGCGCGTGATGTGGATCCATCGATCGCCGGGATACTTCATGATGAGCGCGCCCAACGCGAAGGCAAAGGGAACGGTGAAGCCAACGTATCCCAGGTACAGCATGGGCGGATGGATGACCATCTCGGGATACTGCAGAAGTGGATTCAGTCCGCTGCCGTCCTGAGGAATCGCGCCTTGAATGATGCCGAACGGTCGTGCTGCAACATTTAGAATCAGCAAAAAGAAAACCTGCACCGAGGCGATGATCACGGAAGCGTAAGCGAACAGCCGCTGATCGGTCTTGTAGCGCAGGCGGAGAACGAACCCGTAGCCGGCCAGGAGCAGCGACCAGAACAGCAGCGAGCCTTCCTGACCGGACCACAGCACGGCGAATTTGTAGGCGGCGGGCAAATCGCGATTGCTGTGATGGAAGATGTAGGAGATGGAGAAGTCGTTGTTGAAGGCGGCCACGACGAGAACGATGCCAGCCAGCACCACGGCGGCGAACGCGGCGATTCCGGCGCGGCGGGCAGTTTCGCCGATAGCAACTGAAGCGGGGTGCTTACTGAACAACAACGCCAAAAGGCCTGCCAGGAAACAGTACCCGCTCAGGGTGAGGGCCGCGATGAGCGCAAAGCTTCCGATTGTAGACATTACTGGAACCCCACTCTTCCCCGTAGCCGTATTTTTTCAGAGAAGCCGATGCTATGCAATCCGCCGGAGCTTCAGAAGCGCGTTCGATTGCCTGCGGACGCCAGTTGCCGTCACTTCTCCAGCGCGTAGCCCTTTTCGCGCCACTCGCGAATTCCGCCGTCCATGGAAATGACGTTGACGTATCCCATTTTTTGCAGGTTATCTGCTGCCAGCGCAGAACGGAAGCCGCCGCCGCAATAAAGCACGAGCTCAGTGTGCAGATCGGGATACTTGCCTTCAATGTCGCGCTCGATGATGCCTTTGCCGAGGTGGACGGCTCCGGGCAGGTGGTCGGCGTCGAATTCGCGGTCTTCGCGGACGTCGACGAGGATAAATTTCTCGCCGCGATCGAGCCGGGCTTTGACTTCGTCGACGGTCGTTTCGCGGACGCGCTGCTTAACGTCGTCGACAATCTTCAGAAAACGCGGTGGATGCTGATGAGTCATGGTCGCCGGTCCCCCATCTGGCCGGTGTCTTGATCCTTGCCCTGAGAATGATAGCAGGCGGCTGGGCTGCGAGCTTCGAGCCAACCGGATGCCCGCAGCTCGTAGCTCGTAGATCGCAGCTTGTCCGGCAGCACCAAAGATAAGCGATTCCAGATAAAATCGAATCGCGCCCCATGACGCTCATCATTCGCCAGTCTCGCATTCACTCCCATGGCTGCTACACCACGCGGCCGATTCGCAAAGGGACGCTGATCGTGGAATACGTGGGCGAGCACCTCACTAACGAACAGGCCGACGACCTTTACGACGACTTTCCGAACACGTATCTATTCGGCCTGGACGGCGGCAAGCGCATCATCGACGGCTACGGGGTGGCCGCCTTCGTCAATCATTCCTGCAAACCGAATTGCGAGACCGATCAGATACGGGGCAAGATGTGGATCATTGCGCTGCGCGACATTGAAGCCGGAGAAGAATTGACCTACGACTACAACCTGTACGATGGCGAGGATGACGCGCCCTGTTTATGCGGGTCGAAGCGCTGCCGGGGAAGTCTGTATTCGGCGTCGCACTTGCGCAAGCTTGCGAAGAAGCGCGCTAAAGTTGCGGCGGCGGCCCCCGCGGCCTAGCAACAAAAGGCGCAAGATTTTCCGATGCTACAATCATTTCGTTCCATTCGCGTCGTTCTATTCGCATTTCGATTCGCCGTTTTGATCTTGCTTCCAACTCTGGAGTCGTCTCTTGAATCGTGCTTCCGCCGGCCTCGAAACCATCATCGCCAAAGCTCTTCATCTCGCGCCGCCGGACGAGAGCGTGTTGTTGGCCTGGCCTGTTGCGTGTGGCAGCGCAGTGGCCGACCGGACTCGGGCGCTGAGTTTTTCCGATGGCATTCTGCGAGTGGAAGTTGCCGACGCGGGATGGCGGCGTGAACTCGCCAACCTGGCGCCGCGTTACTTGGCCTTGATCAACAAATATTCTGCGACTTCGGTGAAGCGCATTGAATTCGTGGTGAAGGCGTGAGATTCAAATCGTGAAGGTTACCGACAAGGACGTCGCCTACGTGGCCGATCTCGCCAACCTCGAGTTGACCGGGGAAGAGCGCGCTCACATGCTGCGCGATTTGAACTCCATCCTTGAATATATCGAGCGGCTCAACGAACTGGAGACTGGCAAAGTTGCGCCCATGGCTCAGGTCTCGGACCGCTACGGCGTGGACCAGTCGCGGCAGGGAAGCGACCGGTTCGCCTACGCAATACGCGAGGACGTGAAGGACGGCCTGAGGGAGTCGCTGCTGCACGCCGACGCCGTGAAAAATGCTCCGGACACGGACGGAACGTTTTTCGAAGTGCCGAAAGTGATTGAGAGATAGCGATGGGAGAGTTACGAAAGCAAGATGCCGGCATCGACCATTGATGATGTTCGACGCGCGATCGCGGAGCGGCAGACGACCGCGACCGCTCTGGCTCACGACTTCTATAAGCGCATCCGGCAGGAAGATCCTGAGATTGGCGCGTTTCTGACGCTTTGCGAGGAGCGCGCGCTGGCGCAGGCGGGGCGTATTGACGCGATGGCTGCGGAGGGCAAGCCTTTGCCGCCGCTGGCGGGAGTTCCGGTCGCGATCAAGGATGTGATGGTGACGCGCGGCGTGCGCACCACCGCCGGTTCGAAAATTCTCGAGAACTTTATTCCGCCGTATGACTGCACGGCCGTGGCTCGCCTGGAAGCGGCGGGCGCGGTGATTCTGGGCAAGCTCAACTGCGATGCGTTTGCCATGGGGTCGTCCACGGAGAACTCGGCGTATCACCCGGTGCACAATCCGCGCGACAAGAGCCGCGTTCCGGGCGGATCCTCGGGCGGATCGGCGGCAGCGGTGGCGGCGGAGATGGCCGTGGCGACGCTCGGCTCCGATACCGGCGGATCGATTCGACAGCCGGCATCGTTTTGTGGCGTGGTCGGATTGAAGCCCACCTATGGACGCGTGTCGCGCTACGGGCTGATTGCGTTTGCTTCGTCGCTCGATCACATCGGCCCGTTTGCGAAAACGGTGAAGGAAGTCGCGCTGGTGCTGCGCACGATTGCCGGTCGCGATCCCATGGATTCGACTTCCGCCGAGGTACCCGTGCCCGATTACGTGGCGGAGATCGAGAAGCCGGTGAAGGGATTGAGGGTCGGCGTGGCCGAAGAATACTTTGGCGCTGGGCTCGATCCGGAGGTTCAAGCGGCGGTTGAGGCGGCGATTCAGAAGCTGGCAGAGCTCGGATGCAAGATCGTGCCGGTGAGTTTGCCGCACACCGAGTATGCGATTCCCGCGTATTACATTGTAGCTACGGCGGAAGCGTCGTCGAATCTGGCGCGCTATGACGGTGTGCGCTACGGCTTCAGGGCCAAGGCGGGCAATCTTTCGGAGATGTACCGCTTGAGCCGCGACGGCGGGTTCGGCATGGAAGTCAAACGCCGCATCATGCTCGGCACTTATGCGTTGAGCGCTGGTTATTATGACGCCTACTATCTCAAGGCGCAGAAGGTGCGCACGCTGCTTACTCGCGACTTCGACGAGGCCTTCAAGAAAGTAGATGTGATCGCCGCGCCCACTTGCCCGACACCTGCGTTCAAGCTGGGCGAGAAGGTGAACGATCCGCTGGCCATGTATCTCGCCGATATCTATACCGTAACTGCGAACTTGGCGGGCATTCCTGGGATTTCAGTTCCCTGCGGCGAGAATCACGAGAAGCTGCCGATTGGGTTGCAGTTGTTTGGACGGCACTTCGACGAGGCTACGCTGCTAAGAGTGGCGGCGGCGTATGAACGGGAGAAATCGTCGCTGGTCGTCCGTCGTTAGTCGTTCGCTGGTACCTGGAGCTCGCGACTGCCCTTTCATGACGTTGCTTTTGGGGCAGCCGCCCTCATTTGTTCTTTTTCTTCTTGCCCCGGGACCGCACGATTCCTTTTTTGTTACCGGCGGCAAGCTGCTTCTGGAGGCTGTCGATCTGCGCCTTCAGTTGGCCAACTTCTTTCCATGGGGTGCCTCCTTCGTTCGTCACTATAACTCAGGGCTGATCGGCTCGGCAGGTTATTATGGCGTCAGATCTAGATCAGGTGTGACCTATAGCAGTTCGTAATAGCGCTCGCCTGAGCAGGCGCGACATAGCACGCGCCCTGCGCGCACAACCTCGCGGCGAAAGTTGATGCCTTCGCCGCACTCGGCGCAGACTATGCGATCGCCTTTGTATCCGGGGAATTCTTCTGCGTGGAGGTCGACCTTCACCCACTGCTTCGTGAATAAGTCGTCTTCAGCCATTTCGCGATAGGCCAGCATCTGCTGTTGGTTTTTGTTTTCGATTTCGGGATGCATGGTGCGCGCCAGCGCCTTGGAGGATTCTTTCGCGGCGATGCGGATGGCTTTGTAACGTCGGTCGGGGGCGGACCCACTCAAGCCAAAGGCAGGCTTGAGTGGGGCACCCGACGAGAGCGGCGATACGAGATCAACGAAGGTCGCGGCCATCTTTCCCCAGTCGCGAAATTTCAGGGCGCGCTTTCCGAGACGACATCCGGTGACCAGGGATATGGCGTCGGTGGCGCAGCGGTCGATTTCGACGAACGTGACCAGACGTTTGCGATCTTCTTTATTGCCGCGAGGGTCTTCGATGCCCAACTGCTCGAGTCCTAACATAGCGAGGCGCACGCCTAGCACCTGCCCGGCGCAAAGGTGGCCGTGGGCGACTTCGGCTTCGCGGAGGTAATCGTCGAGAGAGAGCATAAGTAGAGTGCAGGCCCCCAGCGGCTAAAGCCGGAACCTGTGGCAGCCTTGGCGGCACGGCTGAAGCCGAGCCCTTCCCGTTCTTGCTCGAACATAGTTCACGGGTCGGGACCTAAACGGGGCAAGCCCCGTCTCTACACGGTATTTTCCCTCAGCCTCTGAAGCGGTGCCTTCCCATTATTGGTTTACCCACACAGTAAATCGAACACCCACCTCGGATTGCAAATCACCAACTGCAAATATTCTTCACTTTCTTCGCCAACGTACCCCGTCCTTTGTGTTCTCCACGATGATGCCGGCGGCGGTTAGTTCGGTGCGGATGGCATCCGACTCTTTAAAGTTTCGCGCTTTTCTTGCGGCCTCCATTTCGGACAGCTTCCGATTGACTTGCTCGTCGGCGAGTTGCGCGGAGGCGGCAATCTCCAACAACTCGGGGCTGATCTCTTTTTCACGGCCTTCGGCTCGGGCCCACTCGAGGATGGTTTTCATCTTGGGCTGGTCGTCATCTTTCAGCACTCCGAATATCTCGTCGAACTTTTCGAGCGCTGCGAGCAGCGGCTTCACGTCGTCCTGACGAACTTCGGCGGCATCGAGCGCGGTGTTGGCTTTGCGCAACATGTCGAACATGGCGGCTTGCGCCTCAGCGGTGTTCAAATCGTCGTCGAGGGCGCTCTTCATTTGCGCAATGGTTTCGTCCGCCAGTTGCGTCATCGCCGCGGATGCGCCAGCGGGAAACTGCGTGCTCGTCAGGCGGAAGCGGAAGTTACGCAGTTTCTCCACCGAACTCGCGGCGGACTTCAAGCCATCGAAAGTGAAGTTCAGCTGATTGCGATAGGGCACCTGCGTCAGCAGCCAGCGGATCGACGACGGCTTGTGGCCGCGCAGCACAAGATCCCGGACGGTGAAGAAATTTCCGAGACTCTTTGACATCTTCTGGCCTTCGACCAGCAGAAAACGCGCGTGAAACCAAAAGCGCGCAAACGGCTCTCCGGTGAGGGCCTCCGACTGCGCGATTTCATTCTCGTGGTGCGGAAAAATCAGGTCTTCGCCGCCGGCGTGCAAATCAAAGCTCGGCCCCAGTTCCTCCATCGACATCACCGAGCATTCGATGTGCCAACCCGGACGCCCCGGCCCGATCACCGTGTCCCACGAGGCTTCTCCCGGCCTTGGAGCCTTCCAGAGGGCGAAGTCGCGGGCGCTGTCTTTTTCGTATTCGTCCAGGTCGACGCGTGCGCCGTCAGTCATGCCGGCAAAGTCTTTTTTTGAAAGCTTGCCGTACTCGGGAAATTTTGCGATACGGAAATAGTAAGAACCGTCGTCGGTGCGGTACGCGAAACCTTTCTTCACCAGGGCGGCGATGAAGTCGGCCATCTGGCTGATGTGTTCGGTGGCGCGCACCAGAACGGGCCGCTCAATGTTGAGCGTCGCCGAATCTTCCAAAAAGGCCTGAACAAACTTCTTGGTGTACTGCTGCACGGTGACACCGTCACGCGCGGAGTTGCGAATGATCTTGTCGTCCACGTCGGTGATGTTCATGACATAGCGAACGTCGTATCCGCTCTGGCGCAGAAAGCGATAGAGAAGATCGACGGCGATAAATGTCCGGAAATTGCCAATGTGGCCGTAGTCATAGACGGTCGGTCCGCAGGCGTACATGCGGACGCGGCTGTCGTCGAGGGGATGGAAGTCTTCGATCTTCCCGGAAAGAGTGTTATAGAGGCGCAGTCCCATGCATGAGTTCGCGAGCGCAGTGCGAATCTTTCATTTTAGGGTGCGCTGGAAAAGGGGTCAAACGACCTGTGAAGACAGTCAACGCAAACCGGGAAACTGCCGCATCGCTCCTGAGAGTCTCTACCAGGGAAACTCTGATCAAGTGTCGACAAAAAGCATAAACCACAGGGTACACAGGGGTGCACGGGGGACCCCAGGGACTTAATTAGAACTTCTCTAGGTCTGGGCTGTGGCTGGCATCTTGGGGCGCAGCGATGGTGGTGGCGGCGTTGTCGGCAGTGTTTCCGGAGGTCGAGAGGTGGAGACCATGAGTTCGGAGAGAATCCCGCTCTTCTCGGGAATCAGGGTGATGCGCACCTTGCTATCAACGATCTTCTGAATTTCTAGAATCTCGAACATGGCGGCTTCGACTTCCGGATCGGCGGCGACTTTGTTCAGCGCCTCGCCAACAATGCGCGGACGCATGGCGGCAGCTTTGGCGAATTCGACGGCGGCCTGGCGCTCGGCAGTGCTGGTGATGATGCTGACTTGATTGGCGCCATCCTGCTTGATGGATGAAGTGACCTGGCGCAGGCGGTTCACGACTTTCTCTTCGATCTGCTGGATCATCTGTGCGTCGCGGAAGTGGACCTTGCGGATATAGACCGATCCTAACTTGTAACCCCACTCGTGGGATTGCGGTGAAACTTCCGTGCGTACGGTCAGGCTCATGGAGTGACGGTTTTGCAGTAAGTCGGCAAGCTTCAAGTTACTAAGGCAACGGACCGTGGAGTTACTAACGTTGGTGGCCAGCGAGCCGCGCGGATCGGCGTTCTTGAAAAGGAAGGCTACGGGATCGCTGATGAACATTTCATACCAGATGCCGATCCCCATGGGCGCGCCTTCTTCGGAGTTGACCGGCTGGCTGCGGAGATATTGCTGGTCGATCCGCATATCGAGCACATAGAGGCGGCCGAGCCAGCGGACGATGGGCGCTTTCAGGCCAAGCTTGAAGAGGAGGATGTGCAGCCCCGGTTCGTCGAGGACCGCGACCACCTTGCCGAACAGGACATACACGTTGCAGGTGCGTTCCTCCACGATCGCGTAGACGCCCAAGATGCGCAGCAACCAGAAAATCACTGGCACAATTGCGAACCAGGCGATGAAGGATGCGGCAGCCGCGATAATCAGATTCATTGCTTTGTCTCCAGGACAACCTGCTGGGCATTGCCAAAGAGGCCGAGGCGGACGTTGCGCACGTAGGCGCGCAAGGCTCCCTGACCAGCGCCCTTCAATGCGGACAACTGGTCGGCCAGAGCGCTGAGGGGCTGGACTTCGGCCTGGGCCTTGAGAGTTTCGATTTCGGCCGCGCGTTTCGATTGCTCGATGCGCTGGTCGGCTGCGGCTTGGGCGAGACTGATGTCGGAAGACACGATGTTGTGCGCGGTATTGATGGCGGCGAGCGCGGACTCGACTTCGGGAGGCGGATCGATGCCCGTGATCAGAGAAGCGTCAAGTACCATGCCATAGCGAGCGTCAGAGGTGCCGCACTCGCGGTCCATGTGTTCGTTGAGGTCGCGAAGATTCTTGCGCAGGTCGTTGATGGAAATGCCGGCGCTCGTGGCGTCGGCGCCGGGCGCGGCGGGAGCTTCGAATGTCGCAATGCGCTCGCGCAGGACGGAGACGAAGTAGCCCATCACGTGAGCGATGGGATGCTTAACGCCGAAGAGATAGGCGTACAGATTCCGCTCCGAGATGTGGTAGCGGATCTGGCCAGTTAAGCCGGTATTGAGCTGATCTTTAGTGACCGCCTCGACGATCGTGCCAGACTGGTTGGCTCCCGGAACGTCGGGATCGAAAGCCATGTTGACGGTCTGGGTGGCAATCGAGACCTTGTAGATCCTCTGCCACGGCCACTTGAAGTAAGGACCGCCCGGCATGATGACGCGAACCTGAGGATACTGGTAGCGCTGTTTTTCTTCAGCGTCGAGCCCGGCCGAGATGGGATCGTTGAGGGTGGTGACTCCAGGGACGCGTTCGGCGCGTCCGAAATTGGTTTTCACCGCGCGTTCGTTCTGATCGACGGTGTAAATACCGCCGGCCAGGTAACGTAACAGAAACCAGGCAACGAAACCTATGAAGATTCCGGCAAGGATGTTCGGGTCCATCGATTTGCTCCTCAGCCCAACATACACGATGGGCCGGAACTGGCTTTCGAAATTCGTTTCGAGCGCATTGAAACAGCAGATTCCCCCCGATGAGCGGGGGTAGTGGCGCAGTTTGCGAAACCGTTAACCACCAAGGCCACGAAGGTACACGAAGGAAAGATCTGAGACCGAAGGCCTCAGTGATACTTGGCGTCCCTGGTGGTTCAGTCTCTTGTCGCCTGCATCACGAAGCTGAGCCACTACCTGAGCGGGCTAAGACTTGACCGCTGGGGGTGGGCGTGTGCAGACGGTGCTGCACGAGAAGTGCGTAATGCACGGCGGAGACGATGGTGAAGATAAACGTGGCACGCAGGAAGGTGGTCTGCGCGATCCAGATCCAGCGCACGGGCTCGATCAGCAGCAGCAGCACGAAGAAAATCGCGGCCACTTGCGCGAAGGTATTGGCTTTGCCGAAGATGCTGGGGCGAAAATCGCGCAGGCCGGCAATCATGAAGAGCACGCCGCTGATCAACAGGATGGAAACGTCGCGGCTGAAAACCACGACCGTATATTTCCAGGGAATCATGCGTTCGATGGAGAGCACAAGAAAGAGGGTGCTCATCAGCAGCTTATCGGCGATCGGGTCGAGATACTGGCCGAGCAGGGTTTGCTGATGCAGGGTGCGGGCCAGGAGTCCATCGAGTCCGTCGCTCATTCCGGCGAGAATGAACAGCGCCAGCGCCCATTTGAAATCGTGCTTGACCAGGTTGATGACGATGAACGGCAGGAAAATCATCCGCAACAGCGTGAGCTGGTTGGGAGCGGTGAGGATCTGCCGGAGATTCACCGCTATTTTTCTCCTGCGGCTTTTCCGCCGGTGCTCCCGAGGAACTCGCTCACCAGAAGCGGGGCGGGATCGAGGCCGGTCTTCTGCGCGAAGCGCTGGGCGAGCGAAAGGATGTTGCCCTCGGGAAGATCGAGCTCCATGCGCTCCACGCGGTGCATGGGAAAGAAGACGACGCCGGAGGTAAAGGGTTCGCCGCTCTTGATCTGCGAGGCCAGATCGTCGAACGACGAGACATCGACGCCGCGCAGGCTGATGCCCTCACCCGAAAGATAGAGAATCGCGCCCCAGAATTTTTCGCGCGGATTCGCCAACGTCGCGATCACGAGCACGCCCGGACGGAAGGGGCTGACGGCTTTCGGTTCCTCATAAAAGCTTGTACTGGGCACCATGCGATTGTCGTCTGTGGGGGATGGAAATTGCAAACGGAAGTCCGGCGTGCGTCGTGGAAGCTGGTGATGAGCTCTCAGCGGTCTCCTTCGTTTTTCGCCGCTTTCAGATCAATCCCTACCTGCTCTGCCTTTTTGTAAAGATGCGACCGCTCCAGTCCCAGCGCCCGCGCCGTGTTTGAGATCTGGTGGTGGTTGCGTTTCAACTCCGACAGGATGGTCTGTTTTTCGAAGGCGCGCACGCGGTCGGCTAGCGGGCCCGCGCCGGCCGATGCGGAATCGGGCGCGGCAACGGAGGTGGGCAGCGCCAGCGCCACGGTTTCAGAGGTGACTTCGTCGGAAGTTGCCAGCAGCATCAGGCGCTCGACTGCGTTTCTAAGTTCGCGGACGTTGCCCGGCCACGGGTGCTCTTCGAGCGCGGCCATTGCGTCTGCGGTGAAGCGCATTGGCTTCCATCCGTTAGTGGCGCTCACCTGCTGGGCAAAGTGCTCGATCAGCGCGGGGATGTCTTCGCGGCGTTCGCGCAGCGGGGGCAGGCGCAGGGGGAAGACGAAGACGCGGTGAAATAAATCCTGCCGGAATTTGCCGTCGCGGACTTGCGCTTCGAGGTCGCGGTGGGTGGCGACGACCACTCGGACATCCACTGTGATCGGGCGCTCTCCGCCGATGCGCTCCACTTCGCCTTCTTCGAGGACGCGCAGTAGCTTGGCTTGCATGGTGAGCGGCATGTCGCCGATTTCGTCGAGAAAGATGGTGCCGCGCTGGGCCTGCTCAAACTTGCCGACATGGCGGCCGGCGGCGCCGGTGAACGATCCTTTTTCGTGGCCGAACAATTCGGATTCGATCAGCTCCGCCGGAACCGCGGCGCAGTTCAGCGTGACGAAGGGAGCGCCGGCCCGCGGACTGCGCTCATGCAGCGTGCGCGCCACCAGTTCTTTTCCCGTGCCGGTCTCGCCGAGAATGCAGACGCGAGTTTCGCTGGCGGCCACGCGCTCTACCTGCGCCATCACGCGGCGCATGGTCTCGCCTTTCCAGACGATCTCGTGTCTGCCGAGGCGGCTCGACAGGTCACGATTCTCGCGCTCCAAGCGGCCGAGTTTCAGTGCGTTCTCCACGGTGAGCAACAGTTTTTCGGTGGAGATCGGTTTCTCCAGGAAGTCGAGCGCACCGAGGCGCGTGGCACGCACGGCCATCTCGATGTGCGCCTGGCCCGACATCATGACGACAGGAGTCGTCACGCCTTGCGCTTTGAGTTCTTCGAGCAGCGTCAGGCCATCTTTGCCGGGCATGACCACGTCGGAGAGTATCAAGTCGAAGGATTGCGATTTGGCCAGTTCCAGGGCCTTGTTGGCGTTGTCGCAGACGGCGGCTTCATGCCCTTCCAGACGAAATGCCCGCGACAGCGAAGCCAGCGTGTTGGCCTCGTCATCTACGATCAGTAAATGCGCTTTTTGCGCCACGGTTATTGACCTCAACTGAAATCCAAACCCAAATCTACCGCAGAGACGCTGAGTGCGCCGAGAAATCGCACGGTAATTCGATGCGGAACGTGGTTCCTTTTTCTTTCGTGCTCTCGACGGAAATTTTTCCGCCGTGATCGCTCACTACCGACTGCACAATCGCCAGTCCAAGGCCGGTGCCGTGCTGCTTGGTCGTGTAATACGGAGTGAACAAGCGGCCGCATTCTTCCTGCGTCAGACCAGAGCCGGTATCGGAAACCGAGATTTCGACCCCATCGCTTAGAGTTGCGCTACGAATTGTCAGCTCGCCGCCTTCGGGCATGGCATCGATCGCATTGAGCACCAGATTTTGGAGGGCACGATGGAGCAGATCGGGATCGGCTGAAATTTCGGGCAACGTGTCGGCCAATTCGGTGCGCACTGCCACCTGGTTCTTCTCCTGTAACTGCGCATGAAAGACGCGCAGCACCGAGCGCACCACATCGTTCACTTGCGTCGGCTGGCGCTGGGGCTGCGGCATCTTGGAGAATTCGCTGAAGCGGCCGATGATGGTTTTCAGATTGTTGATTTCCGCCAGCAGGGTTGCTGTCCCCTCGTGAAAAACTTCCTCGAACATTTCGGGCGCTTTCTGTTTCGCCCGCATCAGATTTTCAACCGTGACCTGCAAGGGGAAAAGAGGATTCTTCAATTCGTGCGCCAATCGGCGCGCCAGTTCGCGCCATGCGGCCACGCGCTCGGCCTGCAGGGTGCGGTCTTTCTGCTGCGCGAGATCTTCCGTCATGCGGTTGAACGCCGCCGCCAGTTCGCCGAGTTCATCGCTCGATTCAACCTCGACTTTTGCGCCGAGATCGCCGGCGGCGACGCGGCGCGCAGCTTCCGCCAGCAACACGACGGGGCGGGTCACGCGGGCTGCGAACCAGAGGCTGGCCAGCACTGCGACCATGATTCCCACACCGCCAACCAACATTGCGGTAGAGACGATCTGCCTCTGCAATTCGATCAGCGGACGGCGCGAACTGCCGACGAGCAAAACGCCCATCAGTTGCTGATTCGCTCCGGCCGGATTCGATGCGCTCAGATTTGGTCCAGTCAATGGGATGGCATGAAACACTTCGGCGTCGGCGGAATCGGAGGTCCAATGGATGACGCGCTGAGATTCCTGCAGCGTGTCGCGCACCTGCGCGACCAGCGGGGCGAGCTGATCAGCGCCCGCGGCCGGCCCGTTCAAATCGAGCAGCGATTTCGGATTCCATTTTGCGTCGAGGCTTTGATAGAGCAGGACGCGCGTTCCGGCGGGGATGTCGAGCGTCGATAGAAAGCCCTGGTCGAGCCGTTCGCCGCCAATCACGTACAAGGGCTGTTCCCCGACGCGGGCCGCACGCACGGCAAACAGGCCGAGGGTTGGGCCATCCGACAACTCTTCGCGTTTCAAAAACGCTCCCGCGGGGGCCGCGGCCGACGGAATCGCGGCTTCGGGATAGCCGAATTTCGCCTCCCACTGCGCGGAGGAAAGAATGGTGCCGCGATTGTCGACGAGTTCGAGAAAGTCGAGCTGCTGCTGACCGGCCAGGGTGCGCGCTTCGCTTACGTACTCGCCCGAATCCGTGGCGCCGCGGTTGATGTCGAGAGCGATGTGCTGCACGGTTTCGCTGGTTGCCACGGACTCGACCTCGCGCGCGACCTCCAGTCCCCGCCGCTGGAACTCGGATTGAAACTGAGCTGCGACCGCGTTGGCGCGGTCCTGATTCGCCTGCTCGAATGAGCCTCGGATGGTGCTGTACACCGACACCGAAATGACGCCCACACAGAGAAGCACCGTCGCTGCAAACAGCATCAGAAGTTTTTTGCGGAAGCTCATCGCAAGGCCGCCTCGGGCCGCGAATCTTGCCGTGAGTCTTGCCGCGAAATTTCCGGCCGCCGATCTTCTGTGTGATCCGCCAGCCAAAGATCAGCCAGGGAAAGGCCGGTCTCATTCCAGAGCCCCAGCCGATCTGGCGCCCAGTCGCGCACGCGCGCACTCGCCGCACTCGCCACCGGCAAATGGAAAAGCGGGATGACGGCGTATCCATCGAGCAAGCCGCGTTCAGCCTGATACAGATCGTCCAAGTCCGAAGAATTGCCGCGAGTTGCCGCCTGGAATGCGGGCGGCGGCAATCCCAGTTGCCGCGCGGCTTCTGCGAGCGACATCGCTGGATCGGGACTGGGCAGCACTACGCGCATCAGACGAATGTCTTCGGCTCCCGACAACGATACTTGCACAGTGATGCCAACTTCGCGCGCGTTGAGCGCGATACGCTCGGCAATCAGTTGAGCTTGCGGATCTCTCGGGTCATAACTTAGAACGTAGTTCAGAGTGAGCGCGGGCTGCCGCGAGTCGGCGAGCACGGTCCGGGCGCGTTGCGGATTCGCCTGCGCGGAAAAGACCGCGCTGTAGCCCGTCATCCAGTTGGGAAGAATGCTGGCGGCGGGCTCTCCCGCGCCTTTCAGCAGCACGGATTGAATGGGCTTGCGATCGATCGCGAGCGCCAGCGCTTCTCGAAGGCGGGGGGCCTGCGCTTTTGAGTTCGGAGAAAAAACCAGCGCCAGCAATTCCACGGGCAACGACGATGATGAAGATGACGACGTGCTGTGCCGCTGCGATCCGCTAGCTGCCTGCGGGGCTGCCTCGATCACGTCGGTCTTGTCCAGTTCGAGTGCGATGGCCTGGTCGCGCAGCGATTTGCCGAATTCGATTTCGACCGCGTCCACAAAAGGACGGCCCGCCCAGCCGTCTTCATTGGCGGCGAGCTTGAGCAGTTTGCCTGGCTGCCACCCGGCGACGAGAAATGCGCCAGTGCCGACGGGAAGGCCATCCGCATTGCGCTTGAGCAGAAGATTGCGCGGCAGGGCGAGTTCGGCGAGCAGCGAAGGCATGGGCGTCTCGCTTTCGATCGACACTAAATCCGCCGACGCGCGAACACTCCAGTTGGAATGGAGTGCTCCGAGAATCTGCGCGATGGCCGCGGGCGATGCCGCGCTGCCGTCGTGGAACCTCACTCCGCGGCGCAGCGTGAATTGCCAGTGGCGGGCGGTCGAGTCGCTCTGCCAGGCCACGGCCAGCGCGGGCTGGGGACGGTCTTGCGCATCGAGTCTCACGAGCGTGTCGCCGATCAAGGAGAGCGTGCGCGCCATGTCCCAGTAGTCGGCAGGCGTGGCGTTCGCGGGTAGGTCGAGCGCGTCTGGCGCGGATTGCACCATGACGCGGAGGGTTCCGCCATAGTGCGGACGGGTTGCGGCTGCTGCGGTTGCTGGCGTGATCATTGCCGCGATCAGGGCCGCGGCCAATATGCAACAGGAAATCCGAAGTTGCCGTGGCCACAGGCAGCTGCCGAGCTGCGCTCGGCTTGGACGGGCGGGGGCGCCCGTCCCCACACGAACTAAGCCGAGGCTAATTGCCGCACGAAATCGATACACGATACGCCTCATACCATCCTGTGTCTTTCTTTTTTACGATTGCCGCTGCGGCATTGCCGCTGCTTTCGGGCCACAGGGCGACGATCCGGCCGTCGAACTCTAACGGTGAACTCGCAGCCACCAGCTCGCGATCGGGAATCTCGAACGCCCGCAGGCCGTCACGGTCTAAGTCTCCGCGCCCCGCACTTCCGCTCTCCGAGACCAGCAACTGTGTGCCGGCGCCGCAACTGGAGTGAACCGCGGCCAGGTCGCTACCCCACTTCGCGCCGCGGATTACCTGGTCTGTTGCTCCATCCACTAGATGCAGAGATCCATCCACCGCAGCGATTGCCCATAGCGTGTAATTCGATCGCGGAAGCGGGGCCGACGAGTAGAAGGAAGGAACGTTGGAGAGTTTCCCGATGCCGGGAGAAAGCGCTCCGGTGAAAAAGTTGCGTGCAGCCGCAAAGAAGGCGCGCACGCTGCCGTCCTCTGGAGTCAGGGGCCACGGGTCATCACTGTCATTGCAGGTGAGCGTCAGCGGTGCGGGTGCGATGGAGTTCGTCCGGCAGAACGTTCCGGGCAGGTAAACGTCGAACAGATGATCGCGGCGCAGCAGAAGACGTCCGCGCAAATCGCGGGGAAAGGCGCGCGAGTGAGCGACGGACGCCGACGATTCCAGTTCCCAGTGTCCGGCGGGATTCGCTCCCTGATGAGCATAGATCGCGACCGTGCCGTCACCGAGCACGATCAGGCGGGATCCTCCCGGCATTTCGACGGGGGCGATGTCGAGTATCGGCTGTTCTTGCGCGAACAGTAAAGTTGTTTTCAGAACGATCGGCAACGCGGCGACGAATGGCGTTCCCGGTTGCGATCGCGGCACGGAGATGAGGGTGACCTTCTTTTCGTCGGACCCGATCGCAATCTCCGCCGTCCAAACGTATTCGCGCAGGCTCTCGGAGAGAACGACTTCGACTGTGCCCATCGCTGGCTCGTTTTTGGCGGCGTGCACGCCTTCGACGCGCAACTCGGCGTCGAGCGCGCTGCGCACTTCGCGCACGGACTTGTCGTCGAGCGACGAACGGTTGGTGACCTCGACTGCAAATGCGCCGGGCCCGGTCGCCACGGCAATCTTGTGCGCCAGTTGGCGGGCGGCGTCTCCCAGGGACGAGGCCGATAAGGAAGAAGGAAGAAAAACCATTGCGAGCAAGAACGAAGTCAGCCGACCTAATCGCAGACTGCTGGACGTTCGCGCTCGCATGTGCGGAATGGGCTGATTATAGCGCGTGATCGATGGCGGCCTGTTCATAAGAAAGTTCTCAGTTCCCAGTTCTCAGTTCTCAGCAAAATCTCTGACTGCGCGGTTCACTGAGAACTGGGAGCTGAGAACTGGGAACTGGATTTCGACTATTGTTGAGGCTGGGGACGATCACAATGCCGGCCGAAATCAGCAGAGGAGCCCAGGCCAGCATCACCAGCGCGATCGGGATGAGCCAACGAGCACTTGCAACTGCTGAAGCAACTCCGGGCGCGCCTCTTTCAGGATCGAAATTCAGCCTGCGCCGGCCGGCAAGGAACCAGTAAGCGTCGCAGGTGAGAATTGCGGCGGCGATCACGAACATCGCGATTCCCGCGCTCAACAGCACATACTTTAGCAACAGCATGGCGTGTCCCCTTTCAATTCTGTCGCCCGTGTTTGGAAACATCCTGGCGGCGCGCGAACGCCACGCGGACGATCTGTCCGAAGATGAGTTCTTCGATCAGCAGAGACGCGGCCAGCGAGAACGTCAGGCCGCCGATGATCACCAGACCTTGCAGCATCGTTTCCATGACTTGCCTCCATAACTCCTGAATGCTCGGAGACGAGGCGAGCCTCGTCTCTACAAATTCGGCGCCTACTGTCCGCCGCCAGAGCTTAATCCGGTCTCAACCTGCGCGATCGTCTGGCTTTCGGCTCCAGTTCCAACTCCAGATCCGAAGACGGTCGCAATTTGTTCGTCGCGTTCCAGGCGAATCTGGACCGTGTCGCCGGCATCGACGATGGCGAAGAGTTCCTCGACATCCTGCTTGCCCATGCGAATGCATCCCGTCGATGCCGCTTTGCCGATCGAATTTGGCTGGTTGGTACCATGGATTCCGTAGCCCTTCGCGCTCAGTCCCATCCAGCGCGTGCCCACTGGGTTGCCTTTGCCGGCGGCGATGACCTGACCTTTGTGGTAGTACACCGGGTTCGAGACGCGGCTGACGATCTTGAATTCACCCACCGGACTCGGAGTCGAAGTCTTGCCGACCGCGACGCGATAGATGCGGACGACCTTTCCGTTTTCAAACAGGGCCAGCTTGCGGTCGGGGATGCTGACCAGAATCCAGCGCGCCGTGGTTTTGGCGAACTCTGGAGCCTTGGGAGCTGGCGGGACGGGGACCGAGGTTTGCAGGGCCGCGCTGACGGTTGTCATTGCGAGCACTGCTGCCAGGATTGCTCCCAGAACTTAAGATCGCTTTCCTCTGTCGATTCGCCTTGCCGTTTCCCCGGTTCATCGCGCTGCTCCTGTTTGCTTCTGACTGCTCTCGCCAGAAGAAAAAGCAAGCGGGAAGCCAGAGCTAGCCGATTGAAAATAATGAAGTTAATATCGCGCCGGAGGTGGGTTGCGTGTCTTTAGAAACGAGGGTGTGTCTGGAGAGACACGGGTTTGCGTCGACATCGATGGCGTTTTTATTCGGTGAGTTTCATCTCACGCAGGCGTGGCATTCTGCGGCGATGTCCGGATTTCTCGCGGTTGAGCGGAGGGAAGTTACGCGGCTCTTGCAGCCATGCGTCGATGAGACAGAAAAAAGCCGCCATCAGATTTGCGCCGATGGCGGCAATCATTAGTCCAGGAGGACGAGGAAAACTTGACTTGCGAAAAAGTGAACGGCCGAACTTTGGTCAGGCGCGCCGCAGCTTGCGCCGCACCAATCCCGCGATCCCGATCAGGCCGGTAGAGAGCAGCATCAGGCTGCCGGGTTCCGGGGCGGACATCGCCGTTCCGCGATAGCCGATAAATTCCTGCGGCCCGTGGCCGGGGGTTGCGCCGACCGGTGTGTACAGCGCCAGCCCTTTGAACTCGCTCGCCGGCGCGTGCTGTGCTAAGAGCAGAGCGTTGCTATCGAGAGCCAGCACCGCGGCGTTCGTGGTGATGCCCTTGGTGAATAGATTCCATACAGCCCAGTTGCCGGTTTGGGCGCTAATCGTCCCATTCATAACGCCCAGGAAAATGATGCCTGCGGCTTTATAGTCCATGATGTTCTTGCCAAACAAGCCTGCGCCAGAAAGCAGGCCGCTGACGTGAGCACTCCAGCTCTCACCCGCCGAGATGTGGTTAGAGAACGAGTCACACATCATAGGCGTGGCCCTTCCGCCGTTAATCGAGAAATAGTAGGGATAAGTGTAATAACCACCGGATACGTTGCTGCCCGGGTAAAGAAACGTCATATTGACCGTGGCGGAATTGGCTGAGGCCAGCGTGGAGAGGGAAAGGGCGACCACCAGCGACAAGAGAAAGCGGCGACATAACATGATGGATTCTCCAAAACTAACTCGACTTCGATTACTCTGTTCTCGACAAGTTTGATGGCGGGGAGGATGCGATGTTGAAGTGCAACCGCGGTGCCAACGGACGCACTAATTAGTGCTCGCTGTTGCAAGCACTTGCAGATTTGCGGAAATGGGAAAGTGAAAAGAGTTGCAGATGTCTGGGGCTGGGGAACTTAATCGCCGCCAGTAATGACAGTTAGTAACTCAGGGTAATCGGAAGGAAGTAACCATGGCGATGCAGACGCAGAGACGGCTTCCGATCGGTCGGCAATGTCGTCATGCCTGCAGCGATAATCTCGCCATAAGTTTCTTGTCGTCTTATCGGCACACTTCTTGTTTTCAGTGTTTCATCGGCGACTCTTGCCACTTACCATTCCAGCAAAACGAATTCCGAGCAGAACCCCGGACCCATCGCGGCCAACAGGCCGAGCGTGCCGGGTTCGGGCCGGCGGTTCTTCATGACCTCTTCGAGCACCACCAGCACGGAAGCGGACGACAAATTGCCAGTCCTGCGCAAGCATTGCCAGGAAACGTCGAGTTCACCATTCTTCAAGCCGAGCGCTTCGGCGGTTGCTTCCAGAATCTTCGGGCCGCCGGTATGCAGCACCCAGCTGCCGATGTTGGCGCGAGTCAATCCGCGGCCGGCGAGAAAGTCATCGAGATCGTGAGCGAGATTTTTTCGAACCAGGTTCGGGATTTCGCGAGAGAGAACAATACGAAAGCCTCTTTCCGATACGTCCCAGCCCATCATCTCCTCGGTGTTGGGATAGAACACGGAGCGGGTTGCGAGGATCTTGGGGCCAGACAGTCCGCAATCGGCACCGGCCACGATGACCGCGGCTGCGCCATCTCCGAACAGTCCGGAGGAAATCAGGTTGGCCATCGAAATATCCTGGCGCTGCAGCGTGAGCGAGCAGAGTTCGACCGATAGCACCACTGCGGCCTGATCGGGATAAGCGCGCACATAATCGGCGGCGCGCGAAATCGCCGCCGCGCCGGCCACACAGCCCAGCCCGAAAATCGGAATGCGCCGGATGTTTCTGCACAATCCCAGGCGATTGATCAGCAACGCGTCAATCGACGGACTGCTGATGCCGGTCACTGAAACAAAAAAGAACGCGCCCAGGCTTTGGCCATTCAAACCCGCGTCCGCCAGCGCGCCGGACACGGCTTTTTCACCCAACTCCTTGGCGGTGCGAATCCAGTGATGGTTGGCCTCGCCCCAGGTTTTCATCTTTAAATATTCTTCTTTGGGGAGGGAGAGGAAGCGTCCGTCGACGCCCACGTGACGATGCAAACGCCGCAGCACGTGCGGGTTTTCGATCTGATCGCCCCAGTATTCCTGCAGGGCCGCCAGCAACATCTCCTGGGAGTAGTAATGCTGGGGAAAAGCGCTCGCCACGCCGGCAATTCGCATTCTTATTCCTGTCTCGAAGTCTGTGGACCAATTAATCCGCCACGACTTCTCAAAGTTTGGATGCGATTAAGCTAGCACATTTGCGGATTCGCAGTGGTAGAGTATGGAATCGGAAAGGCAGGACCTACCAGTGAAATTCATCGTCGGATTGCTGCTCGGTCTCCTCGTCGTGCCCTTCGGGGCCTATCTGTATTTCACCGGTGGCGGCGCTCCCGTTGCCACCACCGACTCCGACATGCCCTTCGAAACTTTTTTCGCGCAGAAGGCCTTGAATGCGCGAATCGCGAAAGACATGCCGAAGACTGTCCCGATCCCGGCAACCGAAGCCAGCCACTTGGCCGGCGCCGATCTTTACAAGCAGCATTGCGCCGTTTGCCACGGCTTGCCGATGGCGCCGAAGACGGCGATTGCGTTGGGAATGTATCCGCGGCCGCCGCAGTTGTTCCAGGGAAAAGGCGTGACCGACGACGAGCCCGGCGAAACCTATTGGAAAATCTTCAACGGGATTCGCCTGACCGGCATGCCCGGCTTCAGCAAATCGCTTACCGAGACTCAGATATGGCAAGTGGCGCTTTTGCTGGCCAATGCCGACAAGCTGCCAGCCTCGGCAAAGGCGGCGCTGGTCGCGCCCATCGTGGCGAGTACGCCCATGGTAAGCGTACCGCCCGCAACAGCCGCACCGGTTTTTCCGAACGCGGTGCCGAGTTCCGCGCCACCGCCAAAATAGGCAGGCTGAAGAACCTTAGACATTCGTGATCGCTCAAGCGCTGCCCCAGAGCCGCTAACCCTTAAGCCTCGTCTCGCGCTATCGTGTAAGCATGGCGTTTGGACGTCCCAGAAAGCTTTTTACCGAAGCCGAACTTTACGACTATGCCGTAGGCGCGCTGGCGCGCCGCATGCGCTCGGTCGCGGAACTGAAGCGCCTGCTGCGGAACCGCGTAGAGGCCGATACCGAAATCGGCAAGACGCTGGTGGAACTGATTGTGGTTCGTCTGAAAGATCAGGGCTATCTGAACGACACCAAATACGCGGCGGCGTTTTCGTCGTATCGCCGCGACAACGAGAAATTCGGGCGCATGCGCGTGGTCAACGATCTGAAGGCGAAGGGTGTGCATGGCGACGTCATTGAGAAAGCGGTTTCTTCCGTCTATGACGACGTGAAAGAAGAGAGTCTCGCGCGCGCCTACCTCCGCCGCAAACGGCTGCAGAAGCCCAAAGACAGAGATCAGAAACAGGCGGCCCGCATTTTCCGCCAGTTGATGCGCGCCGGGTTCGGATCCAAAACCATCTTCGCAATCCTGAAAAAATGGGACGTGGACGAAGAAACGCTCACCGAACTCGAGAACGAGACTTCCGATACCGGCTGAAACTTTGAAACCCGGTCCCTCTGCACAGTTGCGCCCGTCCCTCATAGTCTGATAGAACTTTGCAACTAAAGAAATCTGCAATTTCCTTCTGGAGGAACGATGAAGACGAGGTTCTCTTTAATGATCGCAGCCGCTTTACTGGCTCTGACTGCGTTCTCGTATGGACAGGCCGGAACCGACGTGATGAAAGCAGCCGATGATACCGGCAAAGCCACCGACACAGCCGCGAAGAAGACGGCGCACGCGACCAAGAAGGCAGCCGTGAAGACTGGCGACGCCACTGGAACCGCCGCCAAGGACACCGGCAAAGCCACTAAAACCGCCGCTAAGGATACGGGCAAAGGCACGGAAAAGGCTGCCGACAAGACTGGCGCTGCCACCAAGACCGCCGCCAAGAAGACCGGCAAAGCCACGGAAAAGGCGGCCGACAAGACCGGCGCTGCCACTAAAACCGCGGCCAAGGATACCGGGAAGGGCGTGGCAAAAGGTACCAAGACGGTCGGGAAAGGCGTGAAAAAGGGCGCCGAAAAAACTGGGGACGAAGTGAAGTAACTCTTTGCTTTCTCACGACGGCGTCGAGATGCCGCTGCAAACTGTCCCCGCAGCAGGTCTTCGACGCCGCCGATCTTTGTGGCTGGGGCGAGATTATTGTCGAGTGTTAGTCCCTCAATTCCCGCCCCCGCTCGCCGGATGATTTCGCTGTTTCCCTCCGTGTTCCCCTGTGCCCTCCGTGGTTATCGTTTAGAATTTGATCTTTACAACTCAACCCATGCTTACAGGCTCCGAAATTCGCCGCAAGTTTCTGGACTTCTTCATTCAGAAGGGACACCGCGAGGTGCACTCCTCGTCGCTCGTTCCGGCCAACGACCCGACGCTGCTTTTTACGAACGCGGGCATGAATCAGTTCAAAGATGTTTTCCTCGGCCTCGAAAAGCGCGACTACTCGCGGGCCACGACCTCGCAGAAATGCGTGCGCGCGGGCGGCAAGCACAACGATCTTGAAAACGTCGGCTTCACTAATCGCCATCACACGTTTTTTGAGATGCTGGGGAACTTTTCGTTTGGCGATTACTTCAAGAAAGACGCCATTGCCTACGCGTGGGAGTTAATCACTTCGCCGGATTGGTTCGGGATTGATAAGGAGAAGCTCTATGTCACGATCTTTAAAGGCGAGAACGGAGTTCCACGCGATGCCGAAGCGTACGACCTGTGGCTCGGGCAAGGCGTGCCGAAGGATCGCATTTATGAGTTCGGCACAAAAGATAATTTCTGGCAGATGGGCGACACCGGCCCCTGCGGCCCTTGCAGCGAGATTCACTACGACATGGGCGTGGCCGCCAGCGACCAGGGGCATACAGATTGCGCGTTTGGCTGCGATTGCGGACGGTATGTCGAACTCTGGAATCTGGTGTTCATGCAGTTCGACCGCGATGCATCGGGAAAACTGACGCCGCTGCCGAAACCGTCGATTGATACGGGCGCGGGGCTGGAGCGGATGGCGTCGGTGCTGCAGGGCGTGATTTCGAATTACGAGACAGATTTGTTTGTGCCCCTGACCGATCGAGCCATCGAACTGCTGGAGATGCATGGGGCTGAGCCGCTAGTGGAAATTGCACTGGAATTGTCTCGCAGATCGTCCGCAGCCTCTCTCCGCGTTATCGCCGATCACTCGCGGGCCGCAACGTTCTTAATCTCCGATGGTGTGACTCCATCGAACGAAGGGCGTGGTTATGTCCTCCGCAAGATCATCCGCCGCGCCATCACGCACGGGCGACTGCTCGGCCAAGCTAAGCCATTCCTGCATGAGATGGTGTTTGCTGTGCGTGATCTGATGCAGGATGCGTATCCGGAACTACCGGAGGCAGCTGACCGCGTCTCCAAAATGGTTTTATCCGAGGAAACGCGCTTCGCTCATACCCTTGATCTAGGCTTGAGCACGCTCGAACAAGAGCTGTCCCACGCAAAGTTTCAGGAAGGCCAAAACCTGAAACTAGGAAAGGCCGTCGAAGACGCATGGAGAGAGGCCGAAATTGACAATGTTGCGCCGGCAACCGCGAGCGAACCGGTGCTTAGTGGCGCAGCAGCCTTCAGACTTTACGATACGTTCGGCTTGCCCAGGGATTTCATTGAAGACGCCTGCCGCGATCAGGGGGTCATCTTCGATCAAGCCGGTTTCGACAAGGCGATGGCCGAGCAGCGCGAGCGTGCCCGCGCCTCCTGGAAAGGCGCGGCCAAGCAGACGGCCAATCCGGCTTACCAGCAGCTCCCGAAATCCGCATTCGAAGGCTATCGCCAGACTCGCTCTGACAACTGCGAAGTGCTGGCGATCATCAAGGGTGGGCAGGGCGCGCAAGAACTCAGGCCCGGCGAGTCTGGCGAGATCATTCTCGACCACACGCCCTTCTACGCCGAATCCGGAGGCCAGGTCGGCGATCGCGGCTGGCTGGTCGCTCCCGGACGTCACCTCCCTAACGTCTCTCCGGGCATCCGAGTTGACTACTTCGGGTACGGAAGCTCTCCGTACGTCATCGCCGAAGTTACCGGATGCTACTACCCGGTGCAGGGCGTGCGTGCACATCAGGTGGTCATGAAATCCCCACCCTCCGCAAAAAACGCGGAAGGGTGGGGCACCCTTCGAGTCGGCGACAAGGTCGACGCCGTCGTTAATGCTGACATCCGCTCGGCCACCATGCGGAATCACACGGCTACGCACTTGCTCCATGCGGGCCTAAGAGAAGTTCTGGGCAAGCACGTAAAGCAGGCGGGGTCGCTGGTCGCTCCCAATCATCTGCGCTTTGATTTCTCGCACTTTACCGGCGTGGAAGACGAAGAGCTGCAGGACATTGAAGACATCATCAACAAGGAAGTCCTGCGCAACGAACGCGTCGAGATCATTGAGAACGTTCCGATTGATGTGGCCGTCAACGAGTATCACGCGATGGCGCTGTTTGGTGAGAAATATGGCGACAAGGTTCGGGTGATCAAGATCGGCGATTTTTCTACGGAGCTGTGCGGCGGCACGCATACGGGCGCTACGGGCGAGATCGGGCTGATCAAGATTTTGAAAGAAGGAAGCGTGTCGTCGGGCGTGCGGCGGATTGAGGCTGTGACCGGCGAAGGCTCGCTGCGCCACTTCCGCAAAGATCATGAACTGGAAGGCGTGGTGGCGAGCTTTGTTGGTCCCACCCTTTCGCACAAAACGCGAAAGGATGGGGCACCCACGCCCGAGGATGGTTCGCCTGCAACCGGGGAGGCGTTAGAATCGCCGGCGCAGGCGCTGAAGCTGGAACTCGAAAAGAAAGACGCCGAGATCAAGCGCCTCACGCGCGAACTCGATCAGGCGCGGATGAAGTCGGCATCGTCGAGTGCGGCCAACATCGGCGAAAAAGTCAAAGACATTCGTGGCGTCAAAGTGCTTGCCCATCGCGCGGACAATCTCGAACGCGTGCAGTTGCGGACACTGGTCGATCAACTGCGCGAAAAGCTCGGCTCGGGCGTGGTGGTGGTGGGGTCGGCTGCGGACGGAAATGTTTCGCTGATTGCTGGCGTCACTAAAGATCTGACCAGCCGTATTCAGGCGGGGAAGGTGGTGGGCGCGGTGGCCGCGAAAGTTGGCGGAAAGGGCGGCGGGCGTCCGGATCTGGCCGAAGCGGGCGGCAAGGATGTGGCAGCGCTGGACTCGGCGCTGGCCGCAGTGTACAACATCGTGGAGACGTTGCTGGGGTGACGGTGTGAGGCGGGTACTCCGCCCGCCTGCCGAGGCTTGCTCGGCTTGTTGGATGAGGCGTGGGGCTACGGGTTCCGGTTAGCGCTATGGATGACCGCATACGATTCTTCGAGCACCAGGGCAAGCAGATTCTGCTGCTGGACTTTTCCCATGCCAATGCAAACGAGATGCAGCTTCTGCTGGAGTATGTGCGGGTCACGGTGGCGCAGCACTCACGCGAATCCCTAGTCACGCTTGCCGATTTCACCGGCTGCGCGGTCGATCACGCGGTTGCTACGAGGATCAAAGAGGTGCTGACTCTCGACCGGCCGTTTGTGAAGAAGACGGCGTGGGTCGGCAGCGAGAGTATCCCGCACGCCTTCATGGAAAACTTCCACACTTTTTCCCAACGCGAGATTGCGACCTTTAAGACGCGGGAAGAAGCGATGGACTGGCTGGCGAAGGACTAGTTGTCAGCTCTCAGTAACCAGTACCCAGAAAAGAACTGCGAGCAGATCACTGGGTACTGAGTATTGGCTACGGGGCACTGTCCTTCAGCTTCTCCACTTCAACGTCACCGGTCCGCTCATCGGGTGCTTAAACTCGCCGCCGGTCTTCTTCATTTCCAACATCGCGCTCTTCAAACCGAAATACCATTTTGCGGGACGGTCGGCGTCGTCGATCAGCATTAAATGGGGGTTGTGCTTCAGACCTTCGGACTGAAGTTCCATGGTGCGGCGGTCCTGCTCCACGAATTTTGCGAAGACGAATTTCATCAGCTCGGGGCCGAAGGGAACCCATAGGAACAGGTTCCAGGCGGCCACTACGTCGATGCGGCACTGGTTGCGGGTGATGGGAGTGACGGTGGTCAGGCTGGAGAACCAGTATTTGCCGGCGCGAATGATTTCGGAACGCAGGTTGGGTAGGACGAAATCGATGGTGGTGGTGATCGAATCGGCGTCGGCGTAGAGGCGTAGCAGTTTGTAGGGCGCGCTGTTGGAGCTGGGCGTGTGCGCGCTCATGCGAAATCCGTAGGGGATGGGCTCGAAATTTTTGTGCTTCTCGTGAATCGATTTTCGCGTGCGCCACCACCATGCCTGGTGGACGAAGGGGCCGTGCGCGGGATCCATCAGGCCGATGATGCCGTGATCGACCGAGCAGGGCAGGTCGGCGGTGAGGTAGGCGAGTTTGTAATGCTCGCTGAATTTTGGAATCTCGGGCGCTGGAGTCGGCGCAGGGCCGGACTTCGAGAATCCGGAGCCGGCTGGGCCGGGATCGGGAACGAAGACCCAGATGAAATCGTCGCGCTCTTCGCAGGGATAGCTGCCGGCGTAGATGCGGTCGATTTTCAGAGCCTGCTCGCTGACTAGCGACGGGATTAGCTGGCACTGCCCGGAGTGGGCGTCGAATCTCCAGCCGTGGTACGAGCATTCGATTTGTTGGCCGTCGAATTGTCCGCAGGATAGCGGCATACCGCGATGCGGGCAGGCGTCGCGCAGGGCAAACGGCTGGTTTTGCCGGTCGCGTCCGACGACTAGCGGCTGTTCGAGCAACATCGTTTTGGCCAGCTCTCCGCTGCGGAGTTGATTCGCCGGAAGGGCGCGGTACCAGAAACCGAAGAGCATGAGTGCGTCGGGCGTCTGGGACTGGAGTGGGGAGTCGTTTGGCATCGGAGAGGAGAGGATACCGCAGCGGGCGAAAAACTTGAACCGCCGAGAACACCGAGCGCGCCGAGAAGGCGAGACCTTATGCGCGCTGTACGGAGCGGAGACGCGTTTTCAGCCGGATGTATGCCTCGTGGGCTACGCCGGGCTGTTCTATGTGGGCAAGGAAAAGTTTGCGGAGGGCGGCGGTGGTCAGTCGGCCTTCGATGTAGGCGTCGTAAAGATCGGTGCCAGTGAGAGATCCGAGTTGCTCGGCGACGTATTCGTACTTGCGGCCGGTGAAGGCTGGAGCTGGCGCGGCACGAAGACCTTGGCCGCGATGTTGGGTCAGGAAGTCGAGAGCTTCGACGGCATCGACGAAGGGAAGCGACGTCTGTTGTTCGAGGTCTTCACGGGTTATGTCGAACAACTCCGCTAGATCGGTGTCGCGAAAAGCGGGACGCGCGGGGTGCAAGATGCGCGATCCGAAAAAGGCGAGGGCGTGTTCGAAGACCGACATGTAAAACGCGTCGTCTTTGTCCAGCGACTGGGGGGCTGGCGCGCCTTGCGAAACGGTGTGCTCTGCTGAAGGCTTGCCGTTCGAAAAATTCGGCAGTCCACGACAGGCTTGATGAAGGAAGCGGGTGGCATCTTCGGCGCAGGAGGTCATGCGGAACTGGCGCACGTACACGGCGTTGATGGGCGTGAGGTAGACGCTGCCGCGCTCGCGGACCTGACGCAGCAGAGATTGACGATGGCCGGCGCTGAATCCTTTGCGCGATAGCAGGCGGCGCAGAAGCGCGTCGGAACTGCGCGAATAGACTTCGGGCATGAGATCAACCAGCAGCTTTGGCTGCGTTGTGTTGTGCTGAGAGTATTCATTGATGCCCAGAAAACGCACCATGCCTTCGATTAAGTTGTAGAGAGTTGGACCGAGATCGGGCGCGCCATGGTCGTCTCGTCCCCAGCGGTCGAGGCAGAGGCGGTAGTTTTCGTACTTTTCCAGCGGCGTGGCATTGAAGACGCAGAGTACATTTTCGCGGACGCCTTCGCGGACCTCTTTGCGTACTTCGACGGCTTCGACGTGCTCGAGGGCTTCTCCGGCGGCGCGCCAGTAGAGGGCGTCGACGTTTTGCAGAAGAGTGAGCATGGGTTCCGCGGGAAGCCGCTGCTGGACCAGGGCGGGCAGGTGCTGGGGCGCGAGGTGCGACTCGCCGAACAACACGGCGATAAGTGCGTCGGGATGCTGGCGGCGGAGTTCGGCAATCTTGTCGGCGGCGTGGCGGTCACGAGCTCCGATCTTGCGCAGATCTTCGCGCGGCATGCAATCGAGCCCGTAGACCGGTGCGCCGCGGCTGCGAGCGGCGGAGAGCAGTTCATAAAACGAAGGCCAGTCGTATCCCCAGTCGAGTTCGAAGCGTATGCGCTGGCGCAGTTCGTCTTCGTCAATCTCGCCGCGGAACCATTCGTCGAGAATGTGCTGGTCGTGGGAAAAAATGGTTTCGACTCCCAGCACTACGGGACGCCGGTGGAGTTCGGGATCGTGGAGGAGCGAGGCTAAATAGCGCTGCGAGTTGGGTAGCGCGTGGTAGTCGGCAACCAAGACGATTCCGGCCTTGGCGATTTCTTCGCGGACATCGCTCGGTGTGAGAACTTTCTGGTAAGAACGGTAGGCCTCGCGAAAGTCGCGAAGATATTTGCGCCCGGCGGCGCGATCAATGGCGCGAATCTCACGCTCGACGCTGGCGATGGCGTGGAGTTGGGCGGCACTGCGCCGCGATCGTAGGATGCCGGTGGTGGCCATAAATTCGTCGGTCGTCGTTCGCTATTCGCTGAGCTGACTACAGATCCCTCGCTCCGCTCGGGATGACAAATTGTTTAGTATTCCGACGGCTTCTTCGCCACCTTGACTTGCCCATCGTGCGTCCCTATCCTCAGTTTTTCGAGGACCGCGAACTAGGTTCGGCCTCGTGGAGCGCCAACCTTGCCTCTGCTTCCGCCTGAGAACCTGACTGTTGCCACTACCGGCGCCAGTGGGTCGTTATTTCTAAAGCACTTTCTGCTCACCGTGGAACGCGATCCGCGGGTGAAGACGGTGAACTTCATCGCTTCTGACAGCGGCCTGCGCGTCATGGCCGAGGAACTCGGTATCGAAGGCCGTTCCGAGCTCCTACAGCAAATTATCGGCGCGCCTTCGACAAAGATTCAGCAGCAGGCCAACAGCGACATCGGGGCCAACGTGGCCAGCGGATCGTACCCTTCGGATGCGATGGTCGTGATCCCGTGCAGCGTCGGCACCCTCGGCCGCATTGCCAATGGCACCGCCTCGCGTTTGATCGAGCGCGCCGCCGATGTGAGCCTCAAGGAGCGTCGGCCAGTCGTGCTGTGCGTGCGCGAGACGCCGCTGAACAAAATCCACATCCGCAACATGTCGCTGGCGGCGGACGCTGGGGCGACTATCTTCCCGCTGATCCCCACGTTTTATAACCATCCGTCGAATGCCGACGCCATGGCGCAGGAATTCGCGAACCGAGTGCTCGCGCATATAGGATTGGCCCAACAAGGGGCGTTTCGCTGGAAGGGATGAAGCGGTTACCAGCACCCAGTACCCGGCATCCAGTACTCAGAGCACAACTCTTGGGTTCCTTATGGTTCTATTGAAAGATCTTTGACTTGGGGGCAAGCCTTTCCTGCTTTGCAGGGATGCTTTCAGTCTAGGGAAGGGGCAGTTACGAAGGTAGGTATCTGGCGGGCATGTACTGCGAGTGCCTGCGATCTTGGCGCGGCCGAGTTCAGGGATGAGGGCTTGCCGGTTCTTTTTCGATTTTCTGCAATTCCGCCGTGGCTGGGGCGTTATCCGGGTGCTGGGTCAACTCTGTTTTGAAAGCCGTGATCGCGGCCTTCGTGTCGCCTTGTGATTCACAGATCAGTCCGAGAATGAAGTAGTAACCGCGAGCTTGCGGGTTTCTGGCGATTGCCTGGCGGGCGTTGTCGGCGGCTTCAGGGAGTTTTTTCAGTTGGAGTTCGACGAGCGCCAGGTAGATGTACTGATCGGAGTCGCTGTTGTCGATCATGATGGCCCGTTGCAAGGATTCCCCGGCGGCAGCGAAGTTTCCGGTCTTGTAATAGGCGAATCCCAGGTTGTAGTTTGAGCGCCAGAAATTCGGGTTCCGTTTGAGGACATCGAGATAAAGCGGGATGGCGCGCTGGGGTTGGTTCGCGCCCAGCAGGGCGTTGGCGAGGTTGTCGCGCACAGTCAGATTGTCCGGGGCCGATTCGGCGCCGCGCGTGTAGAGCAGGATGTCGTTGGCCCATTGCGTTTGCTCAGTAAGAGTGAGGGCTGCGAAAAGCAGAGCGACGACGCCAGTGAGCGCTGCGGGCACGATGATGCGTTGGCGTTCGGGTAGGCGCTGTCCCAAGGCGGCGATCGAAAGCGCGACCAGCAGCGCAAAACCGGCCGAGGGCAGGTACAGGTAGCGATCGTGCACGATGTCACCCACCGTAAGCGATCGCAGGTCGAGGACCGGCAACAGAGGCAGCACCATCAGCGCGACCGCAAACAAGGCGACTTGTTTTTGTGGGAGTGCGTGAATCCAGTAGTACAAGCCCACCGTGAGCGCGAGCAGAAAGAAAAGCGGCAACACGACCGAGCCGGCGGTGACGTGGTGCACGTAGTCGAGCGAATAAAATTCGCTGAGGCCGAATGGCAGAAGCAGATGCTTCGCGTAAAACCAGAGAACCGAAGGCCAGGTGCGGAACACCTCACTCCAGGGAATCGAGATCGTGGAATGCGCGAAGCCTCTTAACACACGGTAGCGAACGCCAATGTAGACCAGGGCCAGAAGGGCATAGGGCGCAACCTCTCGGATCGCCGTAGCCATCACAGACGGTGCGCCGTCGGCTTGCGTTCTGCTTTGTAGACGAAGCAACGAGAGCGCAAGAATCAGCAGCGGCAGGACGATGGCAGTTTCCTTCGAAAGCAACGCGAGCGCGAACCATCCCACTGACAAGACAAGCTGCAGCACTTTTCGCGACTCACGAAAACTTAAGAAAGCCGACAAACTCGCCAATACCAAACACGCCATCAGCGGATCGGTGACGCCTGAGATCCACGCGACATTTTCAATGTGCGCCGGGTGCAGTCCGAACAATAACGCGGCCACGAAGGCGATCATCCGGTCGCGTGTCAGTTGTTGCGCAAGCCGAAAAACCAGGTAGGTTGCTGCGACATGGCACAACACGCTGGCCGCGTGCCAACCGGCGGGTTCCGCGCCGAAAAGCGCATAGTTCAGCCTGAGCCACAGAAGAAACAGCGGTCGATAGTAATTTCCCACGCTGTGGGGATAGATCGCCGCCCACACGTGAGACGTAAAGTACTGGAGCACGTAACGCCAGTCCTGGATGGCCGGGTTCTTCAGAATTTGGGGTGTGTCGTCGTAGACGAATCCGAACCCAAGCGTGCCGAGATAGGCGAGCGCGGTGATGCCGCAGGCGATGATCTCCATAGTCCCGGGGCGCAGAAACAGAGGCGGCGTGGAGGGCACGGCTGCATGATTGCGGTCCATGTGTTTCCGGGTTCAGACGTTTCCGAAAGTGCGGCATCTGAGCCGTTTACGAAGAGACTAACGATTGGCAAGCGGCGAGACAAGTGACTGCAGTGTGTCCGGAGTGCAAGTTCGTCTAAGTGAAATTCTGCCGGTTGGGACGGTTTTTCCTGGTGATGCTGCCCACGGTCTGATACCACGCGACCACCCAGGGCACTAGCAGGGAAAATGCCAGGCGAGCGGCCAGGGTTCCCCTACGAGCTTTTCGGAGGTCGGTCCAGTCCAACCGAAAGGCAAAGTAGATTTCGAGCGCAAGCACGAATAACAGGGGAATGGGTGAGTAGACGAGCGCCAGGACGGCCAGAACTTCGGCGAGGCAGCGAGCCTGGTTACGCCACAGGCGGGCCGACCGTCCGCCCAAAACGCCGTCGGTTACGGAATAGCCGGCCATTTGCCGGAGAGCCGAGCGGAAAGTGTGGCGCGGTTGGTAAACCGCCTTGGCGCGTTCCGGGAAGGCGGGGGTCACAAGCTGGCGCACCTTGGAATCGAATACGGTGTCTTCTCCGAGGAAGACATTCTCGGGGAATCCGCCAACGCGTTGCCAGAGCTCTTTGCGGAAGGCCATGGAGCGGGCAGTGCAGGATTTGGTAGCCGCGTCGGCGTTCAACTTGACGCCGAAGAACGGCGCGGAGGCCACGTCCCACACAGTGGAGTTTGCTGGGTCAATGTACGATCCGCCGACGGCATACTGGGAGGCGCCATCGAAAATCGGGGCCGTGAGGTTGGCGAGCCAATCGGGAGGGTAGGCGCAGCCGGCATCGGCGCAGGCAATGACCTCCGAAGAGGCGGCGGCGATTCCGACGTTGCGGCCACGTGCGATCGGCCCCGGGGAACGTTGCAGGCTGCAGCTTTCATCGCGAATGGGAATCAGCGCTGGGTATTTTAATCGGGCGGATTCGAGACGCTCCCAGGTTCCGTCTGTGGAGCCGCCATCTACGATGATGACTTCGGCGGGAGCGAGGGTCTGCCGCATCAGACTCTCGACCAGTGCGTCGATGTCGTCGCGCTCGTTAAGGACGGTGGCTGCCACGCTCACGGCTGGCATGTTGAGTACAAGTGTACCCGCGACGGACAGTTCTCAGTTCCCAGTTCTCGGTTCTCAGTATCCAACCGCGCTTTTCACTGAGAACTGGAACTTAGAACTATTGCCTTTTCCGGCACACCACATCCGTGCCGTTGACGCCGGGCCGGCTTTTTTGTACTCTGCGATTACACCGGAGAGGAGGTGGTCGGATGACAAGTTCTGAAAGTGGCAGTACCAGTACCAGACCAGGTGAGGTGGCTGAGTCTTAGGGCGGTTGCTCTAAGCGGAGTTCTCGAGGAACCTTTGGTCGGGGGAATCGGGAACAATCTCTCGCAAACCATCCGTGAGTATGGGCTGATCCGCCGGGCACAGGCTGTGTCCGGCACCGGAGTGAGCGAGGGGCCACGAGAGTGACCACCTCAGTCAATCCCAAACAGTCCACCGGACAGCCCGCAGGCTGTAAAGCTTGCGGGCTGTTCTTTTTTCCCCGCACCGCTCCGTCGTCAATGTCCGACAGCATCGAGTATGGCATCGTTGATGGCGTAGGCCGTGCCATCGCCGCCGATCACCGTCGGCGTGTAGGCCTCGCCGACGCCGGTGGAAAGCGTAATTACTTCCGTAAACGAGTTGGAGGTCAGGTCCCAGCGATACAGTTTCCCATCTTCGCTGTTGGCGAGAATCGACTTGGTGAACGGATCGACAGCGGCAGTGTTGATGCACCATTCGCGAACTGCGCCGGGAAACTCCGGGAACTCCGGATCGGGCGTGACCCCGAGAATCGTGATGACCTCTTTCATCACGCGAGTCGTGGAAATCACTGGGTCTTTTTCGGTGGCGTTGGGGTCGAGGATCGCGATGCGGTTGTGCCCATCGCCGGTGCCGATGCCGGCGTAGTTGTTGTACTTCGTCATGAGCAGGTATTTCGATTTTCCGCGATAGCTGGGCACGAGCGCGGCGGGGACGATCGAAGCCGTGTCGTCCCAGCCAAAGCTGCCGGGAGTCTTGGTCTTCGACAGATCGCTGTTGAAGTGGAGCAACCAGCCGCGGTCATTGTGGTTGGGGAAGGGATTTTCGAGCACCCCGAAGTAGACATCGCCATCCGGCCCAACGGTGGGCGTGGCGGAGCTGCCGTCGTAGAGCCACGCGTCCAGCTTCGAGGACGGATCGGTCAAGCGCACGCGGTTTACGAGCGCGAGTGTCGTGCTGTTCAGAGCCAGCAGGTATCCGTAGCTGTCGTTGTCCACCGCGACATATAAAAGGCTGCCATCCGGCGAGAGCGCGGGCGCGCAGCTGATGGCGACCTGGGAAATGGCGGGGTCTCCGCTGACGGCTGCGGCTGAAACCCACGTTCCTGTGCCGTCGGGAGCAATTCGTGCCAGGCCGCTCTGCAGGTTGAGCGGAGTGGAGCCGAGCACCAGGAATCCGAAGTAGAGGTTGCCATTGGCGTCGGTAGTGAGCGGGGTGTCGATCTGCACGTTCTGCGCGTAGACCGCGGGGTCCTTCCGGTAGTTTTTTACGCCATAAAAGTAGAGGCGCGTGACCGTGCCTTTCGCTTGATCGGGATTCTGCCGCACTAGAACGCGACCGGCAATGTCGGGAACGAAAAGCTGGTTGCCCGAAATAGTTGGTCCGAGAGCGGGAATGAAACTCGCTCCCGGAGCCTGCCAGCCCGTGCTCTGCGTCCAGAGTCGGGCGCCGGTGGCGCCGTTAATCCCCTCGACGCGGAAACTATTCGCGCCCGTCTTCACCGGGACGACCACCGTATTCGCCTGGGTCACGAGCGGCGATCCGTAATGAATGAAAATTTCGCCATCCGGAGGATGCAGGTCCACGGGCACATGCCAATGAATCGTGTCGAGCGGTTGCGATTGAACGGTGGAGAGCGCAGTGTGCTGCTCGTCATGCGAGTGCGTCAACCAAGCGCCGGTTTGAGCGGATGCATTCAGCGTCAACATCGCCGTGCATGCGGCCATACAAAGCACGAAAAGAATCAGTCGAGACGGTGCCATCTTGATCACGTTATCCATCCATTCCGCCCGCCATGCAGCCAGGGGCAGAGGATCTCACTCCCAATCGAGGAGCAGCCTAGCAGTCGACGCGTTCGGAGTTGTCAACGGGATGTAAAAAGTGGCGTGCGTGCATACCGCAGTCGGGCACGAGATACGCGACTGAGAACTGAGAGCTATCCGACCGCGCCGTGGAAAAAAATGTCTGTGTACTGCCGGACGATTGCGTCTCCAGTCAGCGGACCGTCGGGTTTGTACCACTGATAGATCCAGTTGATCATTCCGACCAGCGCAAAGGCCGCGGCACGCGGCGTGACTGGCGACGGAGAATTACGCGCGCGCTGAACGTCGGCGACGAGATGCTCGACGAAGTGCAGGTAATCCTTCTTGCGTCCGTTGATTTTGCGCCGGAGCGCCGGCGGCAGCGGATGATTCTCGTGCAGCATGACCGTAATCTCACGGTCTTCGGAACTGATCACAACCTGGATGTGCAGCCGGATCAGCGTGCGCAGGCGTTCTTCGATTCCGGCAACACTGACTCCGTCGATGCGGCGCACCACATTGATGACCCGTTCCTCGGTGATGTCCATGGCATGCGACATGATGTGGAACAGGATTTCGTCTTTCGACTGGAAGTGGTGATAGAGGCCGCCCTTGGAAAGCTTGAGCGCGGCGGCGACATCGTTCATGGAAGTGGCATCGTATCCGCGCTCTTGAAAGAGGCGGGCGGCGGTGCGCAGGATTTCCTGGCGAGGTTCGACGGCAGCTTCGCGGAGCGTCACCCAGAGATGGTATCGCGGAATGGGGTCCGGGCTCTACCTGCCCACCTCAAATTTGCTATGCAGACTCCCTCGCAGTTGTCGTTCAGAAGCTTCAACTATAATGGCCCGCACAAATGCCCTCACCTTTGGTACGACGGCGCGGAGCCCTTCCCAGCGTTAGACGCCGGTCCCGCTGAACGACTTCGCCGGCAATCCATCATTCCAGGGCGGTATAGGACTGCATGAAGGAGGCTCCATGAAGGAATTGTCTGAATCCAGACGCCGGTTTTTAAAGATGGCGGGTCGAACAACCGGAGCGGTTTGGCTATCGTCCGGGAATGTCGCTGCTGAACCCGCCATAGCGTCGCCCAGCAGCGACTCATCCGCTGCGTCGCCGGAGTCCGGGGCCGCGGATTACACGCTGCACATCAAAACGTCTCCTGTTGAGATCGCCCCCGATCGGATCATCTCGGCCACTACATACAACGGGCAATTCCCAGGGCCACTGCTTCGCTTCAAAGAAGGCCAGCAGGCGACAGTCGACGTGTATAACGAAACCGACACTCCGGAGCAATTGCATTGGCACGGTCAAACGGTGGCCTCCGACGTAGACGGAGCATTCGAGGAAGGCACGCCGTCTATTCCTGCGCAAGGCAAACGGCGGATCGTGTTCACACCAAGGCCGGCGGCCTTGCGCTTTTATCACACGCATAACCGCGCGGGTGCAAACCTTTCGGCCGGACAATATAGCGGCGAAGTTGGGCCCGTGTACATCGAACCTAAGCACGAGCCGGGTAGATACGATCGCGAAGTGTTTCTCGTGCTCAAGGAGTTTGAGCCAACTTTCAGCCGTGGTGGCGACATGCCGCAGAATTTCCTGGCCCCAGCCAAAGTTAAGACCCTCGAAGAACAAGGCGAGTCTGCCATGAAAGCCTCGCTGGCCAAGGGTATGCCGCACGGTTATGAGGTCGGCTATGGGTCATTCACGATCAACGGACGGATGCTCGGCCATGGAGAACCGATCCGGGTCAAGCGGGGCGAGCGAGTTCTGTTTCACATCCTGAATGGAAGCGCGACCGAGATTCGCAGCCTTGCTCTGCCGGGACATTCCTTCCAGGTCGTGGCATTGGACGGAAATCCTGTGCCCAATCCGGTGACGGCGCCGGTGCTTTGGGTAGGCACGGCGGAGCGCGTTTCTGCCATGGTTGAAATGAAACGACCCGGTGTCTGGATCATGGGCGATCTGGCGGATGACGATCGTCACCACGGCATGGGAATCGTAGTCGAATACGCGGGGTTCAAGGGCAAAGCGCAATGGGTCGCCCCGCCACCCTACCGCTGGAACTATGCGCTCTTCGCCAAGCCTGGGGCTATCGCCGAGCCGCCGGACGAGACGTTGGAGATGATCTTTGCGAAAGACAATGCCGCCGAAGAGGGCTTCAATCGATGGACCATCAACGGGATGTCTTATCCGATGAGTAACCAGCCGATGCCTGCCTCGTTTCACTTGAAGCAAGGCAAGCGCTACCGAATTCGTATGCGTAACGCCAGCGATGACATACATCCCATCCATCTCCATCGACATAGCTTTGAACTCACGAAGCTGGCGGGGAAGCCTACATCCGGAATCTTGAAGGACGTGGTCATGCTGGGTGGCTACCAGGAGGCGGAAATCGACTTTATTGCCGACAACCCGGGACTGACACTGTTCCACTGCCACCAGCAACTGCACATGGATTTCGGGTTCATGACTTTATTCGACTACGCATGAATGCCAGCATGAAATAATGTCTACGGTTCAAATAGACATTCTGCCGTAAAATGAGAGTTGGGCCGTACTCAGGTGTGGTTCTAAAACTCGGAGACCTACAGAGATGAAAAGAACAATCTTGCTGGCGGTGGTGTTCGTGCTGGTGGCGATGCTGTCGCAGCCGCTCGTTGCCGGTTCCGACGCCAAAAGTCCCGACGATCAAGCTTCGTGGCAGCGCGATCTGCTCGCATGGCGCGCTCAGCGGGCGACCGCCCTCCAGGCTCCAGAAGGCTGGCTTTCTTTGATCGCGCTTGGTTGGCTGAAAGAAGGAGACAACAGTTTTGGGTCCGCTGAAGACAGCCGCGTGCAGATCGCAGGGAAAGCGCCAGCGCACATCGCAGTTGTGCGCCTGGAGAAAGGCGCGCTCCGCTTGCTTCCGCCGGCTGGAGGTTTCCCGAAGGAACTTCTGCTCGATGGTCAAGCCGCGAAAGAGCAGGCCCTGCTTGCCGACGATGCCGACAAGCCTTCGAAGCTCACCATCGGAACTCTCACCATTATCGTGATCCATCGCGACGACCAATTCGCGCTCCGCGTCAAAGATCTGCAAGCTCCGACGCGCGTCGGATTCCACGGATTGCGCTGGTATGCGCCGAACGCCAGCTACCGGGTGCATGCGCGCTGGATTCCGTACAACCCTCCCAAAGTTCTCAGTATTCCAACCGTCCTCGGTACAACGACCCACATGCCCGCGCCGGGCGTTGCCGAATTTACTCTCGATGGACAGGTTGTCCGGTTGGAGCCCGTGCTCGAAGATCCACAATCCACCGACCTTTTTTTTATTCTTCGTGACTCCACCAGCAAAACAACGACGTACGGTGCGGGACGTTTTCTGTATACCGAACTTCCCGACCACGGCGTCAGCCAGCCCGGCGAAGTCTGGCTCGATTTCAATCGGCTGGTGAACCCGCCCTGCGCGTTCACCGCTTATGCGACGTGTCCGCTGCCGCCGACGCAGAATCGCCTCAGCGTCCCGATTCCGGCCGGCGAGCAGCGTTACCACGATTGAGGGATGGAGACTGGGGGCCGCGTCCGTCCAGCCGGGCGGGGACGCCCGGCGCTCCATCGATATTGATCAGGGAAATTGTGGATAATATCTCTTTCAGGAATGCAAGCTAATTTACCTTGGTCTGGGAGTCCTGCATGAGATGGGTGCTGATTGTGCTTGCCGTGGTTGGTATCGTTGCTTCTTCATTAGCGTTGCGCGAACATTACCGCACTGACATTTCGCCTTGCAGCATCAATGAACGCTGGGACTGCGGCATCGTGAATCACAGCCCGTACGCCGTGTTTCATGGAGTTCCCGTGGCGGTCATTGGCATCGCCGGATATCTGCTGCTCGGCGTGCTTGCTTTCTGGAAAGCATACCCGTGGATGCTGCCGCTGGTGACGGGGGCCTTCGCATTTGCGGTCCACCTGGCGGATATCGAATCCATGGTGCTGGGCGTCTGGTGCATCTACTGCGTCATATCGCTGGGTGTGATTACTTTGATGACCGTGCTGGCGATCGGCAAAGTCATCGTAGATTCGATGTGGCAGGTGCGATAGGCCCTATTCACCCGCGCTCAGCTTCCACGCTATCTGGCGCAGCATTCCCAGCCATACCTCGGCGTCATTAGCTTTCAACTCCATGCGCCGGACCAGGCGGCGCAACTTTTCTTCCGCCGCTACTGCCCGCGGCTTTACGTATCCACTGGCTTGCAAAACCTCAAGCAGCACCTGCGTCAGCCGCTCCAGTTCTCCCGAGGTTGGGGACGTCTTCTCCTTTTTTTCGGACATGGCTTTTGCCGGCGATGCCTTCCGTCCTCGCACCAGTTCGTACAAGCAGACCGCGACGGCCTGCCCCAGATTCATCGAGCCGTGCTCTTCTCGCGTCGGAATCCGCATCACCCAATGGCAATGGCTCATCTCCTGATTTGATAGGCCATATCTTTCCGAGCCGAAGAGCAAGGCTACGCGCGCCGTCTTCAGTTGCCGTTTGATCGCTCGGGCGCCGTCATCCAGCCGAAGCAACCGATGTTGCAGGTCCCTACGGGGCCCGGCCACGGTCGTGCCGACCACCAACTTGCAGTCCGCGACTGCCTCCGCCACGCCGTCGTATTGTTCCGCCTTTGCCAGTAACCCCGACGCGCCCACCGCCGACCGCGCTTCGCGAAACGCGACTTCGTAAGGATTCACCACTCGCAATCGCCGGACCCCGAAATTGCTCATGGCTCGCGCCGCCGCCCCAATGTTCAGCGGATTCCGCGTCGCCACCAGCACCACTCGGAGATTATCGAGATCAGTCATTGGCTTTTCAGTCATTGATCAGACCTTCATTCTACGGCGCTTGCCCCTAAGTCTCTGACCGCGTGAATTTGCACTTGAAGTGTTGTGGTCTCCCAGGTCTCAAAATCGAGACCTGGGGACCCTCTCTGGGTACAAAAACCAGCGGTCAGACACCTGGTGCCACTTCGCCAGCTCTTGCGACTTCCATCCTTGCAGCGCATCCAATCAACAGTGCTAGGATAGAAGTTCCGCCCGGAGGAGACCACGCGGCCGACCTTGGCGGAACTGGCAGCTAAGCGAGAACTCTGGAGGATGAATGGCAAGCAACACCACCGTCGAAGTCACCGACGCTAATTTCGATTCCGATGTATTGAAGTCCGACAAGCCCGTTCTGATCGATTTCTGGGCGGCATGGTGTGGCCCCTGCCGCGCCATCGCTCCGATCGTCGAAGAACTTGCCGGCGAATATCAGGGCAAAATCACGTTTGGCAAAATGGACGTCGACCGCAACGCCGCCACGCCCATGCGTTACAAAGTCACCGGCATTCCCACCCTGCTCGTCTTCAAGAATGGACAGGTAGTGGAACAACTGGTCGGCTACCGCTCCAAAGACGACATTCAGAAAGCTCTGGATCGCCACCTGGTTTAAGCCGTCAGTTGCCAGCTACCGGTTGCCAGTCTTGGACAAAAAGCTCGGGCTAATCCCGGGCTTTTTGTCGCGGCGGAATTAGCGTGCTTTTGAGCCCCACTAGTAACTGACCACCGGCAACTGGCAACTGCTCTTCAGTACTTCCGCAACACGCCAATCACCCGTCCCTGAATTTCGACCGATGCCGCGGGCACGATGATCGGCTTCATTGCCGCGTTTGAAGGTTGCAGACGAATGTTGTCTCCCTCGCGGAAGAAGCGTTTCAGCGTGGCGTCCGACGAATCGATCAGCGCCACGACAATGTCCCCGTTGTGCGCCGTTTTTGTTTTCTCGACCAGCACGTAATCGCCGTCGAGAATCGCTTCGTCCTGCATGGATTCGCCGCGCACTTCGAGCACGAACACCTCTTTCGAGCGCACAAAGTCAGCCAGCGAGATGGTTTCGTTGTGCTCGACCGCCTCAATCGGACGACCCGCCGCAATCCTGCCCACCAGCGGAAGCACGACCGCCGTGTTTACCGCCATCGACTGCTTCAGCTTTCCCCGCGGCGGCAGCAGATCAATCGAGCGGCTGCGGTTGTAGTCCCGCGTAAGCAGTCCTTTTTTCTCCAGGTTGGTGACGTGCTTGTGCACCGTGGCCAGGGAACTCAGCCCCATGCCTTCCTTGATCTCTTCAAACGAAGGGGAGTAGCCGTGCTCCGCCACAAAGCGCGAAATGAAGTCATACAGCTCGCGTTGACGCCGAGTGATCGCCATGCCGGGAGCATAGGCGAATGGTTGGCGAATGTCAATATCCAGGTGGGAGCGTCAACTGCCCATCGACATCTAGCTTGCGGCGCCGAGCAATAACCCGGTTACCGATAACGCCGCATCGAGCGCTCGTCCGTGGTGGTCCGCTTCGGGATCGTAAGCAGCGATCCCGAGAGCTTTGATTCTCGCGGCTGATTGAATCCCTCTCACTGCGTCTTCCAAGGCTTCAAGCGTCAACCCGCCGGGCGGCGTCCATTGGTTCGCAACTGCTTGGGTCGGATCGAGTACGTCCAGATCGAAATGCAGGTAGAAACCGTCGACTTGGGGTGACAACGACGCAACTAGCGATCCGAGATGCTCGGTTCCCGACACGCGGGTGACTCCTGTCTGGTTCAGGAATGCGAACTCAGCGCTCTCAAGATCGCGAGCTCCCACCAGCAGAATGTGTCCTCCGGGAACCGCGCTGAAACCGGGAATAGAACGCGCCAGTGTGCCCCAGCATTGTCCGGTGAAAATGCTGATCCCCATGCCGTCCAAGAATCCTGAAGTGGTTGTGTCTGGAGTCGTCGATTCGCCGTGGGCATCGAACCAGGCAACGCCCGTGTTCTGACACCAGCATCCACTTATCGTTCCGATCGCGACATTGCAGTTGCCCGACAGCACGATGGGAAAGCAGCCTTCGCTTTGACATGCGCGAACTCGGTCGGCAACTATCCGGCAAAGCGCAAATGCAGTCTTGATTTCCGCCGAGTGCGAATCGGGAACTGTGATCTCTTCCCGGATGAAAATGTAACCCAAGCGAGTTAGCAACTGTTTCAGTCCGAACTCGAACAGCCGATCCGGACCGCATCCCATCCTTGCGCGGTAGTGACCAGAGTCGTAAGGAACCGTGAGAACGCGGATATTCATTGACCGTTCGTCTGGCAGAGCAGCCTTCTTACTCCACCATAACCCCCTTCAAGAACACGCAGTAAAAGTCTACGCCCCGGGGATGGAATGCAGGGTGGACGCACTTTCATCCACCCTGCATCTGCGTCTCGATGCCGTTTAGAAGAATCCCAACGGCTTCGGGCTGTAGCTGACCAGCAGATTCTTGGTCTGCTGGTAGTGATCGAGAATGATCTTGTGAGTTTCACGGCCGTACCCCGACTGCTTGTAGCCGCCGAAGGCTGCGCCCGCTGGATACAGGTGATAGCAGTTGGTCCAGACGCGGCCGGCCTTGATCTCGCGGCCTACGCGATAGGCGGTCGTGCCGTTGCGGGACCAGACGCCGGCGCCCAGGCCGTACACCGTATCGTTGCCGATCTCGATGGCCTCCTCCAGAGTTTTGAACTTGGTCACCGAGAGCACGGGGCCAAAGATCTCCTCCTGAAAGACGCGCATCTTGTTGTGACCGACAAAGACGGTCGGCTTGATGTAGTAGCCGTTCTCGAGATCGCCGCCGAGATGAGCCTGTTCTCCACCGATGGCACACTTCGCTCCTTCTTGCTTCCCGACCTTGATGTATTCCAGGATTTTCTCCATCTGGTCGTGCGATGCTTGCGCGCCCATCATGGTCG
>Ga0182027_10000069_pt1 | contig 149433 bp, 123 predicted proteins | sample 712E1DmetaG_FD_121300 | JGI IMG/M metagenome (GOLD analysis project Ga0182027, IMG submission 121300) | Permafrost microbial communities from Stordalen Mire, Sweden - 712E1D metaG (Illumina Assembly) | ecosystem: Environmental > Terrestrial > Soil > Wetlands > Permafrost | place: Sweden...
CCAAGGATCAAATTGACGATCTGGCCGCGGGTCGCGCCGATGGCGCCACGGATGCCGATCTCGCGAGTGCGTTGCGAGACGTCATAGTTGAGCACTCCGTAGAGGCCGACGGCTGCGAGAACCAGAGCCAGACCGGCGAACAGGCCCAGCAGCGTCATCATCGCCCGGCGGTTGCCGAGCATGAAATCGAGTCCGCCCGCGAGTGTTCCTGCGCCATACAGCGGCAGCGTCGGATCAATCGCGCGCACGCGAGTCCGCATCTCGGCGACGACGTCGGACTCGAGCCGTGGAGAACGGACCAGGACGCAGAAGGCCTGGCTTGGTTGCTGGTTGAATGGGATGTACACGAACGGCCAGCCATCCCGACCTTCAAGACCCGCAAGATTGGCGCGGGCGACCACGCCGACAATCCGTATCCAGGGCTGGCCTTCTTTCGGCGGGTTGGCGCCGAAAGACATCTCCTGGCCCACGACGTCGCGCCGGGCAAAGTAGCGCTCGGCGAAGGCATCGTCGACGATCGCCACCGGATTCTTCCTGAGTTCGTCGTCATCCCGAAAAACACGCCCTTCGCGCAGGCGAATTCCCATCGTTGCGAAATAGTCCGGGGAGACGCTGGTGATATAGACGAGTGCCTGCGCGCTGCCCGGTGCCACGTCATTGCCATGAATGAGAAACGGCAACGCCCGGAATGACTGGGCCACGGCATAATCCGACGTCAGGCTCGCCACCTCGACGGCGGGGATTTCCTTCATCGCCGCAAGAATCCGCTGTTGAATTGCGACGTTGTCCTTGGGATTGCTGTACCTGGTCAACGGCAGGGAGACCCGGCCCTGCACAACGCGAGCTGCGTCGAAGCCCGGATTCACCGCCATGACCCGCGCGAAGCTGTGGATTAGCAGCCCTGCGCCGGTCAGCAGCACCAGCGCGATCGCCACCTGGCCGATGACCAGCGTGCTGAGCGCGATGCGGCCGCGCCGGCCAATCGACGCCCTCGCTGCTTCGCCCATCTTCAATCCCGATCGCCAGAGGAGAGCAAAGGGCACGACACCCATCGCCAGAATCATGACTCCGACGACGGCGAAAACGATGCCGAGCACGTGCAGGTTCAACGTCACCGGCGGCACGTGCCGGACGACCGTTGGCAGGTAGTGGTTCATGAACTGCAGCATGCCGAACGCGAGGCCGATCCCGCTTGCGCCGGCCAGGCCGATCAACAGGAAACTCTCGGTCAGCATCTGTCCGAGCAGCGCGCCGCGTCCCGCGCCGAGGGCCTGTCGAATTGCGAGTTCGGGGCGTTTGGCGCTTGCCCGCGCGAGCAGCAGGCTGGCGACGTTCACGCAGCCGATCAACAGCACCAAGGCCGCGCCAGATTGCAGCAGCAGAAGCGGAGCCTTGATCGGCTCAGCCAGTTCCCCTCGCGCGTCGTCGACGGCGATTCGATATCCACCTGTATCCAGGAAGGAGCGCAATTGCGGCGCAGCGATCGTTTCGTAAAAACCTTTCTCGAGCACTTCCAACTGGGCTCGGGCAGCCTCAAGCGTCACGCCTGGTTTCAGACGGCCGATGAGCCTCACATTGCCGGCGTAGCGCGCCATCGGGTTGGATTCCTCCGGTCGGACCGTATAGGGCTTGAAGAACTCCATGTCCGTGAAGATCTCCTCGAAGCACGCGGGCGCGACACCGACAATGGTGTAGGCCTGATCGTCCAGGCGAATCTCCCGCCCGACGATCTTCGGGTCGGCATTGTAACGCTTCGCCCACGCTCCGCTGGAAAGCACGACGACGCGATCCTCGCCCGACGTCTGTTCCTCCGGGCGAAAGAAGCGACCAAGCAGCGGCTGGAGTTGCAGGACCGAGAAGAAATCCGCGCTGACCTGCATGCCGATGCTGCGGACCGGGGAGTCCTCCTCGCCCGTGGTGGCGTTGGTGGAGGTAAAATAGCCGAAACCCTGGAAGCGATCGGCGTTCGCCTTGAAAGCCGTATATTGCGCCACGCTCGACGCCCTTTTTGCGCCCCCGGTCTTTTCCGCGGCATTCGCAATCGAGACCAATCGTTCGGGCTCGGGGAAAGGCAGCGGCTTGTAGACCAGCGCGTAAAGCACCGACAGGATCGCGGTGTTCGGCCCAAGGCAGAGCGCGAGAGTGGTGAGCACCGCAAGGCTGAAGCCGGGAGCCCGGCGCAACGAGCGGATTGCGAACCGGAACTCCCGGAATCGCAATTCCAGCCACACCCAAGACCGCTCGTCGCGGGCGGCTTCCTGGATGCTGTCGACATGACCGAACTGGCGTTGTGCGGCGCTGCGCGCCTCGTCCGGAGGCATGCCATGCGCGACGTTTCGCTCGGCTTCCATTTCGATGTGCCCGCGCATCTCCTCGGCCATTTCACGGTCGAGCTTCGCGCGGCGAAAGTGAGCGAAAGAGCGAGGAAGGATGTTCATCGTTTCACAGGAGGTCGCAGCAGAAGCTGAGGAAGAAAGGGCGGTGTGCGGCGGAAAAGCGCGGGTCGAATGTCAGGGCCGGAGTGCGGAAAACGGGACGCGTCGTCTGACGGGGAGAGAATCGTGTCCGTATCCATGATCCCGGTGCCTTCTGTGAGAATCCCGAGTGCTATGACTCCACGCGCATGACTGTGGCGATGGCGGCGCAGAGGCGCTCCCAGTCTCCCACCTGTACCCGGAGGCGTTTCCGCCCGGTCTTGGTCAGCTCGTAGTATTTGGCGCGGCGGTTGTTCTCTGTCTGTGCCCACTCGGCCTGAATCCATGCTTTGCGCTGCATGCGATAGAGGGCGAGGTAGAGCGAACCCTCCTCAATCTTCAGCGCCTCGCTCGAGAGGACGTGAATGCGCTGGGCGATGCCCCAACCGTGCTGCGGGCCGCCGCTCAGAACGCGGAGGATCATCATCTCGAGGTTGCCCTGCAGAAGGTCGATCTTGTTCATGGGCGTGTTCCCTAGCCGAACTAGGGGTAAAAGGATTCTTCACTATTTCGGCAAGGGAAAAATCCGGGAGCGCAACGGCCGCTGCCGCCTGGCTGCCGGGATGCCAGGCCATGAGCACTGCCGCCGATCGCTCGATCACCGAGGAGACTGCCAGCGGCCGGCCAGCGAAAAGAACGGCGACGACGGGCGCCTCAAGATCGCCTGGCCGGCCCGCGGCGCAGGTGACAAGAACAGCGGCGCCCGCAATTGCAACGAGCAGTGCCCTGGGTCGGATGTGTGCTGCGGAGTGCATCTTGGCCGCATCGTGAAGTGCGTTTGCGCGCCCGCTCAAGGCCGAACCGGCGCCTCGATGAAACATTGTCGATTATCCGGCGTCTATCATCTAGATTGATCGAACGTCAAGTAGAGGCTTATCCATGAAAACAGCTTCCATTCTGTTCAAATCACTGCTTCTGGCCGGAGTCGGGGCCGCGGCTCTCGGAACGTCGACCCTCAGGGCCGATTCACGCGTCGACGCGCAACTGTCGATCGGCATTCCGCTTCCGTACGGCTATGCCGAGGTCGTTGTTGGCCGGGAACACTTTTACCATTATCGCGGCAACTTCTATCGCCGCGGTCCCCACGGTTTCGTCATGGTCCGCGCCCCGCGCGGCGCCGTGATTCGCGAGCTTCCGCCGCGCTGCGCCCGGATCTATGTTGGGAATGTCGTCTATTATCGGTATGGCGACGTGTTCTACTGTGCGGGACCCGGGGGCTACGTGGTCGTGGATCCTCCCGTGGTTGCCAGTCTCCCGCCGCCACCCCCACCGGCGGCCGAGTACCAGTCGGTGATGGTTGGCAGCACGGAGTACCTGTTCAAGGACGGGCAGTTCTTCCAGCGCACAGCGGACGGGCTGGTCTGGACCGAGGCTCCGCTCGGTGCGATCACGAAGACGCTGCCGACCGATGCCGTGTCCGTCTGGTATCAGGACAACGAGTATTTCGAGTGCGGCAGCGTGTACTTCCGCAAGGCGCCTGAAGGGTACAAGGTCGTGCCGAAGCCGTGGAAGAGTTGAGCCGCATCCGGGGCGCAGCTACTTTCGTGATCGCGGCTACAGTTCAATCTAAAATACTCTAAGCCTCGTAATCGAGATACGGCGCCAGCCATTTCTCAGCCTCCGCCAGTGTGAAACCCTTCCGGCGGGCGTAGTCCTCCACCTGATCTCTGCCGAGTTTGCCGACCGCGAAGTACTTCGAGTCAGGATGATTGAAATAGAGCCCGCTCACGCTGCTGGCGGGGTACATGGCGAAACTCCCGGTCAACGTGATTCCGGTGGCGGCCTCGGCGTCGAGAAGATCGAACAGAATCCGTTTCTCGGTGTGGTCGGGGCACGCGGGATAGCCCGGCGCCGGGCGGATGCCCCGGTATTTCTCGCGAATGATCTCCTCGATCGTGAGCGTTTCGGAACGGCCGTAGCCGCACAAATCCCGGGCGCGCTTGTGCATCAACTCGGCAAGCGCTTCCGCGAGCCTGTCGCCGAGCGCCTGTGCCATGATTGCCGAATAGTCGTCGTTGCACTTTCGGAATTCGGCCGCGAACAGGTCTGAATTGTGGCCGGCGGTGACGGCGAATCCGCCGACATAGTCCAGCCGGCCGCTGTCCCTGGGAGCGATGAAGTCGGCGAGTGAATGATTGAATTGATCGGCCGGCTTCTCGAGTTGCTGGCGCAGGCAGTGAAACGTGGCCAGAACGCGGCTGCGTGATTCGTCGGCGTAGACCTCGATGTCGTCGCCCACCGCATTTGCGGGCCAGAAACCGATCACCGCCTTCGCGACATAGCGGCGCTCGCGGACGATTCGATCGAGCAGGGCACGGGCGTCATCGTAGAGCCTGGAGGCCTCCGGTCCCGTTGTCGGGTCCGTGAGAATATTCGGGAAACGTCCGCGCAGCTCCCATGCGCTGAAGAACGGACCCCAGTCGATAAACGGGACGATTTCCCCAAGTGGCACGGGCGCGAAAAGACGCGGCCCGAAGAACTCCGGGCGGGCAATGTCGCTGGTCGACCAATCGACCGGCGTGCGCCGGCGGCGGGCTTCTGCGAGCGACAAGAGCGGTCGCCGCGCGCGGCGCGCGGCGAAATCCTCCCGCTGGAGATCCTGCTTCGCGTGAACGTCCGCAAGAAATGCGGACTTGGCTGTTGGATTCAGGAGCGCGCTGGCGACGTTGACGACACGGGACGCGTCCAGCACGTGCACAACACCCGGAGCATATTCAGGCGCGATCTTCACGGCCGTGTGGGCAGGACTCGTGGTTGCGCCGCCGATGAGCAGCGGCACGGTGAGGCCGGCGCGAGCCATTTCCCGTGCGACGTGGACCATCTCGTCCAATGAAGGCGTGATCAGGCCGGAAAGGCCGATGATATCGGCGTGCTGCTCGCGGGCTGCGGCGAGGATCTTCTCGCACGGAACCATGACTCCGAGATCGGTGACGGCGTAGTTGTTGCACGCGAGCACGACGCCGACGATGTTCTTTCCGATGTCGTGGACGTCGCCCTTGACGGTTGCCAGCAGGACGCGGCCCTGCGCGCGGCTGGCCGTGCCGGCTGCGGCGAGGCGTTGCTTCTCCTCTTCCATGAACGGCGTGAGATAGGCGACGGCACGTTTCATCACGCGCGCGGACTTGACGACCTGCGGCAGGAACATCTTCCCGGCGCCAAACAGATCGCCGACAACGCGCATGCCGTCCATGAGGGGTCCTTCGATGACGTCGAGCGGCCGCGGAAGTTTCCTGCGGCATTCCTCGGTGTCGACCTCGACATAAGTATCAATGCCCTTGATCAGCGCATGCTTCAGGCGCTCCTCGACCGGGCCGCTGCGCCAGGCGTCGGCATCGGATTTCTGCCCCTTGGAGCCCGCAGCGTCTTCAGCCGACGGCTTCAGGGCGCCGGCGAGAGCGACGAGGCGCTCGGTGGCATCGGGCCTGCGATTGAGCAGCACGTCCTCGATCCGGTCGCGGAGTTCCGGCGCAATTTCCTCGTAAACGCCGAGCATGCCGGCGTTGACGATGGCCATGTCGAGGCCCGCCTTGATTCCGTGAAAAAGGAACACGGCGTGCATCGCCTCGCGGACCGGATTGTTGCCGCGGAACGAGAACGAGACGTTCGAAACGCCACCGCTCACCTTCGCCCCGGGAAGGTTCTGTTTGATGAGGCGCACCGCCTCGAAGAAATCGACCGCGTAGTTGTTGTGTTCGTCGATCCCGGTCGCGACGGTCAGTACGTTGGGATCGAAGATGATCTCCTCGGGCGGGAAGCCCAACCGGTCGACCAGCAGGCGGTAGGCGCGCGTGCAAACCCGGAGCTTGGCATCGCGATCGGCCGCCTGGCCCTGTTCGTCGAAGGCCATCACGACGGCAGCGGCACCGTAGCGCCGCACGAGCTTCGCGCGCCGGAGGAACTCCGCCTCGCCGTCCTTCAGCGAGATGGAATTGACGATGCCTTTGCCCTGGAGGCATTTCAGACCGGCTTCGAGCACGCTCCATTTGGAACTGTCGATCATGACCGGAACGCGGCTGATCTCGGGTTCCGTCGCGATCAGATTGAGGAACTTCGTCATCGTCGCCTCGCCGTCGATCAACGCCTCGTCGACATTGACGTCGATGACATTGGCTCCGTTCTCGACCTGCTGGCGGGCGATTGCGACTGCGGTGTCCCAATCCCCGGCCTTCACGGCCTTGGCGAACTTCGGCGAGCCCGTTAGGTTGGTGCGCTCACCGACGACGATGAAGCGGGAGGCGTTGGCAGGAATCATGAAGAGCTGAAAGCCTGAAGGCTGAAGGGCTGCTTGGACATGCTGAAAAGGACGTTGACCGCGGACCGGAAGGCCGAGGCTTGGGGGCTTCTGCGATCAAGCGATCACGAGCGGTTCGAATCCGCTGAGTCGCAGGGCGTGATTGCCGCCTGCCGGAAGCGCCCGCGGTTTCAGACCGGCGACGGCCCTCGCAATGGCCTCGATATGTGCGGGCGTTGAGCCGCAGCAGCCGCCGAGGAGGTTGACCCAGCCGTTGGCGGCGAAGTCGGCCAGCGTCGCGGCCATTTCGGCCGGCGTCTCATCGTAGCCGCCAAATGCGTTGGGCAGGCCGGCGTTTGGATAGCAGGTGACAAAGCAATCGGCAATGCGTGAGAGTTCCTCGACATAGGGGCGCATCTGTCGGGCCCCGAGAGCACAGTTGATTCCGACACTGAACGGGCGGACGTGGGCGACTGAGTTGTAGAAGGCCTCGATGGTCTGGCCGGACAAGGTGCGGCCCGAGGCATCGGTGACGGTGACCGAGATCATGACAGGGAGGCGCGCTGGCAGATCGTCGAAGAGATTTTCAATCGCAAACAGAGCAGCCTTGGCGTTCAAAGTGTCAAAAATCGTTTCGACCAGGAGGATCTCGGCTCCTCCTTCGACGAGCGCCTTCGCCTGTTCGTGGTATGCGGAAACCAATTGATCAAAGGTGACGGCGCGATAGTCCGGACGGTTGACGTCGGGTGACATTGATGCCGTGCGGTTGGTCGGGCCGAGTGCGCCGGCCACGAAGATACGACGAGCAAACTGCGCCTTTCCCCATTGTGCGGCGCGCACGCAGATTTGCGCGGCGGCGCGATTGATGTCGGCGGAGTATGCCTCGGTCTTGTAGTCCGCCTGCGAGATGCGCGTGCCGTTGAATGTGTTGGTCGATACAATATCGGCGCCAGCTGTGATGTAGCTGCGATGGATCTCCTCGATCAAGGAGGGGCGGGTCAGATTCAGGATGTCGTTGTCGCCACTGAGGTCATGGGAATGTCCGCAGAAGCACGCACCACGAAAGTCATTCTCAGACAGGTGTTGCGCCTGCACCATTGTCCCCTTGGGGCCTTCCAGGATGGCGATGCGTTGTTCGAACAGGCGGTGCAGTTCGACCGACGCGGACGATGCAGGCTGGGCGGCGATGGTCATGATTGATCTGTTATATATCTTTATATCAAGATATGATGATATGACGATTGCAAGTCGGGAAATCGGTAATCGATGGAGTTTGCCGCCAGATGGCGCCAGTTCTCAGCTGTCGGAGTCAGCGTTCGTGGACCGCCGCTGCCATCGATCGGGTTTCGGTTACGCTCAGAGCCTTGAGCTCGTCGAAACAGCGGTTTCCCGCCGCCTGATGAAACATCCTCGCTCTTGGGTCACCACGGTGTCCACGTGGAGTAGTCAGCAACAATGTTCTCCACCCATCGCAGAGGTCGGTGGGCGTAGAACCAGGAATTGAATCGCTGAAAAATCCGCTGAATCTTCATGGTGCCCGGTTGAAGCGAGTCCATCCGTCTCTGTCATGCAATCGGACGTGATGTTCCCAGAGCAATGCCTGTCCATGGATTCAGAGGCGGCTGCAAAAGAAAGCCACGCCCGGGTGTGGGCGTGGCCTTTTGGCGGTAAATCAGGGAAAGGATCAGTTCTTCGGCGCTTTGGCCTCGATATCATCCAGGCGTTTCTGCAACGCGTTCATCTCGGTCACCAAACGCTCATCGAGCTTCTTCCGTTCAGTGCTGTTGATGAAGCTGAGGCTCGCGACGTCACGCACAACATTCGCGGGTAGTGTCAGCAAGCGGGTAACGAGCGACTGGTCCTTGAAGCTGCTGAGGTAGAGAGCGGTAACCTCCTGTGACAGCTTGATCGAATCGCGGGCGACTGCCTCCGTGGCGACCAAGTTGTTGTTGAGCTGCTGCTTTGCGGCGAGTTCCGATGTCAGGACGTTGCTGATCTGATCAGAAATTTTCTGACTGTAGACATTGATCTGCTCGCGGGTCAGATTTTGGTCCTTCGCCATGTCGGCCAGAATCGGCTGGATGCGCTCGGCCATGCGGCTGGAGACCTTGTCAACCTGTTCATTCTGCTGTTTTTCGGCCTCCTCCGGCGTCTTGGGAAGAGGATTATAGGGTTGGATCTTGTGGGCAATCGCTTCGGCTAGCTGATTCACGCGGTCAGCGTTCATCTTTGCGACTTCCTGCTCCGTCATAAAAACGTCCGCGGCGCGCTTCTGAATCGCGTCCTTGAGCAAAGTGTTGACCGAATCGATCTGGCGCCGGGTGTCTTCAGCAGTGGCTTTGAGATCTGCGCTGTTCTTCTCCCGCACTCGGTCAATCTCCTGTTGTTGACGTGCGGCCGTGTCCTTCACCGATTTCAGGATGCCAAAAGCCGCGCCAGCAACGATAAGTGCGATGAGGATGACAACGAGGAATAGCTCTTTCAGTTTTTGGAACATGGAAGATACAGGGGTTGGAGTTTCGATGCAGTCTAGGGTGCGCGCCTCGCAAAAGCAATGCCGCTTTCGCGAGGGAGAACCGGACGAATTCGGAGGACGAATCTGGGCAACACGGCGGGTCTTGGACTCCAGCGTGCCGTTTCAGTGTGATTGAAAGATTCCGATCTCACGATGGAATAGACCCTGCACGAGAGGCGAAGTTCGGGTTCCCACGCGGAAGACGTCGGAGTGCTCCTTGTTTGTCGGGATTCGGGCGTTTTCGAAGGACGGCTGGAGCAGTGTGGCCGATTCTGCAGTCGCGCACGAATCGCATAGGAGATGAGTCCAATCCAATGATTAGTTCATTTAATTCAACTCATAATTACCAGTCAAGTAACTAATAAGCATTCGATTATTTCGAGATCATTGAAGCGTTTAGGGCAATGTGGCGTCATAGTATATCGCTTAAGGTACACTCTCTCCTGCTTAGCGGGAGATTTGGGGTAACTAAAGAAAGCAATTGGCGGGCCGCTTAGGGGTAGGCGGCCCGCCTTCTTTTTTTGGTGCGAAAGCGGACGATGTTTCCGCAGGCCGATCTGCAGCACCTGGGGCCTTCCAGGAAGCCATCGCAACATGGGAAAGCTGTGAGTGCGAATCCGTTGGGCGCATCTCCCGATCGACGGTTGAGCGGCAAGCTTGGTGATTCCGTAGCGGAGCCGCGTGCCGAGCCGAAGCTTCAGCGAAGGCTGGCGTCCGGCTCCGACGGCGCGGAACGCCTGCCACGTCGTAGCCTTGCGCGAAGGCGGGCCGCACCGCTGCCGTCAATCGGGAAATGCGCCCAATTCGCTCGGGCAACGAAGTCCGATGTCGACAAACGGACAAAAGAGCGCACAGTTGTTCACAAGTTATCCACATCGATGGAACACCCGAGCGGGGGCACCAATATCCAGGCGCGGCTAAAGGTTACTGGGAAGGTTAAGACCTTTGTGCTCGACACGAATGTCTTGCTGCATGACCCGCAGTCGGTGTTCCGGTTCGAGGAGAACAATCTCGCGATTCCGGTTGAGGTGCTTGAGGAGTTGGATGCCATCAAGAGCGAGCAATCGACGGAACGCGGACGGAACGCGCGGCGCGTGCACCGCATCCTGCAGCAGCTTTTGCCCGATTCACGGACCATGCTGGAGGGCGTGAAGCTGCCCAACGGCGGCACGCTCTCAGTCATCATCAACCGCGATCTGGTTGAAGGCAATCTGGCGTCGCCTGCGATGCAGCGGTTGCGCGCGGTGCTGCCCGACCTGTCGAAAAAGGACAACCGGATCATCGCCAGCGCGCTGTTTGTTCAGGAGACATTTCCGCCGCCGACCATCCTGGTCACGAAGGACGTCAACGTTCAGCTCAAGGCCCGCGCAGTTGGGCTCGAATCGCAGGACTACCTCAACGACAAGGTTCCGGAGGATCCGGACGAAGGATCGTACCGGCGGGTTTCGCTGAGCGGCTACGAGCTGCAGCGCTTCGCATCGGAGGGAGAACTCAGTCTTCCCGCCGCGCTGGCCGATCCGCTCGCGGTAAACGAATACGTGTTGTTGACGTCGACGGAGGGCAAGACGATGCCGGCCCGCTATTTTGGCGGCGGCGCAGTCCGGCGGTTGCGACTGCCCGAGTTCGTGAAGGCTCCCGGCGGAATTCCCATCCGGGCACGCAATCTTGAACAGCAGTTCTTCGTGGATGCGCTGCTGGACGAGGGGATCCAGCTGATCACATGTTTCGGCAAGGCGGGCACCGGGAAGACACTGTTGTCGACCGCTTGTGCGCTGCACCAGACCTGCGACGGGCAGGGCCGGTACGATGGCGTGTCGATCTCGCGTCCGGTGATCGCTCTTGGCAAGGATATCGGGTTTCTGCCCGGATCGCTCGAGGAGAAGATGAAGCCGTGGCTTCAGCCGTATTACGATGCGCTCGAAGTCTTGATGCCGTCCAAGCCGCCGAAGGAGCCCCAGTTCGCCGGCAAGAAGACGAGCAAGAAATGGAAAAAGAAGGAAGACGCATTGCTGCAGGTGGCGGGATCTGCGCCTGCGAACGGCCACGCAACCGGGGGGATGGTCAAACCCTACGAACGGCTCATCAGGAGCGGCATGGTCGAGATCGAGGCGTTGTGCTTCATCCGCGGGCGGTCCATCGCGCGGCGGTTCTTCATCCTCGACGAGGCCCAGCAGTTGACTCCGCATGAGGTGAAGACGATCATCACGCGAATTTCAGAGGGATCGAAGATCGTGCTGATCGGCGATCCGGCGCAAATCGACAATCCCTATGTTGATTCACGCAGCAACGGACTCGTCTACTGCCACAATCGGATGAAAGGCCAGGCAATCGCCGCGCACATCAAGCTGACGAAGGGCGAGCGGTCGAAGCTGGCGGAACTCGCGGCGGACCTCCTCTAGCCGCCCTCCGATGTGGACCAAGCCATACGGTCGGACGGGTGAAGACGTATCTGTGATCGGATTTGGCGGAATGCGTTTTGCCAATCCGGGCGACCTTGATGCGTGCGCGGCTTTGGTTTGTTACGCTCATTCGCGCGGAATCAACTATTTCGACACTGCTCCGCTCTACTGCAACGACAAGAGCGAGGAGATCATGGGCCGCGCATTTCGCGCCCTGCCTCGCGACTCGTTCTTTGTCTCAACCAAGAGTTTTGCGGCGGACGGGGACGAGCTCCGGGCAAGCATCGACAACTCTCTCCGGCGACTGCAGGTGGACCGGATCGATTTCTTTCACATCTGGTGCCTGCTGCGGCCGGAACAATTGGAGGAGCGAATCCGCAGGGGCGCCATCGCCGCGGCCCAGCGGGCACAGCGGGAGGGGCTCGTCAAACACCTGGTCGTCTCTTCGCATCTTGGCGGCGACGACAACGCGGCCGTGCTCGAATCGGGCCTCTTCGCGGGAATCACGATCGGCTACAATGCCCTGAATTTCCCCTTTCGCGCGCGAACGCTGGAGGCCGCGGAGCGGCGCAACGCCGGTGTCGTCACCATGAATCCGCTTGGCGGAGGGTTGATTCCACGCAACGCCGCCCGGCTGTCGTTCCTCAAGGGGCCCCAGGACCGCGATGTGGTGCAGGCTGCCCTCCGATTCAACGTGTCGCAATCCGCGATTACCGCAGCGCTGGTTGGATTCTCGAGCGAACGGGAGATCGATGAAGCCGTTGCCGCCGTCGACGGCTTCAAGCCTTATCCCGCGGAGCATATCGAGCGGGTGAAGGCCAACATCGGCGCCAGCTTCGAAGGCTTCTGCACCGGGTGCGGCTACTGCATGCCCTGTCCGGTCGACGTTCAGATTCCGAAGCTGATGGACGCGTTCAATTCGAAGATTCTCGATGGGAACGACGCCGCCATCCAGGACCGGCTGAAATGGCACTGGGGGATTGCGCCCGATGCGGCTGCCGCATGCATCGATTGTGGAGCGTGCGAAAACGCATGCACCCAGCACCTGCCGATCCGCGACCGGCTCAGGGCAATTGCAGCGTTGGCGGGGCGATAGACCGCCCCTCCCCCCGCAATCAGGACTCGAAAACGCGGTCCGGCCTGAGGAACGCCGGGCCCCGAATCAGGCCGTTCGTGCGGCGCCGCGTTTCAAGAGGCTGGACTGACCGGCGCGCAGCGCCGCCCATTCCATCGCCACTGCAAACACGCCGGTAAAGAGCAAATCGCTGGCCAGCGTGTTGCGGAAGAAGAAGAGCGTGGGCTGAAACTCGACGTGTCCAATGGTCATCGCCTGCCACCATCCGGCGAGCGTCCTGGCATAATAGGCGTCGCCCAGGAACGCAGCAGTGTTGGTCGCAAGATAAAACAACAGCGAGCCGCCAAGGCAGCCGGCGAAAAGTCCCAGCCAGCTCTTTCGCCGCGACACCATCCAGCCAAGGACCAGGGCTGCGGCGAAGCACAGGGTGCGGACCATGACGCCGCCAAAGTCCCACGTGTATCCGAACTGGGTGGCGTGGTAGTGGTCGAGATAAAGATCGGAGGCGCTCAGTGCGACGAACGGCACGAGCCACATCCAGCGGCTGCGGAAGTAGACGGCGCCGCAGAAGGTCAGGGCCATCAACGGCGAAAAGTTAACCAGCTCCGGATTCCAGGCCGCGACGATGCGATAGCCCGTGGCCAGAAGAATGAGGGCAACGGCGGTTCTCATAAAGGCGGCGATTGTGGTGTGCGCCGGGTGAAAGGACAGCAAAAACTTGGCTTGCGTTTCAGTTCTTGTCGGGCGCCGCCGGCGGCACTTGGGCCGGCCGCAGCTTCATGATCTGGATTTCCGGCCGGCCGCCGATCTTGATGGTCAGGGTGACGTCCAGCCCGTCAAAGTTATTGGCCAGGTTCGACAGCATCGGATCGACCAAACCCGACTGGCCGGGGGCCACGGTAAGGGTTTCGGGGCGTGGTGCGAAATCGCCGAGGTTCGAATTCACATCGGAAATCGTGAACGTGATCGGCTTGGTGCCGGTGTTGGCGAACTTGAACGTCAGCGCCAGGCGCGGGGCCAGAATGTAATCGTAATTGGTGCGGCCGTACATCTCTTCAATTTCCTGCGAACTGAAATTATTGCTTCCCTGTTCGAACGGATCGTCCGACTGATCGTCACTGACGCCCCCCGGCCTGTCGGACTGGGGCCGCCGCCGCTCCCGGCGTTCACGGTCGGATGTTTCCTCTGACTTTTCGTCCGCTCGCTTCAGGCGCACTGAGGGGCCGAGCCACGATTCCACCTTCAGGACGCCTCCGGCATAAACCGCGCTGCCGGCGAGGACCGGTTGCGGAGGTTGAATGCGATCGAGGAGCCTCTTCTTTCGCGCAGCTTCGCTCACACAGCCGGCGACTGCCACCACAAGGATCGCAGCCGTCAGCACCTGCCATGTCGCTCGGCTGCGGAAACGGGAAGGGACCGGAGCGGGGATTGATTCGGTTTGCACAGCGAGGAGCATTGGAGACCAACGGCTGCGATGCAACAAAATGGTCGGCGTCGCCGGCGGTATGGAAGGGCGATGGCTGTGGCGTCCGGAGGAAGTGGATCCGGGCGTCGCCTGAATCGGCGCTCCAAAGCCAGCGCTGCGTCACGGAAACTGGAAATGCGGGGTGGGTTCGTCTGACACTGCCTCGCGATTCTGAAAGCCAGTTCCCGGCCAGGTCCGCGCGCGAGCTTGCCCGCCGGCCTCAATGCGTGGATGCTGGGACATGCGCCTGGCACGACCGCTTCAATCTGTTCTGTCCGCGGGCGAGGGCCTGGTCGACCGCCTGCTTTGCGTGGTCGGCGCGGTGCTCTTCTCACAGCTTCCGGAGTTCATTCAGCAGTATCTCCAAAGGCTGGGCGGACATCTCGACGAGGCACGGCGGCAACTGGAACAGTTTCGGGAGGTGGCGGCGAAATCCGGTCTCACACTCGACCAGCTGACAGCGCAGAGCCAGGCAAACACGGAGACCACGGTGGCCCGGCTAGGGCAGTTGATGCGCGACACCGGCGACCGCGTCGACGCCCTGGCGACCGCAGACGCCGCGATCCGCAACGCGTCGATTCTTTCGAGGCCGTTTGTTTTCCTGCGACATGTCGATCTGTCGATTGCGCGGTCGACGTGGTCGATTTTCCGGCCGGCGGTCCCGACGACGATCGAAGGAATGCTGTACGCCGCGTTCGGTGTGCTGTTGATCCTGGCGTTCTACCACGGTGCGGTGCGGTATCCCTTGCGCCGCGCCTGGCGCCGGCGGGCCGAGCGCCGGGAGGCTGCGGTCGCCTCGGGCGAGGGTCGGAGCCCGTCCGCGTGATTGGTGTCGGGCCGCCGAAGTTCTCCCTGATCCGACCGGCCTGCGCCCTAATCCGGAGCCCCGGACTCGGCCGACGTCGATGGCGCCGCGGTCTTGAGTGCGATCTGCAGCCGGATCCCGGGCGGATTCAGATTCTCGACGGTCACGGATCCACCGAACAGCGAGAGGATTCGCTCCGCCATCGCCGGTCCCAATCCGAGATCGCCACCGGGGCCGACCGGCTGGCGCACTGAAAAGACCTCGAAGAACCGCGCCCGTTCGCCGGCGGGGATCTGTCGTCCGGATGCCGCGATTTCCAAGCGGGTTTCATCCGGGGTGCGGCTGCCGGACAGCCGCACGGTCTCGCCCTCAAGGCAGAAAATCGCCGCGGTCTCGATCAACGACTGCAATGCCCGGGTCAAAAGCTCTTCCTTGCCGAACACGGACGACGCAAAATCTGGGGGAGGGCCGAGGCGCACACCCCTCACTCTCGCAAATTCGCCGGCCCGCGACATGGCGTCCGCAAGGATGTAATCCATCGAGACTGGCTGTGGCGCGTAGTCCGTCCCCTCGACCTCGATCTGGCTCAGGAGCAGCGCATCATCCAGCATCTTCAGCAGACGCTGGCGCGATTCCACGTAGGGCGCCCGGAACTGGATGACGGCCGGGATCGACACGCAATCCATGAAGACGAGGTCGGTGACGCCGAACAAGCCGGTCAGCGGCGTGCGAAGCTCGTGGGAGATCAGCATCAGAAAATCGCTCTTGGCCTTGTCGAGAATCGCGAGGCGGCCCTTGGCTTCCGCCAGCTCGTGGGTGCGCGTCGCGACCAATTCCTCCAGGTGGGCATTGTGCTGCTCCAACTCCAGTTGCAGGCGCCGGAGCTTGAGATGCGTCTCGACGCGCGCGAGAACCTCGGATCCGTGGAACGGCTTCGCGACGTAATCCACTCCTCCGCAGCTGAACGCCTTCACCTTGTCCAGGGGATCGGTCAACGCGCTGATGAATACGACGGGAATTGCCGACAGCCGGGGATTGGCCTTGAGCCGCTCGCACAGCTGATAACCGTCCAATTCCGGCATCGTGATATCCAGCATGATCAGGTCCGGCGGCGTCTGCGTTGCAGCGCTGAGCGCCTCCCTGCCGCGGTCGAACGCGCGCACCCGATAGCCACCCTCGGACAGGATTTCCGCCAGCAGGCGCAGGTTGCCAGGCGTATCGTCCACGATCAGGATGTCCGAGGATTTGCTGTCTGCCGGTGGCATTGCGCGGTTTGTCTCTCCAGAGGAAGCTGGACGTTGATGATATGCCGGGAGCAGTCCCGGGACGATGTGGCGGGCCGAGTTCCTATCTAGCAGTTCTTCGGCCCATTCTGGCGGATGTTTAACAAGTCATTGGTATCTGGTTTGATGGGATATGCAAAAGCTTGAGTCGGCAGATCGGGGATCGTTGTTCTTTGATCTCGTTGCCAGCCGGGAAGAAAATGCCGGGCGTGAATCGCTTGCAGCGCTTCGTGTTTTGTCCAAAAGATCATCGATGCTTTTGTTCCCAGAAACAAATCTCGCGATGCGCTATAATCGGATCTGCCGTTGCATGGCTGCGATCCTCCTCGGATGGAATCTTTTGAACGCCGCTCCGCAAGTCGAGAGGCAGGCGGACGGAGTCGTGATCCCGATCGGGCAGGGCATTCTCAAGGTCGAGGTGCGGGCCGACAACATCATCCGGGTGGCCTATGCGAAGGACCGGGCCTTTTTCGCGCGCGCAAGTCTGGCGGTCGAGCCGCGGCGCGATCCGCATCTCGCATGGGATCTGACGTCAGCCGATGGCGAGGCGGTTGTGACGACCGCGAAGCTCAAGATCAGGATCGATCTGGAGACGGGAGCGGTGCGTTTCTTCGATGATTCGGGACGGCCGATTGCCTCGGAGAAGGCGGCGGGTCGAACCTTGACACCCGCAGTGGTCCAGGGCGCACAGACATTCAATGCACAGCAGCAATGGGAGGCGAACAGCGACGAGTCGCTCTATGGCCTCGGCCAGAACCAACTCGGTCTTGTCGACATCAAGGGCTACGATCTCGATTTGTGGCAGCACAACGGCACGGTTGTGGTTCCGTTCCTGGTTTCAAGCAGGGGTTACGGCATCTTTTGGGACAACCCTTCGTACACGCGATTTGGCGATCTGAGGCCGTTTGAAGCGATTCCGGGCGCGCGTCTTTTCGATGCGGACGGAGCGCCGGGCGGGCTCACCGGATCGTATTATGCCGACGCACACTTCGAACATCGGGTGGCGCGGCAGACTGACGCGCGGATCGACATTCTTGGGAGGCAGTCGTTGCCGCCGAATGCAGGCATCCAGTCCAGCCTGCCGGAGCGCGGTGACGTCAGCGTGCGCTGGGAGGGGAGCGTGGAGCCTGCGACAGCCGGCGACTATCAGTTTCAGACGTATTCGGCCGGCGACATCAAAGTCTGGATCGACGGTCGCCTCGTCGTGAACCATTGGCGGCAAGGCTGGCTGCCCTGGCACGATCTCGCGCGGGTGCATTTCGATGCCGGCCGGCGGCACAGCGTGCGCCTCGACTGGATCAAGGACGATGATCCCGCGAACATGCAGTTGCGGTGGAAAGAGCCGCCAGCGGTTGCGGCGACCTCACTCTGGTCGGAAGTTGCCGACGGAATCGACTACTATTTCGTCTACGGCCCGGATCTCGACCGGGTGATTGCCGGTTATCGGAATCTCACCGGAGCGGCGCCGATGATGCCGCAATGGGTATTCGGGTTGTGGCAGAGCAGGCAGCGATACAGGACGGCGCAAGAAAGTCTGGATGTCGTCAGAGGATTCCGGTCGCGCGGAATTCCCTTCGATACGATTGTCCAGGACTGGTTCTACTGGAAGGCCGACGCGTGGGGGTCACATGAGTTCGATGCGTCACGCTTCCCGGATCCCGCGGGCTGGATCAAGGCGATTCACGACGCGCACGCGCGCCTGATGATCTCCGTCTGGCCGAAGTTCTATCCCGGAACTGCGAATTTCGAGGCGATGCGATCGCGCGGCTTCCTGTACGAGCGCGACTTGAAGGAAGGGATCCGGGACTGGGTGCATTTCCCGTACACATTTTATGATGCGTTCAACCCCGGCGCCCGGACGCTCTTCTGGTCGCAGATCAACAGGGAGTTGTTCAGCAAGCAGGTGGACGCCTGGTGGCTCGATGCGACAGAGCCGGATCTGACGCCAGTTTCGACGCTCGACGGCCAGCGCGACTACATGAACCCGACGGCGCTCGGGCCGGGTTCGCGCGTGTTGAACGCGTATCCTCTGGTTAACAGCGGCGCGGTCTACGACGGGCAGCGCGCGGCGGCGCCCGACCAGCGCGTCTTCATTCTGACGCGTTCCGGTTTCGCCGGCCAGCAGCGGTATGCCGCAGCGGTCTGGTCCGGTGACAGCAGCTCGACATGGACGGCGTTGCGCAAGCAGGTCCAGGCAGGACTGAGCTTCTCGCTGTCAGGCATGCCCTACTGGACGATGGACGTCGGCGGGTTTTCGGTCCCGGCGCGGTTCGCGCCGTCGTTGGGTGAAAATGCTTCAGGCGATCCGATTTACGGCCCGGTCGCGCCGGCGGATGTGGACGACTGGCGCGAATTGAACACCCGCTGGTTTGAATTTGGCGCGTTCACGCCGCTGCTGCGGGTTCACGGCGAGTATCCGTATCGCGAGATGTGGCAGTTTGGCGGCGAGACCTCGCCGGCCTATCAGGCGCAGCTCAAGTTCGACCGGCTGCGCTACCGGCTGCTGCCCTACATCTATTCGCTTGCTGGCGCGGTGACTCAGGACGGAGGCACGATCATGCGGGCGCTGGTCATGGATTTCCGCGCCGACGTCAGAGCGCGCGAGATTGGAGACGAATACCTGTTTGGTCCCGCGCTGCTGGTGAATCCGGTGACGGAACCCAAGGCGCGGAGCCGGCCGGTCTATCTGCCGGCGGCCTCAGGATGGTATGACTTCTGGACGGGCGCGGCGCTCGCTGGCGGACAGACGATCGAGGCGCCGGCGCCCTACGATTCGATTCCGTTGTACGCCCGGGCCGGCGCGATCATCCCGTTCGGTCCCGAACTTCATTACACGTCGGAAAAGGCCGCCGATCCGATCACTCTGTTCGTTTATGCCGGCGCGGACGGATCGTTCACGCTCTACGAGGACGACGGTCTCACCAAGGGTTACGAGAAAGGTGCGTCAGCCCGCATCCCGCTGTGGTGGGACGATGCCACCCGCCGCCTTCATATCGGCGCGCGCGAAGGACAATTCCCGGGAATGCTGAAGGAGCGGACTTTTCAGGTGGTCGTGATCTCTAAACGGAGGCCGGTGGGATTCAGCTTTGCACCGGAACCCGATCGCTCCGTAAGCTACCGTGGAGAGGCAATCGACCTGGCCTTCGAATAGCTCCGTTCAAGGTGAAAACATACATCGCCTTGGTTGTCGCTGCACTGGTTTCAGGTGCGCCGGCGCGCGCCGCTGCGTCGCCGGGGCCGATTAGTCAGGTGGCAGAGTTCGACCTCGCCCGAATCCGGCTGCTCGACGGTCCGTTCAAGCAGGCTCAGGAACTGGACCGGCAGTATCTGCTATCGCTGGATCCGGACCGCCTGTTGCTCATGTTTCGTGTGACGGCCGGTCTGTCGTCATTCAACTACACGCCGGCGCTTGGCGGATGGGAGAGTCCCGGCAGCGGTTTGCGCGGGCATACGATGGGACATTATCTGTCCGCCTGCTCGCTGATGTATGCGGCGACCGGCGATGAGCGGTTGAAGGCCCGCACCGCGTTGCTGGTGGCCGAACTTGCGAAGTGCCAGGACAACATGGTGGAGCAGGGTTTTCACCCCGGCTATCTGGCGGCGTTCCCGGAGTCCTTCTTCGATCGCGCCGATGCGCAGAAGCCGGTCTGGGCGCCTTGGTACACGATGCACAAGATCATGGCCGGGCTGCTCGACGTTCACCTGCACACCGGCAATCCGCAGGCGCTGGAAGTGCTCAAGCGCCTTGCCGGTTGGGTGAAGTTCCGGGTCGACCGGCTGACGCCCGAGCAAATGCAGGGTGCGCTGAAGAACGAGCACGGCGGGATGAACGAGGTGCTCGCCAACCTGAGCATGGTGACGGGCGACCCCGATTGCCTGCGGCTCGCGCAGGCGTTCAATCACCAGGCGGTGTTCGAGCCGCTGGCGCGCGGGGAGGACCGGCTCGACGGGCTTCACGCCAACACGCAGATCCCCAAGATCGTCGGTGCGGCCCGCGAATTTGAACTCACCGGTTTCGAGAAATATCGCGATATTGCGCGATTCTTCTGGAAGCGCGTTGCATTGCAGCGCTCCTACGCGCTTGGTGGCGACAGCGACGACGAGCATTTCTTCCCGGCCGGCGATTTTGCCCGGCACCTCACTCCGGTCACAGCCGAAACCTGCAACACATACAACATGCTCAAACTCACGGAGCATTTGTTCACGTGGGAACCTTCAGTCGAAACCATGGATTATTACGAGCGGGCGCTCTACAACCAGATTCTCGCCTCGCAGGAGCCGCGCACGGGCATGTTCACCTATTTCATCTCGATGAAGCCCGGGCTGTTCAAGACCTACTCGACTCCGGAGGACTCGTTCTGGTGCTGCGTCGGCACCGGCATGGAGAACCACGCGAAATACGGCGAGCTGATCTACGCGTATTCGGGCACGGCGCTTTACGTCAATCTGTTCATCGCCTCGGAACTGACGTGGCCTGCGCGCGGCATGGCGGTCCGCCAGGAAACCGCATTCCCAGAGGAACCGGCAACGCATCTGCGGATTCAAACGCAGCAGCCGTTGAACCTGACCGTGAAATTGCGACAGCCCGAGTGGTGCCGTCCCGGAATCACGCTCAAGGTCAACGGAAGCGCGATCGACGCGGCGCCGGATGCCTCCGGCTATGTCTCGATCACGCGCGAATGGCGCGATGGCGACACCATCGATGTCGGGCTTCCGATGACCCTGCGAACCGAACCCCTTCCGGGCTCGCCGGCGATTGTCGCGGTCTTTGACGGCCCCATCCTGCTTGCCGGCGCCCTGGGCACCGGCGGAATGCCGACCGGCGGACAATTTGCCCCCGAACAGCAGCAGTTCCGCGGCTGGCCGACGCCACCCGAGACGACACTCGTCGGGGATCCCGCGGGCATTCCGTCAGCGCTCAAGCCCGTGGCCGGCGAGGCGTTGACGTTCAGGACCGACGGGATTGGCCGGCCGCGCGACGTCACGCTCCTTCCGTTCTACCGCCTGCACCACCAGAGGTATACCATCTATTGGCAGACCGATTCCGTGTCGCATCCGGAATAGGGGCAACCCGCGGCGGCGCAGCCAAGCGAGCCATGGTCCCGGGGATATGCCCCGTCAGAACCTAGTTTCGCGACAGACGCTCGATGAGACGATTGCCCTCATTCACGCTGACGCGTACAAATCGCCCCAAACCTTTCAAAGCTCTCGATCGAGCCTTTGACCGGCTTGGATGTATCCGGCGCAGTCCGCCGGATCCGCCTCAATAGCGGCGCTTGTTGCGTTGCTGGAAGGCGCCCGCCTTGCGGTCCGGGCCGAACGACCGACCGCCGGCGTCTTCCTTCGGACGCGCTTCTGCGACCGACAGCACGCGGCCGTCGAGTTCGGTGCCGTTCATCTTCATGATGGCGGCCTGGCTCTCGGCGGGCGCAGCGAAGGTGACAAACGCGAAGCCGCGCGGGCGGCCTGTCTCGCGATCGGTGGCGATGAAGACGTCGGTCACGCTGCCAAATGGCGCGAATGCCGTGCGCAATGTTTCCTCGGTGGTATCGAAGGAAAGGTTACTGACATACAGTTTGGTGTTCATGATGGTGGTTCGTAGACCTCGTTTGTTGCCAGCCCGTTCCCGGAAGTCGGGTTTCGAATCATCATCTGAACTCAAGCTCACTTGAAGACCCACCGGTCACTGTCATCCAACGGTTATTACGAGACGCCAGATTCTGCGAATTGGACCATAATGGCAAGGCAAGTTCTGAGAATCGGCGGTTTTCCCTCTGGGCGCATCGCCCGCCCGCCGGTGGTTCCGGAGGCAGCCGACGTGTCTTCCGGAGTCCTGGCGAAGGAGGATTCCGTGGCCGATCGGAGTCCGGCTGAGACGGCGGGGAACGGCGCGACGACGGGGTTCGAATTCGGAAGTCGTGGTGCAGGCCACCCGCCTGCGTTGCTGCTGTTTCTGGAAACGCGCATATTCCCGGCCTGCATTGCCTTGAATTGGAGCGCTGTTATGCGAAGCTCAGCAAGCCGAGATCCATTTTCCGAATCATCACTCATGAAAACCCTGAATTGTCTGCTGAGTCTTGCCGTGGCTTTCGCCGTCTGTCCGGCGACGACCAAGGCACAGGCGGGAGCCGCCCCTGCGTCCGCCGCGCTTGTCGTCAAGGCCGGCCAGCCCGGCCCGGTGATCAATCCGAACATCTATGGTCAGTTCGCCGAGCACCTCGGCCATTGCATCTATGGCGGTATCTGGGTCGGCGAGAACTCGCCGATTCCCAACACGCGCGGCATCCGCAACGATGTCGTCGCCGCGTTGCGCGAGCTCCACATTCCCAACGTGCGCTGGCCGGGCGGCTGTTTCGCGGACGAATATCATTGGCGCGACGGCATCGGCCCACGCGCGCTGCGGCCAAAGATGATCAACACGCATTGGGGCGGGGTGGTGGAGGACAACAGTTTCGGCACGCACGAGTTCATGGATTTTTGCGAGCAGATCGGCACCCAGCCCTACGTGTGCGGCAATGTCGGCAGTGGCACCGTTCAGGAGATGATGGAATGGGTCGAATACATGACCTCGGACGCCGACTCGCCTCTGGCCAATCTCCGACGGAAGAACGGCCACGACAAGGCCTGGAAGGTTCCGTACATGGCCGTCGGCAATGAAAGCTGGGGCTGCGGCGGGAACATGCGCCCGGAATTCTACGCGGACAATTTCCGGCGCTATAACACCTTCGTCAAAAACTACCCGGGCAACCGCATCTACCGGGTGGCGGGCGGATCCAATGGCAACGACTTTGTTTGGACGGACGTGCTCATGGCGATGGCGGCGAAGCAGATGGACGGCCTCTCGCTGCACTACTACACACTGCCAACGGGCAACTGGAAGCAGAAGGGCTCGGCCACCGAGTTCGACGAAGCGGCCTGGTTCGGGACGCTCCGCGGCACGCTCCACATGGAGGAACTGGTCACGAAACATTCCTCCATCATGGACAAGTACGATCCCGAAAAGCGCGTCGGCCTCGTGGTCGACGAATGGGGCGCCTGGTACGATGTCGAACCGGGGACCAACCCGGGGTTCCTCTATCAGCAGAACACGCTTCGCGACGCCATTGTCGCCGGACTCAATCTCAACATCTTCCACAAGCATGCCGATCGCGTCTTCGGCACCAACATCGCGCAGATGGTGAATGTTCTCCAGGCGATGATTCTCACCGACGGGCCGAAGATGACCCGCACGCCGACGTACTGGGTCTTCGAGATGTTCAAGGTCCATCAGGGTGCCACCTCGCTCCCCGTCGACCTCATCACGCCCGATTATGTGTTCGGCGAGAACAGGATTCCGGCCATCAGCGCCTCGGCTTCGCGCGATGCCGCTGGCAGGATCCACCTTTCTCTCGTCAACACGGATCCCAACCGGCCGATCACGGTCACGTGCCAGCTTGCGGGAGTCGCCCCAACCACCGTCACCGGACGCATTCTGACCGCGGCTGCGATGAACGCGCGCAACACGTTTGATGCGCCCGATGCGGTCAAGCCGGCGGCATTCAGCGGCGCCAGCCTTGCCAACGGCACCCTGACCGTCGTGCTCCCGGCAAAGAGCGTCGTCGTGCTCGAGCTGTAGGTCATGAAACTCACGTCATTGCGTCTGTGTCTTCTCGCCTGTGTGTTCTGCGGCGGTGTGCTGCGCGGTGCTCCGGCTGCCGATTTCCCGGCGGCCGACGCCAGCGGGATTGGCAGGATCGCCGCCAAGCCTCTCTTCCGCGACCCGGTGTACGACGGTGCTGCCGATCCGGTTGTCATCTGGAACCGGCATGAAAAGAAATGGTTCATGTTCTACACGAACCGCCGTGCGAAGGCGCCGCAGACTGAAACTCCGGGTGTGACGTGGGTGCACGGCACCCCCATCGGAATCGCCGAGTCGTCCGATGGCGGCGCCACGTGGAGTTACCGCGGGATGGCGGAGATCAGCTACGGTGAGAAGGACTACACTTACTGGGCGCCCGAGGTGGTGGAGGCTGGCGGCACCTACCACATGTTCCTCACGATCGTGCCTGGCATCTTCACGGACTGGCAGCATCCGCGCTATATCATTCACCTGACGAGCGCCGACCTCCTCAAATGGAAATACGAGTCGAGGCTCCCGCTCGGCTCCGATCGCGTGATCGATCCGTGCGTGTTGCGGAAGCCCGATGGCACATGGCGCCTTTGGTACAACAACGAGCGGGACAACAAATCGATCTACTATGCGGACAGCCCCGACTTGGCCACGTGGACAGACATGGGCAAGGTCGAGGGCGTTGGCGAGCGGCCGGGCGAGGGCCCATACGTGTTTCACTGCTGGGGAAAGTATTGGATGCTCCTCGATGTCTGGAAGGGACTTGGCGTGTACTCTTCCGACGATCTGACGCACTGGAGGGTCCAGGCGGACAACCTCCTTGGAGCGCCCGGCAAGGGCCCGCAGGACGGCGCCAATGGCGGGCATCCGGGGGTCGTGGTCAGCGGCGGCCGCGCATACTGCTTCTATTTTCTTCATCCCGGGCACCAGGGCACGATCAAGCCGACCGACAATGTCTACGAGCAGCGTCGCAGTCTGATCCAGGTCGTGGAACTGCACGAGGCGAACGGCGAGATCACCTGTGATCGTGATGCGCCGACACACATTCTCCTGTCGCCGTCTGCGGAATAGGTCGCCGCAATCGAGGTCTCGTTCGAAGACGGCCGCTACGCACGCGCTGGCTTCATTCTCAGTGACCGCAGGCTTGCTGCCGTGAACCAAATCATTCCTCACGGTTGCTGAACGCTGATCCAGCGAGCTTCGCTCAGTTGGTCTGGCCGTTCTTGAGATAGGCCCGCCATCCTCCGAATGCCGTGATGTCCCTTGCCCCTTCAAGGGCCGCGGACTCGCAGAGAAAACCCTTGACCCTGGAGCCGTCGGCGAGCACGAGCGTTCCAATTCCGAGCGGCGACGGAATCGCGGCCACAAAGGCGCCGAAGGTCGCGGGTCGGAGCGCCCAGATTTCGACCTCGATGGATCCGCCCGAGCCGGGAGCAACGCGCACGAGGCCTGGCTTGGATGGCGTTGTTCCACCAAGGGCGAAAAGCCGGTAACAGCTTGCGGTGCGCGCGGTGCGGACCAGCCGGCCGTCAAGTGCGGTGAGCTGGCTGTTGAGCGGTTGGCCGGTTAGATGGGCGCCGACGACCGCGAGAGCGATTTCGCCCGTGTCCGCAGCTGGCGCAGAAGATGCGGGCGGCAGCGCATGGCCGGTGGCGCCCAAGGTGCGGGCAGTTGCGCGATGGAATGCGGCGCCGATGGCGGCGAGACTGGCGTCGCTCCACGCAGGGCCGAAAAGCGTGATGCCAAACGGCAGACGATCGGGACGGAAGCCGGCCGGCACGGCGAGCGCAGCGACGTCGAGGAGGTTGGCAAAATTGGTGTAGTAACCCAGCCGCGAATTGAGCGCGATTGGATCGCCCTCGATCTGACTCTTTGTGTAGATCGTGGCGGCGGTGGGCAAAACGAGCGTCATGACTTGCGCCCAGGTTGCATCAGCGGCCCGGCGCAGGGCGGCGAGCGTGTAGGCGGCTTCGAAGGCGTCGACTGCCAACGGTGCGGCGCCGCCTTCAATGATGCTGCGGGTGACCGGGAAGAATGCGTCGGCATGGTTTGCATGAAAGGCGCGCACGGCGGCCCAGCGCTCGGCGACCCACGGACCCTCGTAGAGAAGACGCGCGGCATCGCGAAACGGCGCCAGGTCGATCTCGACCCGCGTGCCGCCCAACGCCTCCAACGCATCAGTGGCCCGTGCGAAACACGCTGGCGAGAGAGTGTCGCCGAACCATTCGAGCTGGCTTGCCGGAGGAACCCCGAAACGGAAAGCAACGGGCGCCGCAACGGGCGCCAGCGCCCCGGGGGGCCCCGGCCGAGAAAATGGGTCGGCAGCGTCGTAGTTGGCGGCCGCAGCGGCAACCGACAAGGCGTCCTCGACCGTCAGCGCAAGGACCGACACGCAATCCAGGGAGCGGCAGGCCGGCACGACCCCGCGTGTGCTCAGGGCGCCCTTGGTGGGCTTGAGGCCGACGAGATTATTAAAGGCGGCGGGGACGCGGCCGGAGCCGGCGGTGTCGGTGCCCAGGGCAAAACTGACGAGTCCGGCGGCAACCGCGACTGCAGAACCACTGCTTGACCCCCCTGGGATCATATCCGGATGAAATGGATTTCGCGGCGTGCCATAGGGCGAACGCACGCCGACAAGGCCGGTGGCGAACTGGTCCAGGTTCGTCTTGCCGACCGGAATTGCTCCAGCGTCGAGAAGTTGCTGCACGACCGGTGCCGATCCTGCAGGCGTGTATGCAAACTCCGGACACGCTGCGGTCGTGGGCGCGCCGGCGAGATCGATGTTGTCCTTGATCGCGAACGGCACGCCGTAAAGCGGCTGGTCCGCCGGCCCGCGGGCTGCGACGCGCCGCGCGTGAGCCAGCAACGCGTCACGGGGGAGCAGGTGGATCCACACGGCGCGATCCCTGTGCCGCTCGATGCGCTTCCAAATCGTGTCGACGAGGTTCTCAGGTGTCAGCGTCCCGGCCGCGTAGCCGGCCCGGAGCGTCGGGAGGTCGAGGGAGATCGGCGTGGGCATGGAAGGATCCCGCGGTTCAGCCCTCCAGGACGACGAGGGTGTCGCCGGCGTTGACCGGCCTGCCCTGGACGCAGCGCACCTCGCGCACCCTGCCCGGGTGGCTGGCGACAATCGTGACTTCCATCTTCATCGATTCGAGGATGACGAGCGGATCGCCGTTGGCCACGACGGTTCCGGGCGAAACCGCGATCTTCCAGATGTTGCCCGGGATGTGCGCCGGTATGGCGGTGCAGCCGGCCGGAATCGCCTGCTCGTCGTCGTTCTCGGCAGAAGTTGCCTCCACGGGAAGCTCGACCGATCCACGGTCCTCCCATCGCTTGCGCTCAGCCTCGAACGCGGCCTGCTGGCGCGCCTTGAAGGTTGCGATTGTTCCTGCATTGGCAGCGAGGAAGCGCTGGTAGTCGCCCAGACGAAACGTGGTTTCCTCGATCCTGAGTCCAGCCTTGCCCTGCGGAAAGTCCTCCCGGAACTTCGTGAGCTCGGCATTGGTGACTGGATAGAAACGGATCTGGTCGAAAAACCTCAGGAGCCACGGCCGGCCGTGGGTGAACTCGGCCGTCTGATGGTAGCGGTTCCACATCTGGCAGGTGCGCCCGATGAACTGGTAACCTCCGGGACCCTCCATGCCGTAGACGCACAGGTAGGCGCCGCCGATTCCGACCGCATTCTCCGGGGTCCAGGTGCGGGCAGGATTGTATTTGGTCGTCACCAGGCGGTGCCGCGGATCGACCGGAGTCGCCACGGGCGCGCCAAGGTAGACGTCTCCAAGCGCCAGCACGAGATAGCTCGCCTCGAAGGCGATGCGATGGACGTCTGCGACGGAATCGAGACCGTTGATCCGCCGGATGAACTCAATGTTGCTCGGGCACCACGGAGCGTCCGGGCGCACGCCCTTCATATACTTGCGGATTGCGAGCAGGGTCGATTCATCCTCCCAGGAAAGCGGGAGATGCACGATGCGGGAGGGGACTTCGCTTTGACCGACGGGGGGCAGTTCGCTTTCGGCGCGAAGGATAATCTCCATCAGGCGCTCGAGCGGCAGCGCGCGGTAATCAAAGTGAATCTGCAGCGAACGGATGCCGGGTGTCAGGTCGATCAGCCCTGGAATGTGCTGGCGATGGATCGATGTCTGCAGCGCGTGAACCCGCATGCGCAGCGCAATGTCCAGCACGAGCGGTCCGTATTCGACGAGCAGGCTTGAGTCGCCCGCGCGCCGGAAACAGACCGCCGGGGCGTCAGGACGTTCGGCGACTTCGTAAAGAACCGGGGGCTCGCACGGGAGCCGTGACTGCGGCTTTGGAAGCCGGGGGCGCGTGCGGCGGGCGGGAAGCAGGGACTCGATTTCGGCGTCCTGCGCGATGGCGACGATGCGGGCATCCTCAGCGGTGACCGCGCGAAAACGCACTTTGTCGCCGGGCTTGAGCTGGCCCATTTTCCAGAGCTCTCCCTGCGCGATGGTTGCGGGGCACACAAAACCGCCGCAACTCGGGCCGTCGGGTCCGAGGATGATCGGCATGTCGCCGGTGAAATCAATCGCCCCGACAGCGTAGGCGTTGTCGTGGATGTTCGACGGATGGAGCCCGGCCTCGCCGCCGTCGCGACGTGCCCACTGCGGCTTCGGGCCGATCAGGCGAACGCCGGTGCGCGCAGAGTTGTAGTGCACTTCATAGGCGGTGCCAAAGAAGGTGGCGATATCGTCGTCGGTGAAAAAATCGGGCGCACCGTGCGGACCATAACGCACACCGATCTCCCAATCGCGGGTAAGGGGCGGGCGGATGCTGGCCGGGGCGCGCAGGAGGGGAGCGCCATCGCTGACGCCGGCGGGTGTGCCGCGATTGACGCGGAGCACATCCCCCATGCGGAGCGCACGACCGGCATGACCACCGAAGCGTCCAAGCGTGAACGTGGCCTTGCTGCCCAAATAGTCGGGCACGTCGAAGCCATGGCGAATGGCGAGGTAGCTGCGCAGACCGGGACCTTCGACGGCGGCCAGACGGAGCGTTTGACCGGGCCTGACGCGGATTGCCTGGTGGTTGGGGACCGTTTCGCCGTCAAGCGACGCCGGCATGTGGGCGCCGGTGAGTGCGATGACCGCGGCGGTGTTGAAGCGAAGCGACGGGCCCTGGACGGTGAGTTCGAGTCCGCTGGCAGAGTCGGAATTGCCGACCAGACGGTTTGCGATGCGGAAGGAACGAGCGTCCATCGGACCGGAAGGCGGCACGCCCACGTCCCAATAGCCGAGCCGGCCCGGATAATCCTGCACGGTTGTCTGGGTTCCACCGTCCAGCACGTCGATCGTTGCGGCGTCGTACGGCAGCGTGCCCAGGTATTTCGTTGTGACGCTGCCGGCGCGGAAGCCGGGGGAGCAGGCAATCTGTCGCAGGTAATCGAGGTTGGTTTCGAGTCCGTGCAACCGGGTGTCCGCAAGCGCGACGCCGAGGCGTTGCAGCGCCTCGGAGCGATCGCGACCCTTGACGATGATCTTCGCGAGGAGGGGGTCGTAGAATGCGGAGATCTCGGTGCCGTTCTCGACCCAGGTCTCGATGCGCGCGGAGTGTGCAAATCGCACATCGGTGAGCAGGCCCGCGGCGGGCTGGAAATTCTTTCCCGGATCCTCCGCATAGACGCGAGCCTCGATCGACGCTCCCTGCGGCGCGGGCCGCCAGTTCCCGAGGTCGAGTTCACCACAAGCGGCGCGCAGCATCCATTCGACCAGATCGACGCCGGTCACCTCCTCGGTGATGCCATGCTCGACCTGCAGACGGGTGTTCACCTCCAGGAAGTAGAACTTGCCGGACGTGCTGTCGTAGACGTACTCCACCGTACCGGCATTCAGATAGCCGGCAGCGAAGCCCAACCGCGCGGCGCCTTCGAGGAGGCGCGCCCGCTGCTCCGGTTCAAGCCCCGGAGCTGGAGACTCCTCGATGACCTTCTGGTTGCGGCGCTGGACGGAACAATCGCGTTCGCCGACGGCGACGACGTGCCCCTTTCCGTCGCCGAAGATCTGCACCTCGACGTGGCGTGCGTGCTCGACGAACTTCTCGAGGAAGATCCCTCCTTCCTTGAAGTTGTTCCTGGCGAGGCGCCCGACGGCGGCGAAGGCGCTGGGAATCCCGGCGGGCGTGCGGATGAGAGACATGCCGATCCCGCCTCCGCCCGCGGTGCTCTTGAGCATGACCGGATAACCGATGCGCGCAGCCTCGGTGCGCGCGTGTTCCTCGTCGCGAAGGAGGTCGGAGCCAGGCAGCAGCGGCACGTTGTGCTGGCGGGCGAGCGCGCGGGCGGCGTGCTTGAGGCCGAACCGGCGCATCTGGTCGCCAGTCGGCCCGATGAAGATGACGCCGGCGGCGGCGCAGGCGTCGGAGAAATCCGGGTTCTCGGAAAGGAATCCATAGCCGGGATGGATGGCCTGGGCGCCGGTGGCTTTCGCTGCGGCGATGATCTTCCCGGCGTCGAGATAACTTTGCGCAGCTGGCGCTGCGCCGAGGCAGACGGACTCGTCCGCCTGCCGGACGTGGAGCGAATGCGCGTCCGCGTCGGAAAAGACCGCGACGGACTTCACACCCATCCTGCGCAGGGTGCGAATGACGCGGCAGGCGATTGCACCGCGATTTGCGATCAGAACCTTGGCAAACATGGAGGCGTCCGGTGCTCAGTCCCAGATGATGACTTCGATGGGAGTCGGGTTGTAGGCATTGCAGGGATTGTTGAGCTGCGGACAATTGGAAATGACACAGACAACGTCGCGCTCGGCGCGGAGCTCGACGTAAAGGCCGGGGGCGGAGACGCCGTCGGCAAACGTGAGCCGTCCGTCCGGGGTGACCGGCACGTTCATGAAGAAGTTGATGTTGCAGGTGATATCCCGCTTCCCGAGATCCGGATTCCATGCGTGGACGCCGCAGATGAAACTGTCGCGACAGGCGTGCATGAATTCCTTTTCGAGTCCGTAGCGCATGGTGTTGCTTTCGCGCGAACAGGCGCCGCCCAGCGTGTCGTGCCGCCCGCAGGTGTCGGCGACGATGGTCAGCAACTCGTCTCCCTGCGTCGAAATCAGGCGGGTGCCCGTGCTGAGATAAAGGGCAGCCTGCCGCTGGATCGTATCGGACGCGCTGTAGCGGTTGGCCGGATTGTGGGCGTCGTAGAAGAGCGTATCGGCAGCCTGGTTACCCTCAAGGTCCACGATGCGGAGCGTCTGGCCGCGCTTGATTTCGTGCGTCCATGGATCGCCGGCGGGAATGACGTGACGGTAAACGGCCGTGGCCGGGTCAAAGGTGCTGGAGGTCATGGCGGGTCGATGGGTTGGGAGAGGAATGGAGGAAGGATCCGGTTCAGGCGGTGCGCAGGGCGACATAGTTCTCGGTGTTGAGGAAGGCGCGTTCGTTTTCTGGGCAGGAGCGGCGGCAGGGATCGTCCGCCGGAGGGTGCGCGGAAAGGAACACCTCGAGCCGGACTTCACGGGGATGAAACCGCGGATCGGGGTCGAGCGGGTGCTGGCACGTGTTGAGGACCACCAGCGTGTCCAGTTCGAAGCGAAGATCGACATGGTCGCCGGCCTTTGAGTTGCCGGGTGCAAACGTGAGCCGGCCCGCTTCGTCGGCGGTGACCTTGCTGAAGAGATTGAGGTTGGGGACGAGGTCGCGCTGACCGAGGCCCCACTTGGCGAGTTCGATGAGGAAGCAGTCGCGGGCGTTCCGGTGCCAGTCGTTGCGGGCAGTCTGGTAATCCTTCACGCCGTATCGGGCCGCGACGAGCTTCGCGTCGGATGCTCCGCAGACGGTGTCATGCCAGCCAACCGTGTCCGCCGTAATCGAGGCGAGCACGCGCCCCATGTCGGAGTGCAGGCAGTCGGGGTGCCGCAGGTAGAAGATGTGCTGGCCCTTGAGCGTGTCGGGCAGGTTGTACCGTTCGGTCGTGACATCGGCGTTGTAGAGCAGAACGCCGACATTGGCCCCCCCCTCAAGGTCCGTGAGGCGCAGCGTCTTGCCGCGGGAGATGATGCCGGACCACATGCCGGCGTGGGTGAGGGTCTTGGCGTAGACCGCGGCTGTCAGTGCTGGCTGGCTGGTGGGATTCATGCGGCGTGTTATTACGATTTTGTGTTTTCGTGTTCCATCGGAGCCCGTCAGGGGAGGGTGGTTGGATCGTCCCCGGCGGCCGGATCAGAGGAGTGGCGGCATCGCGGTGGCCGTCAGCTGGAGGTGGGCGTGTTCGACGCCCTTGCAGGCGGCCAGCGTGTCGGCCAGTGCCCGCAGGGCATGGGGCTGACCCTGCACGAGGAGCACCTCGAGGTAATGGTGGTGCTCCAGATGGACGTGCATCGACGTGACGACCATGAGGTAATTCTGGTGCTGGATGTCGGCGAGTCTGCGCTGGAGGTTTCGTTTCCGGTAATCGTAAACCAGGCTCACGGTGCCAGCCATGCTCGTGGTCCCGAGATTCCGCGCGTGTTCGTCCAATTGCTCACGGGCCATCTCCGCGATGGCGTGGGAACGGTTGGGCAGCCTGCGGCGCGCAACCATGCTGTCGAGTTCGTCGAGCAGGCTGGAGGGCACGGAAACGCTGAAACGGGCGAGCGTGGGCCGTTGTCGGGACGGGGAGCTGGCGGCCGCGTGAGGCGTCGGAGGTGTTCCTGTGGATGGAGAGTTGGGCGATATCATGGTTTCATGCTTCCGGTTCATTCCACGTCGTCGCCCACATTGGTCATCCGGATGAAGGGCAGTTTCTCCATCGGCGCATTGGCCTCGCGGGGATGAATCAATTCTTCGAGGCGGCGGCGGGTGGCGAGGAACTCGGGGGAACTCACCTGCGCAAGGTTGCGCGGTCGCGGGACGGGGACCTCAATGATCTCCTGGATTTCGCCGGGGTGGGCCTTGAGGACCACGATCCGGTCGGCGAGGAATATGGCTTCGTCAAGATCGTGTGTGATGAACAGGATGGTGACGTCGACATTGCGCCATATCTCAAGGAGGTGCGCCTGCATCTGGGCCCGCGTCTGGGCGTCGAGGGCGCCGAAAGGCTCGTCCATGAGCAGGACGCGCGGATTGGGGGCAAGGGCGCGGGCGATGGCAACGCGCTGCTTCATGCCGCCGGAAAGCTGGTGTGGAAAGCTGTCGCTGAATTTGTTCAGGCCCACGAGTTGGATCCACAGACGCGCTTCGGCCTCGGCGAGGTCGCGGCCCATGCCGGCCATTTCCAGGCCGAACATGACATTGCGTTTCACGGTGAGCCACGGGAAGAGCGTATAGCCCTGGAAGACCATGCCGCGCTCCGGGCAGGGGCCTCGGGTTTCCTTTCCATCGACCAGCATCCGCCCGGCGGTGGGTTCGTCGAGTCCGGCGACGATGCGGATGAGCGTGGATTTGCCGCAGCCGGAGGGACCGATGACGCAAACCAACTCGCGCCGGTGAACCCGGAGGGAGATGTCGTGGAGGGCGGTGATGGGGCCGTTCTGGCCGTTGAACTGGCGGCCCAGCTGCTCGACTTCCAGGACCACGGGGCGCTCCTTCAATCGTCGGAATCGCTCGGCAACCTCGGGCGATTGCGAGCGGTGATCGGGCAGGTTGGCTGTCGCAAGCGATGTCATGACTCAGTTGGCGGGCCCGGCGGGCGGAAGAACACGGGGACATTGCGCATCGAAAAGAGCCGTCCGAGGAAGGCGGCGAGCTGGCTGGGCCGGGTCTGCCTCCATGGGAAGAGGTGCTGGCCGACCAGGGAGAGCGCCTGATCCGTGCCGAGGCCGATGATGCCGATGATGATGATGGCGGCGTAGACGTTTTCGAAATTACGGTACTTGGCCTGTTGATTGATGAAAAACGTGATGCCGCTGCTCACTCCGACAATCTCGGCCACAATCAGATAGGTCCACGCCCAGCCGAGAAGTATGCGCTGGTCATTGTACAGATCGACAATGCAACTCGGCACCACGACGCGCAGCAGCAACTGGCGCGGACGCGCTCCGAGGGTTTGCGCGGCCTCGATCAACGCCGGATCATGCCGGCGGACGGTGTTGGCAATCACGAGAACCTGCTGAAAGAAGGTGCCGATCACGATGATTGCGATTTTGGGGGCGTCGTAGATGCCGAGCACGGCGACGGCGAGTGCCCCGAACGCAGGAGCCGGCATGTAGCGCACGAAATCGATGACCGGTTCCGCCAGCCGGGAAACCGGCGTGTATGCGCCGCACAGGATGCCAAGGGGAACCCCGACGACCGACGAGATCGCGAATCCGAGGAATATCGTCTTGATGCTCAATGCGAGGCTTTGGTGGAGCCAGAGTTCGTCGCGCAGGATCGGCGGGGTGTGAAAGGCAGTATAGAACGCCTTCGCGACAGCGTGGGGTGCCGGCAGAAAGATCGGGTTGGCCCTGACGCCCTCCGACAGGCGGCCTCCGGCTGCCGCAACCTTTGAATTCTCCTCGGCGAAGACCGCACGGTCGACAAGCAGGCCCTGCTTGAACCAGGCGACATCTCCGGGCGAACCCACACGGATCAGCGGATGCCAGATCCAGGGAACATAGCTCACGAGCGACCAGGCAATCAGAGGCAGGAGAAAGGACAGCAACGTCAGGGCCACGCGTGCACGCGACGCCAGTTGCTGGCCGATGGCAAACCAGCGGGTACGGGACATGTGGCGGAACGGTGCGCTGGTTTGCCGGATTGATGACCTATTTCTTCGCGGCGATGGCTTCGGTCGTGAGAGTTGGGTCGATGTAGGCAACAACGTCCTGTGAATCCTTGTAGACACTGTTCTTCACGTTGAATTCGTTGGCGGTCGCCGAGGACCCGGCAAGGGAGTCCAAGCCTGGACCTTTCGCGGCGATGATCTTGGCGCCGTCGGACAGCGAGAGGAAATGGGTGCCGCCGATGAACGCCGCGTAGTCGGCCGGCGTGGATCCGGTGCGTGCTGCCATTATCTTCAGGGCGTCATCCTTCGTGGCGGGATCCATGATGTAGGCGAGCGTCCTGTCCCAGACGGAGACCAGCTTCGTCCAGTCGGCCCGGTGCTGCGCGAGGCTCTGTGGCGAGACGACGATGGTGTCGTAAATCAGTCCGGGCACGTTGGCGCTCGTGTAGATGGCGGTCGAGCCGGCGACGGCCTTGAGCGCCTGGCCGGCATTGGGCTGCCAGGCCGCAATCGCGTCCACCTGTCCGGAGGCGAAGACCTGCGGGGTCTGGTTGGTGGGCGTGTTGACAATCGTGACGTCGCTTTCGCTCAGGCCGATCTTCTTCAGCGCATTGAGGAGCATCAGGTGCTCGACGAGGCCGACTTCGAGGCCGATCTTCTTGCCCTTCAGCTCCGCGAGCGACTTGATCCCCGGTTTGGCCACGATCATGTCGTTGCCGTTGCTGTAGTCGGTGAGCATGATCACGATGTTCTTCGCCCCGTTTGCACCGGTCACGAGCGAGTCGCCATTGGTGACCATGACGGCGTCGGCCTTGCCCGCAGTAAAGGCGTCCATCGAGGGACCATATTCAAACCAGAGAAACTCGACATCGACCCCGGCGTCCTTCAGCCAGCCTTTCTGGTTTGCAACCTCCCAGGCGACCCAGCCGGGCCAGTCACTGTACGCAATTTTGAGAGGGGCGGCGCGCACCGCCAAAGGCAGGGCGGCGACCGCGAGAAGGACAATGCAGGTGATGCGGCGGATGAGCTTCATGGTTTGTCTGTGTTACATTTATGACTGAAGGTGTTACCACGACTAGCACGTCCCGTGCCGGATCGGGGAGATCGGCCGGTTGCTCCAACGGCTTGTGGGCGCTGAATCTCCATTGAGGAATTGGACTGGCTCCAATATCGATAAGGATTGCAGGTCCCTTGTCGTTTTATGTCTCTCCTCAAACTCACCGGCCTGGCCGGAATTCTCGCTGTCACGCTTGCGTTCACCGGGCGGGCTGCCGCGCCGGGGGCGACATTGACGGTCGACGTCGGGCATTTCTGTCATGCGGTCAGTCCGACGCTGCACGGGATTTTCTTCGAGGACATCAACGACGGCGCGGACGGCGGGTTGTACGCGGAGCTCGTGCAGAACCGCTCGTTCGAGCACGCCGAGCACCTGTACGCCTGGGCTACGGTCGACCGCGACGGGCAGGGGACCGTGACGGTGGAATCCGCCGATCCGCTGAACCCAAAGAACCTCCACGACCTGCGCATTTCCGTTCAGGACGCGATCGACCTGATCGAGTTTGCGAACGGCCCCGACGCCGCGAGGAGCCCGTTCGAGCGATAACGGAGGCTTGCCCCTGCAATCCGCGACGATACGTGTTCGAATTTCCTGGGCACACGCCGCTTTACCCTGGTCTGTCATTAATTTGTGCATACGCTGCAAATCCACCTTCCCATGAATCTTCCCTGCGCATGTCTCGCCTCCCTCCTCGCGGCCTGCGTTTGCCGCCTCCCGATGTTGCAGGCCGAACCCGAAGCCGGCCCGCCGGCGTGGTTCAGGGAAACGGCCGCCAAGGTCGAGACGGAGCTGGGCACGAAATGCAGCGAGGTCCAGCGCACCCGGCTGCGGCGCGGCCTCGCTCAGATGGGCGATTTCTGGCGAACGGGGGACGGCGATGCCGCGGCGTTCGAAGGATTCGTACGCCGGCAGTTTGCCGCAGACCCCGCCGCGCTCGATGCGATGTTTGATCGTTTCGATCACATGCTGGCGCAGTTCGACGGTCATTTTTCGGAGCTCCGCTACGAATTGAAGAAGCCGGTCGACCTGGACACCGGTGCGGTGCGAGCGTTCGACGAACTGTTCGCTGCCGACGAACCGAACGCCCACCTTGTGGACGATTGGTTCCGCAACAAGCTCGCCTTCGTTGTTCTCCTCAATTTCCCGCTCACCACGCTCGACCAGCGGCTTTCCGAGGGCGGAACGTGGTCGCGGCGCCAGTGGGCCGAGGTTCGCCTGGCGCAGGCGTTCTCCCAGCGCATTCCGGGAGAGGTCAACCAGGCGATCGCGGAGGCGCAGGCCGATGCCGAACTTTACATCGACGACTACAATGTCTGCATGCACCACCTTCTCGCTGCAGACGGTGCGCGACTGTTTCCACCCGGCCTCCGCCTGATCACGCACTGGAATCTGCGCGACGAGATCAAGGCGCAATACGGCCGTGCCGACGGCGGGCTTGCCCGCCAGCGCATGATCCAGCAGGTGATGGAACGGATCATCGACCAGACGATTCCCCAGGCGGTCATCAACAATCCGCAGGTGGACTGGAATCCGGTGACCAATGAAGTGAGGCCCTCGGCGGCGGCCGATCTCGGCCCGGCGGCGCCGGCCAGCCTCCAGGTGACGAATGCGGCGGAGCCGGACACGCGCTACGCGAAGCTCCTTGCGATCTTCCGTGCCCAACGGCAGGCAGACCCGTATTCGCCCGCGGCGCCGACGTATATTGCGCGCCAGTTCGATATTGGACGCCAGATGAGCGAAGCCCGCGTGCGGACGATGTTGGAACAGGTGCTTGGTTCCCCGCAGTTCGCCGGGGTCGCCCGGCGAATCGAGCAACGCCTGGGACGCCCGCTCGAGCCATTCGACATCTGGTACGGCGGCTTCCGGCCGCGCGGCACCGATACCGAGTCGCAACTCGACGAGATCGTGCGGCGGAAATATCCGACTGCCGGGTCCTATCACGCAGGCATGCCGGAGATCCTGATGAAGCTCGGTTTCAGCCCGGAGCGCGCCGCCTATCTGCAGGCGCACATCGACGTCGAGCCGTCCCGCGGTCCCGGCCATGCGATGCCACCGGGAATGAGCGGGCAGCACGCCCGTCTGCGCACTCGCGTCGGGCCGGATGGAATGAACTACAAGGGCTTCAACATCGCGGTGCACGAGATGGGGCACAACGTCGAGGAGACGTTTTCGATGAACCTGGTGGACTACCATCTGCTTGCCGGCGTTCCCAACACCGCCTTTACCGAGGCGCTCGCGATGATGACCCAAGGCCATGATCTCGAAGTGCTCGGCCTGACCAAACCGGATGCCCGCAGCGAAGCGCTCAGCACGCTCGACACGTTCTGGGCGACCGCTGAGATTTCCGGGGTGGCCCTGGTCGACATGGGTGTGTGGCATTGGATGTACGAGCATCCCAACGCCACGCCGGCCGAGCTGAAGGCCGCGACGGTCCAGATCGCGCGCGATCTCTGGAATCGCTATTACGCGCCCGTTTTTCAACGGCGCGACGTCACGCTGCTGGCGATCTATTCGCACATGATCAGCGACATGCTGTACCTGCCGGATTATCCGATCGGGCATCTCATCGGATTTCAGGTGGAGGAGCAGATCCGCAAGGCCGGCGATTTCGGCGGAGAATACGAGCGCATGACGAAATTCGGGAATCTGGCGCCGGATCTTTGGATGAGGAACGCGACCGGGAAACCCGTCGGTCCCGACGCCCTGCTGGCGGCCACCCAGCGCGCGCTGTCCGAGACAAAGGCGGATTAGTCCGGATTCAAAAGGAGTGGCCGCGAGCGCCAGCGAGTGGACGTGACCATCGCTCGCTGGCGCCATGTACAAAACCCAGATCCACACGCTTGCGTGCAGGGCGGATCCCTGCGTTTGCAGCGATTGGTTTTACAGGAGGACGCTGAGGTAGCAGAGGAGATGCTGCTCGCCTCCCTAATTGCCGGGCATGGAATCAATGAAATCAGTGCTGGATGCGCTTCAGTTGGGGCAATGATTCCGGTGGAACGATCAGCGTGATGCTGCGCGCCTGGCGGGGAATGCGCCGGATGAATCCGCGCCGTTCCAGCGTGAGGACCATCGAATGCACACTCGGCGGCGTAATCTGGAAGAACCGCTGCATGTCCGCCTCAGCAGGAGCGCAACCGTTTACCAAGCCGTATTGATGGATGAAGGCCAGAAACTGGCCCTGGCGCGTGGTCCAGGCAGGTTTCATTCAGAGTTCTCCTTTGAAAGCCCGGTCGAGGATGGCGGGCAACTGGGCGTCCAACTCCGGCGGCACGATGCCAATGGCTCCATTACGCGCGTCGATACGCGATAGAATGAATTGCCCCGCTCGCGCCACAAACCGTCGTGAACTGGAGATCTCCGCCCCGGTCACGATGCCTCGGAGAATGGCGCCTTTCCCCCACAGCTTTACTGTCACCTCGCGATAGCTTGCATCCGGCTGAAGCACCACGGTCTCCTCCGAGCGCCGCAGCACCTCGCCGAGGCGGACTTTGGGTCAGGGGGATTTCATCGCCGCGCCTCCAGTTTCTTCCGGGCGGCGGCAATCTCTGCGGCGAGGCGTTTTTCGCCGGGAAGCGCGGTCATGTATTCGCGGACGACGACCTTGTTGGGCAGGTTATTGGTGGCGTAGCGCACAAGCGATTCGCCCTTGCCGGAGCACAGAATGAGACCGACGGGCGCTTGCTCGCCGGGCTGCGTCCAGTGCTCGCGGGCATAGTTGAGGTAAAGGTGCATTTGTCCCGCGTCCGCATGGGTGAAGCGCCCGAGCTTGAAATCGATGACGACGAGGCAGCGCAGCCGCCGGTGGAAAAGCAGCAGGTCGACGCGGTACCACTCGTCGTCGATCCGCAGCCGACGCTGGCGGGAGACGAAGGCGAAGTCGTTGCCAAGTTCGATCAGGAAATGTTCAAGGTGATGGATGAGCGCGCCTTCGAGGTCGGACTCGGAATACTCGTCGCGAAGTCCGAGGAATTCGAGCACGAGCGGATCCTTCACCTCCTCGTCGGCGGACACCACGGCTCCGGGCTCCGCTTTCGCCCCGCGGCCGAGCATCTTCGCCGTGTTGCGCGAGAGCGCTGTGCGTTCGTAAAATTGGCTGTCGATCTGCCGGCGGAGTTGCCGCACCGACCACCCGCCCCGCAGCGCCTCGGCGTGGTAGAACTCCCGCGCCTCCGGCGAACGGGCGCCGCCGAGGAGCAAAACATAATGCGACCACGGCAGCGGAAAGGCCCGGGCAAGGTCGCGAAGGGGGGTGGTTGGTTGGGGAGATATTCCAGACGGCGTCTGGGATACCTCTGACGAAGATTTTGCAGACGTTGTCTGCCAAATTTGGTGTGCCTCCAATTCATGCGACGGTGTCGAACGTTTTCTGTCGGCCGATGATGATTCTGCAGACATTGTCTGCACAATTGGCGGCTGTCGCTGCAGCAATTCCGCAGACACTGTCTGCGGAATTGTCTGCGCTTCCCGGGAGGCGGCCAAAGGGCTGGGAAAAGCGAGATAGAACAGCCGCATACACTCGACATTTCGCTGACCAAATCCACGACTGAACCGTTTCGTGAGATCGGCCGACAGCCGTTCTACAAGCTTCATGCCATACTCCGCCCGCTCGCTGCCGCCTTGTTCGAACTCGACGATGCGCCGGCCAACCTCCCAGTAGGTGGCGGTCATGAGCGCGTTGACGGTGCGGGCCGAGGCGCGGCGGGCAGTTTCGAGAAGCCCGGCGATGTCGCCGGGCGAAACGGTCTTCGCGTTTCTTGCTTGGACCGGCGGAGCGCACCGGATTTGATGGTGCCGCGGGGATGGCCACCAGGTGCCCCGCAGGCCCTTGTGGCGGCATCCATTTCCTCTTCACGACGACATGAACGACTTCGGAAAACTCAGGGAAGCCGTGCTTGCAGGCGATTCCGCTGGAGCAGTTGCCGCCGCCCGACTGGCGCTGGATGACGGGGCCGATCCGCTCGATTTGGTGCTGAATGGCATCAGCCCCGCGATGAGCGAGGTGGGCCGCCTCTTCGAAGCGGGTGACTACTTCGTTCCGGAACTGCTGATCTCGGCCCGCGCAACAAAAGACGTGTTCACGGTTATCCGGCCGCTACTGGCGAAGCAGGGTGCGCAGCCGACAGGGCGGGTCGTGCTTGGCACGGTGCAGGGCGATCTGCACGACATTGGAAAGAACCTCGTGGCGGCGTTGCTCGAGGGCGGAGGCTTCGAGGTCATCGATCTCGGCGTCAATGTTTCGCCGGAGAAGTTCATTGCTGCCGTCGAGGGAAGGAAAGCCCAGATCGTCGGCCTCTCGGCCTTGCTGACCACGACGCTGCCCGCGATGAAGTCCACGATCGATGCGTTCCGCTCGGCGGGTGTGCGCGATCGGGTGAAGGTGATGATCGGCGGGGCGCCGGTCACGCAATCGTTCGCCGACGCCATCGGCGCCGATGGCTATGGCGAGAATGCGGCCTCGTCGGTGCCGCTCGCCCGGCGGCTGGTCGGTTTGTGAATTGTTGCGGGAAACGCGATCCATCATGCATTCATTCTTTCAGAGCCTGCTGCCAGGGCCGATCGTCACCGATGGCGCGTGGGGCACGCAGTTGCAGGCCCAGGGTCTGGCTGCTGGCGAATGCCCCGACGGCTGGAATCTGACCCAGCCGGCGCGAGTTGAGACCGTGGCACGCGCCTACGTCGAAGCGGGCAGTCAGGTCATCCTGACGAATACGTTCGGGGCGAACCGGCTTCGGCTCGCGGCGCACGGACTTGGGGATCAGGTGGCCGCGATCAACCGCGCGGGCGCGCAGATTTCGCGGCGAGCCGCCGGCAGCCGGGCGCGTGTTTTTGCGTCGATCGGCCCGTCCGGCAGAATGCTGGCGCTGGGTGAAACCGATGAAGCGGAACTGCGGGAGGTTTTCGCCGAGCAAGCCAACGCCCTGGCGGCCGAGGGCGTTGACGCGCTCCTGCTCGAGACGTTTTCCGATCTCAACGAGATTCGACCGGCGCTGGAGGCTGCGAAGGCAACCGGCCTGCCCGTTGTGGTCAGCCTGCTCTTCGACTCGGGTTCGGCGCGCGACCGCACGATGATGGGAACCACTCCAGAACAGGCGGTCGCGGCGTTGGTCGAGGCGGGGGCCGATGTGTTTGGCGCCAATTGCGGCCGCGGCATTGACGGATACATCCCAATCTGCCGCAGGCTGCGTGCCGCGACCGACCGGCCACTTTGGATCAAGCCAAATGCCGGTTTGCCCGAACTGGTCGCCGGACGCGCCGTCTACCGGACGTCGCCCGAGCAATTTGCCGCCCGTGTTCCGGACCTGATCGCGGCCGGAGCAACGTTTGTGGGAGGATGTTGCGGCACCAGCCCGGCATTTGTCGCAGCGATGGTCCGACGTTTGAATTCCGAAGGATCGAAATGACAACACCACAGTGGGAGACGCTTTTGGCGGTGATCCGCGGCGAGCAACTCCGGCCGCTGCCGACGGGTTTCATCATCGACTGCCCGTGGCTTCCAAACTGGGCCGGACACACGATCCTGGACTATTTCACTGACGAGCGGACGTGGATGGCGGCGCATCTGAAGGCGCTTGCCGAGTTTCCAGATACGATGTTTCTGCCGGGATTCTGGTCGGAGTACGGCATGTGCACCGAGCCGTCGGCATTCGGCGCCGTCAGCAGTTGGGATGAAAATGAATTCCCGTTTGCCAAGAAGGTGCTCCGGTCGGTGGAGGAAGTGGACCTCCTTGAGAAACCGGATGTGCGCAAGGATGGCCTGCTGCCGTTTGTCGTGAAACGACTCCGGCACCTGCGACCCGAAATCGGTCGGGCCGGCCACCAGATCCGTTTTGCAGTCGCCCGCGGGCCGCTCAACATCGCCTCATTCCTGATGGGCGCCACCGAGTTTCTGGAGGCGCTCAGGATTGATCCGGTCCGAATTCACCGGCTCCTGACGGTCGTCACCGACTTTCTTGTCGAGTGGATCGCCTACCAACGCGAATGCTTTCCCTCAATCGACGGCATACTGGTCCTCGACGACATTGTTGGATTCATCGGGAAGAACGACTTCCTGACATTCGGTCTGCCGTATCTCAAACGGATCTATTCCACGGATGTCACCGTGAAGTTCTTTCACAACGACGCTCCGTGCAAGGTTGCGGCGCCTTTTCTGGCGCAAGCCGGAATCAATCTGCTCAATTTCGGAGTGCAGCATACCGTCAACGACATGAAGACATGGACGGGCGGCCAGATCACGCTGCTCGGAAACATCCCGCCGCGCGACGTTCTTGCCCAGGGCACGCCGGCTGACGTCGAGCGGGCTGTCACGGCTCTGGTGGCGGGTTTGCAGGACCGGTCGCGGTTGATCCTCTCCTGCGGTGGCGGGCTGCCTCCTGGCGTGCCGACTGAGAATATCAGGGCGTTTATCGCAACCGCGAAGAGCCTCGGCGCTTGAGCCGGGTTTGTGTAATTGCAGGAGCGGACATCCGCTCTTGTTGAAGCTGCTCAGACGGGGGCTCGCGATCGTAGCGGCCCTCCTTCGCGCAAGGCTACGGCGTGGCAGGCGCCCCGCGCCGTCGGAGCCAGACGCCCGTTCGACGAGCTCAGGGTCCCGAGCAAAGCCGAGGGACGGCTCCGCTACGATATCGGATGTCGGAAGCCGGATCGGAAGGGTCAGGCCCGGGTGGCCTCGAGCGCTTCGAGCACCAGGGGCATGGATTGCTGCCAGTTGGCGGGATATTGCTCCGACACCTCGAACGCCAGCCGCCGTCCGTCCGGGGCGGCCTCGGCAACCCGTTTCAGCACCAGTTCCTTCAATTCCGCGGGAGGAAACCAGAGCGAATCGAGAATGCCGCAAGGCACGGCGGCCGCTGCAATCTTGTTTGCGCGGGAACGGCGAACTGTAAGAGTCGGCGGATACTTGGCACGGAGCGCCGGCTCCGTAGAAATTGACTGACGTTCCCGATTTCAGGGTTGGGCCGGCTCAATCAAACACACGCATCTTCATGAACGACATTTCCCTCAGTTCCGGCAGCTTCACTCTTCCGGGCGAGGCCGGCCACGAGGAACTCACGCTTCGGCTCGCCAAGAAATGGGGCGCCGACACGATTCGCGACAGCGACGGCACCCAGCTTTCTCCCGAGATCACCAAGGCCGGGTACGACATCTATTCGACGCTCTGTCTGGTCCGGTCGGTGCAGCCGTGGGCTCGCACCCACCAGGACAAGCTTCAGCAGAATTTCCTGATGAGTTCTCCGGTGGTGGCCGAGTCCGCCGTCGTGACGATCGAGCTGCTGCGGGGCTATTTTCGCGAACAATTCGCGGTGAACTCCGAGGCCAACCCGAAGACGTGGTGGCAGGTTTTCGACCGGACAACCGGAACCGAGGTGCCGAAGCGGCAGTGGAGTTTCAATGCGCGGCGCGGCACGGTCTCCATCAAGGGCGCGACGCCCGGTCACAAGTACACCGTTAACTTCCTTTCGTTGCGGATCTGGGAGGAGATTTCGATGTACAATCACCTCACCAACAACTGGGGCGATCGCGAGCACCTCGGCGCCGTGGATCCAATGCAGCCCGAAACGCAAAAGGTGCTGCTTGACTTTCTCGATGGATGGCTGCGCGGGCACCCGGACACCACCGTCGTGCGCTTCACATCGATGTTCTACAATTTCTCATGGTTCTGGGGCGCCGACCACGCGAAGCTGCGCGACATCTATTCCGACTGGGGCGACTACGAGATGACGGTCAGTCCGCGGGCTCTCAATCTGTTCGCGAAGAAATACGGGTACCGGCTGACGTCCGAGGATTTTGTCAATGGAGGCCTGTACAACTCCACGCACAATGCGCCGTCGCGCCGCTATCGCGACTACATGGATTTCATTCACGATTTCGTGATCCAGTTTGGACGCAAGTGCATCGATCTTGTCCACAAATACGACAAGCTTGCCTACGTCTTTTACGATGATCACTGGATCGGTGTTGAGCCGAATAGCGCGCGCTTCCATGAGTTCGGCTTCGACGGGCTGATCAAGTGCGTGTTCAACGCGTTCGAGGTTCGCCTGTGCGCGAATGCGCGCGGCGTCAGGACTCACGAACTGCGCCTGCATCCGTACCTGTTTCCGACCGGCCTGAAGGGCGAGCCAACGTTCAAGGAGGGCGGCAACCCGACGCTGGATGCAAAGAACTTCTGGATCGACGCCCGCCGCGGACTCATCCGCGCGCCGATCGACCGCATCGGTTTGGGCGGCTATCTTTCCCTCGTCGAACCATTTCCGGACTTTCAGGATTACATTGAGCAGCTGATCCGGGAGTTCCGGCTCCTGAAGTCATTTCACCAGGGCGACAAGCCATACACTGCGCCGTTCAAGGTCGCCGTGCTCACGGCGTGGGGCAGCCTGCGGTCCTGGATCTGCAGCGGACACTTCACGCATGGGCTCGAACTCAACGAGCTCATCGAGTCGCTCGCCGGCCTGCCAGTCGACGTTCAGTTCATCAGTTTCGACGATCTCGTCAAAGCCGGCGTGCCGAAGGGGGTGAAGGTTGTCGTCAACTGCGGCCGGGAGGGCAGTGCCTGGAGTGGCGGCCATTACTGGTCCGACCCGAAGGTGCAGGAAGTTCTCACGCGGTTTGTGCAGAAAGGCGGCGGGCTGCTCGGAGTTGCGGAGCCGTCCGCCCTGTCGCGGCCCGGACAGCTTTTCACCCTTTCCCACGTATTCGGGCTCGACCGCGATCGCGGGGAACGCGTGGCCAACGGCAAGTACAAGTACTCCGTGCCGCCGGCGCCGGTCGCGCCGCATTTCATCACCGCAGATCTGCCGGACATCCCCGATTTTGGGAAGGACGTTGACGGCATTTACGTCCTCGGTCCGGAAACCGAAGTCCTGGCTGACCGCGAGGGATCGCCGCGCATTGCGGTCAATGGTTTTGGCAAGGGGCGCAGCGTCTATCTCAGCGGTTTCAAATTCACGCCGGAGAACACGCGCCTCCTTCATCGCGCCCTTTTCTGGGCCGCAGCACAGGAGGCGCGATGGCCCGTGTGGAATACGTCCAACGTCCGCACCGAGTGCGCCTGTTTTGCGGGAAAAGGGAAACTGGTCGTGATTAACAATGCCGGCGAACCGCAGGATACCGTGATCACGCTCGGCGACGGCAAGACGACGAAGGCGGTTCGACTCGAGGCTCACGGCATCGCGATTCTCGACGTCTGACGCTCGCCTCCGGACCATTCCCGAAAATACGCTCGAACCCGATGGATTATTGGCGTTTGTTGGTCGAACCGTACAACCTCACCCCCATCCTTATGAAACAAGGACTCACGTTTGTTGCCGCCATTGCGATTGTCACCATGAGCAACCTGACTTCCGCCTCAGATGTTCAATCTGCCGTCTACGGAAAACTGGACGACGGCCGTGAAGTGAAGATCTTCACGCTTACCAACACCAAGGGCCTGATTGCCAAGGTGACTGAATATGGAGCCATCCTGGTCGGCATTGATGTGCCTGACCGCTCGGGCAAGCTGGCCGATGTTACGCTCGGGTACGATACGCTCGCCGGATGGACGAGCAGCACCAACACGAACTACTTCGGCGCGAGCGTCGGCCGATTTGGCAATCGGATTGCGCACGGGAAGTTCACGCTCGATGGCAAGGAATACACGCTCGCCACAAACAACTCCCCCGGTGGAGTCCCCTGCCACCTGCACGGCGGTGCGAAGGGATTCGACAAAGTGCTGTGGCACGGCGAGCCGGTCAGCAAGGCAGGCGCCCGCGGCGTCGCCCTGAGCTACACGAGCAAGGACGGCGAGGAGAATTATCCCGGAACCCTTCAGGCGACCGTTACCTACTGGCTGACGGATGCGAACGAACTGATCTGGGAAGCCACGGCGACGACTGACAAGCCCACGGTCATCAATCTCGCGCACCACACTTATTGGAATCTCAGCGGTGATCCCACGAAGCCGGTCACCGACCATGTGTTGATGCTGCCGGCGGACTCCTATCTTCCGACTGACAAGGGGCTGATTCCCACCGGTCAGCTTGCTCCTGTCGCGGGCACGCCGATGGATTTTCGCACTCCGACGGCGATCGGAGCGAGGATCAATGCCGATTTCGAGGCGCTTAAGTTTGGCGGCGGCTACGATCATTGCTGGGTGTTGCGCGGCGGTCCCGGGCTCCACCAGGCGGCGGTTGTGACGGAGGCCACGAGCGGACGGGTTATGGAAGTCCTGACCGACCAGCCGGGGGTTCAGTTCTACAGCGGCAATTTTCTCGACGGCAGCGCGAATGGAAAGAAGGGTGCGAAATATCAGTTCCGCACCGGATTGTGCCTCGAGACCGAGGGTTTTCCGGATGCCCCCAATCATCCCAATTTTCCGAGCACTGTTCTGCGGCCCGGCCAGACGTATCACCATACGATGGTGGTCCGGTTCAAGAACTGATTGGGACCCCCGGGCTTGCTTGACGGGAGAAACAGCGATCTGAACTTGTATTACCGAACAAGAATCGACCCATGGAATCCAGTTTGATCCAGTTGCACGTCAAGTTTCTGACTCCCACGGCAACGCTTCCGGCGCGAGCCACCGAGAATGCGAGCTGCTTCGATGTGTGCGCGGACATGGATGGCGTGATATCGCCCGGCGACCGCGTGCTGGTAAAGACGGGCCTGTCTGTCGCGGTCCCCCGGGGGTTTGAAGTGCAGGTGCGAAGCCGGAGCGGGCTTGCGCTGAAGAAGGGTGTGGCGGTGTTGAACTCGCCCGGCACGGTCGATGCCGATTATCGCGGAGAAGTGGGCGTGATTCTCATGAACCACGGGCATGAACCGTTTGCCTTCAAGCGGGGCGATCGCATTGCCCAACTGGGAGTTTACCGGGTCGAGATGTGTCCGGCCGTCGCTGTCGATGTGCTTGAGGAGACCTCGCGCGGGGCCGGCGGGTTCGGCCACACGGGAATCTGATCGTCCGGCGGATCGAGGCGGAATCGCCTGCCTATTCCAACTGTTTTCTGAATTCGGCGAACTCCGTTTTCAGCGCGGAAAGTTCCTGGCGCAACGCGTCGACCTCCTTTTCGAGGTGCGCCACCCGCCCATCATCAGGCCGACCGATGTCGGAGGGCGGTTGCATTGCGGGCTCAACGTCCGGCGGACTTACCTCGGCGTGGCCGGCCAGCAGATGCGCGCAACGCGATTCCTTGTATCCGGTTTGCCGGGGCAGGCGTTCCACCAACGGCACGGGTGACCGTGCCATCAGGCCCTCAAGTGTCGATTCGACTTCTTCGAGACTGGAAAAATCGTGCAAACGGCCGGATCGGCCGCGGATCTCCCCAACGGTCTGCGGACCGCGAAGCATCAAAACGCAGAGCGCGGCGACTTGTGGTGCGGACAATCCGAGGGCATCCGCCAGTCGCTGTCCGTATTTCGGCACCCGGCTTGTGGCCCCTTCGAAAACGAAAACGAGCTTCTTGTCCCGCAGCGATGCGACTGCGCGGAGCACGGTCGGTTCGCCGAAGCTCACGACAGGTTCGCGATTGGACGACTGGTTGCAGGCATTGAGGAGCGCGTTGAGCGAGAGCGGATAGTAGTCGGGCGTCGTCACGGCCTTTTCGACGAGCGAGCCAAGCACGCGCAGCTCGGCGGCATCAAGCCGCAGGTTGTCATCGGCAGGGTTCATCATGGCCGGTCCGGCTGTTTGCCCGGCGCATCGCCGATGATCTGCTGTTTGCGATAGACCAGCCCCTGGAACACTGCAAGAAGCCCGCCGGCTTCATCCGTGACCTCGACGGTGTAGCTGGCCAGCTTCGGATTCAGCGCCACTTCGCGCGCCGCGGCTGTCAACACGCCAGTCTTCGCCGACTTCATGTACGTGATGCTGACGTTGATCCCGACGGCGACGGTTCCGTGGGCATTCGATGCCACTGCGAAGGCATAGTCGGCAAGGGTGAAGATCGCGCCGCCCTGGACGATACCGACGGCGTTGAGGTGCCACGGCTGGACGGTCATGCGCGTGACGGCGTGGCCGGGCGCGAACGACACAAGTTCGATGCCGCAGTGCTTCACAAATGCATCGCGTTCCATGAATTCCTTCAGGGTGTTCATTTCAGATTATTTGGCCTTGGACAGACTGGCTGCGGGAGATGCTTCACTCCTGAGAAGTCGGAAAACTTCGCTCCCTGCGAGCAGGAAGGCGCCGATTCCATAGGTCTCGGTGGCGGCCTCATTGAATTGCTTTGGATCGGCTCCGATCGGCTGAACGTGAGTGAGCCGTCCTTCATTCGTGACGCATGCGGCGAGACCCTGCCACGCGTTCAAAATCGCCGGCTCAAACCGGCCGCGATCGAGAAGACCCTGGTTGACGCCCCAAGCGAGCGCGTAGCAGTAGAAACCCGATCCGCTGGTTTCCTTGAGCGGATAGTCTGCCGGGTCAAGCAGGCTGGCGCGCCAAAGCCCGTCTGTCTGCTGGCAGCTCAGGATCTTGTCAGCCATTTCGGAATACTGCCGCTGGAATCGCGGCCGGGACGGGTCGTCGGCGGGCAGGTATTGCAGCATGCGGACGAGGCCGGCGAGCACCCATCCATTGCCGCGGCTCCAAAAGACCTTTTTCCCGTTCGCCTCGCGGCGGGAAAAATAGGTGCTGTCGCGAACGTAGAGATGTTCGTCGCGGTCGTAGAGGAAATCCGAGGTTTGCCACCATTTGCCGACCGCAAAGTTCAGATATGCTTTTTCGCCGGTCGCCGAATAGAGGCGAATCCAGGCCGGTGGAGCCATAAAGAGCGAATCGCACCACGACCAACGGTCGAGCCGGTCGGGATTTCGGACCGCGTCAAAGTCGAGGTCGCCGTCCTTCGGATGGGCGAGGATCGAATCGAATCGCTCCCGCATTGGTGCGATCATCGAGGGGTCCTTGAAGCGGAAGAAGAGTTCGGCGTAGGTTTGCCCCACGCAATGGTCGTCAGCGTGGTAGAGACGAGGCCCGAGTTTCCATTCATTTGTTCTCGCCATCTTCAGCATGGAATCGAGAAAGCGCGGGCTGGCAGAGAGGTCGGCAAGCGCCATCATTCCTGCGTATCCGGCGGCCTGGGTCCAGTCAGTCGCGGCATGGGTTGAGGGATTGGCAAGCTGCCAGTCGGCCACCCGTTCCATGATACGCAGGACGGCTGCGGACTTTGGCTCCGCTGTCGAGTCCGCCGGGTTGACGACGGGCGGTTCACCGCACGCGACACCGATCGGCGCAACCAAAGAAGCGAGCAGAAATCGTGGGTTCATATTCAAAGTGTCACAGGCCGAAGACCATTGACGGAAACGGACAGCCTGTCCCGAGGACGAAGATGCGCAACCTGTCCCTTGGATGGGAGCAGGAAGACCGCATTGCCGCAACCGGTTTTGATTGCGCAGCGCCCGGTCGGGGGAACGGCTTGCTTCCGGCTCGGCTCAATAGGAATCCGGTTGCGCACAGGTCATGCCGGCCAGATCTTCGAATCCATGTCGGTAGTCGAGTGCAAGTTCGAGGCGGGGCTGGCGGCTGTGGACGCGATCGCGGAGATGATTGCCGTGATTGACGAGCCACGTTGGATCGTGTTTGAAGACTGCCTGGCCGGACGGGCAGACTTGCTGTTAATCCGCCACGACTGACCGGAAACAGGCCCTGCGCGAATGGCGCACGCCATCACACGGAATGCGGCGTCGGGATCGTCCCTGCTGTAACGCAAGCAGCCCGAATCGTCGCGGTTCAGAACAAGTCGGCAGGCGTTCGACTCAGGAATTCATCGAGGTAGGCAGTGGTCGCTTTACCAGCGATGAACACAGGATCGCTCAAAATGGCCTTGTGAAGCGGAATCGTCGTCTTAATGCCGCGAATAAGATATTCACTGAGAGCGCTATACATTCGCTCGAGCGCCATCTTACGATTATCTCCGTGAGCGATCAGCTTGCCAATCAGGGAGTCATAGTACGGCGGAATCGTGTAACCGCTATAGGCATGCGAATCGACCCTGACACCGTGGCCACCAGGGGCATAGTAAAGACCAATAGTTCCGGGAGATGGAGTGAAACTGCGTGCGGGATCTTCCGCGTTGATGCGGCACTCGATCGCATGGCCACGAAACTCGACATCCTTCTGGTCGAAATTGAGCTTCTCGCCCGAGGCGATGCGAATCTGTTCTTTTACGAGATCAATACCTGTAATTTCCTCAGTAACAGGATGTTCCACCTGAATCCTCGTGTTCATCTCGATGAAGAAGAAGTCTCCTTGTGAATCGACGATGAACTCGATCGTGCCCGCGTTTTCATATCCCGCCGCTGCCGCAGCGCGCACTGCAGCCTTGCCCATCTTCTTGCGGAGGTCAGGCTTAAGGAACGGCGACGGTGATTCCTCAATCAGCTTCTGGTGGCGACGCTGAACAGAGCAATCGCGTTCGCCGAGGTGGACCACATTTCCGTGTGCGTCGGCCAGGATCTGGAACTCGATGTGGCGGGGGTTCTGGATATATTTTTCGATGTAAACAGACGCGTTGTTGAAAGTCTTCTCAGCTTCGGCCCGTGCAGTGTGGTATTCTTTGGCGAATGAAACATCGTTGTGGGCTATTCGCATCCCGCGTCCCCCTCCGCCGGCGACGGCCTTGATGATGATCGGATAGCCGATCTTGCGCGCCACCTTGATTGCCTCCGATTCGGAATCAATCGGTCCGTCCGAACCGGGGACAGTCGGCACTCCGGCCTTTGCAACGGTTTGCCGCGCCACCGCCTTATCGCCCATTATCTTTATCGTTTGCGACTTGGGACCGATGAATCTGATATTGCAGGACTCGCACTGCTCAGCGAACTTGCTATTCTCGGAAAGAAAGCCGTAGCCCGGGTGGATTGCATCGACATCCGCAATCTCTGCCGCGCTGATAATGCGATCAGCGCGCATATAGCTATCGCTGCTCTTGGCACCCCCGATGCAGATCGCCTCGTCGGCAAGTTGAACATGGAGCGACTGGACATCGGCCTCTGAATACACAGCCAGTGTCTTGATTCCTAACTCTCTACAGGCACGGACGATACGAAGCGCGATTTCGCCGCGATTAGCAATTAGGATCTTTTGGATCATGAACAAAAACACCACCGATACTCAGCTGTCATGCTGGCGAATAGGATCAGCTCGAATGCGGGAAAGCGCGGAAAATCGGCTTCCGGTCAAGCCTGTCTGATCTTGAACAATCGTTGACCGTATTCGACGGGTTGGCCGTTCTCGACCAAAACCTCCAAGATCGCGCCCTTTGCCTCGGCCTGGATTTCATTCATGATCTTCATCGCCTCGATGATGCAGACCACAGAGTTCTCCTCGACCTTTGTGTTTGCCTCTACGAATGGTGGGCTTTCAGGGGACGGAGACCTATAGAACGTCCCAACCATTGGCGCCTTGATGAAAGCAATTCCCGGCTCTTCCTTTTCTTCGCCCGCCCCAACCGAAGGATTCACGGAGGTTGCACCGGAAACCAGCGGTTCTGGAGTGGTTGCGGGAGCCGATCCAATGTTTGAAGCCACAACCGGAGCGCCATTATGGCCCCGGCGTATCTTCAACTTAAAGCCCTCTTCCTCGACCGCAAATTCGGTCAACTCGGAGCGCTTCATTAGGTCGATGATCTGCTTAATTTGCTTGAGGTCCAAATCGGGGCCTTGGTTTGGGTTAGGGTTAGGCCAACGATGGTTAGTAGGATTTGGCGGGGTTAGCGTTCAAAATTACTTTCCATTATCTGGCAACCACGGATTTTGAAGCAAATCTTCTGCGATACTGCAAATGGTCTAACCTCGGCCGAAATTGGGCAAAAGTTGGCGAAATTTGCCGGAATATTTTCCAAAAACGGCCGAAATCGGGCCTCAAAAATATTTCATCGAAAATATTACATCAACGACTTACGAAAGTAATATCGATGCGTGACATTCGGTTCATTGAGGGGCAGTCACATTTCCTCAGTGACCGTCCGGTCAGAATACTCCGTTCCGAAGTTTGGCCTAACTTTTTTGGGGTGCGGAAAGGGAATTGGTGCGGCGGTTATTTGCCGGTACTTGGTCGACGATGCCGGTGGGGTTGATCAGAAACGTGCGAAAGACGATGCTCCCATTTGCATCGAGCTGGTTCTGATCGGCTGGCGTTCTGACAACGTGGGTGCCGTCAAAGTACACGCGTCCGCCGCCAAGCCAAGCGGTCTGGACTCCGTATCCGGGAGCGGTCAGCTGCAGCTGTGCGCCCGAATTGAAAAATGTTTCCTGCTGGCCCAAGGCGTCGACGGCACCGACAGCCGCCACAATCGCCTGGGAAATGGCAAAGACATCGCTTTGGGCATTGGCATCGGGTTACCGGCGGCCCCCGGCAGATGGAGGCGGGATTGGCCGCGGAAAGACCGTCAAAACACTTCGAACGAATCGGGGCGAAGCGGGAAGACTGGCCGGCCCAAGCGCTGCGAACTGAGGCGTTCAACTTCCATCGCAACTTCGTAATTTTGGGTCAGAAAGCGGAAGAAGTAGGTCTTGTCGATGGTCAGGCAGGTGAGCGGTCCGTCAGCGACGACACTGGCAGTGGCCACGCTGTTCTGGAGGAGGCCGATTTCGCCGATGAACCCTCCGATGCCCAACCTGGAGATGCGCCGTTTGTTCCGCTCGACGAGAGCTTCCCCTTCGTAGATGAAGAAGAGGCCTTGGCTGTCATGATTCTCAGACAGCACGTAGCCACCGGTTGGAAACGTCGCCACCCGGGTGATGGTCGCGAAGCGGTTGATTGCCTGGGGATGCCAATGGCGGCAAAGCTGGTTCTGGCGCAGGAACGGCACGTGATGCGCGAGCGCCAGCACAGTGGCGGCTCCAAGGCGGTCCATGATTTCTGTCTGGAAAACCTCCCGTGGCATTCGCAGCGCGATCACGGGACTGCGCGCCAACAGGCGCCACCCGAGCGGGTGCGGCTCGACCAGTTCCTCGGCGCCGACAAGATCCCCTTCGATGGCCTGCCAGGCCTTCTGCGGGCGCCCCTTTGGCGTGCGGCGGTAAACGTCAACTGCGCCGCTGACAATGAGGTGAATATCGATGGCAGGCTGGCTGAAGTCAGAAAGGAGCGCCCCCTTCTGGAAAGTCACAACCGTCAGCTTGCTCTCGATCGCCCGGCGCCGGTCGATCTGCATGCGCTGGCAGAGCGGCGAAACGACGAGGATGCTCGAGATCGTCTTCATTGTCACCGGCTGGTCGACGGCCTGTTTGCGCTGTTGACGATTTCGCCAATATCTCTTCGCCATGCGAATTGGCTGCCGGACCGTTTCCATCACCGAGGCATAGGCAATCACGCTCGCCGGAATCACAACTGCGATGGCAAGGACGAAGAGGAAACGCGCCCAGAACTGCCAGCGGAGGAAGATCTCCGATGGCGCCAGCTCCGCGCTTCGGACGACAAACATCGTCACGCCGGAGATCCACAGGATCGTCCAAACCAGCCGTGCGCCGACGACCGGAGGATCAAAATGAATCCGAGCCGAGTGCTGCAGGCCACCCCAGCTCTTGTTGGCCGGAAAGATCAGGTGGTGACTGGTGTCGAGCACGGGTTTACCCAGGCCGGTGTGGATCGCCTTGTTGATGCCACCGCCGAAGACAGGCCGGATCATGATCGCAAAGACGATTGCCGGTATCAGGCTCGATTGCGGGCGAAACAGGCACATCAGGGTCACAAAAAGGCCGATCGGCGCCAGTTTCACCAAATGGATACTCAACTGCGCAGACCCATCGGCAAGAAGGCTGTCCTGCAGATTGATGTCGAAGTGGGGCAGCAGCCAAGGCAGGGAGATGCGCGGGTGGAGGCCGTCTCCGCCGGCCGCATGCAGTGCTGAAACTCCAAGCACATTTCCCAAACTGACCGCGAGCGCGGCCATGATATAGCCGATGAGGAGCGCCGTGATCACGCTCAACGTGCTGCCGCCGGGAAAATGCGGCGGCAAGATTCCCAGAGCCAAGAGCCCCGTGACGATCGACACGACCCCAATCCAGCGCGCAACCTTTGGTGGAAGCCCAAACTTCCACATCAACGGAACCTGCTGGGTGACGGGACTTGGCCCGGTCTGCAGCACGCCCGAACGCTGGGCCTTGAGCACGAGCTCATAGAAATCGCGCAACGCGGGACATTTCCGTTCCACAATCAGATTTCGCAGCGCTTCCGGAACGGTGGTCGGCTTGTTGAACGCGAGAAGAGCGCCCAATTGCAGCCGGTCAATCGTCAAGTAGCCGCCGGTGTCGAGTGCCTTGATGGTAAACCGTCCGTTCGAATCCGCTCCCTTGGTGAGGTGCGGATTCAACTGAAGGCGTTCCGCCGTGAACAGAAGCTGCAGATCCATGGCCATGGTGCCTCCTCCTCAGGAATCTGGCTGCTGACGCGGGAATCGCGCAATCGTTGTTTCCACGGCTTCGACAAGTTCTGCCGTGGTGAAGGGCTTGGCGAGGAACGGAAGATCCTGCTGATCCTCGCCCCAAAGTCCTTCGTCCGAGATCCGCGCACTGATCAGCAGAATCGCAATCGGGCCGGCCTTTGACCGGAGTGTCCGGGCCAGAGCCAGACCATCCTTCCCCGGCATGATGATGTCCGTGATGACCAGATCGATGTTCCAACCGATGCTCGTCAGCCATTTCAGCGCTTTGAGCGGCTCGGTGAACGTAGTAACCTCATAGTCGCGAGCCCGCAGCGTGGTCGAAATGATATCGAGCATCGGCGCCTCGTCATCGATCACGACGAGTTTGAGTTTGGACTTCTGTTCAGGCGGTGTGGGCGAGGTATTCACAAGCAACTGCGGTTGGGGATCAATCAACAGATTTTCGAACTGGCTGCGAAGACCAGCCATTTGCAGGGCTTTGCCAAATTCTGGTAATTAAGCTAAACTCTGCAGTTAGGAACGAGAAGGGCGAGAAAAAAGCGACAGCTGGAAGCACAGCGGTCAAGTCCGTCATGACCTGAGGAGCGGAACGATTCTCCGGGGCTGGTGAGATTCCGGAATTCTCCTGTGCAGCGCGACGCACGCCACGCGGTCGGCAGGTCTTTTAACGGAGTTCGTGCTGCCGCATGCGGTGGAGCTGCCATGAATTCCAAAGATTATGCCAGACCACGTAACAGGTGGGGCCGAGCGCAACCAGCGGGTTGGCATACGTCAACGCGAGGTAGATCGTCAGCGTTGTGTTCTTCTGTCCGAGCGACTGGCTGGCTTCGCGGCCGAAATGCCGCCCGCCGATTGCGCGTCCCACTGCGAAGTTTGCGGCACAGACAAGCGCCGTTGCGACCGCGATTTTGGCGAGTTCGACGCGCGGCAGCTCCGGATGGGATTGGACGAAATGGGAGGCGTTCGCCGTGATCAGGAACAAGGCAAGCACCCACATTCCGAACGACACGTTGCGGAGATGCTGCGGCCAGCCCGCCGCCTGCGCGTGGACCGCCCGCAGGAGCCAGGCGGCGCACATGGGGACAACGACAACGAGCCCGACGCTTCCGAGCACCTGGGCGAACAGGCCCGGAGTGTCGCGCGACAACACGAGCGGAATGATCAGGGGAAGCAACGCGGCGATGGAAAGATTTGTGATCAGAAACGAGGCGATCACGTAGTCCACACGACCGCGCAGGAAACTGACAACGACGGGAGCGGCGGTTGCAGTGGGCGTGATGGCCGCGAAGAACGTCGCGAGCGCCACATCGTGTCCACCGATCAGCCAGCCGAGCGCCCAGCCCGCGAAACCCAGGACCAGATTTGCGGCGAGGAGAAAAAAATGGCTGCGATGGACCGCCTCCCGTGACAGACGCGTCTGCAGAAACACAAGGAACAGCATGCACACGAGCAGCCAGCGGATCGCCCACGCTCCGACGAAGGCCTGGGGAACGAACGCGCCGAGGGCGATGCTCGAAGCAAGTGCGACGGTGCGGAAAAAGCCGGGCTTCATGGGTGAAAAGAGCCCGAGAAGAGCGCAGTCGGTTCCGCAAGGCAACGACGCATTGCGCGTTGCGCAAGGTGCTGGATTCCCTGGGATCCGTCGGACGTGCAGACGCATGGTTGCGGAGCCGCGCATTTCGGAACGGCGGGCATCCTGCGGCAACCAGCATGCGGGCTGGCCAACGGCGTCGGGTTGCCTCACGCTGCTGCAATCGACCATGGTCATTCGAATTTCGAATTCACTGCCGGCCATTCGCTGTGCGGGACGCCGTTGGCTGATCGTCATTGCGGCGACGGTTCTGGCCGGAGGTTCCTTCGGCGGGGAGAACACCGATGCGGCGTCCCCTGGCATGCCGGTCGTCTGGAAATTTGACCAGTTTCCGTTGATCGCCGGGCGACCTGTGGAGATCCTCGGCGCGCCGCAATTGAAGGATGGCGATGGCACCAAGCATCTTCACTTTGACGGTGTCGGGGACGGGCTGGTTGTGCCGTCAAATCCGCTCGCCGGCTTGAGAGACTTCACGATCGAAGTTCTGTTCCGCCCCGAAGCGGGCGGCCAGGAGGCGCAGCGGTTTCTCCATCTGCAGGATGAAGGCGGCAGCCGTGTTCTCATGGAGATCCGGCTGACGCCGCAGGGCCAATGGGCGCTCGATACATTCCTGTTTTCGGCCGCCGGAAGCCTTCCATTGTTCGACCGCGCGAAACTCCATCCGGCTGGAGAGTGGCATTGGGTCGCGTTGCGTTACGACGCACAGCGGATGACCAGCTTTGTGGACGGGCGCAAGGAACTGGAGGGAGCGATTGCCTTCGCGCCCATGAAGCCGGGGCAGACCTCGCTTGGCGTGCGTCTAAACCGGGTCTTCTGGTTCAAGGGCGATGTTCGCGAAGTGCGGTTTACGCCCGCGGCGCTCGGCGAAGAGGCCTTGCAGGGGAATTAGGCCGCAGATTCGGGACAAGGAACGGCACTTGGGTTCGAACGACGCCTTGGAGACGCGACGCCCACGTCGCGTCTCCATGGCATCATCCGGGTCAGTGGTCCTGCCCCGATCCTGCCGTTCCGCCTGGCAGCTTCACCGCGTTGTTGCAGATCGTAATTTCAGGGATCTCGTGCGCCGGATCGATCTCAACCGTTGTGCCGGTCAGATCGGTTCCAACGGGCACCGCAAGCACGACCTCGGCGGTGCTGGGCTGCAGGTCAACCGGGGCGGCAAGCGCTGGAATTGTCCCTGAAGCCACCACGGCGCCGGCCGCGGTTGTCAGGACGATCTTCGTTGCGGGAGCCGCCACCGATCCGAGGCTGTGCACTGTCACGCGGAGCGAGTTTCCAGATGCGGCGATGTCTTCGCTGCCGATCCCGAGATCAGGACGCGACCAATACGGCATGCCGGGCGTTTGCAGCTTGAATGCGAGGACGGTCGTGGTCCGTGGCGGCAGGACAAGCGCGAGGGATCGTGTGCGCTCGAATGCGATCGTGCGGGTTGTGGTCGGCTGGGGAACGTCCCTGCCGGTTGTGTCGACGCCCTGGGAGACCTCCCAGAGTCCGGGGTCGACATTCCAGCCGGTCATGGTGGCGCGGACCGGAGCAGTCTCGAGGTTATAGACGATGACCTTGAACGCCGTCGGCGTGGCGTCGGGGATCAGGATCGCGACGCTTTGGGCGGTCGCGGGTGCGGCGAAGGTCCAGCTGACGGTGTGGCCGGGGTACAGCGCATTGCGCACGAGGGCGACGCCGCCGAGCCGGGCGCGCTGTAGTTCTGCCGTGGGTACGCCGACGCGGTCGATCCAGAGGCTGCCCTCCGTGTTGATGTAGTCGAACAGATCGCATTCCTCGATCTGCCGGGCATAGAGCTCCTCAAGCTGACTCTTGTCGCCGGTGAGCTGCCAGAGGAAATGGCTGTCCGCCGAGTAGCGGAAGGCATTGGAACGCGCGCTGCCGCGGCCGTCGTTGGGCCGCGAATCGAGCCGCCGGCTGTTTTCGCCGCCGAGGAGGCGCCGGCCGATGGTGTCCCGGACCCCAATCCAGTCGAGGGCGTTGGCATTGACAACGCTCAAACCGGAGGGACCCGCGTCGAGGATCGGCGCGAGGTATTTCCGATCGCCGGTCCAGCGCCAGGCGCCCCAGAAGACGTGCCAGGGAAAATAGCCGCGCGTTGCCGAGGAGTCCTTGTCATCGATGTAATGGATTGCCGACGGCAGGTAATAATTTCCGTCCGCATCCTGCTTGCGGTGCGCCAGCAGGCCGTCGGCGAGTTCGAGGAGGATTTTTTTGGCGGCGGGATTTCCGTTGAAATCGACCAGGAGCTGTCCCGGCTGCAGAACAAGGTAGGAGTAGGATTTCGCGTAACCCCACGGATCGTCCGTGGCCATCTTCAGGCCGTTGTAATAGGATGTGCGGATGTGGCGATGGCCCGCGGCGTTGATGCCGGTGGTGCCGGCGACGCCCCGCTGAGTCACCATCGCGCGCTCGATCTGCCGGGGATTGCCGTAATCCAAAATCAGGTTCGCTCCGAGGCAGTCGATGCCTTCCTCGTAGCTGTGCAACTCGTCGGCTTGAATGGTGCAGAGACCGTTCGTGAACATGCCGTTCTTGAACGCGGCTTCGAGCAGGCGGTGCAGGGAGACCGATAGCTTGTCCGGATCGCAACCCATCAGCGCTACGCCGGGCCAGGTATTGAGGAGGTCGACATCGTCGGAGATGCCGCCGCCGAAATCGCCGAATGCCACCTGGCGGTGGTCGATATACCAATTGACGAAGCGCCGGACGCGCCCGAGCAACTCCACCTGGCGGAAGGCCCACAGCGGGACGCCGGCCGGCGGAACCGGCTGTTGATAGGGCGGGCGTGGGCCACCGGCTCCGATCGCATCGTAGTTGCGGCCGGGATCATGGCCGGGATTGACGCGCATCAGGTCCGTGATGTCGGTCTCGAACCGGTTCCAGAGGTTGAGCTGGGGGCTGTGCGGGTGCTCTTCAACGAGCATCGCATAGCTGTCTCTGGCCTGGGTGAAACGGTCCAGCTCGTGTTCGGCGCGGGCCGCTTCGCGGGGCTTGAACACCAGCCGGATCTCTGCGCCGGCGAGCGAAGCCGCGCCAAAATCGGCACCCGCCCCCGCTACTGTGATCCAAAGGCCTTTTCCCGGCGGCAGCAGGCGATCGCGCAGATCGAGCCACAGCGTCTTCGCCTCGCCCGGTTTCACGCTGAACGTGAAGTCGAGGAGGTTGCGCATCGGCCACAGCGGATCCTTCACCTGGATATTCAATGGAAACAACCCGCTGTGCGTCGGCCTGACATTGAGCGCCGGGAGTTCGATCGCGATGCCGTCGAGCCCGTCCGAGAGCCGGTCCCACGTGTCGGGGACGAGCACGTGGACGAGTGGCAACCGATGTCCTGGTGGTGAACCGGGAGACGGCGACGCGGGCGACGTCCCGGCCGGCCGCGCGATCAGCAGCTGACGCTCATCCTCAGGAAAACGGCCGCGAATCCAGTCGTTCAGCGCTGCAAACCCGGGCTCGGCCACGTTTCCCTCCGCCAGTTTGTAGGCCAGCGTTGTGCGGCCTGCGGGTTCGCGGCCAGCCGTGACGTTGTATGCGACCAGTTCGCCGATTGGCTCCTCCTGTTGGACATTTGTGAACCGGATCTTCCGGCCCACGATTGGCGTGGCGAGACGGTGCACGGTCTTTTCCTGACCAGGCGGTCGCTCGAACAAGACGGATTCGGCTGGACTCTCGTAGGCGGTCTCGCCCTGCGCATTTGCCGGCAGCAGCTCCATCTTTCCCCAAGCCGCTCCGGAGATCTCGAGGTGGTTCCATGGTTCGTCGGGGAGCACAAACGTGATCGCCTTGCCGGAGTCGACGTAGCAGTCCCAATCGGGCAACTGGAAATAGTCGTTGCGGCCGGGCAGGCGCGAGCGGTTGTACACGCCGGGCCAGGTTGTTTCGCGAATCCCGTCGCAGGCTTTCCACCACCAGCGCTTGAGATCATAGGCGTCGTGAATCTCCACTTTGCGGACGCTGATTGCGGTTCCGGCGTAATAGGGCGGCGGATCGTCGGGTCGGTTCCAGCCAAAACGCATCGACCACTCGTCACGCCAGCGGGAGTCGGCGAGATCGCGCGCGGGGAGGGCCAACAGGCTGGCCGGTGCCTCGCCACTTGAGAGCGTGGCAACGTCGTCGTCGGCAAGCATGCGGTCGTAGATCCGGAGTTCGTCGATGTCGCCTCCGCGCACGAAATTGTAGTCACTCTGGACATTGTGCGGACTGATGATGCGCGAATGGGGGCCAAACTGGTCGAGCGCCGTGTTGAAGACGGCCACCGTCTCATCCTTCGCGGCGAGGCGGCCATTCACGTAGAAGCGGATGCCGCGCGTCTCGTCCCATGAAAGGGCGAGGTGTGTCCACGCACCGGGATTTGGAAACGGATCGACGGCGGCCGACACGCGCGTCCGTGCGAGGCTGGCATCGGTGACGAACGCATCGAAACCGCGACCGTTATAGTCGATGCGCAGCCAGACCATGTCCCAGCTTGAATGGTCGCCGAAGCCGACGCGGAAGACGGGAAACTGGGTTGGGCCGACCGGGTACCGCGACCGCCAGAAGAACGAGAGTGTGCCCCGCTGGGCGAAGATGTTGCCGGACGCCCGCCACGCGAGCCGCTGCAGATCCCCGCAACTCAGCGCAGCTCCGCGGGCACCGTCGGCGATGCGGGAGACCTGGTAATCAAAGGTCGGCTCCGGCGTGCCCGCGGCAGAATAGTCCGCCGTGGTGCCGTGTTCGCCGGACAGATAGAAGAGCAATCCTGGAGCAGGCGTCTCCGCTCCGCCGCAATGCACCGCGAGCGGCAACCCGAGAACGAGTGCAAGGCAGGCCGCGATGCGCGGTATGGGCGGGGGTGCGTGTTGCATCGGGATTGCAAGGATCCTCACGCGGCACCCGCGGTTCTAGAACGGTTTCGCGCGCTGGCACAACTGGACCGGCACGCCCCACGGATCGCGCATCATGATCAACATCGATCCGTCGGCCTGCGGTTCTTCGAGAAAGAGCGTGGCGCCAGCCTTTTCCAGTCGCTGGCATTCGGCCCGCGCATCGGCGGCCACCAGGGCGAAATGAAATACAAGCGGGTGCTGTGCCGCGTAGTCGGGTATCGACGCCTTGGGGTTGGAGTAGAGCTCGACGATCACCCGGCCGGTGTCGTCGGCGAGAAAGTGTGTGTAGGGCGCATCCTCGCGCTGGCGGGCGACCTTGAGGCCGAGGTGTTCGACGTACCAGCGGGCCATCGGGCGGACTTCGGGGACATTGAGGGCAAAGTGTTCGAATTTCATGGTTGTCGGAAACGGGCGGAGAGCCGGATGGAATGAACAGCGAAACGTCCAGTCTGGCAAGACGCGCGGCCCCGGACTGCCATCGAATCGTGCGAATCTCACTGACCCCGACGATGGCTGTCGCCCGTTGACTGTGCGCCTGCCGGCGTTGCAGATGGCGAGGGTGGGGACGACTTCGCGGACGGATTGAAAATCTGGTCGAGGACGGTTCGCACCATGAACTCCGGCGTCTTCATGAATGCGGTGGGGCGGAAATAGCTCGCGGCGGCGAGGAGATTGTCCGATGTGGCGTCGCGCACGCTGATATTGAGCGAGATCAAGTAGTCCTTGAAGTCCCAGTCCCATTGATCCTGGTAGGCAACGTATGCCTTGACGTCCCTCGGCATCAGCGTCAGCGGGCCGCTCTCGGCCTGAATCCCGCGGGCCTTGAGCGCGTTCACGATCAGAACGTCGAGCCCATGGTTGTCGTTCAGGCTTTGCTGGACGTAGATGTGACTGAACCGGCCCAGGTTGGCGTTGGGTTCGAAGTGCGTAATGCTGGTGGAACATCCGGCGAAGAGCAACCCCGCCAGGATCGCGATGGCGAAGGCTCTTGTTTGCGCTGAAAAGAATGCGGCCACGCGGATGGTTTGAATCGTCGTTCGCGGATCGGCGAGCACAAAGGGGCGGCGGGCTCCAGTGCACGAATCGAGCCTGTCATCGGGTCGCTTGCCCAAAGATCGTTGGAGGCGCGGCTTCGGGAGGACTATCCCGGAGCGGTGCGATTCGATGTTCCGGCCGGAACATCGAATCGCACCTGTGCGCAGAGGCGGTTCCTCGGGACACGCCGCGGCTTCCGCCAAAATTGATACTTGCTTATCATTATCGTCCGGACGATCCTGGCGGCTTGCCCTACGCAACCCAGCAGAAGCTCACGCTGACCAGCGTGATCATGAAAGCGGAGCGCCCGCTGACGCCCGCGGAGATCTGCCGGGCTGGGAAAAAGGAGATCCCGTCGCTGGGGATCGCGACCGTCTACCGCGCACTCAAGCAACTGGTGGCGCGGGGGCAGGTGCGCCTCGTTGAGATCCCCGGGGCGCCGCCGCACTACGAGTGCACGGCGCGCAACCACCACCATTTCTTCTTCTGCCAGCACTGCCACCAGTTGTACAACCTGCAGGGCTGCGTGCGCGGTGTGGGCGGGCTCGCTCCAAAGGGATTTTCGGTCAAACGCCACGAGATCGTCCTGTACGGCGAGTGCGCCGGCTGCCGGAGGCAAGCCTGACCCGCAACGATGCGCCCTGCGAGGATACCATGGCCATGTTGACGATTGAGAGCCGATTATCACTTCTGGTCGCGCCGGTGGGGCTCGTCCGCGCCGTGTCGTTGGCCGCCCTGTCGATGGCCGTGTTCGGGCCGGGCGTTTCCAATGCGCGCGCTGGAGAGCGGCCGCTGCGGATTGTTGCCTCGTTTTATCCGATGTATGTGATGACGCTCAACATCGTCGGCGACATCCCGGGTGTGAGCGTGGAGTGTCTCGCGAGGCCCTCCATCGGCTGCCTGCACGATTACCAGCTTTCACCCGGGGACCTCGTCGACCTGTCACGGGCGGATCTTTTCGTCGTCAACGGGGCCGGCATGGAGACGTTTCTTGAGAAGGCGGCCCGGCAATGTCCGCGGCTTCGCATCATCGAGGCGACGCGTGGCGTCCGGCTGGCGAACGACGGCAACCCCCATCTTTGGGTGAGTATCAGCGGGGCGATTGAGGAGACTGGAGTCATCGTCCGGGGCCTGGAATCCGGCGATCCGGTCCACGCGGCCGCCTACGGGACCAATGCCGCCGATTATGTGGCGAAGCTCGAACGGTTGCGTGTGCGGATGCATGCAGCCCTCGATCATCTGGCGCACCGGAACATCATCACCTTTCACGAGGCGTTTCCGTACTTTGCGAGCGAGTTTGCGCTGAACATCGTGGGCGTCGTGGAACGGGAGCCCGGGTCGGCCCCGAATGCGCGGGAACTTGCGGACACCATCACGCTGGTGCGGGACCGCGGGGTGCGGGCCATTTTCGCGGAACCGCAGTATCCGGCAAAGAGCGCCGAAATTATCCGACGGGAAACCGGGGTTCCCGTGAGCATCCTCGATCCGGCTGCAACCGGCGACTCCAACCCGGTCACGGCCCGCGATTCCTATTTGCGCACGATGGAGCAGAACCTCCGCACCTTGGCTGCGGTGCTTGCAGGCTAGCATGGAAACCATCCCGCACCATCACACCGGCCTGGCTCCGCATGTGTGCGGCGAGTGCTGCACGCGAATTGAGAATCTCGACGTCTCCCTGGGCGGCCAGCGAATCCTCGAAGACATCACGCTTCATCTGCATTGCGGTGAGCTGACGGCTCTGGTCGGGCCCAACGGCGCAGGCAAGTCCACTTTGCTCAAGGCGCTGCTTGGCGAGGTCCCGCATGCAGGAGCGATTCATTTTCTGCCAGTGCCGGGTCATGGCCGGGAGGACGCGCCGGTGATCGGCTACGTGCCCCAGCAGCTCGAATTCGACCGGTTCTCGCCGGTCAATGTCCACGACCTGTTTGCGAGCGCGCTTTCGCGCTGGCCGGTGGCCCTGTGGTATTCGCGGCGCATCAGGCGTGCAGCAACCGAGGCGCTGTGCTGCGTCGAGGCGGACAATCTGATCGATCGCCGGCTCGGCGAGCTGTCCGGCGGGGAGTTGCAGCGCGTGCTGCTGGCGCTCTCCCTGACTCCGGTGCCGAATCTTCTGCTCCTTGATGAGCCGGTTTCGGGCGTCGATCTCGCAGGCCGCGAGCTATTCTACCGGATGGTATCCGGACTTCGCCGCCGGTTTGACCTGTCCATTCTCATGGTTTCTCACGACCTGGCCGGAGCCGCCGAAGTGTCCGACCGGATCGTTTTTCTGAACCGCAAGATCGTCTGTCTGGGCCGGCCTGAGGACGTCATTGCCAACGCCGAATTGCGGCGGACATTTGGCCTCGATCTGGTGCGCCCCGAGGCGAGTCACGCATGAACCTGCTGCACGATCTCTTTTCCCGCCTGCCGTTCGAGTGGGCACAGTTTGCGTTCATGCGCCACGCGCTGCTCGCCGTGCTCATGATTTCGCCGCTGTTTGCGTTGATCGGTACGCTCGTGGTCAACAATCGGATGGCGTTCTTCTCCGATGCGATCGGACATGCCTCGCTCACCGGACTCGGACTCGGCGTGATCCTTGGGCTGGCCGATCCACTGTGGGCGCTTGTCGGATTTGCCGTCCTGCTCGGAGTCGGGATCTTCGCACTGCAGCGGTTCACCCGCTCGACCATGGACACGGTGATCTCCCTGAGCATGTGCGTCAGCATTGCACTGGGCGTCGTGCTTTTGTCCCGTGGAGGCAATTTCAACCGCTACAGCTCCTATCTGATCGGCGATCTTCTGAGCATTACGTCGAGGGAGATCGTCCAGCTTCTTGTCACAAGCCTCCTTGTGGGCGGCGGGCTGTTGTTCGGCTACAATCGCATCCTGCTCATCGGGCTCAACGAATCGCTGGCCGGCAGCCGGGGCCGGAACACGTGGTGGCCGCAGATGCTCTTCTGCGCGACGATCGCGCTGGTGGTGACCATGAACCTGAGCTGGGTGGGAATTTTGATCATCAATTCCCTGCTCGTGCTCCCGGCGGCCGCGGCTCGAAACCTCGCAAACGACACCCGCCAGTATGTGATGCTGGCCGTCGCGATCTCCCTTTTCTGCGGCGTTACCGGCCTGATCGCCTCGTTCTATGCAAACACGGCGACAGGAGCCACGATCGTCCTGGTCTCCGCGGGTTGCTACGCAGCGACGCTTGGCATGAAATGGTTCAGGGCGCGGGCAGGGTGACTCCGAGCGTCCGGCGCAGCCAGGCGGTTACGCGGTCCGGGTAGGTCGGATCGCACTCGGTCCAGGAGAGCAGCCGGTGTGGCGCGCCGGGGATGAGGACAAGATCGCAAGGCACGCCGGCCGCGCGAAGGCGGTCGACGAAATTGCGCGATTCCTGAACCGGCACAGTGCGGTCCGCGTCGCCCTGCACAATGAGAAACGGTGGAAGGCCGGGCCGGACGTGATTGACCGGCGACAGGGCGGGCAGGAGGGCGAGGGCCTCGGGCGTGAAGCCCTGCGGGCAGCCGAGCAGATTCTGCACCGACGACCACACGCCGTGGCGGAGAGGCAATTCGAGTTCGAAGTCCGTGACCGGGGCAAAACCGACGACAGCCTGCACGCGGGTATCGGCGCCGTCTCCGGTTCCGGCGAGGCAGGCCAGTTGTCCGCCTGCGGAGTGGCCGAACAGCGCGATTCGAGTCGGGTCGCCGCGGTATTCGGCGGCGTGTGCCTTGACCCATCGGATGGCAGTCTGGACGTCTTCGAAGCAGGCCGGCCAGGGATTTGCCGGTGCGAGCCGGTAGTTGATCGAGAACCAGGTGAACTTCGCCGCCGTCAGCGGCGCGAACCATGGAGAGATGTCTGCGCTGTCGCCGGGATGATTGCTGCCGCCCTTATCGCCTGTCGTCCAGCCGCCACCGTGGATGAGTATCGCCACAGGGAATGGTCCCGGGCCCTCGGGCACGCAGGCGTCGAGGCGGAGACTCGTGCCTCCGGCCTGTCCGTATTCGATATCGCGAGCCATCCGGGCAGGCTGCGCTCCAGCTGAGACCAGAACTGCGGACATACAGGTCGAGACAATCGTCGCAATGCGCATCGGAAGACTGATTTCTATGTCCAAGTTCGCCGCGCCGGCGAGCCGCAAGATGGCAGAATCGTATTCGCGGCAGGCTGTTTCCATCAGCTTTTGGCGTGTACGTGATCCGACCTAATCGTGGAGCGAATCAACTCTAATGAGGTTGCAGGACCTCCTTTGAGCCCGGCATGAGGCTAAAGTCATTACTGGTCAGGCCGTTGATTGCTGGGTGCAGTTGCGAATACAAACCAAACTGAGCCTCTTCATTGTCGGTGGAATTTCCTTTGTGATTGCCCTGTCTGCCGTTGTGCAGAACTGGCAGGCGAGACGAAGCGATTCCGCCATATCGGACCAGTCCCAGAACCTGCTTCTTCACGATGAGGAGCAGGGCACTCACAATCTCGCCAAGGCTGTACAATTTATTATAAACGAGTCCCTTGCAAAAGGAGACATGGACGTCTTACAGAAGATTCCTGTGCTTCAGTCGAGAATTAACGGCCTTGCCGAGTTCTCTCTTTATAACAAATCGGGTGTGGTCACCTATTCATCCGAAAAGTCTGCTCTCAAGCGGAAATTCCCGAGCGATCTCCGCACGCGTCTCTACGATCAGATGGGCGAGTATTCGCGAGTTACGGATACAACGACCGAGCTCTACGAGCCTCACATCGCCCAAAAATCCTGCCTGGAATGCCATCCAAAGTGGAAGCCCGGAGAGGTTGTCGGGGTCTCGTACTTGCGCTTCACGAGCGATAGCGTCCAACGCTTGAGGACCGCTCTTGCGGTGGTGACGAAGGAATCCTCGAACGGACGTCTCGGGACCGCGTGCCTCACCCTAATCACGGCGCTTTTTGTCACCGGCATATTTGTGCTGATGCCGATACGGTCGCTCAAGAAGACGCTGAGGGACGTTGCCGACCGTCTTTCCGGAAACAGCGAGGATGTCACGAACGAGTCGGCGCAGGTGTCGAAATCAAGCCGCCTTCTGGCGGAGGGCGCATCCGATCAGGCGGCCTCGCTTGAGGAGACCAGCGCGTCTCTGGAGGAGATGTCCGGCATGACCAAGCGCAACGCGGAGAGCGCGCAGAAGGCGACGGAACTCACGCGGGAAGCCTGCAAAGCGGCGGACCGTGGCGCGGCCGACATGGAGGCGCTCACCTCATCGATGCACGAGCTGAAAGAGTCGAGCGACGGTGTCGCGAAAATCGCGAGAACGATCGAGGAGATCGCATTTCAGACGAATCTGCTCGCTTTGAATGCGGCCGTCGAGGCCGCCAGGGCCGGTGAGGCTGGCGCCGGGTTTGCCGTCGTCGCCGAGGAGGTCCGCCAGCTGGCGAAGCGCAGCGCTCAGGCAGCCAAGGAGACCACCGACAAGTTGGATGGAACTGTCCTGCGCACGACCCAGGGGGCAGAAACCAGCGAGCGCGTTGCCCACAGCCTTCAGGAGATTGTCGCCAAGGTCAGGAAGGTCGACGAGCTCATTGCCGAGGTCGCATCTGCCAGCCGCGAACAGAGCCAGGGCATCGATCAGGTCGCGATTGCTGTCACGCAGATGGACAAGATCACTCAGCGCAACGCGGGCAGCGCCCAGGAAAGCGCAAGCGCATCCGAGCAGCTCCGCTCCCAGGCCGAGGCACTGAGGCAGCAGGTTCAGGCTCTCCTTTCGCTCGTCAACAGCACGTAATCAGCGCGTTCATTCCGGCACCGGCGAAGGCTGGGTCTCTTGCAGATGTCCGGCGGCGACGGATTCCTCGATCATCCCCACGGCGTATTTCCAAAGGGCAACCGAGCCTTCGGCGACATGGGCGTTCCGGGCGATGACGCGATCGCGCGTGATGCCGTGCCGGCGCCAGGCGGCCCCTTCGGTGCGGCAGTTCAGCAGCACCGGCTGTTGATCAGGACGGTCTGCCGGAAGATCTCCTTCAAGCGATCGACTTCGACGATGAAGCGGATCTGTCGCGCGAGGCGTTTCGCAGAGGATTCCATGGCCCAGGTGTTTTCGAAAGCCTCCGGCGGGTCAAATCAGATTCCAACGATGCCGAAAACCGAACGGCACAAATTCCTTCCATTTCGTCCGGAGCTGACAAAGATTCACCGACCTGTTTTGGAGTGCAACCCCATGGGACTGTTGATTCGAAATGCCCGCGTTCTCACGCTGGCCGGCGAAACGCGGCCGCGCCGGGGCGCGGCGTTGCGCGAACTGGGCGTCGTTGATCGCGGAGACGTGCTGGTGGGCGGGGACAGGATCGAAGCCGTTGGGCCGAAGCTCGAGGCGCCGGAGGGAACGGATGTTGTCGATGCGAACGGCCGGGTGCTGATGCCCGGGTTCATCGACTGCCACACACGGCTCTGCTGGGCAGGCGACCGGCTTGGCGAGTGGGAGCAGGGTCTGCGCGGCGTCTCCCGCCGCGAAATTCTCCAGGCGGGCGGCGGCGCTCCTGCGATCATGCGTGCGGTGCGCGACGAGACCCGGAAACAGCTTGCGGCCGGGCTCAAGCCGCGGCTGGACGCCGTCCTGCGCGAGGGCACGACGACCGTCGAGATCAAGAGCGGCTACGGCCTGGCCACCGACGAGGAATTGAAAATGCTGCACGCGATCGTGCGCGCGAGCAACGACTGGCCGGGCACGGTCGTGCCGACCGCGCTGCTCGGGGCATCGTTCGCGGGCATCCCCGATGATTACGCACGGATGGTCGTCAAGGAGATGCTGCCGGAGGTTGCGCGGGAGTTCCCGGAGATCGCGGTCGATGCGATCTGTGACCGCGACGCCTGGTCGGTGGATGCCTGCGTGCGGCTCTTCGAAAAGGCCCGCAAGCATCATCCGATCCGCGTGCATGCGGACCGTTTCGTCTCGCTCGGCATGGTGCCGGAGGCGATCCGGTTGGGAGCGCGCAGCATCGATCAGCTCGAGGCTTCGAGCAAAGCCGATCTGTTGCTGCTCGCCCAGTCCCCGGCGTGTGGCGTGATTCTTCCCTGCACCGGCTTCGAGACAAACCAACGGTACGCGCGGGCGGGGTTCCTGGCGGACGCAGGCGGGGCGGTGGCGCTCGCGACCGGCTGCGGCCCGGAGTCGGCGCCTGGGCACTCCATGCCGTTCGCGATCGCGCTTGCCGTGCGTTTCTGCGGCCTCACGCCGGCCGAGGCGATCGCGGCGTCAACGGTCAACGGCGCGGCCGTCCTGAACCTCCGCGACCGCGGCACAATCGAGCCGGGTCAGCGGGCCGACCTGATTCTGCTGCGCCACCGCGACGAACGCCTGCTTGCCTGGGAAATTGGCGGCAATCCGGTAGATCTCGTGATTTGCGGCGGCCTCAGTTTCCAGCCTGGATGGAAACTGTAGGAGCCCGGAAAGCGGACAGCGGAAGTCCAAATGATCTTCGGGATTGACGTGCCTGCGCCAGGCTCAGCCGCCCGAAACGAACAGCGACCGACCGAGGCGCTGCGAACCGATTTCTTCGAACTGCAGTCCCACGGCAAAATCGTGCGTGATGAACTGCATGAAGTCGGAGATTGGAATCAGCAGGCAACGGCTTGGCGTGCTGGCTGCGATCGTCACGGTCGCGACCGTGTCCTGCAGCATGCTGAGTTCGCCGTAAAAGTCGCCCCTTCGGAGGCGGGAGACCTGCACCTCGCCCTTCATCACGCTGAATTCGCCTTCCTGGACCAAACAGAAGAAACGGAACGCCTCGCCCTTGCGCACAATCACGTCCCCTTTCCCGAAATCCTGAAACGCAGCGTGCTGGGCGAATGCCTCCATCGCAGACTGGCTCCAGTCGCGGGAGAGCGCGATCTGCTGGAGAAACCCGATCTTCTGCACCTTGTCCTCGACGGCCTTCCTCGAGATGCGCGACACAACCAGCCGCTCGAAATCGGTCTTGTGCAGGCTGAGCACCACGCACTTCGTCAGGCAGCGGACCGAGGCAGTGCGGCGGCCGTCACCCATCACTGCGCGATCGCCGAAAAGATCGCCCGCCTGCAGCTCGCCGAACGGATCGGTGCGGCGGACGTCGTGCAAACGCTGGCTCACGGAGAGGCGCCCGGAATGGACGATGTAAAGATGTTCGCCCATCTCGCCCTCGCGCACAACGAAGGTGCCGGAGTCGTATTCCTCCGGCCGCACGGCCGCGGCAATCGCCGTGATGTCCTCCGGCGAAAGCTCGCGAAACAGCAGGGTGCGGCGCAGCAGTTCCTCGATGTTGGCCAGATCGACGGGTGCGGCGCGCGGCTGGAAGAACCGGCTTGCGCGGTCCCGCAGCCAGTTTCGCACCTGCAGGATGGCGATCCAGGCGGCCAGGCCGACCGCGCCGACGACCAGCGCGGCAAACGTCACCAGCAGAATGATCGCGGTGGCATGGAGTCCGCCGGCGGCGCGGAACCGGCGCAGCAGGTCGAGCGCATTCATGTGCAGGAGCAGGCAGCCGGTCAGAAACACGACCATCAGCCACGCGAGCGTTGCGGCCGCCTCGGCAGCCAGGAATCGGCGGTCGGCGAACTTCAGCCGCGACCAAAGCAGCCGGGTGAACAGCCGGTTGCGCACGAACATGAAATCATGCGTCGTGGCCAGTTCCGGCTCGTGATACCGCGTTCGCAACAGGGAGGACGCGGGTGACGGCCACAACGGCGACAGGTTGAAGAAGATCGCGCACAGCAACGGGAAGAGCAGTTCCGGAAACCGGAAAGCCGCCACGCCTGCGAAGAGGAAGAACGGGGACAGTCGTAGCAACGCGGCGTCGATCTCCGCATCGCGACCGCCCATGACGGCATCGCCGAGATCGACGCGGAAATGCGGGAGCGGGGTCTTCCACCGGAAACGCGGACGATAGATGTCCGCGCCGGCGCCACACACGGCGGAGGCTGCCAGCGCAAAGCCGGCGCTCATTGCTGCCGCGGCCAGCAGCCAGCCAATCCCCAGCGGCCAGGGTTCGTCCGAAAACTGGAGTCCGCGCAGGCAGAGCGTGAGCATTCCGAAACCGATCGACATGACGGCCAGCCACCGCGAAGCGTCACCGGGCAGCTTGAATCGCCAGGTGGATGGCGGCACGGGCGGCGGGAGGCGTTGTCCGTCGCCCTGGAGGATTCCATTGTGCCAAGCCTTGACGATCAGCTCGTAAAACTCGCGCAGCGGAGGGCAGCGGCCCTCGGGGATGATCTCAAGCAAAAGGTCGGGCACGGTCCGTCCGCTGCCAAAATTCTGCAGCACCTGCCACTGGGCCGGCGTGCACACCAGATAGCAGCGGCCGGGCTGGTATTTCACCATGACGCGGTCAATGCGCGGCTGGGCCGTGCGCAAATCATCGGCAAGGCGCAGTTTTGTCACCGTCAGGAGCGTGACCTGATCGATGTCGGCAACAGGGGCCGGGACAGGATCCATTTCAGAGATCAATCCTGGCCCAATTCAGCCGGCCGGGGAAGGCTGAAATTGCGGCAGTTTTCATCCAGGCCGGCTTGCGATTGATTGGAGCCGGTCTTCAGGGTCCGGCACGGGGCGCGGGAATCTCCCCGGGAGCGAGCTTCCCGCCGGCATCCACGATCCATTTTGAACCCTTCGGGAGCAGCTGGTTGTTGATGATCACTCCCGATTCGCCGATTACGATGCTGAGCCCCGCTGGAAACGTCATCCCGGATTCATCGATGTTTGTGTCAGAACCCGCCAAGAACGTGGTGCCTTGTTTCAGGGTGTATTCGCCGGATAGCACTCGAAGGTGAAGTGGCATGCCTGTGACGACGCGATCACCCGAGAGCCAGATCACGGGGTTGGGTTGGACCCCGGGGTTCTTCGCACTTCGCGAATTTGTTGCGGTGGTTGTTTGCGGCGTTTCCTCGGGAGTGACCTGCACGCCGCCATCGATCGTCCCTGACGTTGCAGCGGCATCCGGCGCCTGGCGATCGTCAGTGGCTGCAGGTGGCAGATCGATGACCTGTTGATCCGGCGTCCGCACCTTGCCTGTGCCCTTGAGGTATACGTATCCCTTGTTCTTCTCGACTTGGAATTGAAGCGGATCGCTCTCCGAGCTTTCAAACGTGTAGCCGGCGTAGCTCAGAGTGCCGATCCACGTGTGCTTGGCCTGGTTGTCCCAGATCACCATCTGACCGCCTGTGATGCCAATTGAGCGCGCCCGCACTCCGAAGGTGCCATTGCGCTCATCCACGGACAGAATATCAACATCGGATCCACCGCCCAAATCCGCCCGGGCGGAGAAGTCCTTTCCCGTGATCATGAAGCTGTGCCTTGAAGAAGAGGGCGGTGAACCATGCTCGGCCGTCTCGTCTCCACCATGGCTGTCTGCGACTGTGGCGGATGGTGTGGGCGGCTCAGCGGACGGGGGTGATGCTGATGGTTCCGGAGCGGTGCTGTTCGATGAAGCATCCGGAAGCCTGGTGTCCGCCGAAGCAGCAGTCGTTGGCGGTTCTTGGGCGACCACCGGGTGCGAGACTCCCTGGCCTCCGCTCAAGAGGCCGTTGTTGAAGACGATCGTCTGGGTCTCAGAGCGGCCGGTCCAATACATCCAGATGTCGGAATCGAGAGACGGGGTCCTGTGCCCCGGGGGGTAGCCGTGCGCCATGACAACCTGTTCCCGGGTCATTCCCACAACCAGCAGGCCCCTGCTGATTGCATTTGCGGTGGCTTCACCAAACCTCCCAATCGGCACCGGTTGAGGAGTCAGCAGGTTGTTGGCGATGTTCGTCATGTTGCGTTTGCTGTACTTCTCGACGTTCTCGATCTTCACCGTCTCCCCGCTTGGCAGGCGCAATTCCATTCTCTTGTCGTCGAATGACAGCACGGTGACCCGCGTGTTGATTGGCACGAGTATTCCACGCCAGTAGTTGGTGGTCGGCCAGGAGGACTTATCGTGCCTGATGCAGTACCGGGTGTAATATTGCTGGCCCACGACGGGAAGCGGATCCGCCGCAATGGCGGCGAAATAGCCGATCGACTTGGCTTCCCCGCCCGAAGCCTCGGTCAAGGTCTCAGTCGCCTCGGTCGAGTCCTGGGTCATTGTGTACTCGCGGGGCAGGATGGAGGCGCGGAGTGTGGCCAGACAGAGGTCGGCCGCCGTCCGCAGCTCTTGTTTGAGCACCTCTGCCTTGTTGGACAGCAGTTGATCCCGGGTCGGAGCACCAATCTTCTTTCTTCCCGGTGTTTGCTTCGCCTTGGCCTCTGCAAGCACCTGGCCTGTCTTCAGGTCAACGATCCTCACGCTCACGCCGTACGTTGCGTCATAATGGTCCCAGTCCAACGGAAAGTACGCAAAGCCCCAGTTGGTGGTTCTTACGTCAAGCAGTACGTCGATGCCTCCAAACCGTTGGCGCAAGTCGGGAATCCGTTCGCTCGTCGTCACGCCGCCAGGCACTTCTTTCGCCACGAGGCCCAGCTTGGTCGTGAGATCCTCCATGAGTTTCTGGCTGATGTAACCCGCCGGATCCTCAATCTGGTTCTCCTGGACGATCCGGTCGCCCACCTGGGTCATATGCCCGGACTCCGCAAGGGCTCCGATGAGACCGAAGCCGCTGGCAACGGCCGCGCCGCCAGCGGTCATCGCCTGGAAGTCCGGCTTTCCGCGCGACGTTGCGGCCAGGCTCCTGCCCTTGAGGTCTTCGGCCTTCAAACTGGCGGAACTTGCATTCATGCTGGCGCATCCCGCAAACAGGCCAAGCGAGACGATTGCCGCCCGAATCGAGAACGTCCTGCGGCACAACAGTGCAAACCCGACTGTCGGGATCGCAGAATCGATCGGATTTTTTTTCATGGGAGAGATCAGCCGGTGCGAACAAGTTCAAGTCGTCTGCCGTTTTCTTCTCCGAAGCGGGATTGGATGTTTCCGACGACTCAATGACAATATGAAATGTTCGATCCCAGGAAGAACTCAATGCAATAGCTGTTGGTCGGTGTTGTGGAGGGTCGTTTCCAGGAAAGCGCTTGCTGGAAACCTCCGGCTGCGCTTATCTCCGATCGATTTGTCCCACCAATCATGCGTGTCTTTCCTTGGCATTCCGTTGGAGCGGATGCGCCGCTGCTGATCGGTTCACTCGCGTCTTGCCTTGTGGCGTGAGATTGCGAAAGCCGCCAAAGAACTCGTGAGCGTGCCCATGCCTGCCGCCGCCGTTTCGCCGCAAATTCTTCGAATTCAACTGGGCCCTGCGGCGATCGCGCCGCTCCCGGTCGGTCTGCCGGTGCTGTCGGGCGAGGCAGACGAATGTCTCTTTCCTTCAGCCCGATGCCTCGGCGAGGCTGGAATACTGACGCTTTTCGAAACGGGGCCATGGCGGATTGGAACGGCGGCACTGCCGGTCGAATCCAACGTGGGCGCGGCCGCCAAACGGCTGTACGACGAGTTGTTTGCGGCGGTTGGGGAACGGCACCTCTGCCGGATCTGGAACTACATTCCCGGGATCAATGCCGTCGGTGCCGACGGATTGGAGAACTACCGTTCGTTCACAACCGGGCGCTCGCTTGCGTTCGAAGAGAGATATGGCCGCAATTTCAAGACCCACCTTCCGGCGGGCTCGGCCGTGGGTACCGAAGGCGATCTCCTCACGGTCGTATTTGCCGCGAGCAACCGGTTGCCCCGCTACTGCGAGAACCCCGCACAGGTGCCGGCGTACGAGTATCCTGCGATTCACGGCCCGCGCCCCCCAAGTTTTTCGCGCGCCACGGCGGTGTTGGACGGGGGACGCCTCGATGTCTTTGTCTCCGGGACTGCTGCCATCAAGGGACATGAAACCGTCGGTTTTGGAGATGTGCGGAGACAGCTGGCGCTGACGCTGGACAATCTGCGCGGCATCTTCGCGGTCGCCGGTTTGGGCGGCGATCTGCGCGCTGCGAACGCCGCCGCGCGCCACTTCAAAGTCTATCTGCGCAGTGCGAACGACTATCCGGTCGTTTCGAGCGTGGTGGAGGGGGAACTGCTCGTCCCCGGCGATCATGTGAGTTTTCTCCGGGCCGATCTGTGCCGTGCCGAACTCGACGTTGAGATCGAAGCGACGATCCTGGGAGCCGGGCGGACCCTGGGTTCTCCGGGCTCCTAAAGAAAAATGGCCGGAGCCATTTTTCTGAGCAGGGCCTCGATCTGCCGCCGATCTGTCTTGCCGCGCGCCGTGTGTGGAAACTCGGACATCGTCAGCAGCCGTTCGGGAATCTTCCAGGGCGACAGCCTTGTGCGCAGTGCCTGCCGCAGCTCCGCGGCCGGCAGCCCGGTTGCCACCGCTGCCGCGAGGGCGTCGGCGCGTTGCGGATGTTCCATCGCGCACGCGTCGCGCACTCCGGGAACGGCGCGCAGGGCCGATTCGATCTCGGCCAGATCCAGGCGCCGGCCCGCGATTTTGACGAGCCGGCCGGCCCTGCCGAGCAGGACGAGTTCGCCACCTGCGTTCAGGCACCCGGTGTCGGCCGGGACGAAACAGCCGTCTCCCATGACGGCGGCGCTTTCCACCGCAAACCGCCGGCCGCGGCGCCATTGGAGGGTCACGCCGTCCATGGGTGTGCCAACGCTGCGTCCTGTCAACGTGGCTTCGCCGGTTCGATCGTAGCTGATGCCGCCGGTTTCGCTGGCGCCATAGAAGCCGTGGACCTTTTGCCCGAATTTCGCCGCGAACGCGACGGCTTCATCGGGCGACAGGGGGGCGCCGGCGGAAATCACCAGCCGCAGGCTCGAAAACGCCGCAGGGTCCACATCGGCACGCACCAGGGAGCGCAGTAGCGTCGGCACTGCCGGGAAGACTGTCGGGCGCCAGCGCGCGCATTCGGTTGCGAGGACATTCGGCAACGGGCCCGAGGCGCAAAGCAGCGCTGTGCCCTGGACCAACAGCGGCACCACAAGATTGCCCAGCCCGTACGAATGTCCGAGCGGAATCACCGCAAGGTTTACGTCGTCGGGCCGGATTCCCATGCTGGCACAGACCTGGCTTCCGTCGCCGCGCATCGCGGCGTGCGTGAACCGGCGCGCGCGGGGAATGCCGGTGCTGCCACTGGTCAGCTTGATCAGGCAAAGATCGCGGCGCCGCACGGGGCGGCGGGACGCCACCGGCTCGAGCGTGCCGCCGTTCCAGATCCATGCGGCGCCGATCGCCCGGGCGGTCTCGATCAACATTGCGATCGGTTCGGTCGAATCTGCCGGCACTGGAATTGCGTCCGCATCCAGCAAACCCAGGAACACCTGAAACCAGCGCGCCCCGTTTGGCTCCGCCATCAGAACCAGGCGCCGGGTCAGGATGGTCCCGGAAGGCAGTTGCGCGCGCCATTCAGCGGCCGATGCCGCCAGTTCCGCCCGTGTCCACGCCCGGCCAGTCTCGCCGTCGATGACTGCGAGCGAAGCCGGTGCGCGGCGGACGGTTTCCTGCCAGCATTTGCCGAGGTGCACTGACATGAATCAAGCGTGCGGTGCCATCCGGACGTTGGTCGAGGCAATTTCGTGGGTCTGTGGGGCAGATGCGTCCAAGGGTGGGGGTCTGGAAACTCTAGGCTTGAGCAGCCTGTCAGCCGTGCTTTCTCTTCCCAGTGCAAATGCCACCCCAACCGAGTCCTGATCCAGCCGAATCGTTGAAGCGGTTTGCCCTGGAGGTGCGCGACGCACACCGGCGTTTTTGCGCAACCGGCGACATTGCGGCTCTGCACATCGTTGTTCTCGCAGTCGTTCGAGACTTCATGCCGCGTTCCTCCAAATCGGCGCTGACCGATGAAATGCGGCTGATTGAGGACCTTGGGTACGATTCCCTGGCGGTTGCCGAAACGGTCTTTTTTCTGGAGGATTTGCTGCAGGTGCGGATCGAAAACAAGGAGCTGCTTCAGGTGCGCACCGTGGGCGAGCTGCGAAGCTTCGTCACCCGCAAGGTCGAGAAGAAGCGATCCACCGCCGCGTGAATGCCGCCCCGTTTCCCGTGCGGCGGGTTGCGATCACCGGCCTCGGTTTCATCACGCCCATCGGGAACGATCGCGCGGCCGTGACGGCGAGTTTGCGGGCCGGCAGGCACGGACTGGCGCCGGTGGAGTTCCTCGGCAATCCCAATCTCCCGGTCAAGTTGGCGGGGACAGTGAAGGGCTTCGCGGTTGACTCGCCGAGCTGGCGCGATTGGACCTGGCCCGCGGCGTACGACATCCCGCGCGAGACGCTGCGCGGCCTGGCTCCGCATGGAGTCTACGCGATGTGTGCCGTGGCGCAGGCGTTGACGGACGCCGGGCTTTCGGTGGAGTCGATCGCGGACGATGACATGACGGGCCTGTTCTGCGCATCGGCGGGCTCGGCGATGCTGATGCATCACAATCTGGTGCAGATGCACGCGGTGCGCGGTGAACGGGGAAATCCGATGGGGGTGGTCAGTTCGATCGCCGGCACGCTCAATTTCAGCCTCGCCGCGCATTTTCGCATCACAGGCTCCGTTTGCGGGTTTGTCTCCGCATGCGCGTCCGCCAGTCACGCGCTGGGCTACGCCTGCGATGAGATCCAGCTGGGCCGCCTGGATCGCGTGATTGTTGTGGGAGCCGAGGAAATGAACGCAGAGTCGATCCTGCCGTTCGCGGCGATGCGCGCGCTGTCTGGCGCGAGCGACCCGGCGCTGGCGTCGCGGCCGTTCGACGTGGGGCGGGACGGCTTTGTCGGGGCGGGCGGCGCGGCGGTGCTGATTCTGGAGGAGGCCGGGATGGCGGCGGCGCGGGGCGCGCGGGTGCAGGCGGAGCTCGCGGGGTGGGGGCAGGCGGCCGACGGCTACAGCGTCGCGATGTCACATCCCGAGGGTGCCGGACTCCGCCGGGCGATGGTGCGTGCGCTTGCAGGGTCTGGCGTGAAGCCGGCAGACATCGACTACGTGAATGCGCACGCCACGTCGACGCCGGTTGGCGATCGCGCCGAGGCGCTCGCCTTGCGGTCCGTATTCACCGATGCCGGCGCGCGGCCGCGTATCAGCAGCACAAAGGGACTGACGGGTCATCCGCTTTCACTGGCCGGTGCGATGGAGGCGGCTTTTTGTGTGCTCAGCATTGACGACGGTTTCATCCCCGGAAACCCCCACCTCGTGCAACCGGATCCGGCCTGCGAAGGACTCGACCTTCCGCGCGCGACCGTCGACCTGGCGCCGCGGATCGTCCTCAACAACAGCAGCGGGTTTGGCGGCAGCGACGTGTGCCACGTGCTCCGCAGTTTTCAGGCGCCCTGAGGCGGCAAGAGGCTCCTGCCAGGCCTTCGGTTTCAGCTTTTTCCGCCATATCTGCGTCCGTCTGAGTTATCTGCGGTTCAGATGCGTTAGCTTTGATTGCGGATTTAGCAGCGGCAGGAGCTTCTCGTAGATGTCCCGAAGGACGACGTCGTGCGTGAGCAGCTTCTCATCGATCTCGGCGAGACGCTTGAAGATGACGACGTTCGTCAATAGCTCCTCGCGCATGCGCACGAAGGCGCGGATTACGTACACGCTCATGGCGACTGCCCGATCGCTGCGCAGGAGCGTGGCGGCCATGATCGCGCCGTGCTCGGTGAAGGCCCAGGGAAGGTACTTTCGGTGCTGGCCACGGCTGGAGCTCTTTAAGGTCACAATTTGTGACCTTAAAGCAGGGTGCGCCTCCAAACTTGAAGTCACAATTTGTGACTTCAAGTTTGCAACCTCTTCACGAGTAAGCTGAAACGCAAAACCTACGGGGAACCTTTCTGCGTTCCGTTGGATGGTTTGATTGAAGACCTTGACTTGGACTTCATACAGCGCTGCCAAATCGCTATCGAGTACGACGCGCTGGCCGCGAACGGTGTGGATGGGCGGAAGTCCGGGATCAGGCATGGGAATCCGCGAACGTACTCCGCGCCTCTCGACAGGCAATCTAAAAAGAAGAAAAGACTTAGTTATGGGCGAATCTCAGGGTTGTCGGTGGTTCCGGAAGCCTGCCCTACGTGGGACAGGCATCCCTGCCTGCTTGATTTTAATAATCCGAGTTTCATTCGGTCCGATTTCTTGGCTTGCCCCGCCGGAGCGGGCGCGCCTTGCTCACTGCGTTTTTCGTATGGCCGACCCCCTTTCCGACCAGCTCAAACGTCTTATCGTGGAGACCCTCCGCCTTGAGGACGTGAAACCCGAGGACATCCGGGACGACATGCCGCTCATCGGTTCGGGTCTGTCGTTGGATTCGATCGATGCGGTGGAGCTTGTCCTGAAGCTCGAGAAGGAGTTTGGAATCAAGATCCGGAGCAGCGAGGAGTCGCGGCAGGCGCTCGCGAACGTGGCGAGTCTGGCCGCGTTCATCCGCCAGCGCGCCGCCCCGGACCGGCTGCCGAAATAGCCGGGCTGCATCCTGCCGCGGCCCTGACTTTCTACAGAATACAACGGAGGGAACGGAGCGGTCTTCTTTCAACCTCGTTCGTCCTCTCCGTTTCCTCCGTTATCTCCGGGCTAAAATGATTGGATTCTTGTTGGTGCCCCGCCGCGCGCTGGCAATGCTCTGGCTGATGTGATGCAGACGACCGACGAGAACTTCGTGTGCCTGACGGCCTGCGGGTGCGTGACTCCGCTGGGTGACGCCGGCGCCACACTGGATGCCCTGTTGCGCGGAGCGTGCGCGCTGCGGCCGGTGCCCGTGCTGGGCCGGGAAGGCGGCGATGCGGTGCCGCTCGCCCTGCTGGGCGGACGGGCGCTCGACGAGACCGCGCCGCCTTCGTGGCTGGGGGCTGTCAAGACCCTGCTGGCGCCGGTCGCCGCAGCCGGCTGGGGGCGGGCGCGCCGGCCGGTCTTCGTCACGAGCAGCAACTTCGGCGTCGGGTGCCTGTACGCGTATCGACGGAGTGGAGACACGGCATTTCTCGCGTATGGGGCGCTGCCCGCCTGCATCGCATGGCTGCGCCGCGAGCTCGGCTGGGGCGAATCCGTGACGGTGTTCTCCCACGCCTGCGTCTCCGCGCATCTGGGCCTGTTGCAGGCGTCGCGCATGCTGCGTGCCGGCCTGGCCGACGAGGCCCTGGTCTTCTCCTTCGATTTTCTGAGCCCCTTCGTGACGGGCGGCTTTCATGCGCTGAAGATCCTCAACGACGGATTTCCGGCCCCGTACGAGGCGCGTGCGACCGGCTCGATCGGGCTGGGTGACGGGGCGGCCTTCGCCGTGCTGACGCGGGATCGCGGCGACTTTGCGATCGCGGCCCAAAGCCTGCACAACGAGTCGTATCATTTCACGGCAAACCGCCCGGACGGGGCGGGCTTTGCCGCGTGTCTGTCGCCGCTGGCTGCGTTCGCGTCGGGCCGGCGGCTGTGGATCAAGGGGCATGGCACGGGCACCCTGGAGGCTGGCCGGCTGGAGGCGGAGATGTGCGCGCGGGTCTTTCCCGGAGCCCCGCTCGTCGGCTGGAAGGGCAGCCTGGGCCACACGCTGGGCAGCTGCGGATTGGTGGAGCTCGCGCTGGCCGCCGAGGCGCTGAGGTCGGGTCGCACGCCGGGCACGGTGGGCAGCGTCGCGCCCGCGTTCACGGAGACGGTGGCGTTCGAATCGTTTGCAAATGCGGCCTACGACGGTGTGGTCTGCGCCAGCAACGCCTTTGGCGGGGCGCATGCCGCCTTCCTGCTCAGCCATGCTTGAACGATTCATCCAGTACGTGATGACCGACGATCCTGGGGCGGAGACGCCCGCTGCGACGCGCGAGCGGCTCAAGTCCCGCTTCGCGCCGGGAAGCACCCGCCGCATGACCCTGCTCGGAATGCTGGTTGGAAACGTCCTGGGCGACCTGCAGCTGACGGAGGACGACGCGGTCGTGTATGTATCTGCCTTTGGCGAGGGACGGGCGTTGGAGGACTACCTTGCCAGTTTTCCCTCGGCGAGCCCGACACTGTTTCAGACATCCATTCATCCCAGTGGCGTCCAACAGGGTTTGATCGGCCGCCAGCGGTCCGTTCGGGAGCTGTTTCCGCATGCCGGTGGAGGACAACTGGCCGTGTCGGGATTGGTCACCGCGCTGCTTGCGCCGGGGTCACGCACGGTCGTGGTCGGAGGCGAAGAGCGGGGAACCTGGCTTGTGGATGTGAACGCGGTGAGCGACCGGACGTTTGCCTATGCGCTGGCGCTGACACGCGATCCGGGTGCGGAAACGCTCGGCCGGCTGACCCTCGCCAACGAGCCGGTTGCGGGTGCGCTTGCCCATGCGGCATGGTTCGAACTGTTGCAGCGCCGCGAGGCATTCGACGGGCCGGTCGCGGAGGGATGGCGGCTCAAGGTGGTCTGGTTCTGATGTCCGCACCGGTTTCGATTTCCGCAGCTGGCCATGCGACCCGCAACCCAGGGCCCAGCTGGGGCTATCGCTTCCTGCGGGGGTGCGACCGGGTGCTGCCCGAGGCGGTCTTCCGCCCCTTGCGCGGCATCGGCACGGCGATCGCCATGGCGGGCATGCCGGATCAGCGGCGCCATTCGCGCGAATACCTTTCGCTGGCACTCCGGCGGCCGCCAACCTCCCGTGACGTCTGGCGGCATTTTTTCGCGTTCGAGGAGGCCCTCATGGTCAAGCTACGGGTGATCAACGGCCGGTCCCACCGCACGGATTTTGGACCTGGGTCGGGGGATTTCCGGACGTGGCTTGAGGGCGGCGGTCCGGTGCTGCTCGGCTCGTTCCACGTCGGTGTGTCCGACCTTCTCGGTTGTCAGATCGGCGGGTACGGGTCGCAGGAGATCTACGTGGTGCGGCAGCGCGTGGGCAATTCCCACGACACGGACAAGCTCGCCGAACGCTTCGGCGGGCGGCTGCATTTTCTCTGGGTGAACGAGCCGGAGGAGATGATCTTTGCGCTCAAGGAGGCGGCAGCCACACCGGCGGCGATCGCGCTCCAATGCGACCGGACCGAGTTCGCCGCCCGCACCGAGGAGTTCGAATTCCTTGGAATCCGCCGCCGGTTTCCGGTCACGATCTATCATCTCGCCCTGATTTTCGGGCGGCCGGTGCTCCTGTCGGTGGGTCTCCCGGACGGACCTGAGCGCGCCGTCCTCCATTCGTCGCCGCGTTTCGACCTGCGGCCGGGCGAACCCCGCTCCGAGGCGTTGCAGCGTGCACGGGCGCATTTTCAGGCCTTTCTCTTCCAGCTGGAACAGCTGCTGTTTCAGCAGCCGTATCTCTGGTCCAATTTTACTCCGCTGAACCCGCCGGCTGTGCCCGCCGGGACTTCACACCGATGAAGACACGCCTGACCTACGGTTGTTTTGCCGCGGCGTACTATCTGTCATGGGGATGGTTTGCCGGGGTGGGTGTGCTCGTGAATCTCTTGTGTCTGCCGCTGCTGTTGCTGCCCTGCCGCGAGCGGCTTGGCCCGGCGATGCGCGGAGTCGTTCGCGGGCTGTTCCGCGCCTGGCTTTTATGGTTCGAGACGAGCCGCTGTCTGCGGATCCGATGGCGCGGCTTCGATGCGCCGCTGGCGCCGCGCACCATCTTCGTCGCAAATCATCCGACGCTCCTGGACGCGACTTTTCTTCTGGCGCGCCTGCCGGATGCGATCTGCGTTTTCAAGCCGGCGCTCATGCGCAATCCCGCCGTCGGCCCGGTGGCGCTGCTTGCGGGATACGCGGCCGGCGAGACCGACATCGACCTGATCCGCGACATGGCCGGGCGCGTCGCCTCCGGCCGCTCGCTGCTGATCTTTCCGGAGGGAACGCGCACGAAGACGGGCACAACGCTGGGTATGCTCAAGCCGGGCTACGCATTGGTCGCCGGGCGGGCGCGTGCAGCCGTTCAGTTGATCGTCATCCGCGCCTCCGCCGATCTGGTGCCCCGGGGGCGGCCGTGGTGGCGGCCGCCGGCAATCCTGCCGGCATGGGTCGAGCTGACGCTGGACCGGCGCTGGGAATACGACCCGGCGCGGCGGACCAGGGACTTGACTGTCGAAGTCGAGCGCCGACTATCCGAAGTCCTCGACGCGTCATGACGACGACCTCCGCCACGCATCTGGTCCTGATGCCCAGCTACAACACCGGTCCTCGGTTGCTGGCGACGGTGCGCGAAGCGCTGGCGATCTGGCGTCCGGTCTGGGTGGTCGTGGACGGCAGCACGGACGAAAGCCATGCGGCCGTCGAGCAGCTTGCGCGGAGCGAGCCCGGACTTCGGGTGATTGTGCGGCCGCGCAACGGCGGCAAGGGATCGGCGGTGCTGGCGGGCGCGGAGGAGGCGGTTGCGGCCGGTTTCACTCATGGGCTTGTCATGGACGCGGACGGGCAGCATCCGGCGGGACGCATCGCGGATCTCATGGCGGCGAGCGCGGCGGCCCCTGCGACCCTGATTCTCGGGAGGCCGGTGTTCGGACCCGAGGCGCCGCTCGTTCGGCTGCAGGGGCGAAAACTGAGCGTTGCGCTGGTCCGGTTCGAGATTCTCGGTGCGGGGATCGACGATCCGCTGTTTGGTTTTCGCGTCTATCCGTTGACGCCGCTGCGGCGCGTGTTGCAGTCGACGGGCGGCGGACGCCACTACGATTTCGATGCCGAGGCGGCGGTGCGGCTGGTGTGGGCCGGGACGCCCACCTTGAATCTTCCGGCGCAATGCCGCTATCTCTCCGCGGCGGAGGGGGGAATTTCCCATTTCCGATACGTGCGCGACAACGTGCGGATGGTCTGGCTGCACACGCGGCTGATTGCGACCCTGCTGGTCTGGCGCTGGCCGCAAGTCCGACGCTCCCGGCTGGCCCGGCCGGTTCTCTCATGCGACGTCTGCTCCTGATTCTATTGTGGTCGGCCGTGGCGCTGACGGCTGCCGAGCCGCCGGCCGCGCCCGGCGTGGAGATTGTTCCGGGCGAAAGCGACGCGGCGTGGCGGCCGTTGTTCGCCGCCCTTGCATCGCAGGGCTCGATCTGGTCGACCTTCACGGAAAGCCGCTGGTTCCCGTTCCGGAACAAGCCGGTCGTCCTGAAGGGCGAGATGCGTTTCTCGACGACACGCGGGCTGAGCCTGGATTATCGCGAACCGGAGGTGCGAACCGTGATCGCCGACAACCAGGGCCTTGCGATGCGCGATGCACGGGGCCGCACCCGTGACGCGCCGCGGGATCCGCGGGCGACGGGTCTCGTGACCGCGTTGCTGCCGATCATGCGTTTTGATCTTGAGGCGCTGGAGCGGACGTTCGCGCTGCAGGGCACGCGCGACGGCGGGGCCTGGCGCCTGGAATTTGTGGCGCGCGATCCGGGTTTGGCGCGCGTGCTTGGGACGGTGGTGGTGTCGGGCGAGGAGACGACCGTGCGCCGTCTGGAATTCCGGCATTCGCCGAAGGAGCGGGTCGAGATTCTGATCGCAGGGCCGCGGACCGGCGTGACGTTCACGCCGGAGGAAGAGCGGCGGTATTTTCGCTGAACGGGCATGCCGCCGCTTCGCCAAAAACGATTTGCCCGGCTGTTGCTCGGCCTTGGGGTGGTCTCCGGTCTGCTCTGGCTGGCGCGGCTCGACTATGCGCACAAGATCTCGACGGACGTGCTCGACCTGATTCCGGCCGACGAGCGTTCGCCGGAACTTGCAATGGTCCGCACCCTGGCGGGCGAACGGCAGGCGCGCGTGGCGGTGTTTGCCCTGACGGTGCCGGGGCATCCGACGGAGTCTGCCGAGACTCTCGCTGAGCGGCGCTCGCGGACGGTCGGGGCGTTTGTCGCGGCACTGGGCCGTTCGCCTGCGTTTGCCGAGGCGATGCCGATGGAGGACACCGCAGCGCGGAATGCGCTGGGCGGCTATGTCTTCCGCGAGCGCTTCGATCTGTTGTTGCCCGGCTGGCTCGAAGCGCGCGCCCGCGAGCATGCGGCGGCGGGCGGGAGCGGGCCATGGGGCGAGTGGCTGGCTGAGCGGACCGCGGCGACACTGGAGGCCTATCTGGCCAAGCCGGAAGCGCTGGCATTCCAGTCGCTCGTGCCGGCCGATCCATTGCTGCTGGTGCCGGGATTTGCCGAACAAGTGCAGGGATTTGCAGGGCAGGGAAAGCACAGCGGAGCGGACGGGACGGCATTGATCTGGGCCCGGGCGACCGCCTCGCCGCTGCGCGAGGAAGGGCAGGAGCCGGTGTTCGCCGCCGTGAACGGGGCGCTTGCTGCGGCGCGCAACGTGGCCCCGCAGACCAGCCTTCGCTGGACCGCCATCAGCCGCTTCGCGGCGGAGAGCCGGCGCCGCATTGAACGGGAGATGTCGGGGCTCAACCTGATCTCGCTGCTCGCCGTGTTCGCTGTGGCTGCGATCAGTGTGCGCCGCGTGTTGAAGGCGCTGCATTTGCTGCCGGTGATTCTCTGCTCGCTCCTCGGTGCCTGGGTCGCGACAACCGTGGTGTTTGAGCGCGTGCATGTGCTGGTGTTCGTGGTCGGCTCGCTCCTCGGCGGTGTTGCGGTGGACTACGGCTTTTATCTCTACCTGCAACCCCCGCGCCGGCCCGGGGAAACCTATCGGGAGAAAGTGGGCCGGCTGTTGAAGCCCCTGCTCGCGAGCGCGCTCACCACGGTGATCGGGTTTTCGCTGCTGCTGTTTTCGGAGCTGCCGCTGATCCGGCAACTGGGTGTTTTTGTGAGCGCAGGGCTCCTGTGCGCCCTGGCTGCCGCATTGCTCTGGTTCGCGCAGGTGGACGAGCCGTTTCTCGAGACGCGCGCCTTTATCGCGAAGCGGATGCCGGACGACGCGTCCGGACGGAGGCGCCATTTTCGGTGGATCCTTGCGGCCGGCGCGGTGGTCGCGCTCTCGGGTCCGTGGCTCCTGCACTGGCACGACGACATTCGCGAACTTGAAATTCCGGCGCCGGCGCTGTGGGCGGAAGACGCGGAGGTGCGAGGGCTCTCGGGAGAGAATTCCGCCCAGACGATCTACCTGACGCGCGGGGCGACCGTGGCGGACGCGCGGACGGCGCTGGACCGGTTTCTCGGCTGGCATGGCGCGGCGTTTCCCGGTTCCGTGACGGCATCGCTCGGATCCCTTGTGCCGGCGACGAAGGACTGGGCCGCGGTCCCGGGGCGCCTGGCGGGACTGGGGGATTTCGAGCCCCAGTTGCGGGCGGCCCTTGCACGCCACGGCTTCGAGCCGGGCGAATTCGAAGCGTTCTTTTCCGCGTGGCGCGCCTGGAGTCTGCGGCCTGCGAGGCCCACCCCGGAAGATCTCGCCCGGGGGCTGGCGCGCGAACTGCGCGGTCCCCTGGGGCTCCTGATGTCGGTTGAGCCGGGTGGCTGTTGGTTTGCGACGATCGCCGACCATGGTGCGGGCGCAAGTCCCCCGGCGGAAACGGCGACCGTGGAGGCGGCGCAGCTTCAGACGCTCAACGTCCTGTTTGGACGGTATCGCGCATCGGCGCTTCGCCTGAGCATCTTCGGCCTGGGCCTGGTCGGGTTGAGTGTCTTCGTGCTTTATCGTCCGCGGCGGGGCATCCGGATCTTTGCGCTGCCGTGCGGGTCGTGTTTGTTTGCCTTCGGGGTTTTCGGACTGGCGGGGCAGACGATGAACCTGTTCCATCTGCTCGGTGCGTTTCTTGGCGTGTGCCTGAGCCACAACTACGCGATCTTTTCCGCCGAGAACGCGGCGCGGGGGGATGCGCCGCCGCCCTCGATCCGGCTCTCGGCGCTGACCACGGCGGCTTCGTTCGGCGTCCTCGCTTTGAGTCACATTCCCGTGGTCGCGGCGCTCGGCACGACGGTCGCGTTGATCGTGCTTACCGCGCTTGCGGCGGTGGAGTTGGAGCCGTTCGGGCGGTCGGCGGAGGCAGCCGGCGCGCCCACGACCCGTCCGAAATGATCCTGCTTGTCGCGGCAGAAGGCAGACTCAGAGTCCGCGGCCCGATGTGGGAGTACAGTGAACTCCTGCAGCGGCTGGGCGGCTAGCCTGGAGGTTTCTCGCCTCACTTCGCTGAAGCGCCCCGGTTCCTTCGACGCACGAGTCTGCCGGCCCTGCGTCGATGACATCCGGGCTAAAGCTTGATGCCGGTATACTCGCTGAACAATCCCAGCAGCGGTCGGCGGGCAACGCGGACGAAGCCTGCGCTTCGCAGGGCAGCGATCACAGCCTCGGGCGGCACGCAAGCATCCATTGTTTCCCAGAAGTATGCCATCATGTCTTCTGCCTTGCGGCTTCGGGTGAACAACCGGGTGAGAAGCGGGTAGATGCGCCCGAAATAGAGTCTGAAGAAGAATGCGCCAAAACGATGCGACGGTTTTGTGACCTCGAGGATCAGCACTTTGCCGCCCGGTCGGAGCACGCGATGGAACTCGCCGAAGGCTTCTTCAAAGCTGACGACATGCCGGAGGGCGTATCCCATCGTGAGAAAGTCGAATGAGTTCTCACGGAAGGGAAGCGCCTCGGCCCGGCCCGGCACGAACCGCGCAGCGAGCCGCTTGCGCGCGATGGCCAGCATGCCCTCGCTCGGGTCAAGGCAGGTGATCGTCTCCGCCGAACCGAGGATCTTCGCGGCCTCGGCAGCCACCAATCCCGTGCCGCAGGCGACATCGAGGAGTTGCATCCCCGGCCTGAGACCGTTGCGCTTCTGGCTCCACCTTCGGTAGCGGCCTCCGCTGTGGAAGAACCCAAGATCCACGATCCGGTCATAGTGCTCCGCCCCGTCGTCGAAGAGCTTCCGGACGAACGCCGGCTTGTCTTCCGGGCAGGCGTAGCGGGCGGTGATTGGGGGGTGGGGGGTCATGACTCAGGGGAAAGATTGGATTCGCGCCATGCGCCTGGAACAGGGCATGCCATCAGATGCGACAATGCGAGGGAGGACAAGGACCATAGCGATCAAGCGCCAAGTGGCAAAGTTTTGGTTGCATTCGGCGGAAGGCAACCTATACCCTCGCACCCTTTTCCATTACGCCTGCCTCCATTTCCGGAGTGACAGGGGGAACGAAACCATGAAGCAACCGTATACACTTTCTGTCTCGCCACGCGAGGGCACGGGCCGCAGCGCCTCCCGCCGGCTGCGCAAACAGGACCGCATTCCGGCGATCCTCTACGGCAAGCATACCGCGCCGATCACACTTTCGGTCGAAGTCACGGAATTTGCACGCCTGGTGAAGTCGATCGGCGACAACGCCGCGCTCATCGAGCTGAAGGGCGCGCATGAACAGGCGCTCTCCATCCTGCAGGAAGTGCAGCGCGATGCGATGACGGACCGCTATCTGCACGTCGACCTGCATGAAGTGAAGGCCGACGAGAAGATGGAGATCAGTGTTCCAGTGCACACCTCCGGCGAATCGACCGGCGTCAAGAATGAGGCCGGCGTGCTCGAAGCGGCCTCGCATGCCCTTCGCATCCGCTGTCTGCCGAAAGATCTGCCGGCATTCATCGATGTCGATGTGACCGAACTGCACGTCGGCCAGACCATTCATATTCGCGAGCTGAAGGCCGTTCCGGGCGTCGTTTTTCTTGGCGACAAGAACCAGCCGGTCGTGTCCTGCGTCCAACCGGTCGAGGAAATTGTCGAGGCGGTCGTCGAGACTGCAGTGCCCGTCGAGGGCGTCCCGGTCGAGGGCGTGCCCGCCGAAGGCGCAGCAGCCGTTCCCGGTGCTGCTCCCGTTGCCGGTGCCGCTCCTGCCGCCGGTGCGAAGCCCGGTGCTCCGGCTGCCGCCGGTGCGAAGCCAGGTGCCGCTCCTGCCGCCGGTGCGAAGCCGGGTGCGGCCCCCGCTGCTGGTGCGAAGCCCGGCGCGGCCCCCGCTGCCGGTGGGAAGCCCGCTGCTGCCGGTGGGAAGGCCGCTCACGGCAAGAAGTAATCGTTTTCCGTCCGCCCCGGCTGCCTGGCGCCGGGGGCCTACGTTGTTCTTTGAGACATGTCCATTTTCATCGTGGCAGGCCTGGGCAATCCGGGGCGCGAGTATGTGAAGACGCGCCACAATGCCGGTTTTGTCGTGGTTGACGCCCTGGCCGCACGCCACGGACTCGCCTGGAGAACGCAATCGCGTTTTGAGGCGAAGGTCGGACGCTGGGACCGGGCTGACGGCCGGACCGGCGTGCTTGCGAAGCCGCAGACGTTCATGAACGACAGCGGGCGCGCCCTTCGCGCCCTCGCTGACTTCTACAAGGTTCCCCAATCCGAAATCATCGCGGTCTACGATGATCTCACGATTGAGCTTGGCCGCGTGAAAGTGAGCGTTCGCGGCAGCGCTGGCGGCCACAACGGTGTGGCGAACCTGCTTGAACAGGTCGGTGGCGGGTTTCTGCGCTACCGGATCGGCATCGGCCCGAAGCATCCGCCGGAGATGGACCTCAAGGACTTTGTACTGGGAAGATTCACCACTGAAGAACAGACTGTTTTCGATCAACGACTCACCACATATGTCGATGGCCTCGACCTGCTCATCGAGCGGGGACTGGATGTGGCCATGAACAACCTTAACCGCCGGAACGACCAAAATGACCCAAACGAAACGTAACTACCACGCGACCTTCATCCTCGATAATCGTGGGAAGGAAGAGACCATCGACCAGATCGTCGAGGGCGTGAAGAAAGAGATCGCCGCCGTGCAGGGCGAAGTCACACACGTGGAAAATCTTGGCAAGAAGGGATTTTCCCGGGTCACCGACGCCAAATTTCCCGAGGCAGTCTATGTGCAGGTCGACTTTTCCGGCCCGCTGGACAGCCCCCGGCATCTTCACGAGCGCCTGCGGCTCAACTCCAGCGTTTATCGCGCCCTGGTTCAGGCGGTCTGACCGTCTGCCGCGCCAAACTCCCCATGGCCTATCTCAACAAAGTCCTCCTGATTGGCAATCTGACGCGAGACCCCGAATTGCGGGTCACGCCGAAGGGGACGGCAATCTGCCAGTTTGGGCTGGCGGTGAACCGCCAATACAAGGACGAGTCTGGCGCCACCCGCGACGAGACGGCGTTCATTGACATCGAGGCCTGGGGCAAACAAGGCGAACTGGTTTCGAAGTACCTCCAGAAAGGCAGCCCTGCGTTCGTCGAGGGCCGGCTGAAGTTCGATTCGTGGGAGGACAAACAGAGCGGCCAGAAGCGCAACAAGCTGAAGGTGGTGCTCGAAAACGTGCAGTTTCTTTCACGGGGCGGGGGAGGCGGCGGCGCCGGTGCGGGCGGCGGGGAGCCTGCGGCGGCCGCAGCGGCCACCGCGGTTGGAGACGAAGCGCCGGCCGAGCCGGTCGCGCCCCCTGCGCGTGCCGCATCCAAGCCGGCCGCCGGCGATCCGCAAAAGGTCGAGGACGACGTACCGTTCTGATGCGTGTATTCCGCACGCGTAATTAACCGTCATTCAACGCCAAATCCAATTTCAGTCATGGCTCACAACGAAGTATTGTTGATCAAACCCGTCGAAGGGCTCGGCGCCGAGGGCGACCAGGTCAAAGTCCGCGCCGGCTACGCGCGCAATTTCCTGCTGCCCCGATCCATCGCGGTGCCGCTCACCGCGTCAAATCGCAAACAGGTCGAGGCGCTCAAGAAGCGCCGTGGCGAGCGCGAGGCGCAGGAGCTTTCCGGCGCCCAAGCGCTGGCCGGCCAGCTTGAAAAGATCCGCATCGCGTTCGCGGTGAAGACCGGCGAAGGCGGCAGGATGTATGGCGCTGTCACGGCAAACGACATCCATGAGAAACTGGTGCAGGCCGGCATCCAGATCGACAAGCGCAAGATTTTGTTGCACACGCCGGTGAAGATGCTCGGCCAGCACACCGTCAAGATCAAGCTGCACGCCGACGTGGCGGTCGATCTGAACTTCGACGTGGTGTCGGAGAATCCGATCGTCCCGAAGGAAAGTTGAGGGGGCGTCATCCGAGCATCCGGCCGCGTCGCAAGGCGCGGCCCGTTTGTTTGGACGCGCCCGGCGGCGCGCGCTGGATGGTGGGCCACGTGTCAAAAACGTTTCATTGCTGGGGCGGAGTTTCCCGAATCTAATCACACCTATCCCGTCACGCATGGCTGAAACCCCCAGTGTTGTCGCGTTTCCTCGTGGCCAGATCACCGGCGCCGCACCGGTTGCGACGGGCTTCGTCGGCCGCACGCCGCCGCACAGCATCGAGGCCGAGGAATATCTGTTGTCCTGCTGCCTGCTGGACGGCGGCGACACCATTGCCCGCTGTCTCGAGGCCCGGCTTGCGCCCGAGGCGTTCTATTTCCCTCCGAACCGGGTCATCTTCGAGAAGCTTTGCGCGATCTACCAGAAGAGCCCGCCTGTGGCCATTGAGGTTTTGATCGAGGAACTTCGCACGGCGCAGCAGCTCGAGGCGGTCGGCGGGGTCGCGTACCTGATGCAGGTCAGCGCGCGGATTCCAACGACGGCGCAGGCCGTCTATTTCATCGAGAAGGTGCGCGAGCTCTATCTGCTGCGCGAACTCATCAAGGTCACGACTGGAACCGTCGAGCAATGCTATGCCTATCAGGGCGGGCTTGAGGAGTTCATCGACCGGGTCGAACAGGACATCTTCCGCGTGACGCAGGACCGCATTTCCGATGCTGCGAAGCCGATGAAGGAGCCGGCCCGCGAGGCGATGACCATCATCAACAAGCTGATGATGAAGAAGGGGGAGCTGACCGGGGTTGCGTCCGGATTCAAGGACCTCGACCAGTTCACGTTCGGCTTCCAGAAGCAGGAGATGATCGTGCTGGCGGCCCGGCCATCGATGGGCAAGACCTCGCTGGCGCTCAACATCGCCGAGGCCGCGGTCATTCCCAAGAAAGGAGATCCGGTTCCGACGCTGGTGTTCTCCCTGGAGATGAGCGCCTCGCAGCTCGCCCTGCGCATGCTATGTTCCCGGGCCAAGGTCAACATCAAGCTGCTCCGCGAGGGAATGCTGCCAAAGCAGGGCCCGGAACAGCAGCGCTTGGTGGATGTCGCGGACGAACTCTCCAAATCGCCGCTTTTCATCGACGATTCCAGTCACCTGACCATCATGGAGCTTCGCGCCAAGGCCCGGCGGCTGTATTCCCGCTACAAACTCGGCATGATTGTCGTCGACTACCTGCAGTTGATCAGCTCGGCGGATCCCCAAACGCCCCGGGAACAGCAGGTCGCGGAGATTTCGCGCGGAATGAAGGCCATGGCGAAGGAACTAGATCTGCCAGTGCTTGTTCTAAGTCAGTTGAACCGCTCATCGGAGAAGGAGAACCGTGCACCCCGTCTGTCGGACCTGCGCGAATCCGGCTCCATCGAGCAAGATGCCGATGTCGTGCTGATGCTCGCCCGCCCCAAAGACGCCGATGAACGATTTCAAACTGCCGCCGATGCTGCCGACTTAATTGTTGCCAAACAGCGAAACGGACCGGTAGGAGAATTGAAGCTAACCTTCCTGAAGGACACCACCCGATTTGAAAACTACGCTCAATAGCCTAGGGCTCTCCTTTTTGCATCTCACCGCCTGCGCCCTGGCTTTCCTGGTCGGTGCACCCTTGGCGCGGGCTCAGGCGGCAATGCCCGCCGCGGAAACCACGGCCCCGCCGAAGGTTGCCTCGGTGGCGATCAAGTTTATCGGCATCGCGAACATCAGCGAACAGATTGTGCGCGCAAATGTCCAGGTGCGCGCCGGGGTCGACTACGATGAGCCGGCGATCGACCGTGACATCCGGTCGCTGTACCGCACGGGCCTGTTCGAGTTCATCGAGGTCAAGCGCGAGGAGCTTCCGGATCGCAAGGTGAACCTCGTCTTCGAGATCACGCCCAAGTTCCGGGTCCAGGTGGTCAAGTTCGAGGGGAACAAGAAGTTCAAGTCAGCCCGCCTCGAAAAGGAGACCACAATCAAGACCAACAGCCCGCTGGACGAGCACCTGGTCAAGAGCGACGCCGAGAAGCTGCACGAGTTCTATCAGAAGAAGGGATACAATCAGGTCCAGGTCACCTACGACATCCAGCGGGATCGGGCGACCGGATACGGCACCGTCATCTTCAAGATCCGCGAGGGCGAAAGGGTGCGGATTCTCGACATCCGCTTCGTCGGAAACAACCATCTCAAGGCCAGCCGCCTCCGAAATCAGATGGATACCAAGCGGTGGTGGATGTTTTCCTGGATGACCGGCTCGGGGATGTTCAAGGACGACGAATTTGAGGATGATATCGTCAAGCTAACGGACTACTACCGGGACCAGGGCTACCTCGATATTGATATTCCGCAGGACCGGATCCTCTATGAATACCCCAAATCCGGCCGCATGGTGATCGTCATCCATGTCGACGAGGGCCGGCAGTACCGCATCGGCGACATCAGCATCACGGGGTGCAAGCTGTATTCCGAGGACACGCTCAAACTGGTGTTGCGCCAGAAGAGCAGCATGGTCTTCCGGCCATCCAAACTGGACAAGGATGTGGAGACGCTGGAGGACTTTTACGGTCGCAGCGGCTACCTCGACACGCGTGTCCACCTGGTGCGCAAGACCAACATGTCGTCAGGCAACATCGACGTCGAATATCAGGTGGAGGAGAGCGAAAAATACTACGTCGAATCCATCAAGATCGAAGGGAACACCAAGACCAAGAGCATCGTGGTGATCCGCGAACTGGTGCTCAGCCCGGGAGACGTGTTTGACACGGTCCGGATGAAGGCCAGCAAGCAGCGCCTGGAGAACACGAATTTCTTCGAGGACGTCAACCTCAAGGACGAGAGCACCAACATCCCGGGCCGCCGCAATCTGAAGATATCCTTCAAGGAGGCTCGGACGGGAAACCTGAGCTTCGGCGCCGGCTATAGCTCGCTCGAACGGGCGACCTTCTTCACCGAGCTGAGCCAGTCAAACTTCGACCTTTTCAACCCGAAGTCGTTTTTCCAGGGCGCCGGCGAGAAGTTCCGCCTGCGACTTCAGGTCGGCTCGCTGTCGAACGAGATCGTGCTGTCCTTCGAGGAACCGTGGCTGTTCCAGAAGGAACTCGGGCTGGGCTTCAACATCTACCGCGAAAGCTCCAACTACACGAGCACCTATTACGAGGAGATCCGGATCGGCGCGGAGGTGTACTTGCGCAAACACCTTTTCGAATACGTCGAAGGTCGTCTTTCGCTGACTGAGGAGCAGATCGAGATCACCAACATCGATCCAAACGCGTCCCCAATCATCCAATCACTCGCCGGCAAGACCCGTACGAACAAGATCGGCCTGCAGTTCCTGCGGGACGTCCGCGACAAGATCGTCAACACCACGCGAGGCAGCCGGCTCCAGGTCAACACGGAGATTGCGGGCGGGATCCTTGGGGGGACGAACGACTATTATCGCATCGAGGTGCGCGGCTCGGAATTCATCCCGGTGTTCCGGGCGCAGACCCAGGTGCTGGGCCTGATCCCGCGGTTCGGCGTGGTGGAGAACTATGGAAAGAGCACCGATGTGGCGTACTACGACCGCTGGTTTCTGGGCGGGCCCGACGATCTGCGCGGCTTCGAGTATCGCGATGTGGGCCCGCGGGATATCAACGGCGAGCCGATCGGCGGCAAGACGTACGGCATGTTCACCGCCGAATACGCGCTCGATGTCGTAAAGCCCATCCGCTTCGCGTTCTTTTACGACGCTGGATTTGTCAATGCAGGCGCCTACGATTTCAATCCGTCACATTTTAACGACGATTTTGGCGTTGGCCTGCGCATGTTTGTGGCAGGAGCCCCATTGAGCCTTGATTTTGGGATTCCCTTGACCCACGACACCATTAATAAAAAGGGCAACCAGTTCAATTTCTCCTTCGGCACACGCTTCTAACCTCACAATCCAAATCCTCGTTGGAATTTCTCATGAACAGAACGCTGAAATCGATTCTCACCATAACTGCCTTCGGAGCGGCTGCGCTCGGGCTTTCGGCCCAGCCGGCCATCAAGCTCATCACCGTCGACATGGGCAAACTTCTCGAAGGCTACTACAAGACCGAGCAGGTCGTGGCCAAGCTCAAGGGAGCTGAACAGAAGATCCAGGACGAAGGGGAGGGCAAGATCAAGGAGCTCAACCAGCTTGCGGAGAAGTACAAGGAGACCGTTGACCAGGCCAAGAACGCGCTGCTGACTCCCGATGCGCGCTCAAAGGCTGAAGCTGATTCCGCGAAGATGCTGGATGACCTGCAGCAGCGGCAGACCGATATCAACAACTACCGCGTCAACTCCCAGCGCGAGCTCCAGCAGCAGCTGAACAACGCCCGCGCCATCCTCCTTGACGAGATCAGCAAGAAAGTCACCGAGCTGGGCAAGGGCAAAGGCGCAACCGTGATCATCGACAGCCGCTCCGGCCTTGTCTATTCGGACGCCGCCTTCGACATCACCGACGAGGCAATGGCCCTGATCAACAAGGATCGTCCGGCCGCACCGGCGCCGACTGCAGCCTCGGCTGCCCCGGCCTCCTCCACGCCGGCTGCATCGCCTTCCGCCGCGCCGATGGTAACCGTGCCCGGACTCGCCCCGAAGAATTGAGGCTCGACAACGGGTTTCGGTCTGATTGACCAAACTTCCATAAAAACCCCGCCCGTCGAAGGCGGGGTTTTTTCTTTGGGTCAGACGGAAAACTTGCTTACATGCCCAGCCATGCAATTCTCGCTCACTCCCGATGAAATTGCCGCGATTGTCCAGCCTCGGACTGCACGGGGTGCGACCGCAGTTGCAATCCAGGGTATTTCCGCGCTTCGCACGGCCCGGCCCGGCGACCTGACTTTCCTGAGCCACCCGAAATACAAGGCGGATGTAGCCGGCACACAGGCCTCGTTGGTGCTGGTTTCCCCCGAATATGGCGGCGAGCCGCGGCCCGGTCAGCTCTATCTCGTGGTTGACCAGCCGTCGGTGGCGCTGGCGCGACTGTGCGCGCGTATCGAGCAGGCGTCGCGTCCGCCCGTCACACCCGGAGTGCATCCTTCGGCCGTCGTTGCGGCGGGCGCCTGGATCGACGCGACTGCTTCGGTTGGGCCGCTTTGCGTGATCGAGGCCGGAGCACGAGTCGGCGCGCGGGCGCTCCTCCAGGCGGCGGTCTATGTCGGGCGGGATGTCATCATTGGCGAGGATTGCCAGTTGATGCCGGGAGTGCGCCTCTACGCGGGCACGGAACTCGGTTGCCGGGTGCGTCTGCACGCGAACGCGGTGGTCGGATCCGACGGTTTCGGCTACGAGTTCGTCGGCGGCCGCCATGAGAAGGTGCCCCAGATTGGAAAGGCTGTGATTGAAGATGACGTGGAGATTGGCGCAGGCAGCACGATCGACCGCGCACGATTCGGCCGCACCGTCATCGGGGAGGGGACGAAGATCGATAATCTGGTGCAAATCGGGCACAACGTCACCGTGGGGCGGCATTGCATTCTGTGCGCCCAGGTCGGGATCTCCGGCAGCGTTGTCGTTGAGGACTATGTCGTGCTTGCGGGCCAGGCCGGCGTCGGGGGCCACATCACGATCGGCCGCGGGGTCAAGGTCGGAGGCAAGGCCGGAGTCACGACCGATCTCGCGCCGGGAGTCTCGGTCAATGGCTCGCCCGCAATTCCCTTGATGCTGGAACGCCGGATTGCCGTGCTAAAACAGCGCCTGCCCGAGCTTTTTCATCGCGTGGACGCCCTGGAAGCACACGTGAAGGCACTCGCCGACGACGGATCCTGAGAATTGACTTCCGCCGCCGCAGCTTCTGGGCAAGATGGCCGGCACCTTATGAGCGAAGTTCGGCTGAAAATATTCTCCGGGAACTCCAACCGGCCCCTGGCAGAGGAGATCTGCCAGCACATCGGCATGCCTCTCGGGGAGGCGACAGTGACCAGCTTCCCGGATGGCGAGTCGTTCGTGAAGATCAACGAAAACGTCCGGGGCGCGGATGTCTATATCATCCAGTCGACCTGTCCGCCGTCGAATCATCACCTGATGGAGTTGCTCATCATGATCGACGCTGCGCGCCGGGCGTCGGCCAATCGCATCACCGCGGTCATGCCGTTCTACGGCTACGCGCGCCAGGACCGCAAAGATCAGCCGCGCGTTCCCATCACGGCGAAGCTTGTGGCGAATCTGCTCGTTGCCGCGGGCGCCAATCGCGTGCTCACCATGGATCTCCACAGCCAGCAGATCCAGGGTTTCTTCGATATTCCGGTTGATCATCTCTACGCGTCTCCGGTGTTTTACGACTACCTTGCAAAGGACATGCCGCCGGGCCTCGTTGTTTGCTCGCCCGATGTCGGCGGAATGAAGATGGCCGCGGCGTATGCGGACATGCTCGGTGCCGGCCTCGGACTGGTGGCAAAGAAGCGCAAGAGCGCGACGACTGTCGAGGCGATCAATGTCGTGGGCGAGGTGAACGGGTGCGAGGTGCTCCTGGTCGACGACATCACGGAAACGGCAGGAACACTCATTGCTGCTGCGAACATCCTCCGGGACAGCGGTGCAACGAAAGTTCGCGCGGCTGTCAGCCACTGCATTCTCAGCGACATGGCCTACGAGCGTCTCAAGGGCGGGCTGATCGACGAGCTGATCATCACGAATTCAATCCCCAACGATCCGCGCGGGCTTGCAATCACCACCCTGAGTATCGCCAGCCTTCTCGGCGATGCGATCATGCGCATCAACCAGAACGAGAGCATCACCAGTCTCTTCAAGATCAAGGGATTTTGAACCGTTCCGGTTTGTGCGGAACCTGCAAGTGGTTATCTTACGCAAGCAATGCAACATCCTCGAATCTCGCGGGGGTTCGGAATCTGTCCGCCCACGAAGAGGCGCGAAAAGCCACACGAGATGCAGGGCCATTCGATTGCGCGTGTCGGTGCCCTTTCTTTGGCGGTGCAATCCTTTGATTGAGTCTCGCTGCGGCTTCAACTGAACCAGATCCACTCCAATTCCTCCTCCATGAACCTCAAGACACTCATCCATGGTCTGACTCTGGCTGGATCCGTGCTGTTCCTGTCGGGCGCCAAGGACGTCGCTGCGCCGAAGGACGCGTCTGCTCCCAAGCCGGCGCTGAAGATCGACCTGTCGCCCCTCAACGACGGCAAGTCCGCCGCCGTTTTGAGCTATGCGGACGTGGTCGAACCGGTGCAGAAGGCGGTCGTTTCGATCTACTCGAGCAAGACGGTGCGGCGGCATGAGCCGTCCTATTTCCGGCAGTTCTTTGGCGACGAGGACCGGGAATCGAAGGAGGAGGGCCTCGGCTCCGGCGTCATTGTCTCGCCAAACGGTTACATCCTGACGAACAATCACGTCGTCGAGGGCGCCGATGAATTGAAGGTGGCGCTGGCGGACGATCGCGAGTTCAAGGGCAAGATCGTTGGCACGGACCCGAAGACGGACGTGGCGGTCGTCAAGATCGACGCCGACAATCTCCCGACGATCACGCTGGCCGACAGCGACCGGTTGCGGGTCGGCGATGTGGTGTTTGCCGTCGGCAATCCGCTCGACATCGGTGAAACCGTGACGACCGGAATTGTTTCCGCCAAGGGCCGGCGTGTCCATCTGCTGGACGACATCAACGGCTATGAGGATTTCATCCAGACGGACGCCGCCATCAATCTGGGCAATTCGGGCGGAGCGCTGGTCGATGCGAGAGGGCGCCTGGTGGGGATCAACAGCGCGATGATGTCGACCACGAACGGAAGCATGGGAATCGGATTCGCGGTCCCGATCAATCTCGCATCGAGTGTCATGCAGAGTCTGATCGCAACGGGGACCGTTGCGCGCGGCTACCTCGGCGTCGGCGTGGACATGCTGACGCCCGAGCTCGCCGAGGCGATGGGCGTGGAGGCAAAGGGAATGGTGATTTCAACCGTCACTGCCGACAGCCCCGCAGCCAAGGCCGGATTGAAGAAGGAGGACGTCATTGTGGCGATCAACGGCAAGCCGGTCGAATCGTTCGATGCGCTGCGCCTGATCATCGCCCAGAGTCCGCCGGGCACCAAGGTGAAGGTGCGCTATCTTCGCGAAGGCAAGCCCGTCGAGGTTGAGATCGCACTCACGAAGCTGGCGGACGATACGGCGAAACCCGACGAGTTCATCGCGGGTGTGATGGTGGCCAAGGTCGACGACGATCAGCGCAGCGCCTTCCGGCTGCCGGACGAAGTCGACGGGCTGGTCGTCACGGACGTCGCCTCCGACTCGCCCTTTGGGGAACGGTTTCATACGGGCATGGTCATCGTGCAGCTCAACCGCACGCCGGTCGACGATGTTGCAGGCGCCCGCACATTATTGCGGCCGGGTCGGAATTTCTGCCTCGTCTGGGATCGCGGCGGTTTTCGGTACGTCCCGTTCAAGAACGGCGAGTGAGGAATCCGCTGGCGCGGGTTCCTGCTTGTCGGCCTGCGTGACGTGGCAACGCCACGATCCGGCGCACGTTTACTTGAGATTCTGTAGCGCGTCTTTCGCGTGGCCATAACCCGGCTGTAGCTTTAGCGCGGCTTCATATTCGGCGCGGGCGGCGGCTTTGTCGCCTTTCTGCTCGTAGAGGGTTCCGAGCCGCCAGTGGGCATTGTAGAGCGGTGGCTCGTCCGGAGCCGGCGTGTGCTGCAAATATTCCTTCAGCGCCGATTCACCCCGGTCGAGCTGCTGGCCGGAAATGGCGGCGACCCGGCCGACCTGGTAGAGCAGCACCTTGTTCTCCGGATTCTTTGCGATGAGCTCGTCGAGCAATGCGAACGCCTCGGTGTATTTCTTGTCGGCAAGATACAGGTTGCCCAGCACCGAGGCGCCGCGCATCGGGTCGCGTTTTCGAATCTCGGCGGCCTCGGCGTAGGCCTTGTCCATGCCGCCGCCGGCGATTCCCGGCGCCTGGCGGTAGTATTCGACCCGGTCGTTGCGGGCATCGAGGTTGTTGGGATCGAGCTCGACTGCCCTGTCGTAGGCGGCCAGGCATTTTCTCGCGAAGCCAAACTTGGACAACAGACCCGCTTTCCCCGCGGACAGACCGTAGGCGTCGCCAAGCAGGCGGAAGTACTGTGAATTGGCGGGGGCGAGCTGCGTCGCCTTTTCAAGCCATTGCACGGCTTGGGCGGCATCGTTGCGCATGAGCGCGAGCAGGCCGAGGTAGTAGGCGGCCCGGGCATTTTTCGGATCGGCGGCGGCGAGTTTCTCGAAGGCCGCCTGGGCTTCGGGCAATTTGTGCGACTGGAAAAGGGCGGTGGCCCCGGCCAGCGGTGTGGGCGCATCGGGTGTCGCGACCGCATCGGCGGCGGGTGCGGCAGGCAGGAGCATCAGCGCCAGGAGCCACGCTAGAAAAGTGGAAGGAGACACGTGACAGCGGATTTGCATAAGACGCGGAATTTGAGGCCGGACCTACTCTGCGCGGAGCGCTTCGACGGGATTCACCTTGGTTGCGCGCCGGGCCGGCAGGTAGCAGGCCAGCAGGGCGATCAGCATGAGCAGGAGCGGAACGCCGAGGAAGATGAGTGAATCGAACGGGCTGACCCCATAAAGAAATCCGGCCAGCAATCGCGTGACGGCCAGCGACAGCAGCAGACCGCCCGCCAGGCCGGCCGCAGCCGTGAGCAAACCCCGGCCGAGGACGAGGCGCAGAACATCGCGCGGACTCGCGCCGAGCGCCATCCGCAACCCGAACTCCTGGGTGCGCTGGCTGACCGCATAGGCCATCACCGCGTAAACACCCATGGCGGCAAGAACGAGCCCAACGAAACCGAGCACAACCAGGAGGCTCGATGCCATGCGCTGCGGAAACAAAACCATCCCGGAATGCACGGCCAGCGGGAGCGTCTGCAGCAGTTCGACACGGGGATCGAGGTCGCGCATGCATTGCCGGAGCGTGTGGGCGAAGGCCGCCGGATCGCCAGTCGTGCGAACGCAGAGATTCAGATCGAGATCGGGCACGCCCTGCTGATAGGGCAGGTAAAAGAAACAAGAGTCGCCCTCGCTCAGCCGGTTGTATTTTCCCTGCCTAGCCAGGCCGACGATCGTCCGCCATACGCCCCCGGACCTGAACCGGCGGCCGATCGGATTCTGGCCGGGCCAGAATCGGCTGGCGAAGGCCTCGTTGACGATCGCGACCATTTGGGCGCCGGCATCGTCATGATCCGTGAAATCGCGTCCGGAAAGCAGGGCGATTCGCATTGCGGCAAAATAGCGCGGTGAGACAGTGGCAAACTCGTAGGTCGAGTCCTCGCCCTCCGGGCGTTGGTAGCCTTCGACGACCGCGTCCGAGCCCTTGCACCCGCTGAGGCCGAGGGGAAACCAGCTCGCCAGCGCGGCTTCCTCGACGCCGGGCAATGCAGCGAGCCGCTGCCGCGCCTGTCGATAGAATGACTTGCCGGTTTCCGGGTCATAGCCGTTCATTCCAATCTGGAGTTCGGCAATCAGCACGTGGTCGGCGCTGAAACCGGGGTTGATCTTGCGCGCCTGCTGCAGTCCCTTGATGCACAGGCCGGCGCCGATCAGGAGGACCACGGCGACCGCCATTTCCGTCACGACGAGGCCGCTGCGCAGCCGGTGATGCGCCGCGCCGCCCTGCGTCGAACGCCCTCCTTCCTTCAAAACTGCATAAAGGTCGGGACGCGAGGTCTGGAGGGCGGGGAAGACCCCGAAAGCAACGCCTGTGGCCAGCGTCAGCAGCAGCGTAAGTCCAAGCGTCGTCGCATCCAGCGGGAATTCGAGATGGCTTCGGGCTGCAAGCTCCGTTGGCAGGAAGAGCGGCATCGAGTCGACCGCCCAGCTTGCGAAGAGAACGCCGATTCCGCCGCCGAGCAGCGCGAGGAGGACGCTCTCTGTCAGCAGTTGCCGGATCAGCCGTGCCCGGCTGGCGCCGGCGGCCAGCCGGATGGCGATCTCCTTCTGACGGCTGACTGCGCGAGCGAGCAGGAGATTGGCAACATTTGCCGCGACGATCAGTTGCACTCCGAGGCTGACCGCAAGCAGCAGCGCAAGAGCGGGACCCATGATCGGCCCCGCACTCCAGGGACACTGGGACAGAGGGACGACGCGATGATGGGTGCCCGTGTTGGTCTTCGGGTAGGCCTTGGCCAACTGCGCGTCGAGCAACGCCACCGCAGCCTGCGCTTGCTTGATGCTTACTCCCGGCTGAAGGCGCGCGAGATTGTGCCAGCCGCGGGCGTTGCGCGCGGTCAGAAAATAGGTGCCTTGGTTGCGAACCTCCCAGATCATGGACGCGGGCGCCCAGACATCGAAGGTCATCGGGGACATCGAGCCGTGAAACGAAGCCGGTGCCACGCCGACGATCGTGAAGCTGTGGCGATTCAGGTCGACGACGCGGCCAAGGATTGTGGGATCGCTGCCAAAGCGCCGCCGCCAGAGGTTTTCGCCGATGACGAGCACGGGATTTCCACCCGGCTTCTGGTCCTCCTCCGGAAGGAAGGTGCGGCCGAGGAGCGGCTTGATGCCGAGCAGCTCAAAGAAGTTCGCCGAGACGATCTGGGCCTGGATCCACTCCGGCTGATTGCCGATCGTGAGGCAGGCGGCCGTCGGCATTGACGCCTCGGTGCCTGCAAAGACCTCGTGATGTTCGCCGAAGTCCCGCAGATCGGACAGGGATGCGCACCCGCCGCCGGCGTTGGAGACAAGGACGACGCACCGGTCCTGATCCGCCACGCCGGGCAAGGGATGCAGCACGAGGCCTCCCAGCCAGCAGAGTACCGTGGTGCTGGCTCCGATGCCGAGCGCGAGGGAAAGCACCACGGCGGCGGTGAAGCCGGGCGATTTTGCGAGCTGACGGAGGGCGTAACGGAGATCGGAGAGCATCAAAAGTGAAAGTGAGGGTGAAAGTGAGGGTGAAAGTGAAAGTGAGGGTGAAAGTGAAGGTGAGGGTGAGAGTGAAGGTGAGGGTGACAAGGATTGCGGCGGTGGTCGGGGTGGGTGGTTTGATCTTCAACTGCCACTTTCACTTTCACTTTCACTTTCACTATTGCATTCACTCCGCCCGCAGCGCCTCGACGGGATCGATCCGCATGGCGCGGCGGGCGGGCACGTAACTCGCCAGGAGCGCCACACCGATCACCAACAGCGACGCGCTCGCCAGGGCCACAGGATCTGCGGGACCGATGCCAAACAAGTAGTCGCGCAACAGGACCCCGGCGACCACAGCCAACGGCAAACCAATGCCGACGCCCGCAACACCAAGCAGCAGCCCTTGCCGCAGCACCAGCCAGAGCGTGTCGGCCGGGCGGGCGCCGAGAGCGAGGCGAATGCCGAGTTCGCGCGTACGACGCGACACCGCGTAGGCCACCACGCCATAGAGCCCGCTGACTGCGAGCACGAACGCGAGCAACCCGAGCACGCCGCCCAGCCACGCGCTCACCCATTGAGGAGCCAGCGCAAAGCGCAGCTGTGCGGCCATTGTGGTTACATCCAGCAGTGTCAGGCGATCATCGAAGCGCCGGATCTCGCCTCGTACGAGGCCGGCAATCTCATCGGGGTCGCGTTGCGTGGCGACCAGCAACCGCACCTCGCCGCGGAATTCCTGACGGAGCGGCAGGTAGACGCAGGACTGGGGCGCGGCGCCCGATCGAGCCGGATCGGTCAAATCGCGCGCGACGCCGACAATCTCGCGCGGTGCGAGTTCTCCGTTCCCGGCGCGGAAGATCTTGCCAACGGGATCTTCCCCCGGCCAATAGCGCTTGGCCATCGCCTCGCTGACGATGGCCACACGCGTGCCGGCGCCGTCGTCGCGCGCCGCGAAATCGCGCCCTCGGAGCAACGGGATGCCGAGCGTGGCGAAATAGCCGGGTTCGACGGAGACCGACTGGACGGGCACGCTGCCGACGGTGTTCGATGCCTCTGCGTCCGGGGGCAGCACCCGAACGGTCGCGCCGCTGCCGGTGAGCGCCAGCGGCGCCCACGTGCCGGCGCTCACGGCCCGGACTCCGGGAAGCGCCCGCAGGCGTTCCTGCAATTGCCCGCAGTCGGCGACTCCTCCACGTCCGCCACTCAGGGAAACCATGGCGAGCAGCAGGTTCTTCTGTGTGAAACCAAGGTCGCTTTGCTGTCCTCGGCCGAAGCCGCGGATGAAGAGCGCCGCCACGGCGAGAAATACGAGCGCGATGGCGACCTGGCCGACGACAAGGATATTGCGCAACGTGAACCAACGGGTTCCGCCCAGCGCCGGTGAGGTGTCGTTTTTGAGCGACGGGCTGATTTCGAGGCGCGTGGCATGCCAGGAGGGAAGCAGGCCAAACGCGATCGTGGCAAAACACGACAACCCGAGCGTGAGTCCCATTACGCGGCTATCCACCCGCAAATCGAGCACGTGCGAGAACATCGCGGACGGAATCAGGAGCGGAACAAGCTGGACGCACCACGCCGTGAGCAACAAGCCCGCCGCAGCGCCGAGCGTCGAGAGCATCGCGCTTTCGACCAGCAGCATGCGGATCAGCCTCCACCGGCCGGCACCCAACGCGATCCGAACCGCAATCTCGCGGCGCCGCTCTTCATTGCGCGCGAGCAGCAGGACCGATACGTTGGCGCACGCCACCAGCAGAACCAGCCCGACCACGGCCATCACGAGTCCGCCCCCGGCATTGCGCTGGAACGTGTCGGCGGTCTCGGATCGCACGTCCAGGCCCACGCGCCGGTCGTCGGCGGTCTTGGTCGCATCCGGCAGGTTGCGGGCGACAAAAATTTCGGCTTCGGCCTGCACCTGGGCGACGGTCGCGCCCGGCTTGAGCCGGCCCAGCAGCTGAAAAACGCGGTTGCGGCGATCAAGCGTGTCGCGTCGCGCCTCGGCCGGTTGCCACAGATCGCAAACCGGAATACGCCGATCCCCCGTGAAGCCCTTGGCCGCGACTCCGAGCACGGTGACGGGGCGTTTGTCCAGCGTGATGGTCTGGCCCACGAGGTGCGGGTCGCCGCCGTAGCGGCTCTGCCAGAGCCCATAACTGATGACCACGCAGGGCTGGCCGGAGCGATCGACCTCGGCGGAAAACAGACGCCCCGCGGCCGGGGCGATGCCGAGCGCGCTGAAATAGTCGGACGACACCACACCACTGGAAAACATCTCCGTGCGCTCGGTGCCTTGCAGCAGCGAGCCATGGTAGCTCACAGCGGCGAGACTCGACAGCGACGGCAACGCAACGCGCAGCTCCTCGTATTCCGGGTAGGAAAACGACGGCCAGCGGAATTCGACGATCTCGTCGGCGTTTTTGAATGGCAGCGGCCGGAGAAACGCCGCGTCGAGCGCGCTGAAGAGAGTTGAGTTGACGCCGATGCCCACCGCGAGCGAGAGCACGGCCACGGCGGTGAAGCCAGGCGACTTTGCGAACTGGCGGAAGGCGTAGCGGAGGTCGGAAAACACGGAAGGGAAAGTGAGAGTGAGAGTGAAAGTGAAAGTGAGAGTGAAAGTGAGAGTGGAAGTGAAAGTGGAAGTGAAAGTGGGGAGGAGAGCCAACAGGTGGGATGGGAGTGTTTCAGGATTCCGGAGGTGGCACCTTCCCTTTCACTCGGAACGCAATGCGACGATCGGGTTGACGCGGGCGGCGCGGCGGGCGGGGACCCACGTTGCAAACAAGGCGACCGCAAAGATCACCAGGCTCGTGCCGACCAGGATGGAGTCGTTTCGGCCGATGATCAGGCCGAGGCTCGGACGAAGGGCGAGGCCGAGCACGTAGGAACCGATCGCGCCGAGGGCCAGGCCGATCAGCGTCAACCGCAGGCTTTGGAACAAAACAATGCGCAACACATCGGACTGTCGTGCGCCCAGCGCAAGGCGGATGCCGAACTCCCCCGTTCGCTGGCTGACATTGTTGGACACAATGCCGTAGAGGCCGACGCTGGCCAGGGCGAGGCCGAGCAGAGCGAAGGCCAGCAAAACTCCGTTGATCACGACAACATTGTGCAGAAATTGGTCGCGCATGTCCTGCACCGTCCAGACGAAGCGGGCGGCCACGTCGGGCGAGACATCGGCGACCGCCCGGCGGACGTCGTTGACGAAGCGGCCGGGATTGGGACCGCGGACGGCGATCTGGAACCACGACCACGGAGTATGCGTCATGGTGTTGAAGCACTGCATGCGCGTGGTGGGCTCGGCAAAGGCGATGGGGTCGTCCACATCGGCGACCACGCCGATGATTTCCCGCCAGGTGACCTTGCCATCGTCCCCTTTGATCCCGAGGCGCCGGCCAATCGCGCTTCCCGTGGGCCAGAAGTGTTTCGCCAGCGACTCGTTGACCACGCTTTGTTCAACCGAAGTGAAGGAAACGTTGTCGGGGAAGGTCCGCCCTTCGAGCAGACGGATGCCGAGCGTCTTGAAGAATCCCGGCGTGACCAAAAAGGTGTTGTCCTTGGGGAAGGCGTTGCCGGTGGGATCCTGGCCTTCGACCAGAACATCATTCACGGAGCCCGCCCCCGCGATCGGAAACATCGAGGCGAGGGTATAGGCCTGGATCCCGGGGATGGCGGCGAGGCGGGCGGAAAGGGCGTCGTGGAAGGCGCGGCGTTTCACCGCGGTGTCGTAAATCCGTTCGTCGATCTGCACATTGGCCGTGAGAATGGATTCGCTGTCCCAGTTGGGCCGCGAGTTGATGGTGCGGTTGAGGCCATGGATCATCAACCCGGCGACTGACAGCAGGGTGAGGGAGAGCGCGACCTGGCCGATGACAAGGAGGCAGCGAATCCACCCCTGGCTTTTGCCGCCGGTGGAGCCGCGGGATTGTTGCTTGAGGGTTTCGTTGACGTCGGTGCGCGACGCGATCCAGGCGGGGACCAGGCCGAAGCCGAGACCGGCGAGGATCGAGATGGCCGCGGCGAAACCAAGCACGCGTCCATCGATGGTCATTTCCAGGGTGGACGTTAATCCCAGGCGGATGTTTCGGCCGATGAGCTCGTTGCTCCAACCGGCGATCAGCAGCCCGAGGGCCCCACCCGCGACGGACAACACCATGGATTCGATCAACTGCTGCTTGATCAGCAGCCAGCGAGTGGCTCCGAGCGCGGAGCGGATGGCCAGATCGCGCAAACGGGCCGCCGCGCGGGCCATTTGCAGATTGGCGAGGTTGGCGCAGGCCAGGGCAAGAATGGCCGCGGCCAGGCCGAGCTGCAGGGAGACGATCGCCACATTGGCCGAACCGCCGACGCGTCCGGCCAGCTGCACCCGGAAGTGGTAGTTCGGGTAGAGTCGGGGGTTCTCCTTGACCCAACGCTCCGACACGGGCGCGAGGCTTGCCAGGGCTTGCGGCAGGGGCACGCCGGGAGCCAGGCGGAGGAGGAGGGCTGCTTCCCGGCGACCGCGACCTTCCTGTTGCTCTTTCGAAAAAACCAGGGGACGGAAGTACTGGCCTTCGCCGAATACGAAGGGCGCGGAGTAAGCTTTGGGCAGGACACCGATGATGGTGAAGATGCGACCGCTGATGCGCAGCGTCTGGCCGAGCACGTCCGGACTCGCGGCGAACTTTTTCCGCCACATCTCCTCGGTGATCAGGACGACGGTATCGCGACCGGCGACGCATTCCTCGGCGGTAAAGAAACGTCCGAGCAAGGGCGGGGTTTCCAGCACCTTAAAAAGATCGGCTTTGGCGGCCGTGCCCTGCACCTGTTCCGGAAGCTGATCGGGCAGCGAGACGGGTTCCATCGTTCCGGACATGGGAGCGAGGACGGTGTAGGCCTGGGAGGAGTGATTGCGCAGGTCCTCGATCTCCGGCGCGGAGAAATTTAGGAATTCAGCCTCCGGGGTCTGCCCGTTGAGCGCGATGATGGATTCCGGCCGCGGAAACGGGGCCGTGGCAAACATCAGCGTGTCCAACAAGGAGAACATCGACGTGTTGACGCCGATGCCCAGTGCCAGGGTGAGCAGCGAAATGACGGTGAAGCCTGGCGACTTGAGCAGGGTGCGCAGGGCGTAGCGGAGGTCGGAGAGCATTGAAGTGAAAGTGAAGGTGAAAGTGAAAGTGAAAGTGAAGGTGAGAGCGAAAGTGAAAGTGAGAGTGAAAGTGAAAGCGGGGAGGAGAGCTAACAGGGGGATGTAAGTGTTTCAGGATTCCCGAGGTGGCACCTTCACTTTCACTCTCACCTTCCCTTTCACTCGGCCCGTAGCGCCTCCACGGGGTTGACGCGCGTGGCGCGGCGTGCGGGGATCAAACAGGCGGCGAGGGCGGTGAGCAGCATCAGGAGCGCGCTCGTCAAGAACGTGGATGGATCTGCCGCATCGACCTCGAAGAGCTGGCTCTGCAGCACGCGGCCCAGGCCCAACGCGCATCCGAGGCCGATCGCCACCCCCGGCAAGACCAGGGCCAGCCCCCGCACCACCACGTTGTGGACGACATCGTACCGGTTGGCGCCAAGTGCGACGCGGATGCCGATCTCACGGGTGCGGCGCCCGACGTTGAAGGCGAGAACGCCGTAGAGGCCGATCGCGGCGAGCATCAGGGCCGTGATCGCAAAAATCGCGAACAGGTCGCGATTGAAGCGGCGTCCTGCCGTTGAGTCGTCGATGCGTTCCGAGAGCACCTGGACATCGCGGATGGGTTCGTCGTGCAGCACGGTGGCGAGCGCGCCCCGGACGGCGCCGACGAGGGCGGTCGGTTCGAGCCGCGAACGCACCACGAGGTGCATGTAGGTCGGAATTGGCCACTGGCGAAGTGTCACGTAGAATTCGCCCTGTTCGCCCTTGTCGAGGCCGGATTGCACGGTGTTGCCGACCACGCCGATGATCTCGGCCCACGGAAGACCAAGCTCGGGCCAACCGAGGCGGAACCGTTTGCCGACGGGATTCTCGCCCGGCCAGAAGCGGTCCGCCATCTTGCGGCTGATCACGGCGGTAATCGTGACGTTCTTGAAGATGCGGCCGAGGTTCTGCGGGGTGAGTTGCAGGCCGTCCGGGACGACGTAGGCCGGCTCCGTCCCGTCAAAAACCCGTCCGCGCACCAGGGGAATCCCCATGACCCGGAAGTAATCGGGACTCACGGTATGCATGCTGACAAAGGGAAACTCCCCGACCGCGGGCACGGGCCGATCCTCGCGATAGATGGCATTGAAGCTCGTGTTGTAGGTGAACGGGAGGGCCGTGACGACCGCGGCCGCCTCAACCCCGGGCAGGGCCTGAACCGGCGCGAGCACGCTCTCGAAATGGCGCGTGAAGAGGTGCGGATCGCGAATAAACTGCTCCGATGGCGGAGCCGTCACTTCGAGCGAAAGCACGCGGGCGGCTTCGAATCCTGGGTTGACCTGAAGCAGCCGGTCCAGGCTGCGGATCAGCAGGCCGGCCCCGATCGTCAGCACGAGGGCGAGCGCCACCTGGGCGACGACGAGCAGATCGCTCAGGCGGATCCGGCCGAAAACGGTGTGGATGTCGCGCCGCGTCTGTTTGAGCGCGCCGACCGGCCGGAGGTTGGAAAGCTGCCAGGCGGGCGCGAATCCAAAGGCCAGGCCGGTGACGAGCGTGACGGCGACGATGAACAGCAGCGTGCGCAGATCGTAGTCGCCGCCGCTGCTCACCTGCTGCACCTGGTAGGGCACGAGTTGTTTCGCCAGATCGTAGCCCCAGCAGCCGATGAGCGCGCCGGCAGCGCCGCCGGCGAGCGCGAGCACGAGGCTTTCGACGAGCAATTGGCGCAGCACCTGCCACCGTGACGCGCCGAGCGAAATGCGGATCGCCATCTCGCGTTCGCGCGAAAAGGAACGGGCAAGGAGCATGTTGGCGACGTTGACGCAGGCGATCAGCAGAACGAGGCCGACTGCGCCGAGCAGGAGGACGAGCTGATTGCGGGCGCTGCCGGCGAGTTCCTCCCGCAGCGGGGTCACCGCCACGCCGATGCCCTTGTTGGAGTCCGGATAAGCCGCCGCAAGACGAAGCGCGATCGCCTCCATCCGGACCCGGGCGGTCTCGATACTCACGCCGGGCTTGAGCCGCGCGACAGCATGCTCATTGCTATGGGAGCCCCGCATATCGAGGAGAAATTCCCGCGCGAACGGGCCAATCGCAGTGAACACATCGGACCTGCGGTGAAATCGGAAATCGGATGGGAGGATGCCGGCAATCGTGAGGTTCCGGCCGTCGAGGGAAAGCGTCTGACCAACCAGATTCGGATCACCGCCGAAAAGGCGCTGCCAGGCATCGAACGTGATCCAGGCCACCCGTTCAGAGCCGGGAAGATCGTCTGACGCCTGCAGGCTGCGCCCCCGGACCACGCGCACTCCCAGGACATCGAAGAACTCAGCGGACACATTTTGAACGGCCACCAACTCGGTGCCAGAGCGGATCTTCAATTTGCTTTCCGCGCCATGAAACACCGCGAGTCCGCTGAAGACGTCCTGCTGTTGCTGCCAATCGAGGAAGTTCGGATACGACACCGGCATGGTGTCGGTGCCTTTCTTCGCGCTTTCTGTCAGGTGGACCAGGCTGTCGGGATCCGGATACGGCAGCGCGCGCAGGAACGTGGTGTTGACGAGATTGAAAATGGCCGTGTTGGCGCCGATCCCCAGCGCGAGCGTCAGCACGACGATCGCCGTGAAGCCGGGCGATTTGGAGAGCTGCCGGAGGGCGTAGCGGAAGTCGGAGAGCATGGATAAATGTGACAAGTGCCAGGTAACAAGTGACAGGAGAGGAGATTGCGGATTGCGTTTTGAAGCGAAGCGTATCCTATAACTTGATACTTGTTACTGGGTCCCTGATACGTGTTACTTGGTCCTTCCGCTCCGCTAGTCGGCGCGGAGCAGGCCGTCGGCGAGGCGGATGATGCGCGATCCGAAGGCGGCGTTGTCGGCGGAGTGGGTGACCTGCACGATGGTGACGCCGCTCTCCTCGTTGAGCTTTTTGAAGAGCTTCATGATCTCACGCCCCTGGTCGGAGTGCAGATTGCCGGTGGGTTCATCGGCGAGGATCAGTGCGGGTTTGGCAACAAGGGCGCGGGCGACGCCGACGAGCTGCTGCTGGCCGCCGGAGAGCTGGCCGGGATAGAGGTCCCGCTTGCCGACGATCTGGAAGCGGTCGAGGGTGTCGCACACGATGCTCTGCCGCTCCTTCTTGGGCACGTCGCGGTAGCTGAGCGGGATCTCCAGATTCTCATAGACCGTGAGGTCGTCGAGCAGGTGGTAGCTCTGGAAAATGAAGCCGATGTTTTTCTTCTGAAGGTCGAAACGCTTCTTCTTGTCCAGCGTGTGGACGGGCGTGTCGTTGAACCAGTATTCTCCCTGCCAGGCGGAATCGTGCAGGCCGAGGATGTGGAGCAGGGTGGACTTGCCCGAGCCGGACGGCCCCATGATGGAGACGAATTCGCCCTCGCGAATCTCGAGGCTGATGTTTCGGAGCGCGTAGAACGGTCCGCCCTTCAGGGGATAGACCCGGTCGATGCCTTTGAGTTTGATCATGGCGGAATGAGAATTTGGATACGCGAATGCGCTGCCTAATCCGCGTTGAGTTTGACGTTGTTCCGTTCCAGGGTTCGGCCGAGCACCGCGTCATAGGAGGCGATGGCGATGCGCTGGTCGGCCACGGCGCGGTAGGCGCTGATTTCCGCGGAGGAGAGTTCGCTCTGCATCTGAAGCACGAAATAGGTCGCTCCGGTGCCCTCCTGCAGCTTCTTGGTCTCGTTGACCAGGGCCGCCTGGGCCAACTGCAGCGCGGTGCGGGTGGCGAGCACGCGCTGTTGGGTCGTCTCGATCTGGCCGGCCCCATTTGCCACGTCGACGGCGATCTCCTGCTCGAAACGGGCCAGATCTGCCTCGGCCTGGCGCCGCGCGAGTTCGGCCGCCCGCGCACGTCCGCGCCCGTCGGCGGAGGCCAGGGGAATGCTGACGGCGACGCCGACCGTGTAGGCCCGGTAATCTTCGCTCGCGATCTGGCGCCGGCTGGTCGCGAAAAGGTCGTCGTACCCATTGTACCCATAGCTGCCGATGAGGTCGACGCGGGGCAACAGGCGGTTGCGGGCGGCACGTTCGTTGAGCCGCTGCTTGACGATGCCCAACCGCATCGCCTGATAGTCGGGTCGGAGTGCGCGGGCCACCTTGAGGTCGTTGGCCGCGGACACCGTGACGAATTCCGCCGCCGTTGGCGGCTCAACCTCGATTGAGGCTTGTCCGTCGAACGAGATCGCGGTGTCGCCGAGCAGCTGCCGAAACCGGTTCTCCAGGTCCTTGACGGAACGCGCTGCCGACAACACGGCATCCTCGCGCGCTGCAAACGTTGCATTCGCCTCCGTGACGTCGGCTTCCGAGATCTTGCCAACCTTAAGGCGCTTCTCGTTCTCGGCGAGCAGGGAGCGGGCGAGGGCGCGGGAGCGCTCCGAGGCCTTCAGGTACTCGCGTTCGAAGGCGAGTTCGTTGTAGAGGGTGATGACCTCCGTGACCGTATCGATGGCCGTCTGGCGAAACTCGAAATCGCTGATGCTCCGGTCGGCCTTCGCGATCCGGACTCCACTCAGGTTTGCGGCAAACCCGAATCCGAGCAACAATGGCTGGGTCACGGTCACGCCGCCGGTCGTCGCGAAGTTGTCGCGAAATGCGTTGTACGTTCCGCGCTGATTCTCGCTCGTGCCTCCGATCGAGTAGCTTGCCCCCCAGGGAAGCTGGCCGTCGAGAGACAGGCTGTAGTTGTCGGTGTCGATGCTCGTGCCGGCCGGCCGCAGTCCCGTGATCGGATCCCTCAGGGAGGGCGTTTCGGCGCCCGCCGCGCTCCGTTGAAAATTCAGAGCCGGGTCGAATTTCCCATAGGCTGTCAGCAGGTTGGCACGGGCGATGTCGCGGGAAAAGGCTTGCACCTTGATCCCCGGGTTGTGTGCGAGCGCCTGCCGGATCGCGTCCTCGATCGTGAGAGCCGGGCCGGCCCCCGCGAAGGGAACGACACCGGCCAGGGCAAGCAACGCTGGAACGGCGCGGGCCAATTTCATGACTGGATCTTTTCCGCGACGATACGGCCGTCGAACAGATGCACGGTGCGCCGCGCGTGGTTCGCAAAACGGTCATCGTGGGTCACCATGCAGATGGTGGCGCCGCTCTTGTGGAGTGTGTTCAACAGGTCCATCACGGCCTCGCCGTTTTTCGAATCGAGGTTGCCGGTCGGTTCGTCTGCGAGCAGGATCAGCGGGTCTCCGGCAAGGGCGCGCGCCACGGCGACGCGCTGCTGCTGGCCTCCGGAGAGTTGGGAGGGAAGGTGCTTGCCCCGGTGGCTCATGCCGACCTTCTCGAGCGCTTCGTTGACCCGCTGTTTGCGCTCGCTTGCGGGCATCCCGCGGTAGGTCAGCGGCAGGTCGACGTTTTCATGGACCGTGAGGTCGCCGATGAGGTTGAACGACTGGAAAATGAAACCGATCTCGCGGTTGCGGATGCGCGCGCGCTCCGCGAGGGACAGCCCCTGCACGGGCCGCGTGTTGAGCAGGTACTCGCCCTCGCTCGGGGTGTCGAGGAGCCCGAGGATCGAGAGAAGCGTCGACTTGCCGCAACCCGACGGTCCGGCGATCGAGACGTATTCGCCCTTGAAGATCTCAAGATGAATGCCGGAGAGCGCGTGGGTCTCGACTTCGTCGGTCAGGAAGACCTTCGTGACTCCGTCGAGTTTGATGAGGGATGGGCCGTTTGTCTCGGTATTCATGTTGATGACGCGATGGGGTGGCAGGTGATAAGCAGTTGGCGGTCGGTGGTAAGCGACAAGGGGGAAGCTGTGTGCGGCAGGCGGCAGGCAGTTAGCGGTAAGCGGTGAGCGAAAGGCGACGTGCTGGAATCTGAAGAAGGGGTGTGATGCGGGGCTCGCCGTCTTGAAGGGTTTCTCAGAACGCTGATGTTTCGGCATGCGGCTCGCCGTTTGCAGCTAATTCAATTTGATCCGGTCGTTGGCATCCCACTGCGACATGTCGGAGAGGATGACGCGGTCGCCTGGGACCAGACCCTTGATGATCTCGACCGTATTGACGGAGCTCCGTCCCAGTTGAACCTGTGTGCGCACGGCATCCGCCCCGTTGGCGTCGAGCTTGAAGATGCCGACCGTGCTGAGTTCCTGCCCGAATGCGGGCCGGTCGACGTAGATCACGTCAACGAGGCGCTCGAGTTCGATCGTGCCGTCGACGCTGAGGTCGGGGCGGGCGCCGCGGGGCAGCTCGCCGTCGAGCGAGACGTCCACCGTGACGGTTCCATTCTGCACGGATGGATCGACGCGGGAGACGTGGCCTGAGGCGATGCCGTTGCGTGTGTCGATGGAGGCAGCCTCGCCGATCTGAATATCCCTGGCCTGGGTTTCCGCGATGCGAATCTCGGCCTTCAGGCGTGTCGGATCTGCGACGCGGGCGAGATTGGCGCCGGGCTGCACCTGGGCTCCGACTTCAACGGGCAGCACTTGCAGGACGCCCGGCATTCCGGCGCGCACATTCAGGGCATCCGCCTCGTCCCGGCGGAGCTTTGCCTGGGCGCGCACTCGATCGAGCTCGGCTTCCTTGACGGCCAGCTGGGGTGCGATCGCCTGTCTTGTGAACGCATCACGCTTCTGCTCGATGGCGTATTGAGTGCTCGCATTTTCCGCAGCGACTTTTGAGCGGCGGAGTTCAAGGGCGGGGACCAGTCCATCCTTGAACAGCTCGTCATTCACCTCCGCCAGCAGCCGGGTGGTTTCGAATTCGGATTTGGAGCGCGCCACCGCAGCTTCCTCGTCCAACACACCTTTTTCGAGCGTCACCTTGAGATTCCCGAGTTCGGCCTCGGTCGATTTGAGTTGCGATTCGGCGCTGTCGGCGGCTTCGACCACGGTGGGATTGCTCAAGACGAGAATCACACTGTCGGGCGTCACCTGGGCGCCAGGCCGGAGCACAATGCGGTCGACCCTGCCTTCGGTCCGCGAAGCGATCCAGCGGATCTCTTCCGGCACGAGTGTTCCGAGGCCGCGGACCTGCCGCACCATCGGACCGCGTTTCACGGTGCCGACCCACACGAGATTGCGATCCACCGTGGGTGCGGCAGGCTTGAGGCGCGCGAGGGCAAAGGTGACGCCGACCAGAACGGCTGCTGTCACGCTTGCGGCAATGATGCGTTTCCTGCGTTTTTCTTTGGCGGCGTTGGGACGGGGAATATCCATGAATGGGGCTCTTTCAGCAGAGTAATTGCATCGCTCGTGCCAACCATTAATATTGTCCTAAGTGACCTGAGGATAACAACAAACGATCATTGTCATCTCCGTCGTGGCGCCCTCGGGCACCGAGGTTGGGACTCAGTCGTCCCAATATTGGGATCCAGCGCTTACACCGGCAGGCACAGTGTTGCGATGCAACCGGAAGCGCCGCCATCGCGGTTTCTGAGGCTGAGCGAGCCCCCGTGTTTCTCAGCAATCTGCCGGCAAAGCAGAAGGCCGATGCCGGAGCCGCTGGGCTTGGTCGTGAAGAATGGCACGAACAGATTTGCGGTGCTGGCTATGCCGGGCCCGTCATCTTCGACGTACACCTCGAGAGAGGATCCCTTTCGATTCCAGCTTACGCGCACGCAGCCATGGGTTTCGAGGGAGGCGTCGACCGCATTCTTGAACAGATTGATCAGCACCTGTTCGATCTGCGCCGCATCGATGTCGACGGTCAGGTCAGGGCCGCCGATCACGGCGATCTCGGTGCGCGTTTCCAGCGCGGCGGTCCGGCGGATGAGCGGTGCGAGTTCTGCGGGGGCCAGGCTGGGCTGGGGGAGCTTCGCCAGGCGCGCATAGGCCTGCATGAACCGGCTGAGGCTCTCGGCGCGGGATTCGATGATCTCGAGGCCGGCGCGCATGTCATCCTCCCAGTCGGGCGCACGCTGGCTGCGCTTGAGAATCGAGTTGAGGCTCCCGGCAATCGATTTGATCGGAGCCAGGGAATTGTTGAGCTCGTGCCCGAGGACGCGCACGAGCCGCTGCCACGCTTTCAGCTCCTCTTCGCGCAGCGGCACGCTCAAATCGGCAATCACGACGAGCGTGTGTGGCAGGCCGCCCTCGCGAAACGACATGCGCCGCATCCCCCAGCGGCCCGTGCCTCCAGGCAATTTGGTGGAGGAAAGCACGCGGATGGCGCCGCCCTCCAGCCACCCACCGATCCCGAGTTCCGCGGCCGAACGCCCGAGGATGCGCTCGGCCGGCGCAGCGAGCAGTTCCTGGCCGCTGCGGTTGGCGAGGCGGAGGGTCTCCTTGCCGTCGAACGCGAATACCGCGACATCGATTTCCTCCATCACGGTGCGCAGCAGTGCGGTCGCCTCGAGGGCTCCGAGACGCTGACCCTGCAGAACGTTGCCAAGGAAGTTGATCTCGGCGTAGACATCGCCCAGCGGTTCGTCGCGGCGGGCTCCCCGGGCGCGGATCGAAAAGTCGCCTTCGCGCAGGGCCAAGAGCAGGTTGGCCATGGTCTGCAGAGGCCGGATCACGCGGAAGCGGACGCTGGCCGCGCAGCCGAGCCAGAAACCGAGGATCAGAAGCGTCAGCGTCCACTTTGCATTTGCGAACTCCGGCGCGTGCTCGCCAAACCAGAGCCAGCACATCGCCACGACGACCGCCGGCGTTCCGCCGAGGAGCGTGTAGACGAAGACCGTCTGGTCATGGGTGAAACGGCGGGGGGCTTTCGGCATGAGGCGATGGAATCACAACCCGTATTTTTCCAAGCGCCGGTAGAAGGCGCTGCGGCTGAGGCCAAGTTCCGCGGCGGCGTTCCTGGCATTGCCATCGCAGCGGGCGAGCGTCTTGCGGATGAGATGTGCTTCGACTTCCTCCAGGCTCATGTCCTCGATGCGCGGCGCCGCCGGGCCGGTGTTCAGGCCGAGATCGACGGCCCGGACGACCTTGCCGGTGGACATCAACACTCCGCGCTCGATGGCATGATCGAGTTCTCGGACATTGCCGGGCCACAGGTGTCCCTGCATCGCTTCGAGCGCGGGCGTGTCAAAGCCCGTGATCGCCTTTCGGTAGCGCTCGACGTGCTGCTTGAGGAAATGCTGGGCCAGCAACGGAATGTCCTCGCGGCGTTCGCGCAGCGGCGGAAGGTGGATCGAGATCGTGTTGAGGCGGAAGAGCAGATCCTGGCGGAATTTGCCGCTTGCGACTTCAGCGGAGATGTCCGCGTTCGTGGCGGAAATCAGGCGCACATTGACGTGGTACGTCTTGGAGGAGCCGACCCGCTCGTATTCGCCGGTCTCAAGCGTGCGGAGGATTTTCGACTGCTGGTTGAGCGGGATGTTGCCGATCTCGTCCATGAACAGCGTGCCGCCATCGGCCAGCTCGAACCGGCCGGCGCGGTCGTTCTTTGCGTCGGTGAACGCTCCGCGGACGTGCCCGAACAACTCGCTTTCGAACACGCCTTCGGGAAGTCCGCCCATGTTGACCGAGATGAATGGCTGGGCGGCCCGGGTCGACACCGCGTGCAACGCCTGCGCAATCACACCCTTGCCGGTGCCGTTCTCGCCGGTGATGAGGACATTGGCGTCGGACGGACCGACGCGCGCAACGACGTCGAGCACGGGCCGCATGACGGCCGATTGCGCGATCAGGTTCGGTCCGCCTTTGGCGCGGAGGAGCTGGTTCTCCTGCTCAAGGCGACGGTAGGCGCGAACCGCATTGCCGAGATCGATCTGGTTGCGGACAATTGCGACGAGGCGGGGATTCTCCCATGGCTTCGTGACGAAGTCCCGCGCGCCGCGCCGCATCGCCTCGACGGCGACATCGACGCTGGCCCAGGCAGTCATGACGACCACCGGCAGGGAGGAGTCGATGGTCTGGATCTTGTTGAGCAGATCGAGGCCTTCCTGGCCGGAGGTGGTGTCGCGCTCGTAATTGAGATCCATCAGCACCAGCGAGAAATCGCGCGCCTCGATGGCCCTGACGACTGCCGCGGGAGACTTCACCGTCTCGATCTGGTAGCCTTCCGATTTCAGCAGGAGGCGAAGCGCTTCGAGGACGTCAGGCTGGTCGTCCGCAATTAGAATCCGGTGGATCGAAGTATCGGTGGCTGCCATCGCGGGGTAAGATTGTCAAAGAATGGTGCGTGGCACTTGGGTTGGGCAAGCGGAGAGTGGTTGCGAGCAAATCCGCGAGAGTTGAGGTGCCGGGAGGAACCGGGTCCCCGGATCCAATCCCGGAGTCTACGCTGCCGAATACTGCCGGCAGCGGATGCCGCAGGAATTTCTGGACTGCATCGGGCCGACCGCGGCGACAGTGCGGACGGTCGCTGGCGTCCGGCGCACGACGAAGGGCCGGCGGCTGGGACCGTTGAGGCCGATGAGCATCAGGCTCGCGGTCGAGAACAGAAACCAGACCGCTCCGCTGACGACGAAGGCAGAAGCCGGGAGGATTCCGACAAGGCTTCCAAACGCGGTGACGGGAAGGCCGATTGCGAGGACCAACATGGTGGATTTCAGTGTGGTTTTCATTTTGGTGCTTTCGTTGATGAACCGATATACGCACGCACCGTGCCAAGATTTGCAGGGTTGTTTAAACACCAGAAGGCAAGCGACCTACGAATCACTTGGTCGTTATCACCAAGCGGATGACCTGACGTTTCGTTCGCGCGCGGGAACGCCGTTTCCCAATTCTGGGACTGAACGGGGGCCATGCGGAAGGAGCGGACTGCGTTGATTCAGCCTGGTGCGAACATGCGCAGCCCATCGGGTCCCGGGACGGGACCGTTTCCGTGGCGCCGGGCGCGAAAAGCGTCACTCGTAGCGCAGGGCCTCGATCGGGTCGAGCTGGGCGGCCTTCCGGGCCGGATAGAAGCCGAAGAAGACGCCGACGACCGCGCTGAACGCCACCGCGACAATGACCGATGTCGGCGAAACCAGGACCGGCCATCCGGTCTTCATCGACACCAGTTCGGACGAACCGACGCCGATCACAATTCCGATGATGCCGCCGAGCGAACTGAGGATCACGGCCTCGATCAGAAACTGCAGGAGCACATCGCGTCCGTGGGCGCCGACGGCGAGGCGGATTCCGATCTCCCGGGTGCGCTCCGTCACGCTCACCAGCATGATGTTCATGATGCCGATGCCGCCGACGAGCAGCGACACACCGGCGACCACGCCGAGGAGCACGGTCATGGTGTCGGCGGTTGCGGTGCGCGCCTGGGCGATCTCGACCTGGTTGCGCACGGTGAAATCCTGATCGCGGCCTTTCCGTCGCTGCATCAGCAGGTCGGTGATGTCCTGCTGCACCTTGTCGATCGCCTCGGGGGTGGCGGCCTGCACCATGATCGAATTGATGTTTGGGCGCCGGGCCACGCGTTTCATATGGCTGGTATAGGGGATGACGACGGTGTCATCCTGGTCCTGGCCGAAAAGATTGAAGCCCTTGGCGGCGAGAATGCCGACGACCTTGAACGGGATGTTGCGGATGCGGATGGTCTGGCCGATGGCGTTGCCGTCGGGGAAGAGCTGGTCGGCGACCGTCTTGCCGATGATCGCAACCTTGCCGACGCTGCGAACATCCTGGTCGGTAAACATGGCCCCATCGGAAAGTTTCCAGCTGCGTATTGAGGGATAGTCGGGCGATTCGCCCATGACCTGGGTGTTCCAGTTGAGGCCGTTTGCGAGCACCTGGGCGCGGTCGCGCATTTCCGGTGTGACTCCGAGAACATTGGCGACCTCGCGCCGGATGGATTCGGCGTCGTCGACGGTGAGCGTCGAGGCGCCGCCCCAACCGCTGCGCATTCCGCCCGTGGTGAAGCTGCCAGGAAAGACGGTGATGACATTCTCGCCAAGGCTGGCGACCTGGGCCTCGACTTGCGATTTGGCACCGTTGCCGATGCTGACCATCGCGATGACCGCGCCGACGCCGATGATGATCCCAAGCGCGGTCAGGATTGAGCGCATCGTGTTGCGCCGCAGCGCGCGCAGGGCGACCTTGATGGTATTGATGATGCGCATGGTCAGCCTGCGGTCGTCAGTTTGGCCGCAGCTTCGGCCGCCTTCAGTTTCTTCATCTCCTCAACGGCGTTGAAGCGGTCCTTCACGATTTCGTCGCTCACAAGATTGCCGTCGCGCAGAATCAGATTGCGTTTGCAGTAGCGTGCGATGTCGAGCTCGTGCGTCACCATGATAATCGTGATGCCCTGCTCGTTGAGCTTCTGAAACACCCCCATCACGTCGACGGAGGTCTTGCTGTCGAGATTGCCGGTGGGCTCGTCCGCGAGGAGAATCTCCGGATCGTTGGCCAGTGCGCGGGCAATGGCGACGCGCTGCTGCTGTCCGCCGGAAAGCTGGTTTGGAAAATGGTCGGCACGGTCCGAAAGGCCCACGATCTCGAGGCTGTGGAGCGCCCGCTTGCGCATTTCGCGCGAGGAGTGACGGCGCAGGCCATAGATCATGGGCAGCTCAACGTTCTCCAGCGCGGTCGTGCGGGAGAGGAGGTTAAAACCCTGAAAGACAAAGCCGATCTTCTGGTTGCGGATGTCGGCGAGCGCGTTGCGGTCGAGTTCGGAGACGTCGATTCCGTCGAGCAGGTAGCGGCCGCGCGTCGGGCGGTCGAGGCAGCCGAGCAGGTTCATCAAGGTCGACTTGCCGGAGCCGCTCGCGCCCATGAGCGCCACGAATTCGCCCCGGTTGATCTCGATCGAGACACCGCGGACGGCGTGCACCGGGATCTCGCCTGAATCGTAGATCTTGTGGATCGCCTCGATTTTAACGACAGCTGCCATGGATGAATGCGGCAAAAAACGACGATGATCAGAAACCGCGCGGGCCGCCACCCTGGCCTCCGCCTGTGAATGGATTGCTGGCCGGACGCGCTGCCACCGAGGACGCGCCGCGCAGCGTGGCGCTCGTGACGATGACGTCGCCTTCCTTGAGGCCGTCGATCACGATGGTGTTGATGCCGTCGGTGATGCCCAGCTTTGCGCTGACGGGTTCCAGTGTGGCGGTCTGCGGATCGGAACCGACGAGCCGGTAAAGCGTGCGCGTGGTCACGGCGCTCGGGCCGCCGCGGTCGCCCCGGCCGCCGCCGCCAAAGCGGCTGAAATCGATGTCGAGACCGCGGTCCTTGGCGAGTTGCTGGGCTTTCTGGAGAATTTCAGGCGTGGCCAGACCGTTCCCCCGGGTGAATCCGGCCTCGGTCATGATTGCGAACGCGGCGCGGCGTTGCTCGTCGGGAGCCATGGGCTTGGCGGCGGGAGCGGCGGCAGGGCTGCCGGCAGCAGTAGCGGCGGCCGGAGCAGCGGCGGCATCGGCGGCGGGTGCGCGCTTCGGAATGAGTTCGTCCGGAATGCGCACGCGCAAGGCGCTGTTGGCGATGCGGAGCGTGTTGTCGCTTTCGGCGACGACAATCGAGACGTTGGCCGTCATGCCGGGGCGAAGCTTCAGGTCGGGATTATTGACGTCGATGATCGTCTGGTACACGACGACATTCTGCTGGGTCTGCGGAGCGTTGCGGATCTGGCTGACGCGGCCATGGAACTGCTGGCTGGGAAACGCATCGACGGTGAAGTTGACTGATTGTGTGACCTTGACATTGCCGATGTCCGCTTCCGCCACCGCGGCGATGATCTGCATCTTCGTCAGGTCATTTGCGATCATGAAGAGCGTCGGGGCGCTGAGGCTGGCGGCGACGGTGTTGCCGACGTCGACCTGGCGGGAGATGACGACGCCGTCGATCGGCGAGTAAATCGTGCAGCGGGCGAGATTCACCTTGTTCATTTCGAGCGACGCAGTCTGGATTTTAACCTGTGCGTCTGCCTGGAGGAGCTGGGCCTCGGCCTGGTCGAGATCGGCCTGGGCGATCAGGTTCTTCTTGAAGAGCTCGCGCGTGCGTTGGGTTCCCACCAGGATGAGCTGATAGTTGGCCTTTGCGTTGGCGACCTGGCCCTCGGCCTGGAGAACATTGGCCTGATAGGTGGAGGGATCGAGCTGTACGAGAAGCTGGCCCGCCTTGACCGGTGAATTCCAGTCCACGTAGAGCTTCGAGATGATTCCGGAGATCTGGCTGCTGACATTGACGTCCAGAACCGGCTCGATGTCGCCGGTGGCTGTGACCACCTGGACGACATCGCCGCGGCCCACGGTTACCGTGGTATATTCCGGCGTTTTGTCGACGCTGCGCGTCCAGAAGTACCAGGCGCCCCCTGCGACGGCGAGCACGGCAAGGATCAGGATGAGGGTTTTCCAGGCGCTGGAGCGGGCGGAGGTGGCCATGAGAGGTGGAGCGGAGAAGAATGGATTTGGATGAAGATCGGTATTCCGGGAGCCCCGGGGGTGGATCGCGAAGCTGGATAGCGGCGCGCTACCGGTGGATAAGACGCACCGCGGGCGCGAAGGTAACAAGCCCGGCAAGCGGGTGCCCCAAAGCCGTGGTCCGTCCCACGCTCATTGAAAGCCGTAGGCGGAGCGCAGTGCGGCGGCCACGTTCGCGGGCACGAATTTTGTCACGTCGCCACCATATTTGCTGACCTGTTTCACGAGATTCGAACTGGTGTAGCTGAAGTCCTCGTTGGGCATCACGTAGATCGTTTCGACGGCGGGCTGCAGATGGCGGTTCATGAGCGCCATGTTGTATTCGGACTCGAAATCCGACATCGCCCGCAGTCCGCGGATGATCGCCACGGCTTTCTGTTCCATGGCGAAGTCGACCAGCAGGCTGGCGAAGGTGGTCACCGTGACATTCGAGAATCGCGCGATGTTCGGCTTGAGCAACTCGACGCGTTGCTCCGGCGTGAACAGCGGCCTCTTCTCCGGATTGTGGGCGACGGAAACCAACACGTGGTCAAAGAGGCGCGTTGCGCGTTCGAGCACGTCGAGGTGACCGTGGGTGACCGGATCAAAGGTTCCCGGATAGATGCAAAGTCTCATGGAGATGCGTGAAGAAGCCATCCGATACCCGGACACCAGACGGAACCGGACACAGGGCAGGCTTGATAGCAAAAGCCTGCCGGGAACGGAGCGCAAGCGGGGAACGATTGAGGAACGGCCGTCGAGCTTTGCCCTGCGAAACTGGAGGGGGCGTCAGATGCAGGCGGAAACACCGGCCGTCCGTGGATATGCTCGAGAAGGCGCGCGGGGAAGTGATTGTGGATGCCTGCTCGGAAGCAGATGTGGGTATCCCTGGGCTTCGGCTCATCGACACCAAGCCGTATCTCTTGAAGTAAGACGAGCCTCAACCTTCAAACGCGCCGTCTCAAATCAACCAAGGTTCAGTCGCGAACGCCGCCGGCCCGGCCACCCAGGTCAGCCGTACCTATGACGGCTATGGCCAGCTGCTCACTGAAACCGTCATCGCTGTCCGATGAACCCGCGCTCCAACCTCATCAGCAATTTTGTCCAATTGCAGGAGCACGATGAGCAGCTCTTGCGCGTCGGGATGCTTGCGGAGTGCTACTTTGCGGAAGACCCAAACACCTGCCTTCTCAAGTTGCGGCAACTCGCCGAGGCTTCAGCCCAAGTCTGTGCCACGTATGCTGGTCTCTACCGGCCACCAAACGAAGAGAGCCAGTATGACCTGCTCAGGCGGCTACGAGGAGCCGCAGCCCCAATTGCGGAATCTAGGATCATTCCGCCCGAAGCGCGACGAGAGGGTCGACCTTGGTCGCACGCCGCGCGGGCAGCCAGCATGCGAAAAGGCTGACCGCGACAAGGATCGCGGAGACGCCGAGCAGCGCGAGGGGATCCGCGCTGGCGAGACGGGGCATCAAGGTATTGAGGAAACGGCCGAGGCCGAACGCTCCAACGAGACCGAGCAAGAGCCCCAACACTGCGAGCCCGAGCCCTTGTTTCAGCACGAGCGCGAACACATCGGCTCGCTGGGCGCCGAGGGCCAACCGGACGCCGAATTCGCTGGTCCGTTGCGCGACCGTGCGGGAAATCACACTGTAGAGTCCGACCGCGGCGAGCACCAGACCGAGCAATGCGAAACCTCCGAGAACCTGTCCGACGAGCCGGAAATTGCCCTGCTGTTGGTCGACAAACTGGCGCACGGTGCCGACATTATCGAGAGCGAGATCAGGGTCCACTTCGGCAACGGCGCGCCGCAGACTTTCCGCCAGGCCGGCCGGCGCCGGGCCCCGCAGGACCAGGCTGGCCACGGCCCACGGTTCGTGCACAATAGGCTTATATATCTGCAGTCGCGTCGACGGCTCTGAAAAGTTTGCCGCCGTGTCGACATCGCGGACCACGCCGATCACCTCGGCCCAGGTGATGTACCCGCTGTCGTCGCTCCGTATTCGGCGGCCAAGGGCGCTCTGGCCGGGCCAGAACTGGCGGGCAAGGGATTCATTGATGATGATGACATGGGGGTCGGTCGCCTTGATGTCGGGCGGGAAATTCCTCCCCTCGATGAACGGAATTCCCATGGTCACAAAGTAATCGGACGTGACCATCACGTGGAATGCGCGCGGACTCTGCGCAGCGGGACCGGTCGCCTGACCGTCGGTAAAGATCGTTCGCAATCCGGTGTAGTTCTCGAGCGGCAGCGAACTGCAAAGGGCTGCGTGCTCCACGCCGGGCAAAGACGCCAGCCGGTGTTCGAGCTTGCGAAACAGCTCGACGCGTTTGGGCTCGGTGTCGAAGCGCACCTCCGACAATGGCAACTCGGCAGTGAGGACATCCTTCGTGTCCCATCCCGTGCGGCGCCCAAGAAACTGAGCGAAGCCACGCTGCATGATTCCGGCGCCGGCGAGCAACACAAGGGCGAGCGCCAGCTGTGCGACGATCAGCCCACTGCGCAAGAGGTGGTGCCCCCGGCCTGTGGTGGTGCCACGGGATTGCTGTTTCAGCGCGGCATTCAGGTCCATGCGGGAGGCGAGCCACGCGGGCACGATCCCGAAAACCACGCCGGTTGCGAGCGAGATGGCGATCGTAAGCGCAAGGACGGTGCCGTTGAGTGTCAGGTCGAAATCCGACGCGCCACCCATGAGGACATGGTGTTTGAGCAGACCGTTAATTCCGAGTGCAACGATCAACCCCAGAGCGCCGCCCGCGAGGGCGAGCAACGTGCATTCTAGAAGCTGTCCCAGAATCAGCTGCCCCCCCGAGGCGCCAAGGGCCGCGCGAATCGCCAGATTGCGAAGTCCCGCAGTTGCACGGGCGAGCTGCAGATTCGCAAGGTTGGCACACGCGATCAGCAGCACGAAGCCGGACAACCCCAGCAGCAGCCAGTACATCCGGCTGGCCGTGTCGTCCATCAGGGCCGCCTGCAACGGCAACACCCGGTAGCGCAGACCGACATAACTCTCGGGATGCTCCCGCTGCTGGATCGCCGCAAGCAACCCGAGGCCTGCCGCTGTCGTCCCCGGCGTGGAATCCGGTTTGAGGTGGCCAACGAGCATGAAGGCCCGATAATCGCGGCTGGAAAGCTGGTCGTGCGTGAAGTTGAGCGGACGCCAAAGTGCGGCGTGCCCCCAGAGCATCGGATAATCGCATGTGGCGGGCATCACACCGATGACGGTCACGGTTTCGCCATCGAGACGCAGCGTGCGCCCGAGCACGTCGGGGCTGCCGCCGTAGCGCTGCTGCCACAGTCCGTAACTGAGAAGCACGACCTGGTTCTTCCCGGGCTGGGTTTCCTCGACCGTGAAGGGCCTCCCCAGAAGCGGTTGAATCCCGAAGGTGTCAAACATCTCCGCCGACGCCGTTACTGCTTCAACTCGCTCGGCAGGGCGCCCCGGTTCCCCAACGGAATAATAGATCCGGCTCAGGCTTGTGAGGGATTCGAAGGCATCGGTCTGGGCGCGGATTTCCCGTTGCTCGGCCTCGGCAAACTCGCGCCACTCCCCCTGCCGGGTGCTCGCCAGGATCTGGACCAGTCGATCCGCATGAGCGAAAGGCACCGAGCGAAACAGCACCGCATCGATGAGGCTGAACATCGCCGTGTTGACGCCGATGCCGAGGGCGAGCGTTAGAAGCGCGACGAAGGTGTAACCAGAGGAATTGCGAAGAGCGCGAAGAACGGACATGGGGGCCTTGACTGTTTTCGCTCCGACCCTGCTCTGGGTAAACCACAATCGCTGCTAGATTCCTTGAACAACGAAACATGTTTTCATGGAGACGCGACGTCCTCGTCGCGGTACGATCCGGAGTGATAGGTGACACTTTGTCCAGGGAGTATAAGGGGTCAGTCCGCTAAGTTTATGGTTTGACAGTGGACTGATTGGCGATGGAGATAGGACATGTCAAGAAAGCCGCGGCTGGAAATCCCGGGCGCGATTTATCATGTGATCAACCGCGGCAATTGCCGGCTGGACGTGGGCCAGGCCAGTTCAGTGAGCGCCTTTGTGTCCAGAGTTCGAAACGGTGAGATGAACAACGAGATCAAACCATCGAGTACGAAATTAGCGGACTGACCCCGTCGAATTTCCCCCTGGAAAGTTTACGGCCCCGATCTCAATGGTCGCTTCGGTGGACTGCAGGGAACCGGCGGGCTGGAGGCCGTGATCCTGGACGCAGACGGCACGACAACCGGCGTCATTAATGACCAGTTCGGCAATGCCGATGGAAATCGCAGATTGCAGCCGTCTTGCTCACCCTGCTAGAATCCAAAGCGTATTGATCGGACTGGTTTGACATGGACAACCAGAACATCCCCCCGGCGGCGCCGCACTCGGACGAGTTGAGCTCGCTGCGGCGGCGCGTGGCGGAATTGAAGGCGCTCGATGCAAACAGGGAACAGGCGCTTGAGGCGCTGCGGGTGAGCGAAGAGCGCTATCGAACGCTCGTCGAAACCACCAACACGGGCTATTGCATCCTGGATCTCGAAGGGGCGGGTGTGCAGCGCCAACGCGGAGTACATCCACTTGTTTCATCGAAAAGCCATATCAGGTGGAGACATTGTGGGCGAAGCTCCGCGAGGCTCTTGCGCAAGGTGGGACGGGCGGAAGCCCCGGCGAATCTCCCGAACCCGGCAATCTCCGGCCTTGCCTGACGGGGCGTCGCCAGTGCATACATTCGAATGTGGTCCCCCGCATGAACCTGCCGAACGTGCTGACGTTGATTCGCATGCCGCTGACGTTTGCGATCGTCGCGCTCATGTATGGCACGTGGCGATGGGCGGCGACGCTCGCCTGCTTGCTCTTCGTTGTGGCGGCGGTCACCGACTGGCTCGACGGAAAGTTCGCCCGTGAGCGCAACATCGTGTCCGACTTCGGGAAGTTCATGGACGCGCTGGTCGACAAGGTGCTTGTGCTTGGTGTCATGGTGGCGGTTCTCGACTGTGGCTTGCTGCATCCGGTTCCCGAGGTGATCGTTGTCCTGATCGTGCTGACGGTGCTGACGCGCGAGTTCATGATTTCGGGACTGCGCATGATGGCGGCGACGCGCGGCGTGGTCATGGCGGCGGAGCGCGGCGGCAAGGTGAAGACGATCATTCAGATGACCTCGCTGGGTTTCCTCCTCGGCGAGCCGATGTTCGCCCGCGACCTGTCCCGCCTGAGTCCATGGCCGCTCGACGGCGTTGCCTGGCTGGTGCACTGGATCGGCCTTGTGTTGTTCTTCCTGTCGATGTGGTTCATGATTTCCTCGATGGCCAACTACTATCGGAAGTACCGCCACGTGTTGTTTGACGGGCCGGCGGCATGAAACTCGAACAGCCGATCTGGCCCCGCTTTCTGCCGTCCAACCTCGTTCTGGCGGTTGCAACGCTTGGGCCTCTCGGGCGTCGGACCCGGGCTCCGGGAACGTGGGGATCTGCGGCGGGCCTGCTCTATTTCACCGTGTTCTTCTGGTCGCTTGGAGGCTGGCCGTGGTCCGGTTTCTGGACGGCGCTGTTCAGCATCCCCGGTCTCTATCTTGCGGTCGCGTTTTGCGGCGAGGCCGAGTTTCGCCTGGGCAGGCACGATCCCGGAGAAGTGATTCTCGACGAATTCACGGCGATGCCGTTGTGCTTCCTCGGATGGCCGTCGATTGCACAGGTCTGGCCGCCGTGGGCGGTCTTCATCGGCGGCTTCCTTCTGTTCAGGCTCTTCGACATCGCGAAGCCGTTCGGCATTTCGAAGCTTCAGGATCTTCCTGCCGGGTGGGGAATTGTGATCGACGACGTCGCTGCGGCGCTGGCCGCGTGCCTGGTCCTGCACGGCGCAGCCTGCGCGTGGGCGGCATGGTAGGACGGGGCTGCGAATTCGCGCTTCCGGGGTTGTTGCGAAGACAAGAACCTCAATCGCCCAAGCTACGGGCGCGATGCAAGCGCCAGCGCGCGGCTGCGGACAGCGGCCCATTGCTCGTCGGGGATGATCGGCCCCAGATGGCGCACGGTCTCGGCGCCCATGAGAGAAGCCAGCGCGCCACACGCGGGCAGCGGCCATCCCCGGAGATGTCCGTACAGGAATCCCGCGGCCCATGCATCGCCCGCGCCGTTGGTATCGACGAGATCGGTGACGACGACCGGCTCGACGCGATGGAGCGTGTCGCCGTGCGCAATCCAGGCCCCGTCCCTGCCGACCTTGACCGCGGCGAGCACTCCGAGGCCGGCGAGCCGGCGGGCGAGCGATGCGTAGTCGGAGGCCCGATCCTGGAACAGCGCGCGGATCTCGTCCTCGTTGGCGAAGACCACATCGATGCCGCGGCGAAACTGGCCGAGCAGCCAGGCGCGTGAAGCGTTGACAACTTCAAAGGACGCCAGATCGAGGCTCACCGTGCAGCCGGCGGCGCGAGCGCAATCGAGCACGGAGTCCGCGAGCGCCTGATTGAAGACCAGGTAGCCTTCGATGTGCGCATGGCGGCAGCCCCGGAAATCCGCCGGCGAGAAATCTGCGGGCGAGAGGGTCATCGCCGCCGCGAGGCAGGTGCGCATCGTGCGCTGGGCGTCCGGCGTCACGAGGGCGAGGCAGCGGGCGTTTGGAAGGGAGGCGCGCTTGAAGTGGCTGGCGTCGACGCCGGCGGCTTCGAAACGCAGGCGGTACGTCTGCGCGAGATCGTCGTTGCCCAGTTTTCCGAGAAACGTCGCGGGCAGGCCCAGGCGGGCTGCGTTCAGCGTCGTATTGGCCGCCGATCCGCCGGTCGTGCAGGCGGGCGCCTTCTCGAGCAGCGCCAGGATGCGTTCCATCTCACCCTGGTCCACGAGGACCATTCCGCCCTTTGCCCCCGGCACGTTTGCGAGAAAGGCGTCGGGAACCGGGGCGAGCAGGTCCATGATGGGCGAGCCGACGCCGATCAGGTCGATGACTGAATGGTCAGGGTGCATGCGGGCGCGTTGATTGAAAATGGTCAGCGCACGCGGCGGGGCGCAATCTTTTTGGTGACGCGACGCCGCATCCGGCTCTAGAGTGCACCCAATGGACTACATCAACCGACTCCTTGCACCGTTCTCCGCGTATCCCCGGTGGCTGGTTTACCTCTGTTTCGGGCTGGCTGTGGTTTTGGCTGTATGGATCGTGGGAAAGTTGCTCAAGTGGACGTTGTACCTTGTGGTCGGCGCCGTCGTGATCGCGGTGATTCTGGTCGGACTCTTCTGGTTCCTCGGATAGCTTAGGCTTGCATCACCAATCCACGGGGCCTTTCATGGAATCCCGTGAAGTACATTTTTGTCACGGGCGGAGTTGTTTCCTCATTGGGCAAAGGCCTTACGGCTGCTGCACTGGGCGCGCTACTCGAGATGCGGGGCCTTCGTGTCCGCATCCAGAAGTTCGATCCCTATCTCAACGTCGACCCCGGGACGATGAGTCCCTTCCAGCACGGGGAGGTCTACGTACTCGACGACGGGGCGGAGACGGATCTCGATCTTGGCCACTACGAGCGGTTCACGTCCGGCCGTTTGTCGCGGCTCAACAATCTGACCTCGGGCCAGATTTACGAGTCGGTCATCCAGAAGGAGCGCCGCGGCGACTATCTGGGAAAGACGGTGCAGGTGATTCCCCACGTCACCAATGAAATCAAGGCCCGGATCAACCAGTCCGGCAATGGCGTCGATGTCCTGATCACCGAGATTGGCGGCACGACGGGGGACATCGAAGGACTGCCGTTCCTGGAAGCCATGCGCCAGTTTGCGCTGGAGGTCGGCCCGCGTGAGGTCGCATTCATCCACGTCACCCTCGTGCCGTACCTGAGCGCGGCAGGGGAACTGAAGACGAAGCCCACGCAGCAGAGCGTGGCCAAGCTGCGTGAGATCGGCATCCAGCCCCACATCCTGGTCTGCCGGTGCGATCATCCGCTGATGCCCGAGCTGCGGGAGAAGCTCAGCCTGTTTTGCAACGTGCCGGTGAGGGCCGTCATCGAGGAGCGCAACGTCGAGTCGTCCATCTACGAGCTGCCGCTAATGCTGCAGAAGGAGGGCATGGACGACCTTGTTGTTGAGATGCTGGATTTGAAGGCGCCGCCCAATCCGAACAACATCTGGGCCGAGATTCTCCGCCGCATCAAGTCGCCGCGGCACGAAGTCTCGATCGGCGTCGTGGGGAAATACATCGAGCTTCAGGACGCCTACAAGTCCGTGTACGAGTCGATCACCCACGGCGGGATTGCGAACAATGCCAAGGTGAACATCGTGCGCATCGATGCCGAGACGCTCGAAGCCAAGGGTGGAACGGCGGTCCTGCGGGGTCTCGACGGCATTCTCGTGCCCGGCGGTTTCGGGGAGCGCGGCATCGAGGGAAAGATCGCCGCGGTGCGGTATGCACGCGAGCATCAGGTGCCCTATTACGGACTCTGTCTGGGACTGCAGGTGGCCGTGGTCGAGTTCGCTCGCGACGTCCTCCATCTGGCGGGTGCCAACAGCACCGAGTTCGACCAGGCGACGCCGTATCCGGTGATCAACATCATGGAGGAGCAGAAAAAGATCATCGACAAGGGCGCGACGATGCGGCTCGGCTCCTACGAGTGCCAGGTTGTTCCCGGCACCCATGCGGCCCGCGCCTACAAGGCCGAAAGCGTGCGCGAGCGGCATCGCCACCGCTACGAGGTCAACAACGATTACGTCGGCCGGCTGCAGCAGGCAGGGCTGGTCGTGAGCGGGCGCAACCCGCGCCGCAACTTGGTCGAGATCATCGAACTCAAGGATCATCCCTGGTTCGTTGCCGTCCAATTCCATCCTGAGTTTCAATCGAAACCCAGTGCGGCGCATCCGCTGTTCGCGGCATTTGTCGGAGCGGCGCTGAAGCATCACCAGAAGAAACGCGGTGGCCGCAAGACAAGGCGCCCGTTGCCGAAGAAGAAGTGAGGCTTGCACCGGCGACCGCGGAACCAGCCCTGTCATGCTATTCGACCCCAGGAAACTGTTGCTGATCGCGGGTCCGTGTTCGCTTGAGAACGAAGGCGTCTGCCGGGCGGTCGCCGAAGCCCTGGCTGCGATCGGCCGCGCACACCCGGAGTTGACCGTCGTTTTCAAGGGATCATTCGACAAGGCGAACCGTACGTCGATCAGCGGTCCACGCGGCACAGGCATCGACGCCGGGCTAGAGCTGCTCGCAATGGTCCGGCGCGACTATGGGTTTCCCGTGCTGACTGACGTGCACGCGGTCGCGCAGGTGGCCGCCGTGGCCGCCGTGTGCGACGTGCTTCAGATTCCGGCGTTCCTGTGTCGTCAGACCGATCTGCTGCTCGCCGCAGCCGGCACGGGCCGCGTGGTCAACGTGAAGAAAGGGCAGTTTCTTTCACCGCAGGAAATGCCGTTCGTGACGGCCAAGCTGAAGCAGGGTGGTGCGGCGGAGATCTGGCAGACCGAGCGCGGAACCACGTTTGGCTATCAGAATCTCGTGGTCGACATGCGTAGTTTCGCGCTCATGAAGGCTGGCGGATATCCGGCCATTTTCGATGCGTCGCACAGCGTACAGCTGCCCGGCGCGGGCGGAGGCAGGAGCGGCGGACAGCGTGAGTTCATTGCCCCGCTCGCGCGGGCCGCGCTCGCCGCTGGGGCGGACGGCTTGTTCCTCGAAACCCATCCGGATCCCGGGACTGCGATTTCCGACGGGCCGAACATGATTCCGCTGGCCGGGCTGCAGTCGCTCATCGAGCGGTGCCTCGCTGTCTGGCAGGCGGCACGGGAGAAGTAGATGTGCCGGTTGATGCCGATGCGCGGCGTTGACCGCGCCGTTTTGCCTGCGTAACAATGGCTGCGTCAAGAAACCTCAGCATTGCATGGAAACTTTTTTGATCGACGTGCCGGTTCCCTCGATGGGAGCCACCGTGACTGAACTCACCGTCATCGACCTCCTGGTCGCGCCGGGGACCCGGATCGTGAAGGGCCAAAAGCTCGCCGAGCTGGAGAGCGACAAGTCGGTCTTCGATTTCGAATCGCCGTGCGACGGCTCTGTCGTGGCGGTGCTGGGCCGCGCCGGGGACATTCTGCCCAGCGGGACGCCGTTCCTCCGCATCGAAACCCAGGATGGCACGCTGAAGCATCTTGCGGTCAAAGAAGCGAACGTCAGGACGCAGGAGAACGTTCCAACATCCGGGCCCGTGCCGGCTCCTGTTGCGACCGTCACGGCGCCGGTTGCCATCCCCGCCCCACAGGCGGCTGTGGCTGCTCCGTTGCAGTGGACTCCCCGGGCATTGAAGCTGGCCCAGGAGGCCGGTCTTGTGCCGGCGGCCCTCACAGATGTCCCCGCGACAGGCCCGGGCGGACGCGTTTCGGGGGATGACGTCGCCAAGTATCTTCTTACGCGGAAAGCGGCGCCGGTCGCGGGCACCCAGGTGGAACCGGGTGGGTTCGCGGCGTTCGCGGAAGAGACGGTTTGCGTGGCCGGCATCGGCTTCGCGGTGCCGGACAATATCCGGCCCAACAGCGAGATTCTGAAGGCGTTTCCGAAAACGACGGAGGCGGAGATCGTCAAGCTCACGGGCATCCAGGAACGCCGGTACGCCGCCGGGGACGAGACGGCCACGAGTCTTGCCGCAATCGCCGTCCATCACGCCCTGGCGCAGGCGCGGATGAATGTGAGCGATATCGACGGCATCATCATGGCCACGCTGCTGCCCGACCAGCCGGTGCCGAGCGCCGCGAGCGGGCTGGCCCGGAAGCTTGGAATGAAGAACGCGCTGGCCTTCGATCTCAACGCGGCATGCGCGGGCTGGCTGTACGCGCTGGAGGTCGGCCGGTCCCTGATCCGCGCGGGCACGGCCCGAAGGCTTTTGGTGGTCACGGCAGAACTCCTGTCGCGCATCACCAATCCCAATGATCACAGCACCGCGTTTCTTTTTGGCGATGGAGCGGGTGCCGCCGTGCTCGTCAACGTTGCGGGCGGGCACCGGCTCAACCGGATGCACCTGAGCGGCGACGCGAGCTTTTTCGAGGCGATCCAGCGTCCGGGCGGCGGCGCCATGCGGCCGGTCCCGCAGCCCAACGGGGACGATCTCCATCATTTCTATCTGCAGATGAACGGCGGGGTGGTCTTCAAGAACGCGGTGATCGCGTTTGCCGACCTGATCGAACACACGCTGCGGCGCCATCAGCTCAAACCGGGGGACGTGCAGTGGGTCGTGCCCCACCAGGCCAACGAGAGGATCCTGAAGGCGGTGAGCAAACGCGTGGGAATTCCGTTCGAGCGGTTCATCGTGACGCTCGGGAAATACGGAAACACATCGGCGGCGTCGGTCTCGATGGCGCTCGGTTGGGCGACGGAGGAGGGCATTTTCCGCGAGGGCGACAAGATCGTGTGCTGCGCCGTCGGAGCGGGATTCACCTATGCCGGCGGCCTGCTGACGTGGTGATCGCGGCGATCCGGTCCTGGAGCGCGCGCGGGCTCCTGACAATTCCCTGACAATCTTCTTACGGCCGGCTGACAACCTGCCCGCCGTTTTGTGGTTTCATCCCGGGTCGCAACCCGAATCAACATGAAACCACATTCCCATTCACTCCTCCCCGCGATCGCGCTGCTTGGTGCGCTTTCGCTTGCAGCTTGTTCGGCGCAATCCGTCGACGCCTCACTCCGCCTGCGCATCGATCTCGACCGCGCCGTGCTCCCTGCCGATTCCCCAGACCGGGCCATCGTCAAGATCTGTCTCGACGGCCTGCGCCTCCCGCGGCGCGAACTCCGCCGGCCGGTCAACCTCGCGCTCGTGATCGACCGCTCCGGGTCGATGAGCGGCGAGAAGATTCAGAAGGCGAAGGAGGCCGCCCGCGAGATGCTGCGCCATCTTTCGTCGGACGACATCTTCTCGCTCGTCTCCTTTTCAACCGAAGTGGAGACGCTGATCCCGGCGCGGCCGGTCGGCAACGGCCGCGCAATCGAGCGCGCGATCGAGTCGATCGAAGCCGACGGGAACACGGCGCTCTTTGGCGGCGTGTCGCAGGGTGCGTCGGAACTGCGGAAGTATTGCGAAAGCAACGACGGCGTGAACCGCATCGTGCTGCTGTCCGACGGCCTGGCCAATGTCGGGCCGAGTTCGCCCGAGGAACTCGGACGCCTCGGGGCCGCGCTGGTCAAGGAGGGCATCTCGGTCACGACGATCGGGCTGGGGCTCGACTTTAACGAGGATCTCATGACGCGGCTGGCGCAGCGCAGCGACGGCAACACGTATTTCGTCGAATCGAGCGCGGATCTGCCGCGCATCTTTGCCGCCGAGCTCGGCGATGTTCTCGACGTCGTCGCCCGCCGGGTGGTTGTGGAAATCGAGTTTCCCGACTGGGCAACGCCGATCGGCTTTGTCGGACGCGAAGGCGTGATCCGCGGGCGCAAGGCGGAGCTCTCCCTCAATCAGCTCTACGGCGGCCAGGAAAAATTCGCGCTGGTCGAGGTCGAAGTGACGCCGCCGAAGTCTGGCGTCGAATCCGAAATCGCCCGTGCCCGGGTGTCGTACGACGATGCCCTGACCCGCCGCAATGCGACGCTGACGGCGACGCGCTCGGTGCAGTTCAGCCGGAGCCGCCAGGCCGTGATTGAATCCGCCGACCAGAAAGTGCAGGCCGACTATGCGTTGAACGTGATCGCCGTGGCCAAGGACAAGGCGGTGGAGCTCGTCGACAGCGGCCGCAAGGAGGAAGCCGCGCAGGCGATGCGCCAGAAAGCCGCCGAACTTCGGACGATGGGGGAGACCTATGGCAACACGAGCGTGCTCTCCGTGGCGCAGGCGGTTCCTGCGGAAGCCGCGAAGGTCGAAAGCGGCGGTCTGGACAACGAGGCGCGCAAGTCCTACCGGGCCGACAGCGCCCAGACCAGAAATCAGCAGTCGTCGCGCTGAGGCGGAGTTCTTCCAGGGTTACAGGCGGGGTCGCCGGCCCCGCCTGGCCGTGACTATTCAAATGCCCGGGCTCACCGGTAAACATGGTGCCGTCCGGTGATCGGTGTGAAGAGCCCGCTCGCCGGTTCGACAAACCCCTCGGAATCGCGCGCAAGCGCGCTTCCTGCAATTTGAATGGATACGGCTTGAGAAATGTCGCACTGCGCCGGCGGTCCGTCCCTACCATGAATGTCAATCGCATTGCGCCAGCGGTAGGGCGCGACCGCTGGGCGCGCCTTTCATCCAACGTCATGCTTCGGATTGCCTGCCAGCACCAGCCTGATAGCGTCGGCCCCGTGACCCGTTCCTCGCGTCGCATCTATCTCTACTGGCTGCTCGTTCTGCTGCCCACGCTGGCGGTGGGGGCGGGCGCCATCCAGTTGTTGCGGCGCGAGCAGGCGAGGCTGGCCGAGCAGGCGACGGACGTGGGTGCCGCACGGGTTGCGGCGGTTGAGGCCAGGGCACGGCTGGTGGCCGAGAATGTCGAGCTGTTGGTTGGCGACGTCGAGACCGGCCTGCTCGATGCGCTCGCGGAGGCGCCTCCCGCAGGATTGGACGCCTTTCTCGATCGATGGCAGCGCAGCAATCCGCTCGTGCGCGCGACGTTTCGCTGCTCTCCCGAGGGAGGGATTCTGCGGCCGGTCGCGGCTGCTCCCGACGACGAAGCGCGCGGTTTCATCAGGCGGTTCGCCGTGCGATTCAGGGAGCATCCACCGTGGGGGCAGCCGGAGGCTTCCGCGGCGCCGCAACTGGCCGGATCGGCGAGCTGGGCACGGACAGCGTCCGAGGATGCGCCGGACCGATTCGACTCCGCGGAATTGAAGGCGAAGGCGGAGGGCAACGTTGAGGCCGGCGCAACCACGCGTTCAACGGGCGGGCCTGCGATGAGACGGCAGGCGGAAGCGCAGAACAATTTCGAGAGCATGGCGAACGAGGCCCGTCAACAGATTGCATCCAACGTTCTTCAGGTGCAAAGCGCCCGCCGGGATGTGCAGAATCTGTCCAAGGTCGGCAGCTACGCCCCGCGCGCCGAGGCCGCAAAGGAAAAGGACGAGGCGATTGGCGTGCTCGATCGTACGGCGAATGAAACCGACCGGCGCGGTTGGATCGCGTGGAGCGTCGACGGACGATTGCATCTGCTCGGCTGGTTTCAGCCGGGCGGGAGCGGGGAGGTGCGCGGCGTCGAGCTGGAGCTGGCCGCGCTTGTCTCCCGGCTGGCTGGCACGCTGCCGGCCGCGGTGGCGGCAGGGGAGGGCTACGTGCTGCGCGACGACAAGGGCCGCGCGCTGCACCAGGCGGGCCTGGTGCCGGGCAACGGCATCGCGGCGGCGCGCGTTCCGCTCGCGACGGACCTGTTGCCGGGCTGGGAGGTGGCGGCATTTGTGCAGGGCGCGGAGTCGTACGGTCGGGTCAGCATCGGCGGCGGACTCCTGCTCGTGGGATCGCTTCTGGTGGGCACGTTCGTCGTGGCGAGCCTTGCAGGCGGGCTGTTGCTGCTCCGCCAGGCGCAGCGGAGCGGCGAAGAGGCCCGGCAGAAAACATCGTTCGTCGCAAATGTGTCGCATGAATTCAAGACGCCGCTGACCACGATCCGCTTGTACTCCGAACTTCTTGAACAGGGACGTGTGCCCGATGAGGAACGGCGCGGCGAATATTTGCGCACCATCGGCCGTGAGACGCAGCGCCTGGCGCGGCTGGTCAACAACGCGCTCGATTTCAGCCGCCTCGAACAGGGGCGGAAACGCTACCAGTTGGAGCCGGTCGAACTCGTCGCGGAACTTTCCCGATTGCTCGACACTCAGCTGCCGCGGTTTGCCGAGGCCGGCCTGGCGCTGCGCCGCGAACTGCCGGGCGCCCCCTTGACTGCGACGGTGGATCGCGACGCGGTGGAGCAGGTGGTGCTGAACCTCCTGGACAACGCCTGCAAATACGCCGCCGGCGGCGGCGAAGTGATCGTCGCGCTCGCGCCGCGGGCCGGCGGCTCCGCCGAACTTCGGGTGCTTGACCGCGGCCCGGGCGTGCCGCCAGAGCACCGCGAGCGGATCTTCGAGAAATTTCACCGCGTCGACGAGACGCTGACGGCCGAGAAACACGGCGCCGGACTCGGCCTGAGCATTGCCCGTCAGCTCGCGCGGGGGCTTGGCGGTGAATTGCGGTACGAGCCGCGCGCAGGCGGTGGATCCGCTTTCGTGCTGGATTTGCCATGAACGACCAACCGAAGATCGCCGCCGTGCGGACAACGTCATCACCATGAAAGCCCGGATTCTGCTGGCCGAGGATGATGCGAACATCCGGCTTGGCCTCGTGGCCACGCTGGAAAGCGAGGGCTACTCCGTCACCGCGGCAAACGATGGCGCGCAGGCGTTGCGGCTCTTCCCGCAGGAGACCTTCGATCTCGTGCTGCTCGACGTCATGATGCCCGCCAAGAGCGGTTATGACGTCTGCCGGGAATTGCGCGCACGCGGCAGCGTCGTGCCGGTGCTGCTGCTGACCGCCAAGGGCGAGGAGATCGACAAGGTGGTGGGTCTCAAGCTCGGCGCCGACGATTACGTGACGAAGCCGTTTGGCGTGCATGAATTGCTGGCCCGCGTCGAAGCGCTGCTGCGCCGGTCGCGGACGGAGCACAATCCGGCCGGGAAGGAGCCGGACCTGCCGCCTGTTTTCCGCTTTGGCGAGGCGGAGGTCGACCGCAGGGGTTTTACGGCCACGGTCAGCGGACGCGGCTCCGTGTCATTGACAGCCCGCGAGCTGAGGCTGTTGGAAGTGTTTGCGACGCATCCCGGAGAGGTGTTGACGCGCGATGCGCTCCTGAACGCTGTCTGGGGCGTCAACTACTTCGGAACGACGCGAACGCTGGACCAGCACATCGCGCAATTGCGCAAAAAGGTGGAACGCGATCCCGAGTCGCCGACGGCGATACTGACGGTGCATGGCGTGGGCTATCGCCACGGCCTGAGGGAACATTGATCGCAACGCCGGAACGCGGCAGCGCTGTTCCGTTGCCGCTGCCTCAACGAACGCCCGGCACCGGCACAGACCTCATTTCGGTCGTCTTTTTCTGGCAGTCGGGACAGACGCCGAAGAACTCGACCATGCTTGTCACCTGCTCGTATCCACGCTCGCGGAGTATCCGCTCGGTATTCTCGCCAAACGTTGCTTCGATACGCTCCACCTTGCCGCACGTCCTGCAGACGAGGTGGTGGTGGTGTGAGTCGTTCAGATTGATCTCGTAGAGGCCGGTGCCGTTGTGGAAAAAGCAGCGTCGCACAAGCCCCAACTCTTCAAACACCGCAAGACAGCGATAAACCGTCACCAAGTCGCACGCGTCGTTGGCCAGATCGTTGTGGAGCTGTTCGATGCTCACCGGACAGTCTCGCCGAATCAGCGCTTCAATGATGGCTACCCGCGGTTGGGTGATGCGCAGGCCAGCCGACTTCAGACGCGCACAAGCCAAGTCGAGAGGGCTTACGGTCCTGCTGAGATCGCCAAGTTCCCCCAGCGGATGGTTCGAGGGTGTAGAAGCAATCATTTACGGCCACTGTAACGCAGCTGGCATCGTCTGTGCGAGCACTATGTTTATTTTCAGAGGATTTTACCACCGCGGGCGTGGTGTCGCGCTATGGATTCGGACCGGACCAAGGGGGGATTGGCGAGGACTTTGGAGCGATACGTAGCGTCATCAGTTTTTGCACATCATGCGCAAATATTGATGACGTTGTGTATCGATTGTCCCGTTTCGGCGACGATTCGCTGCAAAAAGGCTGGCGTTCGCTGGCACGACGGGCCAAGAGCCGGTTGCAGCACCCCGGACGGCGCTTCAATGTTTGCACTGGCCGGGCGGCAATGCTTACTCTTCAGTTACACCGTGATGCAAGACCTTGACTTCGCCGAGATTGTGGAGCTGATCCGAAAGGAGGACGCTCGCTACGACCGGAAGGCCTACACCTTTGTGCGGCAGGGTCTCGACCACACCGTCAAGAACCTCAAGAAGGCCGATCCTGCTCGAACGCAGCAGTCCCAGCATGTGTCGGGTCCCGAATTGCTGGAAGGGCTTCGCGTTTATGCGCTCGACCAGTTCGGGCCGCTCGCCAAAACCGTGCTTGAGTCATGGGGTGTGCAGCGGTGCGCCGATTTCGGCGAGATCGTCTTCAACCTGATTGAATACCGTGTTTTCAGCAAAACCGAGAACGACCGCCGGGAGGACTTCACCGAGGTCTTTGATTTTGACGATGCGTTCGTCAAGCCGTTCCAGCCGGCGAACAAGCAGCGGCCGGGGCCATCGACCACGGCGGTCGGATCCGCGTGAACGACGGAAGGACACGATCGCAGCGACGCCCCGACCGATGCGGTTCACTGTTCAACGCGCTGCGGGGCGCGACGAATGCGATGGAGGGTTGTGTGCCGCCATCGCCATTGTGCGGCTCCCAGACCACGACAGCTTTGTGTCATCGGCCGCCGGTTGCGGTCCAAGACAAGTCTGGAATTGTTTGGGCTAGTGATCATGCATCCATCTGACACCAGTTTTTCGCTGCTCGACCGCTTCTGGCGCATCCCGCCCGAACGCTTGGTCTTGCCCAACGGTCTCACGGTTCTGCTCTGTCGCGACACATCCGCGGCGATCGCATCCGTGCAGATCTGGGTGAAGACGGGCAGCATTCACGAGGGGACAAATCTCGGCGCGGGCGTGTCCCATTTCCTCGAACACATGCTGTTCAAGGGCACCGCCAACCGCTCGGGCCGGGAAATCTCGCAAACAGTCCAGGCGCATGGCGGCAACATCAACGCCTACACGACGTTCGATCGCACGGTTTACTACGTGGATCTGCCCGCCGAACATGCGGCGGTCGCAATCGACGTTCTGGCGGACGCCGTGCTGCATTCGACATTGCCGGCGGACGAGGTGACGCGGGAACGCAACGTCATCCTTCGCGAGATCGACATGGGACAGGACGATCCCGATCACCGCCTCGGCGAGACACTGTTTGCAAGGGTGTTTCGCGAGCATCCGTATCGCCATCCGATCATCGGTTATCGCGATGTGTTTTCCGCCCTCACGCGAGACGATCTTCTGGCGTATTATCAGGCGCGCTATGTCCCGAACAATCTGGTGGTCATTGTGGTCGGGGCATTTGATCCCGCGGCGATCCGTGAGGCGATCATGCGGAACTTCGGCTCGGTGCCGCGCGCGCGGCTGGCGCCCGTCGCGATCCCCGACGAGCCTCTCCAGCTGGCTTGCCGCGAGTGCAATCTTTTCGAGGCGGTGCAGCTCACGCACGCCGAACTCGGATGGCAGATTCCCGGCCTCGCGCATCCCGACGCGCCGGCGCTCGACGTGCTTGCCACCATTCTTGGAGGAGGAGACAGCTCGATTCTCTGGCAGGCCATCCGCGAAAAGGCGGGACTCGTGCATGCCATCGATGCCCAGTCCTGGAATCCCGGAACAGCCGGGCTCTTTCTGATTTCATTCACCTGCGACGCAGGCAAACGGGAGGCGGCGCGCGCTGCAATCGACCGCGAACTCTCGCGATGTGCGACCACGGGATTTGCCTCCCGTTTGATTGCCAAGGCGGTGCGCCAGGCCGTGGTCGGTGAAATCAATACACGCAAGACCATGTCGGGCCAGGCGTCGCGTCTCGGGCTGGCCGAGGTGGTGGTCGGCGATCTTGACTACAGCCGCACGTACTTCGAACGGCTGAGGGCGATCAAACCTGCGGATCTGCGCCGCGTGCTCCGCACGTATCTGGTGCGCGACCGGCTCACGGCCGTCTCGATGAATCCGGCGGCTGCGAAACCGGCCGGACCGTCCCCGGAAGCCGCGGGGAACAGCGCCGGGGCGGATGGGCTCGCGGTGAGCACCCTCGCGAATGGCTCCAGGCTCCTGCTGCAATCCGATCGTCATCTGCCCAATGTTCATCTGCGCCTGCTGTTCCTGGGCGGGCCGGTTTATGAGCCGGACGGCCGCCGTGGCGCAACCGAGTTGCTGGCGACCTTGCTGACCAAGGATACGAAGCGGCATCCGGCGGCCGAAGTCGCCCGGATCATTGAAGAGGTGGGCGGGTCGTTCTATCCGTTTGCGGGCAACAACAGTTTCGGCCTTGCCGTCGAAGTGTTGCCGACGGATCTCCCGCGCGCACTCGAGCTGCTGGCTGACGCCGTGCTGTCCCCGGCGTTCAGGCGGGCCACGTTTGCCACGGAGCGGGACGCCCAGCTGGCCAGTCTGCAGGAAGACGCAGACGATGTGGTGACGTTCGGGCAGAAGCGGCTGCGCCGCCTGTTCTTCGGGTCGCATCCGTTTGCCATCGACGCGCATGGGGACCAGGCAGGCCTGCAGGCCCTCGAAACCTCCGATCTGGCGAAGCTCTACCGACGGCTTGTGGTCGCGAAAAACGCAGTGCTTGCCGTTGCGGGCGACGTCGAACCCCGAGCGATTGCGCCGGCGCTCCGGCGTTTTCTCGCGCGCCTTCCGTCCGGGGCGCTTGCAACAGCCGACACGCCGTTCGCCGGCCCGGCGGAGTGCGGGGATTTTCTCGAAACGCAGCCGCGTCAGCAGGCGGTGGTGATGCAGGCCTTTCCAGGGCCCGGGCTGCTTGCGCCGGATTACTATGTCAGCGAAGTCGCCGACGAACTGTTCAGCGGCATGTCCTCGCGGCTGTTCGAGCGCGTGCGCGAGGAAAAGGGGCTGGCGTACTTTGTCCGCTCGGCCCGCGTCGTCGGCCTGCGCACCGCCATGTTCTATTTCTTCGCCGGGACCCAGCCGCGAAACTCCGCGGAGGTGCTTGCCGAAATCGGAGCGGAAATCGTCCGCGTGCAGGAGGGCGGAATCGGGGCCGAGGAACTGCGCCGCTGCCAGATCCGGCTCAAGTCCGCGCGCCGGATGAGCCTGCAGACCAACGCGGCCCGCGCGATGCAGGCCGGACTCAACGTGCTCTGCGGACTCCCGGTCGACGACTGGAAGAACTACGACGGGCACATCGATGCCGTCGACGTCGCGGCGCTGCAGCGGTTCGCGCAGACCTACCTGATGGCCGCCCGGCGGACGCAACTGGTCGTCCGTCCTGACAGTCCGCCGGACACCGGATCCTCGGTGCTGCCCTAGAACGGCGGCCGGAGCCGTCTTGTGGTGAGGCGGAAAAAATGTGCTTGCGGATCGCAATATCATCGGCAGGTCTTTTCATGTTTATGAAAAACACCCCCTATGCATACCTGTTCTTCGCGGTGGCCCTTGCCGGGTTGCCGCTTGTTTCGGTCTCCGCTCCCGCCGGTGCTGAAGATGACGTTTCCGCCGCGGTGCTGAAGAAATACGATGGCAATCATGATGGCGTGCTCGATGAGTCTGAGAAGGCCGCCTGGCAGGCCGACCAGGAGAAACAGAAGGCTGCCCGGGAGGCCCGGAAAGCAGCCGATCTCGCCCGCTACGACGTCGACAAGGATGGCAAGCTGAACCAGGACGAGCGGGCCGCGAGGAAGGCGGACGTCGAAAAGACCCGGGCGGAGAACAAGGCCGCAAAAGACGCCAGGAAAGCCGAGAGGACGGCGGCGGCTGAAGCGAAGAAACTCGCGCGATACGACAAGAACAAGAACGGCGTGCTCGATGAGGACGAGCTTGCCGCGGCCAAAGCCGACAAGGAAAAGCGCCTGGCGGCCGCCGAGAAACGAAAAGCGGCGGTCGCTCCCACGATGAAGACAGCGGACGCTCCGGACGATCACGGGGCGGATCCGGAACAAGAGCAATGAGGGGCCTGTCAGGCGTTGCCCACGGTCTGCTCACAAAAGCCTCCGCCATCCGGATGAGATTCGCGGTGGCGCCCCTGCAGCCCCGGCCGTTGCGCCGGGGCTTTTTGTTGTTGCCGACGGACGGCGGAGCGAGGTCAGCCGGAGGAGAGTCCGCCACCGGTCCACTGCAGTTTCGCGCGAACCACGGCGAAATGTGAATAGCCGACCTGCTGGGCGAGCGCCAGTTTGAGTGGGGAAATCGAGATCTCCACCGGCGAGCCATGGCAAAATGTGAGATTGCGCTGGCCGTCCATGGCCACAAGCAGACGGGATTTCGCGGTGCGACTGTAGACGCGCAATTTCACATCGTTTCGGAAGATGATCGACCGGTTGCTCAGCGTGTGCGGGCAGACCGGCGTCATGGCGATGACGTCGGCAGTCGGGTGGATCAGGGGTCCGCCGGCGGACAAATTATAGGCCGTGGAGCCTGTCGGTGTGCTGAAGATCAGACCGTCGCAATAGTAGTCGGTCACCAGTTCGTCGTCGGCGAACACCTCAAGCCGAATCAGCCGCGAGTTCACCTCGTCCTTGATGACGACGTCGTTGAGCGCGAGGTCGCGCTGGCCGCAACCCGTTGAACAGTCGAGCAGGGCACGGTTGGCGATCCGATACCCTCCGGCGAGCAGTTCGGCAAAATGCGTCCGGGCTTCATCGGCGGAAAAGGTCGTGAGAAACCCGAGGCTTCCCCGGTTGACGCCGATCACCGGGATCTGCAGGCGCGCCGCTTCCTTGACGACGCCGAGCAACGTGCCGTCGCCGCCGATGACGCAGCAGGCATCGAATCCCTCGAGAAAGCCCTCCGGCAGCGGAAACGTTGATGTATGGGCGAGCTCCACGCCGGCGTTGCGGGCTGTCGCCATGAGGATCTCGGCAAGTTCCGGAGCCCCGGCTTTCTGCTTGTTGACCACAAGTGCGAGTCGGCGGATCGGTTGCATCGTGATAAAGGAACTAGACTGGTGCCGGGAATTAATGAATCCCAAAACTCGGGGATTCAGGCCACTTTTCGCAATCCAAGGAGAAACTCCCGATTTCCGTCGGCGCCGGTCAGCGGAGAAGGAATCGAGCCAAGCAGGACGGCGCCAGAGAGTTCGCGGAGGGCGAACGCGGTGATATCGGCCAACACGGCGTCCTGAACGGCGGAATCGCGAATGACTCCCCGGCCCTTGTCCGCCTCCGCCTTTCCGGCTTCGAACTGCGGCTTGACGAGAGCGACGAGCAACCCGCCCGGGCTGAGGAACGGCCAGACAGAAGGCAGAACCGCCTTGAGCGAGATGAACGAAAGATCCATGACCACGGCATCGTAGTCCGGACGCGGCAGGCTGCCGGGGCGGAGGTGACGGGCATTGGTCTTTTCGAGACTGGTCACCCGCGGATCGGCTCGCAGCCGCGCGTGCAACTGGCCGCGGCCCACGTCAACGCAGGTTGCGTCGGCCGCGCCCGCCTGCAGCGCGCAATCGGTGAAGCCGCCGGTGGAGGCGCCGACGTCAAGCACGTGGGCGCCGCGGAGGTCGATGCCGAAATGCCGCAGAAAACCGTCGAGCTTCTCGCCGCCGCGGCTGACGAAGCGCGGCGGTTGTTCCAGGATCAGCGGGACGTCGGCGGGATACTCCTTGCCCGGCTTGTCGAGGCGTTCCGTCCCATGCAGCACGCGTCCGGCCATGATGAGTGCCTTGGCCTGTGCGCGGGATGCCGCCAGGCCGCGCTGCACGAGAAGCTCATCGAGACGTTGGCGCACGGAAGTCGGTTGTCAGAGACACCCGCATCTTCCCCGAACCGGCGCCAGCCGCAACCAAAAGTGGCGATCGACGATGCGACGGGCACGGGCCTCGACGGCGCCGCGGCCTACGAAGCCCCGCTGCAGCCTCCGGCGAATTGATCAACAGTGAGCCGGGTGGGGCGTCGCCGTCCCGTCATGCGGGAGAATTGATGGCGCCGCGCTTACTGCACGCGTCGGACGCGCAACCAGTAGCCTTTCCCCGTCAGGAAGAGTTTCCAGCCCCCGAGTGCTGCCGGCCGGATCTCCACCTCCGGATTCTCCGTTGTCGGAAGCCAGAGAGTGTCGCCGCCGTTCGCGGGAACCCAGACCTGGCCGTTCGCCAGCCGGAAAACCGTCGAGTTGGACCAGCCGGCGAATCTTCCGGCGATCCGCGAATGAATCACCGTCTCGTCCTCCGCTGACGCCAGCCCAGCCCGCGCGTCCGCCTGGGTTTTCTGCTCGGCGGACAGCTCGCGTTTCACTTCAGCCCGGACCTCCTGCTTCACCTCGGCGCGGATCTCGGTTTTGGCCTGCTCGCGGGTTTCCTGTTTGACCCGTTCGCCCACGTGCCGGGCATAGCGATCAGCGAGTTGGTCAATCGCCTCCTTTTGCTCCGGGCTGAGCTGGTCCACGCCGGCGGCCCTGCGCTCCTCCGGGGTGAGTTGCTGCCAGAACGTCGCCTCCGCCGCGGCGCAAGTTTCGGCCGCGAGCACGAGAACCAGGGCAAGCAAACGGATTTTCTTCATGCCGCCATCATGGAGCGCCGCGGATTCCGATCCACAGTTTTTTCGCACGGGTTGGATCGTTTCGATCAGGTCGGGGCCGATGATTGGCGGGAAAGATATGGTCCGAGGCAATTTCATCTTGCTCCGGCGTTTTGCGGAACCAAGGGTCGGCGCGCGTGTATTGGATCAGCAAGACTATCCACTCGATCAGGAGGTTCCGACGTCGGAGCTTGCTCTTGCTCGCCGCCTTGGGTCCCGGAATCATCACCATGGTGGCCGACAATGATGCGGGGGGCATCTCCACGTACGCGCAGACCGGCTCGAAGACGGGTTTCAGTCTGCTTTGGGCGTTCATCATCCTGGTGCCGATGGCGTATTACGTGCAGGAGATGACGGTCCGCCTGGGCGCGGTCACGAAACGCGGCCACGCAGAGGCCATTTTCGACGGGTTCGGCAAATTCTGGGGCTGGTTTTCGATTTTCGACCTGGCGGTGATCAACTGGCTCACGATTGTGACCGAATTCATCGGCATGACGCAGGCCATGCGGATCTTCAACATACCCGAGTGGATCACGTGCCTCGGTGTGACCGTCTTGATGACCGTGATCGTCATCTCCGGACGCTACTGGACGTTCGAGAAGATCACGCTGGTCTTTTGTTTCTTCAATCTCGTCTACATCCCTGCTGCGTTCTGGGCGATGAAGACTGGAAACGTCAACGAGGGCTGGCTGGCGGTGGGAAAAGGATTCTGGCCGAGTTCGCACGCCGGCCTCGGCGGGGCTGCCCTGGTCACGTTGGTCATGGCCAACATCGGCACGACGATCACGCCGTGGCAGATCTTCTTTCAGCAGTCGGCCGTCGTGGACAAGGGCATGGACATCCGGGACATCAAGTACGGCAAGATCGACACGTTTGTCGGGTCGCTGACGACCTGCATCGTCGCAGCGTTCATCATCATCGCGACGGCGGGCGTGTTCTTCTATCACCCGGGCAATCCGATCTCCGTCGAGTCGGCGGCGCAGGCGGCGGATCAGATGCCCCAGGTCATGCCCGCCGGAACGCACTGGGGGCAATGGGCCAAGGTTCTTTTTGCCATCGGACTGTTCGACGCGGGCCTGCTGGGAGCCCTGTGCATATCGCTCAGCACGTCCTGGGCATTGGGCGAGGTGTTCGGATGGGCGCATTCGCTCAACAAGAGCGTCCGCGAGGCGCCGTGGTTTTATGTCGCCTATGTGGCAATGTTGCTGGCCGCCGGAGTGGTATCCGTGGTTGCGTCGGTGGAGGTGCAAAACACGATCACGATCTTCGTGCAGGTGGTCGCGGTCACGCTGCTGCCGGCCGCGCTTGTGTTTCTGATCTTGCTTCTCAACGACAAGGAATTGATGGGGGCGCACACGAACACGCGATGGCAGAACATTGCCAATTGGGGCATCGTCGCGTTTGTCATCACCGTCTCGACGCTCTACGGTGTGTCGATCCTGTTCCCCAATCTGTTCACGTTTGGCACCTAGGAGGCGCCTTATGATCACCCCTCCAATCGGAAAGCCCCCTGTTCCGTCCACGGCCTACGAACCGTACCAGCTCCTGTTTTTTTCGGAGCTGCTCGGCCGGCGGATCTGCGCCGTCAAGTTCGACAGGAAGGTCGGCGAACTGACCGACTTGGTACTGCGCCTTGCCGAGCCCTATCCGGACGCGGTTGGCCTCTATGTCGAGCACAGCGGGGGCCACCCGAACGAATTCATCCCGTGGGAAAAGGTGGTCAAGATCGAGGACGATGCGATTTTCATCGCGCCGAACGAGAACGGAGCGCCGTATCCTCCGTTTGTCGATCAGAAGGGCTGGCTGCTCCTCAACGACCATTTGATGGGGCGCACCATCCTGGACATGGATGGGCGGCGGACCGAGGTAGTGAATGACATCCAGCTCCTCTATTCCAAGGGCCGGATGATCATCGTCCACGTGGACACGTCGTTCAACGGCTTCCTGCGCAAATGGGGTCTGGGCTGGCTGAAATGGAATCGTGATCAGTTCATCTCCTGGCGCTACGTCCAACCGCTCTCGCTGGAAGACGCCGCGGGTTCGGATGTCGTCTCGCTCTCAATCGCCCGAAAGCAGATCCGCGACCTCCCCGGAGAGGATCTCGCCGACGCCCTGGAGGAGCTTTCCGGCAAGGAACAGCAGGCCATCTTCTCCGCACTGGATTCCGAGAAGGCGGCCGAGGTGCTTTCCGAAGCCGAGCCGCGCGCCCAGCGGCAGCTCATCGCCACGGTGCGCCGGGAGAAGGCGCGGACCATCCTGTCGGAAATGTCGGTTGCGCAGCTCGCCGATTTGTTTTCCGTCCTGCCGCACGACCAGATGGTGAAGATGATGGAGTTGCTGCCCGCGGAGCAGGCGGAGCGGATCAAGGCGATCATCACGGATCGCGAGTCCACCGCCCAAGCGTTGATGACGCGCGATTTTGTGACGGCTGCGCGGGAGTCAAGGGTTGCCGAGGTGCTGCAGACCATTCGGGCCTCCAAGCGCACCCACGAGAGCGTGTCGTATGTTTACATCGTTGCCGGCGAGGACACGCAGCTCGTTGGAGTTGTGGACCTGCGCGACCTTGTTCTCGCGGCGGACGAGGTGACGATGGGCGACCTGCTGACGGCGCCTGTGGTCGCCGCCGAGCAGGACGACATGCGCGATGACCTTGCGGAGTTGTTTGCCAAGTATAATTTCCGGATGCTCCCGATCGTCGACAGCAAGGACCACCTGCTCGGGGTCATCCACTACCACGACATCATGCGGGGGCTCGTCACCCGCGCCCGCACCTGAGATTCCCCCATGGCACGCGTCAAGACCACTCCGATGGTTCGAATCGCCTTGTGGGCCATCCGCATCTACCTGCTCGTGCTGCTCACGCTGATCGGCCTGAAGTTTCTGCGCGTTTCGTCCGCCACCGAAAAGACCCCGCCGCCAACCGCGGCTCCGTCCGCGAAGACGATTCCGTAGCGAAACCGCGCCCGGCTTTTTCGGCGCGATTTTCCGATTGGCGACGCGCCGCCGGCCATGATTGAAGGGCAGATCGTGACGTCATCGAGACGATCCGGGCGCGTATGCATCCAGCAGTTCACCATGGCCCGCCCGCTTCAGGTGCTCACGCATTGTGTTGATCGAGGACGGTGAACTGTCGGTCTTCAGCAGGAAACGGAGAAGCTGCCCGGCCTCGTCGAGGGCGCCAGCACCCGCGAGTGCTTCCAGTTCCTTGCCTCCAAACTGCACGACATAGCGGGACGTGTCCGCTTTTCGCTCCGGTTGCGCGCTCGACCGGGCGAGAATCTGGTCGAGGAGCTTCTTGAATTGCTCGTAAGGCTGGGACGCCACGGCTTCCTGGTAGCGTTTGGCCTCGATCAATTGTTCGAAAATCAGGCGTCCGAAAATGGCTCGCGCCCGGCTGTTCACCGGCAGTTGATCGTAGAAGGCTATGCTCGCGGAGCTTTCACCGAGTTCGCGATTCAACGAGGTCAGGTCCAGCATCGCCGATGTATCACTGGATTCCGCCAGCAGGTGGGCTCTGGCGGCATCGCGGCGGTCGCGAAGCGCCTGTAACGCGGGTGGATACTGTCTCCCGATCTTGACCACGCTGTCCAGCAGCGGCCCCAGCCGGATCCCGCCGAATTGCGGGGATTTGCGCATGCCGTCGTCGAAACACCAGAGAAATTCCGCGAGAGCCTCGGGGTTGCTGCCCTTCTGGGCCAGCTCCCGCGCATGATCGTAACGCGCCTGCACATCGGGATACACCGAGCTGACCACCTTGCGTGCCGCTTCCGAAACCGGTGCGGAGGGCGCCGTCCGGACCGACGTCCTTGGCGCGATTGTCTCTTCGTGCATCGCGTTCGTTCCCTCCCGTCCCGGTTGTTGCATCTCCGGCATCATGGTCTTGGGTTCGAGCGCCACCCGGAAACCCACGCCGGATGAACGGAAGCCCGGCTGGCTCCAGTGGCGCGACGCGGAGCGGCAGGTTTGCGGGGCGTCGCTCCAGCTGCC